>Ga0307990_1000395_pt1 | contig 40069 bp, 38 predicted proteins | sample EllFjometagen129_FD_203168 | JGI IMG/M metagenome (GOLD analysis project Ga0307990, IMG submission 203168) | Marine microbial communities from Ellis Fjord, Antarctic Ocean - #129 | ecosystem: Environmental > Aquatic > Marine > Unclassified | place: Southern Ocean | collected 2014-10-08
AATTTAATTACTAATATTTTAGGAGAGATGTGATGCCTTTTGTCAATATTAAGATCACCCGTGAAGGGGCGACTGCCGATCAAAAAGCTGAATTAATCAAAGGAGCGACTCAGTTATTGGTGGATGTATTAGGTAAAAACCCAGCAACAACCGTTGTGGTGATCGAAGAAGTGGATACCGATAATTGGGGTGTCGGCGGCGAGAGTATTACCGTACGGCGTAAGGCAGAAAAGTAACAATTGGTTAAGTGAACGCATCAGCAAGGTTTATTTTCTTTTAAACTTTTAAGAAGGCTTTTCATACATCCAGTTACCCGTCTCAGCAATTATTACAAAACCAACTTTTTCCCAGAAACCAATAGCGCTATACTTAACTCTATCAGCAATTATCTTGTTGAACTTATGTTTTGCTCTTTCAACAAATTCTTTCCCATAACCATTGCCTTGGTATTCAGGGTAAATTGTAATGGTGCAAATTGTAAGCTCATTACCCTTAATCAAACAACGAGACTTACCTACTTGTTGGCTATTGAATTCAATGTTAGCCCAATCAAATTCTGATTTTTGTTTTTCCCGTGGAATAAATTCAATATTAAGTTCTTTCATTATTCAAATCCTTGGCAAAATGATAAAACGTTTTTCCCTAAATCTGCCTTGTAATAGCCACCTTCAAGAATTGCAAAACGACGATTATGCCCAATTTTTCGAGACAATAATTTTAAAAGGCAACCAATGCGATAAAAATCGAATGTTTCTAATTTCCGTCCGCAGTCCTTTTTGTAAATGTCAAAACCTGCATTAACAGCTATAATATCTACATAATCTATTTCTTTAATATAAGATTCAATCAAATTGATATATTTATTATTATCATCTGCCATTGGATTTAATATTTTTACCTCTTTCCAGTCAGATAAACAGTCTCGAGTCCCATCTCCAGTGTGTGCATCAAAATCAAGTACGAATGCAGAGGTTATTACACCCTCGTTTTTTAATTTTTTCAACGCGATTGCCATATTGCAAAAATGACAGTATCCCCATCCAGATGATTTATGGGCATGATGACCTGGTGGTCGGATACAGGCAAATGCTGGCTCCGATTTCATTGCAATTTGGGATGCCTTAATAGCCCCACCAGCTGATAGCGTCGCCATTTCATACAAAGCTTTATTGCTTTGAATTGAAGCGATATATTCGCTCTCATGAACTCTTAGTATGTCAACATAATCAGCGTTTTCGTTCTTGATAATTTGATATTTTGAATTAGTCTTAATGGTATTTATTATTGATTCCATTCTACCAGGTTGCGATGCATTATTATTGATATATTCGGAGTCGTAAAATAGTTCATTAAAAACAATTTTCATAATGTATATTTTTCGTTTACCATTTTCACTTCACTCTTATTCCTCATAACGGTTCATGATACAGACGGCGAACACTTGCGTGACCCACCGCAGTTTTAGATTTTGCTTTTCAATTTAGCGCATATGCATTTTCTGTCCGCGTTGATTGGTTTTTTAGGTGTAATATCTGACAACCGTGGTGACCAGCATCCCCAATATAAACGAAGAAAATGTCGCAGCCATCCTGAAGCCCACTAAGGGAGTAAACATGTATTCAGGTTTAAACAAATGTGAAATTGCAGCATCTACTTTACCTACAAGATAACCTGATCCAAACAGTGCAATTACGGAAGCGTATTCGGCAAATTCTGCTTTCTGATCGTCGCTGTATGGTGTAAGAAAAATTCCGACTAACCAGCCAATAACCCCGCCAAGAATGATTAGTGTAAAATTAATTGCAATATCAGACTGCTCTCTTTTGACTCGCGTGGCAAGCCAAGAAAGCAGGGAATAAAGCGTAATTATGACGACACCGCTAATTACGAGTTTTATATGCATTTTTGTTCCTTTACTACTAACGGTTCATGAGGAAAACAAAAAATAGAAAAACAAAAAATGGTCAAGTCTACGGTTGACCTACCTTGAGCTGTTGGCAAATATTCTGATACATTTCTTGTATCACTGACTCCCGATTCAGCGAACCCTGAACACGGGTAATAGCCGTACTCACTGTGCTGTAGCGCTTTATGTTAAAGATTGAACCAATCTCAGCCAGGGGCTGCGCACTATGTGCCCTAAGTACATATATTGCCAAATCTCTCGGCATATTGGCAACACCACGTTGCATCTTAAATAATTTATCTCGCTCAACATGGCAAACAGCGCACACAGCTGCAATCACCGAATGTTCATCTATTGATAAGACCTGTCGATTCGATATCTTTTTGTCTTGTGCGAAAAATTCAAAACAGTCTCTGATTTTTTCGATAAATCCAGATGAACCCAATATGAAGGGAATCGTCTTAAGGGGAAAAAATGTTGTATCTCTTCGGAATTTTGCTATTCAACAAAAGCTAAATAATCACTAAAGGTTTTCTTGCGGGTGGTAGAAAACATTTAAAGTAAAGGGTCTCGATGCAGCCAATTCCAACTTGTATTCATTGGAAGATAGCCTTGATGACTACGATTGGTGCAGTCATCAAGTTTGTCCACCATTCCCGCAGCAACCTTTAAGTTCCACATCTTGACCGTATCTTTAGCACCTCAAGGAACAGGTGATAATCATCGACATCCTCAAAAATGTCTTCACGGCGGCGGCCCCGGTTCATCACGTGATACCATGCTCTCGGATATTCTATGCGTAATGGTCTCGACAGGACAAAAGACTACCTCGTATTAAACGTAAGTCAACCGTAGACCCCTTTACTTAGATACAAAAAAACCCGGGTTTCCCCGGGCTTTTTATTATTCACAATGACGCTAAAAGGTTTAGATAATACCCATTGCGACCATAGCCTTAGCAATCTTAATGAAACCAGCGCAGTTTGCACCGTTAACATAGTTACCAGGAGTACCAAACTCCTCAGCTGTCTCGTAGCAAGTTTTATGGATTTTTTGCATGATTTTCTGTAGACGAGCCTCGGTGTAATCGAAATCCCAAGAATCACGACACGCATTTTGTTGCATCTCTAGAGCCGAGGTTGCAACACCACCAGCGTTTGCAGCTTTACCTGGGCCGTAGGCGATCTTAGAATCCAAGAAGATTTTTACACCCTCTGGAGTTGTCGGCATATTTGCACCCTCACCAACAGCGATACAACCGTTTTCAACCAACATCTTAGCATCTTTACCGTTGATCTCATTTTGGGTTGCAGATGGCATCGCAACGTCGCACGGGATCTCCCAAATGTTACCAGCAGCAACATACTTCGCATCTTTGTGGTAATTGATGTAATCACTGATACGACCACGCTCAACCTCTTTAATATTCTTAACGAGGTCAAGATCAATCCCGCTTTCATGGTAGATGTAACCGTCTGAATCAGAACTCGCAACCACTTTACCTCCGAGCTGGACGATCTTCTGGGTGGTGTAAATTGAAACGTTACCTGAACCTGAAACAATACATTTTTTACCTTCGAAGCTGTCGTTACGAACTTTGAGCATCTCATCAACGAAGAATGCTGCACCGTAACCAGTTGCCTCAGTACGAACCAAAGAACCGCCCCAAGAGAGACCTTTACCAGTCAGTACGCCAGCTTCCCAACGGTTGGTAATACGCTTGTATTGACCGAAGAGATAGCCGATTTCACGACCACCAACACCGATATCACCCGCAGGTACGTCAGTGTGCTCGCCAATGTGACGATAAAGTTCAGTCATAAAGCTTTGGCAAAAACGCATCACTTCGCCGTCTGAACGACCTTTAGGATCAAAGTCAGAACCACCCTTACCACCACCGATAGGTAGACCAGTCAAAGCATTCTTGAAGATCTGCTCAAAACCAAGAAATTTAACAATACCGAGATAAACAGAAGGGTGGAAGCGTAGACCACCCTTGTAGGGACCTAATGAGCTATTGAACTCAACACGGAAACCACGGTTGATTTGCACCTGATTTTTATCATCAACCCAGGGCACGCGAAAAATAATTTGGCGCTCTGGTTCGCAAATGCGTTGAATGATTTTATGTTTAGCGAACTTAGGATACTTAACCAAAACAGGACCAAGAGACTCAAGTACTTCGAGTACCGCCTGATGAAATTCCACCTCGCCCGGATTACGATTGAGGACTTCTTGATAAATGGGGGCTACTTTTTCGTCAATAACGGATGTCATGTGGCTCTCCTTTGAACTTTTTGATTGATGAATTTATGTCAGTACTTAAATACCTTCACTGCAACAGACTGCAATAAACTATAGACATAGTAACGAAGTCATCCTAAATAGCATAAATAGTGCCAAAAAATACACAGCTTAAATATTGAGTCCATAAGTAGCTGTTCTAAATAACTTATTTAACGTAATGGCACCACGAAACTATCAAAAAGAAAGGTCAGATTACTCAGCCTGTAACGATAATAAGTAATCATGTGAATCAGAAAAGTACTCATGTAGACCAGAAAAGTACTCACAATGTCATGTTAACAACTCCTTGCCTTAAACCATCCATCATTAGGTAATCTGATAACAAAAAAGGGGTCACTATTTGCCTCAATGGTAGATCCCTTTGCCTTCTTCGTCCGCGTTGATTGAATGGTCTGCAGGTCTTTTTGAACTATTCTCCAGTTTTTGCTGGTTTTATGTCGAGCAAAGGCGTTCCGCTGAGACAGTCCAGACCTTTTACCAATATAATTCCATTTTCAATTTTAATGATTTTAACAACGGCTGCTCCAATTGGATTCGGCCGATTTGGGGTTCTTAGTGCAAAGACTCCTGTTCTGCGACAATTATCCTGTCCGCTCACCAGTTTTTCGTGAGTCTTGTTAAAGTCTTTTTCGGTTCTATTAACTGATCGGCATTGTAACCTTATCCTCTTATAACCATCGATGTAATTATATGTGTTTTGTTGTATCTAATTGCTTAAGAAATAACCAAGCTACAGGTGGCAACACAATAGCAAACCCATAGCATAGATATAAAAATGTTTTCTGAACACCAATATTATCAGCAAGCATTCCAAGTAATGGTCCCGTACAGACAAAACTGATCCTAAAACACAAAGACTGTAGTGACAGAATCCCGGCACGGTTAGCGGATGGAATTTCCTGTTGGGCGTGATTAAGCATCATCGGACCACGCAACCCGCGCATACAGGTTAACAGATAGTAAAAAAGGAACCCCCATAGGCCGCCAATCAAGCCTAGCCCTAAGTACCCAGTAATGATGACCAGGATGAACAGCGTCACCATCCAGCGGTCGCCAAGGCGTAGATGACTGCGGTGGCTGATAAGCGCAAATAGCGCAACGCTCAGGTTAGCACCTGCCCAAATCGGTCCGAACCAGGCGAGTGGAACGCCGCTATCCTGCATGTAGGGCTGTATCAGCCAGATTGGGTAGTAGGAGGTCAAGCCTAAAACTAGGCTCAACAGTATCGTGTAGCGTAGACGCTTGTTTTCTATGAGTGCGAAACGGGCAGATTTCCAGGCCTCTACAAGATGGTTGCCCGGCTGTTTCAGCTTTTCTTGTGGTTCGACCATGGAACGTGTCAACAACAAGGCTAAAACCCAGACCATCACCTGAATTATAAAGGGGAGTAACGGGGCATACGAGTAGAACAGCCCGGCAAAGATTGCGCCGCAAGCTTCGCCAAGTTGACCTATGCTGCTTTTGCGTCCCTCGTGCTGAGTGTAGAAGCGCTCATCATTGTTGGTTTTTAGGCTTTCGTAGAGTAGGGCGCTGTCCGAGCCGCTGATGAAAGAGATGGAGAAGCCTAGTATTATTTCAGCGATCAACACCTGAGAGAAAGAATCAGCAACAGTATAGAGCCCCCAGCCAATAATTCCCAGAACGGATGCAAAACTAAGTGCTGATCGGTAACCGATACGGTCACTAAGGTAGCCAGATGGATATTCCATAACCACCATGGCGATGGAGAAGACACCTTGCAGTAGCAAAATATCTGTTAGGCTTAAACCAATTTGATCCTTCCAAAACAGTGTGATTATCGCCATCGGAAACAGGCTCATCTTCAGGAATGAGAAGGCATAAAGTTTTTTTACATTGGATTGAATTGTTGGCATATATGTATGATAGCTCGCTTTATCAATCCTCATCAATTGAAAATACATATCTTTATAGATATGGAAATGTATTTCTTAGTCAAAATTGCTAAGGATAAGTTGTTTATTGGTAAGGAATGTTTTGATATGCTGTTCTCTGTAATTACAGTAGGTTCTAAGGATTAATACCAATCTTCCGCTATCGCCACCAAGGTCGTCACTCTCGCGCAGGCGGGAGTCTAGAAATCTATGCAAAACCTCTGGATACCCGCTTTCGTGAGCATGACGAATACGGGGAACAGAATCAGCGCGGAAGATTAGTGTTACTCAGGAAAGTTTTTGATACCGTAACAAATACCGTAAATCATTGGTAATTGTATGTGACCCATGTTACGCCGTAGGACTATAAAAACAAAAAAGCCCTTGAAAATCAAGGGCTTTATGTCTGAGTGTTGCACATGTTTTAAGCAATTGGTGCCGAAGGCGAGAATCGAACTCGCACGACTGTTAAGTCACACGCCCCTCAAGCGTGCGTGTCTACCAGTTCCACCACTTCGGCATGAATTTTATGCATTTATACGGATTTACCAATCAGCTGTCAATATAGAATTACAGCGATGAAGATATTTATTTTGTGCTATCAGCAGCATCGGCTTGTTGATGAGCTAGTGGCTGGGCTACTTGCACCTGGTCTGGCATTAGGCTGTCAGCACCTGGTTTACCGTAGAAGTAAGTCAGTGACAGGCTGGTGAGCATGAAAATAAACGCCACACTGGTTGTCAATTTGCTCATAAATGTACGGCTGCCGGAAGCTCCAAATACTGTCTGACTGGCACCACCACCAAAAGAAGCGCCTGCATCTGCACCTTTTCCGGCTTGTAGTAAAACTATGATGATTAGAGCTATGCTGACAATGATATGTACGGTTAGTAGAAAAGTTGTCATTTATGCTGTTTCTCCTGATGTTTCGATTACGAAAAAATTTGAAATCTGTGTAGCTGATTAGTGTCTTTGCTCTAATTGTCAAAAAAAAGAACGACGAAACATAACACGGCATGTTGGTAATGCCAAGCATAGTTTTCTTGACTTTAGGCTGGTGCTACCTTCAATGTCTTAGGATAGTTTACTATGGCGCTAAAATCTGTAGCATTCAAACTTGCCCCACCAACTAGAGCTCCGTCAATATCTGCTTCAGCCATCAATTCACCAATATTGCCAGGTTTGACACTGCCGCCGTAGATAATGCGGACGGCATTGGCTGACTGCTGGTTATATAATCCAGCCAGAATACCACGGATAAATGAATGAACTTCGGCAGCCTCATCGCTGGAAGCCGTTTTGCCGGTACCGATAGCCCATACCGGCTCATAGGCAAGGACAACCTGCTGTAATTGTGCTTGGGTGACTTCATTGAGTGCCAGTGTTACTTGTCGACTGATAACATCAAATAGTTCTCCACTGTCACGTTCAGTCTCGGTTTCGCCAACACAGATGATTGGTGCTAAGCCCGACTTTAATGCAGCGTGGCATTTTGCATTGATAAAATGGTCAGTTTCTTTGAAAAAATGTCTTCGCTCAGAATGACCGATAATGACATGGCTACAGCCTGCATCTACTAGCATGGGAGCAGATATTTCACCGGTGTAAGCACCCGAATCAATACAGTGGCAATTTTGTCCGGAAACTTTAATGCTGCTGCCGACACACAGCGGGGAAACGCTGGACAGAACAGTAAATACTGGCGCAATGACAATATCAATTGTTTGGTTAGTTCCTAGACTTTCGATGATAGCAGTGGCTAGTTTTACTGATTCAGCTATGTTGTTATTTAGCTTCCAGTTACCAGCAATGAGCGGTTTGCGCATAAGGTGTGGCTCCTGATCAATTTATTTATCGGTAAGTGCTGCAATGCCGGGAAGAATTTTCCCTTCGAGAAACTCCAGCGATGCACCACCGCCGGTAGAAATGTGGGTCATTTTGTCATTTAATCCTGCTTGATTAACTGCCGCAACTGAGTCTCCGCCGCCAATAATGGAAATTGCTTTAGAGTTTGCCAAAGCTTCTGCCGTTTTAAAAGTACCGTTGGCAAAAGCTGGGAATTCAAAAACTCCCATTGGCCCATTCCATATTACGGTTCCTGCCTCAACTATCTGTTGTGCGTAGAGTTGTACCGTTTTGGGCCCGATATCCAAACCCATCTGATCCGCAGGAAAATTATCATTGTCACAGATAGTTGCCGGAGCATCTTTGTCGAAAACAGGGGCTACAATGTGATCTTGGGGTAGCAACAGAGATACACCTTGCGCTTTTGCTTTTTCAATCAATTGTAAGGCCAAACCTGTTTGGTCGTTTTCTACCAATGAGGTGCCTACTGAATATCCTTGAGCTTTCAAGAAGGTATAAGACATGCCTCCACCAATCAATAACGCATCTACTTTATCAAGTAAGTTGTTGATTACGGTGATTTTGTCGCTAACTTTGGCTCCGCCTAGTATAGCAACAAAGGGGCGTTGTGGCTGTTCCAAAGCTTGACCAAGGTATTGTAGCTCTTTGTCGATAAGAAAGCCGGCAACTGCTGGTTTAAGAAAGTGAGTGATACCCTCAGTGGATGCGTGGGCACGATGGGCGGTACCAAATGCATTATTGACGTAGAGTTCAGCTAACTTAGCTAGTTTGGCACTGAATCCTGCATCGTTTTTTTCCTCTTCAAGGTGAAAACGTAGGTTTTCTAGCAGAATAATATCACCTTCAGCCATGGCTGCTATTAAGGTTTCTACTCTAGCTCCAATACAGTCTGGAGCCATGGTAACTGGAATACCGAGAAGTTTAGCAAGTAGCATCGCCACTGGCGCCAGACTCATTTTGTCTTGCACTTTACCTTTGGGGCGCCCCAGGTGGGAAGCGAGAATTAGCTTGCCACCATGGTCTAGAATGTAGCGAATTGTCGGTAGTGCAGCAATAATTCTGGTGTCGTCGGTTATGTGCTGATCTGCATCGAGAGGGACGTTGAAATCGACACGACAAAAAATACGTTTGCCGCGCAAGTCGAGGTCGCTGATTGATACCTTGTTGAGCATTGAATTGAACTCCCACACTTGGTGTCCGTAAATTACTTGTCTAATTTGCCAGCTATCATGGACAGCAGGTCGACAATGCGTTCTGAATAACCCCACTCATTGTCATACCACAGTAAGACTTTTACCATAGTGCCATTGAGTACCATAGTAGATAGTGAATCAAAAATGGCCGAAGCCGCATGACCGTTGAAGTCACAAGACACTAGAGGTTCATCGCAGTATTCGAGAACGCCTACCAGGTTAGTGTTGGCAGCGTTAAGCATCAATTGATTGATCTCTTCTACGCTGGTAGGGCGTTCTGTATCAATTACTAGATCAACTAGTGAAACATTTGGAGTTGGTACCCGGACTGATAGTCCCATTAGTTTACCCTGCAGTTCAGGAATAACCATCTCTACTGCTTTTGTTGCCCCGGTAGTTGTGGGGATCATGGAAATAGCCGCAGCACGGGAACGGCGGAGGTCCTCATGGGGGAAGTCAAGGATCTTTTGATCGTTGGTGTAGGAGTGGATAGTAGTCATGCTGCCGTGATCGATGCCGACGCTATCAAGGAGTAGCTTAGCCACCGGTGCTAGACAGTTTGTTGTACATGATGCGTTAGAGATAATATGATGTTTTTCATGGTCGTAATCGCTGAAGTTAACCCCTTTGACTACGGTTATGTCAGAATTTTTTCCGGGGGCACTGATGATAACCTTTTTGGCGCCAGCCGTAATGTGCTTGGATGCGTCAGCGTGTGAACGGAAGCGACCTGTTGATTCAACAACTATATCGATTCCCAGTTCGGCCCAGGGCAGATTGACGGGGTCTTTTTCGGAGTAAACTTTTATTGGGCAACCGTTGACAATTAGATGATGGTCATCAAAATCAACGTGAGCAGCAAAAGTTCCATGAACAGAATCGTATTTGAGTAGGTGGGCAATGGTTGCCGGATCGGTTAAATCGTTAATTGCGGCTATGTTGAAATCAGAGTTGTTTAGTGCCGCGCGAAAAACGTTTCTGCCAATACGACCAAAACCATTGATGGCAACTTGAGCTGACATTGAGCTCCTCCTTGAATTTAATTAAAATTACACTGGCGTAATAAAACTATTTTGTTGCACTGACCACAGCACAACCGTTTGGAATCATATAAAGAAGGTGGCGTTTCGTCAAGGTGTTATCGTGTGCAAATGTTGCTCTTTTATAGCAGGCTATTATTAAGATTTACATTATGGTTTGCACCCATAAAAAAAACTCCTGTTTTTACTTGATGATAGGTTGCATTTCCGGTATACCCTGAGCAAATTCAATCTATTTTAAGCTGTTTATTCCTTGAGTTACTTGCGCAATCGCTGGAGGGCTAACCGTGCGTGTATGTCAATTGGCAAGTGGGAGTAAGGGCAATTCTATTTATATAGAAAGTGAGAAGACCCGTATTCTGATTGATGCTGGTCTTTCTGCGTTACAACTTAGTAAAAGGCTGGCGGATATAAGTGTTGATATTGCCGACCTAGATGCTGTTTTTATTACCCATGAACATTCTGATCATTGTCGCGGCATCGGTCCGCTATCACGCCGCTATGGTGTGCCTATTTATATTCATCGAGAAACTTATGCTATGTTGCCCAAGGTTGGTGAGATAAATCATTGTTTCTTTGATGTAGGTCAATCTATTACCTGTAGAGATATCGAGGTTAACTCATTTGCTATAACGCACGATGCCGTAGCTCCGGTGGGTTTTACTGTTGACACGATTGCAGGTAAAATCGGTGTGGCTACAGATCTGGGTATTGCTACACGTCTGGTTCAACAACGGCTAAGACAGTGCCGAGCATTGATTATTGAGACTAATCACGATGAGGATATGTTACGTGATGGTCCATATCCTTGGGATGTAAAACAGAGGATAAAAAGTAAACATGGACATCTGTCCAACACTGATGGTGCAGAATTAATTCAACGGTTGTTGTGGGATGGTTTGGAGGCAGTATTTCTAGCTCATTTAAGTGAAACCAACAATACTCCCAGTTTGGCACAACAATGTGTGCTTTCTGTGTTACAGCTACAAAATGTTTGCCAGCCACAAATGATTACCGGAGCACCGCAGCAGGTAAGTCGCTGTTTTGACTCTATGCTAGCAATAAGTTGAAAATTCCAATCATTTTCCTGCTAAGGAGAAAACATGGCTAATAGGATTGCCAACAGAGTGGTCGTAGGCTTAAAGGATGGTGTGCGCGATGCTCGTGGAGAGCGGGTGCGCCGTGAAATCAGTGAGCATCTTGATATTGAACTTACTCAGGTCCGGACCATAGATGTGTATACTGTGGATGCCGACTTGACGCAGGCAGAATTACAGGCTGCCGCTAAGGGGCCGTTTAGCGACCCGATTGTTCAGCATTACGCTATCAACAAACCTTTAGCTGATGATTTTGACCTATTAGTTGAAGTTGGTTTTCGTCCTGGGGTTACTGACAATGTCGGTCGTACAGCGCGCGAAGCAATTCAGTATTTGACTAATCGTCCCTTTGCTGCTGACGAAGCTGTGTATACCTCAGTCCAATATTTGCTGCGCGGAGATATTGACAAAGATATCGCAGAGCAGATTGCCAGTGGTTTTCTTGCCAATGGTTTAATTCAGCGCTGGACAGTTATCAGTCGGGCAGAATTTGACACCGAACAGGGTTTGCCCGCGCAGCCACCACGGGTAATCAACAGTGCTACTCCACAGATTTGTGAAATTGATCTCGAAGTAAGTGATGAGCAATTAATGCAGATCAGTCGCGATGGTATGCTGGCGCTAAATCTCGAAGAGATGCATAAAATTCAGCAGTTTATTGCCGACCCGCAAGTGCAGCAACAGCGCGCATCTGCCGGTGTTGGTTGCAAACTTACTGATGCCGAGTTAGAGGCGCTGGCGCAAACCTGGAGTGAACACTGCAAGCATAAGATTTTTTCAGCCAAGATCACTTATGAAGATGAAAATGGTCAAGTCGAAATTATTGATTCATTGTTCAAAACCTACATAGTAGGTGCTACTCGCGATATTCGTGCGGCCAAGGGTGACAAAGATATCTGCCTGTCGGTGTTTAAGGATAATGCTGGGGTTATAGAATTTACTGATGAGTGGAGCATGGTCTACAAGGTGGAGACGCACAACTCACCCAGTGCTCTCGATCCCTATGGCGGCGCACTGACTGGTATAGTTGGGGTTAATCGCGACCCCTTCGGCACCGGCAGAGGGGCACGCCTTATTTTTAATACCGACGTATTCTGTTTTGCCTCGCCATTTTATGCCAAATCGTTACCTCCTCGTCTATTACACCCACGGCGCATATTTGAAGGTGTCGTCGAAGGGGTGGAACACGGTGGCAATAAGAGTGGTATCCCTACGGTTAATGGTTCGCTGGTTTTTGATGATCGCTTCGCTGGCAAGCCCTTGGTGTACTGCGGTAGCGCAGCATTGATGCCGGCCCAACTCCATGGTCGTCCAGGTCATGAGAAAAAGGCTGATGTTGGTGATCACATTATTATGGTTGGTGGGCGTGTGGGTAAAGACGGTATCCATGGCGCAACTTTTTCCTCCGAAGAGCTCAATGAGGCTTCTCCGGTAACAGCAGTACAGATTGGTGACCCGATTACCCAACGGCGCATGTTTGATTTTCTGTTAATTACCCGTGATCGTGGTTTATACACTTCTATTACCGACAATGGCGCTGGTGGTTTGTCCTCATCCGTGGGTGAAATGGGTGAAGAAACCGGCGGTTTTGAGATGCACCTAGATCGTATACCACTTAAATATGCCGGGTTACAACCATGGGAGATTTTGATCTCTGAAGCTCAGGAACGCATGACTATTGCTGTGCCGCCGAAAGATTTGGATGAATTTCTAGCTTTGGCTCGCGATATGGATGTCGAAGCGACAGACATCGGTCAGTTTAATGCTTCTGGTTACTATCATTGCCTTTATGAAGGCAAGACGGCGACTTATTTGCCGATGGAGTTCCTTCACGAGGGGGCTCCGCAGATGCAGATACCCGCGAAGTGGGAGATCAAGCAATATCCCGAACCTGCGCTGTCTGAATTGCCAGATGTTGCTGAGGCTTTGGAGCTGCTGCTGTCCAGCCTAAATGTATGCTCTAAAGAGTGTGTGGTGCGGCGCTACGATCATGAAGTGCAGGGTGCTACGGTGCAGAAGCCACTAACTGGCATTGATAATGATGGTCCGGCAGATGGTGCTGTTGTCCGCCCGCTGTTTGATTCCTTTGTCGGTATCACCACGGCGCATGGCATTTGTCCACGCTACAGCGATATTGATACTTATCACATGATGGCTTGCGCTATTGATGAAGCATTGCGTAACTATGTAGCGGTTGGTGGCAATGTTGACCATGTTGCTGGTTTAGATAATTTCTGCTGGTGCGACCCGGTCAAAAGCGAGCGTACTCCCGATGGTGAATATAAGGCTGCACAACTTGTGCGCGCCAATAAGGCATTATATGAATACTGCTTGGCCTTCGGGGTGCCATTGATTTCTGGTAAAGATTCTATGAAGAACGATTATCAGATCGGTGACACCAAGATTTCCATCCCTCCAACTGTACTGTTCTCCGTCATTGGCAAGGTAGAAGATGTTCGTCTCACTACCAGTATGGATGTTAAACGGTCCGGAGATGCCGTATATTTACTAGGGGTTACCAAGGCTGAACTGGGTGCGTCAGAGTTGTACACACAACTTGGGTTTGTCGGTAACTGTGTGCCCAAGGTTGATGCTTCCAGCGCACTGCGGCGTTATCGCACGATTAACCGCGCGCAACAGGCGGGTTTAATTGCTTCTTGTCATGACCTGTCTGATGGTGGGTTGGGTGTTGCTGTGGCTGAAACGGCTTTTTCTGGTGGTTTTGGTGTTCAGGCTGATCTGCGCTGTATTAGCACGCAGGGTGAGCTCAATGATCTGGAAATACTCTATTCAGAATCGCAAAGTCGCTTATTGGTGACGGTAGCTCCGGATAAGAGCGAAGATTTTGAAAAATTATTTACTGGGCAGGATCTTTCTAAGATTGGTGTGGTAACTACAGAACCAGTAGTGCAGATAATTGGTTTGCATGGTGATGTCATTATAGAACGTGATAATTCGGTATTAAAAGAGGCCTGGCAAGCGCCTCTGAGGGAGTTGTAAATATGGCAACCGAGAAGAAACAATCTGCGGTGCGGGCAATTGTTATATCCGGCAATGGGACAAACTGTGAGCGTGAAGTCGCCAATGCTTGTCGTTTAGCGGGAGCGGAAGTTGCTGATATTGTCCATATATCGCGGTTGCTGGCTGGTGAAGTTAATCTGAATGACTATCATTTTTTGAATTTTGCTGGTGGTTTTCTTGATGGTGATGACTTAGGTAGTGCAAAGGCTGGGGCTAATCGTCTGCAAAATGCAAAGGTTGCCGGATCAGATAAAACTATAGCCGATCACATTTTAGAGTTTATTGCTGCTGGTAAGCTGGTAATGGGAGTGTGCAACGGTTTTCAACTGATGGTTAAAATGGGCTTGCTGCCAGCAATCTCTGGCCAACAGCAAAGTTGCACCCTGACATTTAATGATGGTGGTCGCTTTGAAGATCGCTGGACATATCTTAAAGTTGATGTAGAGTCCCCCTGTGTGTTTACCAAAGGGTTGCAGGGGATTTATTTGCCGGTACGTCACGGCGAGGGCAAGTTTGTGACAGAATCTGAACAGGTGTTGGAGCAGATTGAAGCTAATCATCTGGTCACGTTGAAGTATTGCGATGCAGAATATCAGGAACCTACGATGAGCTACCCGCTGAATCCTAATGGTTCTGTGGCGGCTATTGCTGGGGTGTGTGATCCTAGTGGGCGCCTGTTTGGTTTGATGCCACATCCGGAAGCTTACGTACATCGCACCCATCATCCGCGCTGGACGCGTGAACAACTGCCGGAAGATGGGATGGGTTTATGGTTATACCGTAACGCCATAACATTTATTCGCGAAAATTTGCTGTAGATATATAGCTAATCTGCCTGGAGAACAACTTATATGTTTGATAAATTACAAGAAGAATGCGGCGTTTTTGGTATATATGGTCATCCAGAAGCGGCAAATTTGACTTACTTAGGGCTGTATGCACTGCAGCATCGTGGTCAGGAAAGTTGTGGCATTGTCGCCTCTGATGGCATTACATTGCGCGCCTATAAAAAGATGGGGCTGGTAGCTGATGCTTTTCGGGACAATAAGGTCTTTGATGAGCTGTCTGGCAGTGCTGCAATTGGTCATGTACGCTATTCAACAGCCGGTGGTAACGATATAAAAAACTGTCAGCCTATTATGGTTGATTACGTGCGCGGCAGCATTGCCGTAGCACATAACGGTAATTTGGTTAATGCGCAGGAATTGCGCAATGAGTTGGAACACATGGGCTCTATTTTTTCTACTGTAGCCGATACCGAGGTTATTATTCATCTGTTGGCCAGGGCCCAGAGTGATAGTCTTGCCGACCGGGTTGTAGATGCCTTGAAGCGGGTACGTGGGGCGTATAGCTTGGTATTCCTAACTGAAACTCGCTTGGTTGCGGTGCGTGATCCCAATGGTTTTCGTCCCCTGATTCTGGGTAAACTGGATGGTGCCTACGTGGTTGCCTCTGAGACTTGCGCCCTGGATTTAATTGAAGCAGAATTTATCCGTGAACTTGATCCTGGTGAAATGATTGTTGTCGATAAAGATGGACTCCATTCATTTCATTTTTTCGATAAAGTCAATCCTTCACCATGTATATTCGAATATATATACTTTGCCCGTCCTGATAGCACTATTTTTGGTCGCGAGGTATACAATGTGCGCAAAGAATATGGTCGGCAGCTGGCGCGGGAATATCCTGTAGAAGCAGATGTAGTGGTGGCTATCCCCGATTCTGGAGTTCCGGCGGCTATTGGTTATGCTGAACAGTCAGGTTTACCGTTTGAACTTGGGCTGATAAGAAACCACTACGTGGGGCGTACTTTCATCGAGCCACAGCAGTCAATTCGCCACTTTGGCGTTAAAATTAAGCTCAATCCAGTGCGCCAGGTTATTGAGGGTAAACGGGTTGTGATAGTTGATGATTCAATTGTGCGTGGTACCACTGCACGTAAAATTATCAAAATGATTCGTAATGCCGGAGCTACAGAGGTACACCTGCGTATCTCCAGCCCACCGGTGAGATATCCCTGTTATTATGGTATAGATACTCCAACCAGAACTGAACTTATTGCCTCGTCGCATACCGTTGAAGAGATAAACCGCTATGTAACATCGGACAGCCTTGGTTATTTGTCCGTAGATGGACTGCATACAGCTACCGGTGGTTGCGGTGATGGTAGCTGTAACGGTCAGTTCTGTACTGCCTGTTTCAGTGGTGACTACCCGGTTAAATTTCCGCGGCTAAAAGATGATAAACAATTGGGATTATTTTAGTATTTTTATCTTACTTGGTAATTTTAGAGTGTTTTTTAAGGAGTAGCACCATGCTTGAACAAGAACGGACAGAGCTGATGGGAATTGTTCGGGAATTATCCTATGAGCAACGTGAGGTGACGTTGGCATCCGGTAGAAAAAGTAATTTCTATTTCGACGGTAAACAAACCACTTTGCACCCGCGTGGTTCGGTGTTGGTAGGACGTGCATTTTACGCGGCATTAAGTAATTTTTCTGATGTTGTCGAAGGAGTAGGTGGGTTAACACTGGGAGCTGATGCTATCGCTACAGCTACATCAATGATTAGCTCGTTGGAAGGTACACCCATCCCCGCTTTTATTATCCGTAAAGAACCCAAAGGTCACGGTACCGGTCAATGGCTTGAGGGGCGCAAAAATGTACCGCCGGGTGCAAAAGTAGTTATTGTCGAAGATGTAGTGACCACTGGAGGGTCATCAGTCAAGGCGATTGAGCGCGCGCGCGCAGAAGGTCTGGAAGTTCTTGGGGTTATAACCTTGGTAGACCGTGAAGAGGGTGGTCGGGAAAATTTTGCGCAATTGGGTATCCCTTTTTATGCAATTTTTACCAAAACACAGGTCGCTGGTTAGTTTGTTAGTTGTTGGCACTAAAAAGGAGATTGATATGCAACGGATGATTAGTAAGAAAATATGTTTGTATTCTATTGGCATTATATTTCTATTTTCCAGTTTTAGTTTTGCCTGGCAACATTCGTCTGATTGTATAGAAGGTAATGGTAAGACGGCAGAGGTGCAGCGGGTTCTTAATGGTTTTAATGAAATTGCGGTGCATGGTGCTTACACTGTTACTATCATGGCTGGTACCAAGAATAAGTGTACGGTGCGTGGTGATAGCAATTTACTGAAGCACGTAATAACCAAAATAACAGACCACAGCTTGAGGATTGATAATGATGCTTCATTGTGCATGAAACAGGCCCTGGAGATTGAGCTGCAAGTGCCAAATTTAGTAAGATTTTCTGCCGACGGTGTGCATGAAGTTGCTATAAAAAATTTACATGAAACTGATTTTGCCCTTATCATGGATGGGGCAAATATAGTAGTTGCTGATGGAAAGATAAAAAATCTCAAGGTAAGTATTAGTGGGACTTCTTCTTTGGATGCCCAGCGCTTAATAGCTCAGCAAGTTGAGGTAACTGCTGCCGGAACTACATCAGCCATGGTTCAGGTGCAAAAAAATCTTACGGTAATCGCTTCAGGTATAGCTCAAGTTTTGTACTCCGGAGAGCCAAAGTCGATAAATTCTAATTTAAGCGGGTTGGCGGCCATATCCGCGCTGGAATAAACTAATCAAGATTGAAATCGCTGGCGAGTCGCCATCCCTGTTCGGTTTTTACCAGCTGGTGTTTCTCGTGATACGGCAGGCGCTCGCCCGCTTCGAATTGCCCATACTGCAACAGTTGAGTCATAATCTCCAAGCCTGTGCCAAGGGCAACTAGTGGTGATTCTGTGGTATTCAGTTCATGTGTTAGCTCATTCAGCCCTTTTCTGAACACCAGCTCATAGCTTACTTCAACAATATAGCTACCATCCTTGGTGGCTAATCCGTTTATCTTTTGAAAATTCTCGAAAATAAATATTTTATCTCTACCATCTTGTAATACATGTTTGGCTATTTGCCGTTTAATGTCTTCGCTGCTTGGTGGTGAGGTACAGCCCGACAAACTCATGATGAAAGTAAGCAGGGCGATAATGAATAAGTTGCGCATAGCAGTATCCTTATGGCTGATTTTAGTTGTTGTTAGTCGCCAAATGAAATCAGCAGCTATCTCATAGAGACAGCTGCTGATGGTATATCGAGGTAAGAGGTGGTAGTTAGCAGTTAAAACCGATCCATTACAAATTCAACGGTTACGCTTTGAACATTACTCAGACCACCGATGTTGACTGTAGTGTCAAATTCTCCGACATGACCATGTCTAAAGGACTGACCGCTGTTTACTTCAGTTTCTATGGCCTGTAAAACAGTTTGATTGCCATCAAGAAAATATACGATAGCGTGACCTCTGATTGGGGTGAAACTGAAATTCTTAATGCCCCCATTAACATCAACAAGGTCTTGGCTGTCGGTAGAATCAGCACTGAGATCTACAACTTGATAATTAGCTACAGGTGTAGAATTAAGCAGTTTTGCAGCTCCAACAGGTATAACTGTTAAGGTGAAAGCCAATAGGGCAAGAACGATGGTTATAAGTTTCTTGTTTTGGCTATGTCTGGATGTAAGCACGGCAACCTCTATATATGGAGTAAACTGCCAACGGTTTTTTGTATTATAACCTTAAATATGTCTCACCTCAAGTGATTGTATGGCAAAAAAGTGTGCTAGTGTAAATTTACCTAGGCACACTTTTTTGCCGTCGTGATTATTTAGGAATTGCTTGTTGCATAAAGTGGTAATAATCGTTGTCTGTGGACAGAATAAGGTGGTTATTGCTGCCAACTGTTACTTGATATGATTCAAGTGTGCGTAAAAAACTATAGAAGGCTGGCTCCTGATTATAGGCAGCTGCATAGATAGCGGTTGCTTCGGCATCCGCATCACCTCTAATTTCTTCTGCTTGGCGATAGGATTCAGAGCTAATTTTTTTCAATTCCTTCAGCATCTGCCCGAGGATGTCAGCTTTTTCCCCTTCACCCTCTGAGCGATATTGTGCCGCAACTTTGTTGCGTTCTGAGATCATCCGTTCATAAACCCGTTTACGCACCTGTTCAACATAATTGATACGTTTAATCTGTACATCAATAAGTTCAATGCCATATTCTGGGGTGCTTTTCTTGGCTGTTGCCACAATATCATTGAGAATCTGGTCGCGTCCAACTAACTCACGACCAAGAACTTTTATCTCTTCTTGAGGATTCTCTTTTGATTCGCCGGGTTGATAATTATCACCACGAACCAGTTCAGTTAACAGATGGCCGGAAACTGCATCCCTGACTACCGAGTCTATGATGTCATCAAGACGACCTTGAGCTCCGCGTTCAGTTGCTACCGTGGTAAAAAACAATAATGGATCAACAATGCGCCAGCGCGCAGTTGTGTCAACCCAGATGTATTTTTTGTCACTGGTGGGTATTTGATTCGGGTCTGCGTCCCAGGTGAGAATGCGCTTGGAAAAACGATGTACATCCTGAATGATTGGAATCTTAAAGTGAATCCCCGCAGTATAAATATCGCCAACCGGTTTGCCGAATTCCGTTACTATTGCTTGTTCAGCCTCGTTAACTACAAAAAAAGCACTTTGAGCGACTATCAACAGTACTATTATTAGAGGTAAAATAAATTTTTTCATTTAGCACCTCCTATTGAACCTGTACCGAGAGGTAATAATGGGACTATTCCGGCATTTTTGTTATCCACTACGTATAGCTCCTTAACTTTGGGTAGTACTTTATCCATGGTTTCCAAATACAGGCGTTTGCGCGTAACCTCGGGGGCTTTACGGTATTCCTTGACAATGGCGTTGAAGCGTTGTGCTTCACCTTTGGCACGGTTTATCCGCGCCAGTGCGTAACCTTCAGCTTCAAGGATGCGACTTTTGGCAACGCCGCGTGCTTTTGGTACTTCCTTGTTGTATTGTTCTCTAGCTTGAAAAATGAGGCTTTCTTTTTGTTGTTCAGCCTCATTTACCTCGTTAAACGCAGCTTTTACCTGCTCGGGTGGATTAACATCCTGGAACTTAACGGTTACAATACGGATACCTATGTCATAACTGTTGAGTATCTTTTGTAGTTCATCCTCTACTTTTAACGCCAAATCAGCACGTTCGGTAGTCAACACCTGCGAAACATTGGAATTGCCAATTACACTGCGTACTGTTGCTTCAGAAAGATCACGAACGGTTGCGCGCGGGTCAGCAATGTTGAATAGAAATTTTTCTGGCTCAATGATTTGATATTGGACAATCCATTCTATATCGCTGACGTTGAGGTCGCCGGTGAGGGTCAACGATTCCGCACTGAAGTCTTGAGAGCTATAGCTAGAGCGTACTTCTGCCTGCTCGGTGCGGAAGCCGAATTCTTCTTTGAGTACTCGCCCGGTTTTTACCAGATAGATCTGATCAATGCCAAAAGGTAACTTGACGTGTAGTCCTGGCGCTATCGTACCTATCGCTTTGCCCAGACGAAGTAGTACCCCAGTTTCCTCAGTGTCAACTTCATACAGGGCGCTTTTTCCGCCAATTACTAGCAGAATAACGATTATTATCAAGGCGACAAGTTTTTTAGGTGGCCCACCCTGACTTTTTATTTTTTTGGCGAGCAGACGCAGTGCCTGTTCGAGTGGATCTTGACGAGGTTCCCATGGACTTTGAGTCATTTAATGTTACTCCTTTTACTTACAGCTGGTTAGAGTTGGATTGTTAATCTAGCTCATTATAAATTCTAGGGCGAAATTCTACGCTAATCTCTTGGCATATGCGTGCGCAGGCGGCTATGTCAATGCCGGGGACGGTAACCGCTGTAGCGATAACTTTGGGGATGCTTGCGGCAGCTAATTTGATAAATTGTTGTACTGCTGAATATCCTTCAACGCCGAATGTCGAGTGACAAATTTGTTGATAGTGCTCGGCATCTGGTGCATTCAGGGAAATTGATATCTCATCGACCAAGCCGTGTAGCTCGGGGAGGATGTTGCGTTTGTAAACTAAATTAGCTTGTCCATCTGTATTGATGCGTACTGTTGCTTGGTGTTGTTTCAACCAGTGCGCCAACTGTTTAACTAATTCCAGCCGCAGCAGTGGTTCACCGTAACCACAAAATACTACCTCATCATATGCTGTGGGGTCGCCAATTGCCGCTATCACTTCGGTAAAGTCTGGTTCGTGGTCGAGTTTAAGTTGATGCCCCTTGACATTGAAATCGCGAAACTTTGCGCAGAAGATGCAACTATTGGTGCAGCGATTGGTAATGTTGAGATATAGCGAGTTGCGGATGCGATAGGCAATTTTGCCCGATTGATCCACCGTGCCAATGCCAAATAGACGGTGAGCATTCAGGGTGGTAATCCGGGCGATATCTTCTAGGGTGAGCTGTTTTATCTGGGCAATTTGTTCCGCTGTTTTGACCACATAAGCTGGTTCGTTGCGTTTGCCGCGCCATTGTTGTGGTGCCAGATAAGGGCAGTCGGTTTCAATTAATAGATGTTCGGTTGGTATGTGACCGATGATCTCGCGGATCTCATTGTTTTTGGGGTAGGTGATAGCTCCAGTGAAGGATAAATAGAAACCAAGCTCAATACACTGCTTGGCCATAGCCAAATCTCCACTGAAACAGTGAAAAACGCCACCGTTACAACCAGCGTTTTCCTCTTTTATTATCTGTAATATGTCGGCATGGGCTTCGCGATCATGCACCACTATTGGTAACTTGCATTGCTGAGCTAAGAGGATTTGCTGACGGAATGCCAGTTGTTGCTGGTTGTGGGGGCAATGGTTACGGTAATAATCTAAACCGATTTCGCCAATAGCCACCACTTTCTCATGCTTGGCTAGCAGCGCAAGTTGAGTAATGATATCTGGTGTTACCTGTGCCGCCTCGTGAGGATGAACGCCGACGGCAGCATATATATTGGCGTAACGCTCACTCAGATTTATGCTGGCTTGCGAACTTTCAAGATCACAACCGATAGTGATAATATCGTGAACTTGTGCTGAATGCGCACGCTGGATAACGTCGTTAAGATCGTCATGAAAGCGTTCACCGTCAAGGTGTGCATGGGTGTCGATAAATGTCGCTTGTTCCATTGGGTTAGAGTTAATCCTCTACGATACGGGGAAACATTGGTTTAGCTTTTTCAATGGCGATACCAGCAGTTAAACCACCCCATTGATCCTGACCATCAAGGGTGAGGTTGTCTTTATCTTGACCGAGGATCTCCATAATGCTGGCACCAGTGTCGGGCATGAACGGTGATACCAATAGTCCGATTATGCGCATTGCCTCGAGTAAATTATACATTACTCCGCCTAGTTGCTGGTGTAGCTCTTTGTCTTTGGCCAAAGCCCATGGCGCGGTGTCATCAATATACTTGTTGGCACTGCGTACCAGTTCCCAAATGCTTACTAATGCTTTGTTGAAAGCTAATCCATTCATTTGTTGATCAATAAGTGCTAATTTTTCTGGAAACTGGTCAATAAATTTCTGGTCAAATTCAGTTGCAGCGTATGCTGGCGGCAAGATGCCCGCGAAGTATTTATTTACCATCGCGGTAGAACGACTGATTAGATTGCCAAGATCGTTGGCTAAATCAGAGTTGATGCGATGGATTAAAGATGAGTGAGAAAAATCGCCATCAAGCCCGAACGGTACTTCGCGTAACAGGAAATAGCGAATTGGATCGATGCCGTATTTGTCTACCAGCATGTTGGGTTCCACTACATTCTGCAAGCTCTTGCTCATCTTTTTGCCCTCTACAGTCCACCAACCATGGGCGAAAACTTTCTCCGGTAGTGGTAATCCTGCTGCCATCAGAAAGGTGGGCCAGTAAACGGTGTGAAAACGCAAAATATCCTTGCCGATGACGTGGACACTTGCCGGCCAGAATTTCTCAAAATTACCGTCCTTGTCCTCAGGATATCCGAGGGCGGTGATGTAGTTATTTAGGGCATCAAACCAGACATAAATGATGTGCTTGTCGTTACCGGGAACCGGAATTCCCCAAGAAAAACTGGTGCGGGATATGGACAGGTCGCGCAAGCCTTCACGGACGAAACTTAGTACTTCGTTGCGCCGGGAACGTGGTTGAATAAATTCTGGGTGCGCTTCGATGTGGTCTATGAGTTGTTGTTGATATTTACTCATACGAAAAAAATAAGATTCTTCTTTAAGTTTGTCCGTAGGGCGACCACAGTCAGGACAACAACCCTCAATGAGGTTGGTCTCTGTCCAAAAAGTTTCGCATGGAGTGCAATACCAGTCTTCATAATAGCCGAGGTAAATATCTCCGCTGGCTTCAATCTTGGAAAATATTTTCTGTACTCCATCTTTGTGGCGCTGTTGCGTAGTGCGAATGAAGTCAGTATTGGCGATGTTTAGTTTCTTCCACAGGGCGGCAAACCGCTGCATTACTCTATCTGCTAGTTCAAGAGGGGTCTCACCGTTAGCCTGCGCTGCTTTTTCAACTTTTTGACCGTGCTCATCGGTGCCGGTTAAGAAGAATACGTCATAGCCACGGGCTCTTTTGTAGCGTGCCAGTACGTCACATGCCAAAGTTGTGTACGCATGACCGATGTGGGGCACATCATTGACATAATAGATGGGGGTGGTGATGTAGAAATTCTTCTTGTTCATTGTAGCTCCTGCTATGGTTTGCGCACTGGTCTGCGTCGATTACGGTTGCGTCGTTTGCTCGGTGTGCTGGTGCTGTCACCCTCTGGTGTTGACCCCGGTTGCGTTGTATTCGGAGTTTTGTCGTCACTCTTGACGTTTCTTGGCGGTTGCTTGGTTTGTGGCTGGTTATTGCTGCGCTCACGCACTGGACTTTTTGCCACTTGTTCTGGGTTTGTGTGTGTGCTTGGTGCACTTGTTTCACTACCCGCTTGTCTGTTGCCGGATGGTTTTTTATGTCGTTGTGGGCGCCGGCTGTTTTTTGATCTGGGTTTTAGCCCATCTGGAGAAGCTTCATCTCTGACTGTTGGTTTTATGTTGATCCGATTCGACGGTGTTGGGCTGGTCTTGTTAGCTTGAACAGCTTGCTCTTCTCCTCTATTCGCAGTCGGTATGGCGCGTTTAGGGCGTTGATTGCGCTGCTCATTTTTCCTCCCTTTAGGTGCTGTTGGGGGGGGGGTGCGCCTGTTGCTCTTTTGGTTAGGCACCGGAGTTGTTTCTTTGCTCTCATCCGCAAGGTTGGAATCATTAGGTGGACTGATTTCATCAGTTTTTGTAGATTGTAGTTTGCCTGCTTTCAGTTGAGCTAAGGGGATATTGCTGACTACTGTGCCTTCACAGCGTACGGTAACCGTTTGCGCTAAGGTTTGGCTGAAGAGAACCTCAGCCGTTTTGCCATCTAAAGTTAATTTACTGCCTTGCTTTGGCAGCTGTTTTGCCATTTTGCAGTAGTTGTCGTATTCATAGCCAAGACAGCATAAGAGCCGACCACATTGACCAGATATTTTTGTCGGATTAAGTGCCAGTCCTTGTTGTTTAGCCATACGTACTGAGACCGGATTAAAGTCAGTCAGAAAAGTTCCACAACATAATTCGCGACCACAGATGCCAATGCCACCTAATAGTTTAGCTTCATCCCGCACCCCAATCTGGCGCATCTCAATGCGGGTGTGAAAATATTGGGCTAAATCTTTGACTAACTCACGGAAGTCAACTCTACCGTCAGCAGTAAAATAGAAGATTATTTTCGAACCATCGAATAAGTACTCTGCCTTAACCAGTTTCATATCCATCTTGCGCTGCCTGATACGTATAAGACAGTATTCGTGCGCTTCATTTTCTTTGGCTGCGCTTATGCGCGCCATGTTGATATCGGCTTCTGAAGCTATGCGTATTATCGGTTTCAAGTCGGCAGGCAGGTTAGCTTTTTCTACGAAACGTGGGAACCTAGCTACTGTGCCTAATGCTTTGCCTTTATTGGTTTCCACCACAACTTCGTCGCCAAGACTCAAATTGAATTCAACAGTGTCAAAATCATATTGTTTGCCAGCGCTGCGAAACTTTATGGTTACTAATGTCTTTCCTTCAGGGTTGGGTACTTCGCCCTGATCTGTGACAGCTTCATCGCTTGGCGTTGTGTCGGCGGCGTTGATAGTTTGTATAGGGGGTTCTTCGTTAGGTGTCATCGCGTATTTTATCGCTTATATTAGTTAGTTGATTGAATGTTGGGATTATTGTTGCTGCACTTGTACCAGATTGATGAATTTAATAATTCTAAATCGTTATTAAACTAACAATCTAACTTATTCTCGACTGACAGGCAACGTAGTTTAGTAAATATAATAGAATATTAGCTGCTTGGCATCGTTAAACGCAACAATAGTACCTCTAGGGCTAATTGTTTATTCACGTTACGCAGTAACTGATACTGGCAATGCAAAATTGAATTTATTTTGTGCTGGATGGATAATGGCGATTCTTTTCGTGCTTGGATACGCAGCTGTTGTTCCATGTCGATATTAGTAATGAGTGTTGGTGATGCGTTGTTTATAATTAGGAAAATATCTCGATAGTAGCTGAGGAGTACCCAGATCAAATTATCCAACTGTTCCTTGTTGTCGGCGAGTTGTTCTGCCAGCTCTAACATTGGTACGACACTAAGAGGGGTGAGGGTGGATATCTCTTTTAAAATTTTTTGGCGCTGGGCAAAATAGAATTCTCTATCACTGCCCAGTGCTTTTTTGAGACTGCCCGCTGCGAGCGCAGCGATAATATTGCTGCCGTCACTGGTTGAGTTGTCGGTGTCTATGTTGTGTTCTGCTAGCACTTGAGCTATCGCTTTTTGCTGCAGGCGAGCAAAGGGCAGTTGCTGGCACCGCGAGCGTATTGTGTCCATTAATTGTTCATGGTGGGATGAGATGAGGATGATGAGAGTGTTTTCTCGTGGCTCCTCAAGGGTTTTAAGCAAAGCGTTACTTGCAGCGGCATTGAGCTTTTCCGCATCGTCAATAATACACACCCGGCGCGGTGCTTCTGAGGGGGAATGAGCTAAGTCCTGTTGCAGTTGGCGGATCTGTTCGATTTTTATCTGTGTGCCGTCTGGTTCCAATATATGCAGATCAGGATGATTGTTGTGGTCAAGGCGACGGCACGAATTACAGGTGCCGCAGCCGGTTTGCTGATCACAAAAAATTAGTCTGGTTAGCGCTGTTGCCATCAGACGTTTACCGATACCTTCTGTGCCGGTAAATAAATATGCATGAGCCAGCCTCTGGGATGACCAGGCCTGTTTAAGTTGTTTCTTTTGGCGTTCGTGGCCAATGATGTGGGCAAAGGTCATAGTAGTTATTGCCCTGTGCTCGTTGTTGATATGTTTTTGATTGTTTGCGCCAGTAGAGGATTGATCGTGTTTACAATGCGCTCAAATACGCTGTCCTGATCGCCGGTAGCATCTATAATTTGTATGCGCTGGGGCTGGGTGCGACTCAAATTCAAGTAGGCATCACGGATACGTTGATGAAACTCCAGAGATTCTGCTTCAAAACGATCCTCATCAAGTATTTGGTCGTTAGCATTGCGCTGCCTAGCTCTGGTCAAACCTGTGGTTACGTCTAGATCGAGCAACATGGTTATCTGTGGAGCTATCCCTTGACAGGCGTATTCATTCAGCCGTTCTATAGTGGCGACGTCAAGCTGGCGACCATAGCCTTGGTAGGCGATAGTGGCATCGCAAAAGCGATCACATAACACTATATTTCCTTGTTGCAGGGCTGGTTTGATAACTTCACTGATATGCTGGGCGCGCGCTGCTGCATACAATAACAGTTCACATTCGGCAGTGATGGCGCTGTTGGTAGAATCCAGCAGAATAGCTCTTATTTTGTCGGCTATTGCGCACCCCCCTGGTTCTCTGGTTACTAGTACAGCTAAATGCTGTTGTCGTAGTACGTCTGCCAACCGCGCAATTTGGGTGGTCTTGCCACATCCTTCTATCCCTTCAAATGTGATAAAAACTCCCGGATTGGTAGCCATTGACAAACTCCATGCAAGACCGTTTTACGATGCTGGGACGGTCTTTACTTAATTGGTTGTTGATGAAAATGCGCGTTGCGCTTGAATTGTTTTGTGGACCAACCCTTTATTATAGCTATTGCCCTTAGCTAAGCAAGGGGAAATAAAAAACCAAGATTAACCAGTAAAAAATGAAGAATCTTGCTGATTAGGTGAAAACAACAACTTTATTCCTTTAAATGATTGAATAAATTTTAAGACTATTACCTCTTGCAATAATGTATAATCTAAAAAAATCAGTGGTGCTATTTTGTAGTAATGATAAAATTGGTACAAAATCAAGTTAATTGAAGGTCTATGTTTGACAGTGTTTTTAGTGTTTTTTATCGTTGATAACTGTAAGTGGTTGCATAGGAGGAATAGAAAATTGGCTAGAATATTTTGTAAGCAGTGCGGTACACCATTAGCGAAGAGGGCTACGGTATGCATGCAGTGCGATACTCCAGCACCCCAAGCCCAGATTGTCACTGTCAGAACCAAGCGAGCAGTGGAATGGTTGGCTATTTGCTGTGTAGCCTTAAGTTGCTTAGTCTTTGTAGTTTCGCTTGGTTTGACCAATCTGTATCGTGATGGTGGCTGGGCTGTCGGTGCTGGATCTTTTGTTGCGATAGCACTTAGTATTTGCTGGATCAGCAAACTGGAGATCAACGGTGAAGCTAGTGCTCCTGTCGATTTAGCCAAGCGCTAATAACTGGGTGGCGCAATAAAAAGAAACGACCTATAGGCCAAATCGTTATAACTGTAAACAATATAGCGAAATTGCGTTGGGTAAAATCAATTATTGTGGTGACTGTGACTACTGCTAGCAGTAGTCCATAAAATCCAATAAAAATCCCTAATATCTTCCTTTTTCTATTCATGACTTTAATTTGGCCAGCGTTCGATATAGGCAATGTTCTTTTGAATGAGCTCATTCTCTGGTGCCAATTCAATGGCTTTTCTGAGATAGATCAATGCTTCCTCCTGTAAACTTTTGCTCGCAGATAAGTCGTCGTTTTCTCTGGCGCTAATTGCTTTATCAAAAATAATTTTAGCTAAATTGTTATTCGCCAGTGCCGCTTGGTCTTGCCATGAACCTCCCCTGATGATTGTTTTTTTGGTGGCTGTAATTATTTCAAGACCCTTTTGTGTCGCACTCCAAGCTTTATTTAATTCATGTGTTTTTATATAGACCATGCCAAGGTTAATGTACGCTTCAGCAAGTTGAGGATTCTTTTGCGCTGATTGCTCGAAAAGTTGTTGTGCTAGTTCAACCTTGTCTGCTTTTATTGCTTCGATCCCTTTATTGTATTCAGCTTCGCCCACGATGTTGCTGCCACATGATACTGTCAAAAAGCTTAATGCGAGAGCACACAGGGTGATGATGTGTTTTTTCATATCTATTCCGTCCGTATTAATAAATTACGTTGATGTTAGAAATTAAATTCAAGTGTTTTTTGAATTGGTTGCTTGGTATTGCTGGTTTTGCGCAAACGTAACTCAATCTGTTTATGTAATTCATGCAGTTGGTTTTCTACTGCTTTCTTTTCTTCTTCATTATTGAAACCAAGTTTGTAGATTTGGTCTATCTTTTTATTTAATTGTCGTATGGTTGCATTAATAGCAACACCTGGAGCAGTGGCAGAGGCTTTTCTAGATACTTTGCGTATTTCACCACGAGTTAAACCACGTTCTTTATATTTCTGGTAGAGAATCGCCATGTTTTGTGGTTTACGCTTTTTAGCAATTTCTACCAATATACCACGTGGTGTTAAATTATTGCTGCGACATTCGTCCTTGATATCCTCGGGTAGCCGGTTGAGTGAGAGGATTTCAGAAATTGTTGATTTTGCTTTGCCCAACTTGGAGGGTAAATCCCTCTGACTACATATGTTTTCATCAATCAAGCGTTGAATTGCTTCGGCTTCTTCCACCGGAGAAAGATTTTCACGCACAATGTTTTCGATGATGGCAATTTCTAAGCTGGGATGGTTTTTATAAATAGCAGGAATAGTGATTAATCCTGCTAGTTTTGCAGCTCGGTAACGACGTTCACCGGTTATTAAAATTAAATCGTTGTCGGTGCTAGTTGTAAATAATACCGGCTGGAGCACGCCATGGGCACGAATTGTCTCTTTAAGCTCGGTCAATGCATTGTGAGCAAAATATTTGCGTGGCTGGTTGGGGTCGGTTTTTAATATGGCTAGAGGTATCTCATATAGTTTATTTTCTTCGTATACCATATAAAATTCCAATTATTATCAAATAGTTGTTTGCTTGAATTGCTGATGTGGAATGATTGCAATGTCGGCAGTTACATAAGTTGGTAATTATTGCTCAATAAGTATAGCGCTAACAAAATGTTGGTTACTACGCTGGCGACTATACAGCATCTGAGGTTTTTCTGCCAGATTATCAAAATATTTTGTATTGCGCATACGGCGGCAACTGCAACAACATATTCAGAGGGAATAGCAGCCAAGAAAATAACGCCTAGAAACGAAAATAATTGAAATTCTCCCAGCGGTATTGATTTGAAATCTTGCACGATGAGATAACGCAATATGAACGAGCGCCAAAACAGTTCAGATATTATGGGCATAATCACGGTGCTACCCGCGATTAATACTGTGGTGACGACGACCTGCAATGCTATTGGCCATTGTGCTGGCATGTTGCTGGGCGGTATAGATATCAACTTAAAATGTTGGCTGGTGAACCATAGGGTAAAGCCTAACATTCCGAATAGTATCGATAATAAAATTTGTTTTTTAGTTAGCTGTGCGCTTAGGTCGTCTGAAAATTTGTGACGCCAAGCCCATATTAAACCACCACCAATAAGTATTTTTGCTGACGAAATGTGCAGAGCCCATTTCGGTAAATAATTAGCTGTTTGCGCCAAGGCGAAACATAACAGAAACGGTAAAATATAGGGGAACCAGGATTTAGTATAAAAGCGCGCCATGGGTTAGGTGTTCCTAAGTTGAGAATTGCATTCGCTAAAGATTCACGTAATGTACTCTGCGTTTTACTGTTTCATGCGCTTGTCGGTCAAGTATTAATAAAAGAATTTTAGCTGAGTAAAACTTGCAACGATAATTTCTAATTGATATTGCACAACATATAAGTACTATTTTTGTCATGAACAAGACGAGAGTCTGGTTAAACCTTTAGCAGTAAGTTTGCATATTGCCTAAAAAACGTGCAGATGTTTTAGCGTGTTTCAGTGCCCACAGGATTGATAATATTGCTGTCTATCTTGCTGTTGTTGGTCTTGACCTGAGAATCTGTTTCTAGAGAAAAACAGTATCGTTGTAAAGCTTAGTCCGTAATTCATTGTCAATAAAGGTTTTTTTCTGGTGTAGGATAAATGCTGGGGAATATCTAATTGGTGTTACACTCAGATACTGAGAGTATTTATTATTGTTTTTTATAATGATATTTTATTTGTTATTATATGGCAAGGTTATTGCTTTATATGTTGATTGTGTTTAGTCGTTGTTGCAATTTAAAGTGAGTGGTTTGTTTGTATCTGTTGGTTAATTGATGTTAGTCAGAAGTGAGTGGCGAGATATAGAATGGAGGATAGAAGTTTATGAAAAAAGTGGTTGCTATTATAAAGCCTTTTAAACTTGATGAGGTAAAAGAGGCCATTAGTGATATTGGTATACAGGGGATAACTGTCAGTGAGGTTAAGGGTTTTGGTCGTCAAAAAGGTCATACCGAGCTGTATCGTGGGGCAGAATATGTAGTAGATTTTATTCCTAAAATTAAGTTGGAAATAATTGTGTCTGATGATGTTGTTTCTCAGGTTGTTGCACAAATTGCTGAGGCTGCCAAAACTGGTAGGATCGGCGATGGAAAAATTTTTGTAACTAATGTAGAAGAGGTCATTCGAATTCGTACCGGCGAGACGGGTGATGACGCTTTGTAAAAACTATTCGTTTTATTTTTGTTAGTGATTGATTACATTTACAAGGAGAATATTTATGAGTCCACAAGAAGTTGTGCAGTTCGCTAAAGAAAACAATGTGAAAATGATCGATTATAAGTTTCTGGATTTTATCGGCATTTGGCAACACTTTAGCACCCCTATTTCAGAATTTGATGAGGATACATTTGAGGAAGGGATCGGCTTCGATGGTTCTTCAATCCGTGGTTGGCAGCCCATTCACAATAGTGACATGCTGCTGATTCCTGTTCCTGAAACAGCTAAAATTGATCCATTTATTGAAGCGACAACACTGAGCCTGATCTGCAACATTATTGATCCGATCACTCGTGAAGGTTATAGCCGTGATCCTCGTTTTATTGCCAGTAAAGCAGAGGCGTATTTGAAATCAACTGGTATCGGTGATACTGCGTACTTTGGTCCAGAGCCAGAATTTTTCATCTTTGATGATGTTCGTTTTGAGTCGACATGTAACCAGTCTTTTTATGCTGTTGATTCTATCGAAGGTCGTTGGAACACTGGTCGTGACGAGTATCCTAACTTAGGTTACAAACCTCGCCATAAGGAGGGTTATTTCCCTTGTGCTCCAACTGACTCAACGGTTGATCTACGTAATGAGATGGTTGAAGTTCTACAAAGCGTTGGTATGCGCATTGAAGCTTCTCACCACGAAGTTGCTTCCGGCGGTCAGTGCGAAATTGATATGCGTTTTGACTCCCTTGTAAGCATGGGTGATACCGTTCAGTGGTTCAAATACATCATCAAGAACGTTGCTGTACGTAATGGCAAGACTGTTACCTTTATGCCTAAGCCAATTTATGGTGATAACGGTTCTGGTATGCACATCCACTCATCCATCTGGAAAGATGGTGAAAACCTGTTCTCTGGTGATGGTTATGGTGGTCTTTCTAAGATGGCTATGTATTACATCGGTGGAATCATGAAGCACGCTAAAGCGCTTTGTGCATTTACTAACCCTAGTACTAACTCTTACAAACGTTTGGTTCCTGGTTTTGAAGCTCCAGTAAACCTTGCATATTCAAACCGTAACCGTTCTGCATCATTACGTATCCCTGTAACAAATGCAGCGGCTTCTAAGCGCGTTGAGTATCGTACTCCTGATCCATCGTGTAATGGTTACTTAGCTTTTGCTGCACTCTTGATGGCGGGTCTTGATGGTATTGAAAATAAACTTGATCCAGGTCAGCCTCTGGATAAAGATATCTACGGTTTGTCTCCAGAAGAGTTAAAGGATGTTCCATGTGTTGCTAGTTCACTGGAAGATGCTCTTACTTGTTTGAGAGCGGATCATGAGTTCCTGCTCAAGGGCGATGTTTTTACTCAGGACGTTATCGACAAATGGATCGAGTACAAAACTGAGGCAGAAGTTAACCCTGTGCGTATGCGTCCTACTCCAGAAGAGTTTAATCTGTATTACGATATCTAGTTTTATTGTAAACTATTCAGCACCTCTAAAGTTGGACTCGTGATCCCCATATCAAGGGTGTTTGTCGCCATGGATGGCGACGACAAACCCCATGGATGGGTTCATGTGTCCCTTGGTATGGGGATTCCGTGCCATTCATGCTGAATAGCTACGTTTTATTTTGCATAGTAACAATAAAAAAGCCCCTGATTATTTTCAGGGGCTTTTTTATTGGCATAAATTTGTTAAAGTACGACGGTTAAATTTTAATTTTAAAGCTATTCATGAAGGTGTGAACTATGAACCTGAACAATATCCACTGCATAGATTTAGATCAGCCGCAATTGGAAGGCTTTCGCCGGTTTATAAGTGCTTGGCTTATTGCTGAAGAACAGTTTAACGCTGTCGTTGATCCGGGACCATTATCTACCATCCCTGTGCTAGTGAATGCCTTGAGACAACACGGTGTTGAACATTTAGATTATATCCTGCTGACGCATATCCATATTGATCATGCTGGCGGTACTGGGGAGTTGCTGAAATATTACCCGGAAGCGCAGGTCATCTGTCATCCAGATGGAGTGGCGCATTTGATTGCTCCAGAAAAGTTGTGGCAGGGGTCGTTACAGGTGTTGGGTGAAATGGCAGAAATATATGGTGAAATTGTGGCAGTGCCATCAGGGAGCATCAGTTTTACACCCCAAGTTGGTGATACGGGTATTGAAGTGTATAAAACTCCCGGCCATGCTGCGCATCATCTGTGTTTTAAGTATGACGAGTTGTTGTTTGGCGGTGAGGTTTGCGGCGTAAATAGTGAAATTGCTACAGGCATCTATATGCGCCCAGCTACGCCACCGCGCTTTATGTTGCCAGTTGCTCTGGATTCTATTGACCAAATGATGGCTCTTAAACCACGTTATCTGGTTATTGCTCACCATGGGTTAGTGGAGCCAGCGCTGGATTATTTGCGCATAGGGCGCCAGCAGTTGATTTTGTGGTTACAGGCTATTGCTGCAACCAGTAAGGTTGCTCCAGAAAGCAGAGAACAAGCCTTTTTTGACTGGTTAATCGAACACGATGTCCACTTTAGAAATATTGATCAACTTGATGATGATATTTTAAAGCGCGAACGTTATTTTCTAGGTAATACCTTGCGTGGAATGCTTGGCTATTTTGACAGTTTAAACGCGCAACAGCAGCAGGAATTTATCGTTCACTAGCTAGTAGTCTGCTAGTGTATTGAGAATCCTGTCTTCCTTGCTTGAAAAATGACAAATATGCCATTGCTGGCAACTAGGTTGTTACCGGATAGGCGTTTTAGTTTGATGTAGTTGATTTCACGGCAATATAAAGTTTATTAAAAAAACCAGTTTTTGGTTGTGGAAATATAAAGCGCGCATTTGTTGATTATGTAGCTGTGGATAACGATTTAGTGTGAATGTTCACTGCGGAACAATAAGCCCGTTATCCGTTTTAGCTTAAATCAATTTCTTGTCCGCTCCAGTCCTCGAGCATAGTTTTTAAAGAGTCTTGAGTGGCATAGGAAATGTCAGGTAGGGTGCCACCCCAAGCCTTTTCGGCTTCAGCAAAACCGTCTTTAATTCCACTGATGATCGCATCAAGTCGACTGCTGTCATTGCCAGCCATGCCTACGGCAAAATCAAAGATGCGCTTGGCAGTGTTGTCTACGCTAAAATAGCCCTCATCTGATATCAGTTCAGTTGCTTCTTGTGGTGTTAAACTTTCGAGATTAATATCACTACTATCTGTTGCTACCAGAGTTGCAATGCCCTGTTCTTTCAGGGTTGCCGCAAAAAGATCGCGTAGCATGGTATAGGTTGTGCCCAACTCAGCATCGGATACCGCTGCGGAATAGGTGCCTGGGTCAATCGGTGTATTTCCCAGAGTAACCCGATCTTGTTTGTTCTCAGTATCTGCTGTTTGCTGTGGTTGTTTTTCCTGGACAGCTTTTTCCAGCAACTTGTGTGCCTCAGCCTTAAAACTATCTATAGCGGTTGTACTGACAGAATCAATCATGGTTTCTCCTCTCTTAATGTTGAGTTTGTATTGTAACAGAAAACTCAGGAGATGTCTTTTGTCAGAATCCAGCGAGTAAGAAGATAAACAAAAAAAGGCTGATCCGAAGATCAGCCCTTTAGTATTTTATGGAGCGGGAAACGAGATTCGAACTCGCGACGTCAACCTTGGCAAGGTTGCACTCTACCACTGAGTTATTCCCGCATGTTAATTGGTTTTACACTTTGTTTCTGGACGGATGTATTTTTAACAAACGTGCCTTTTTAAGTCAAATCATTTTTCTGTTTTTTGCAGGTAAAAGTTATTTTTTAAATTCATACTCTTTCTTTTTTGGATATTTATGTTTGAGTATAGTGGTGATATGATAGAGTATTAACTTGTACGACTCATCACTTATCTGTTGCGGGAGAAATTATGAATAAAGTATGTATTTGTTTTATGTTGGTAGCATTGATGTTGTCAGGTTGTGCTGAACCTATGAGCAGGACGCAGAAGGGCGCAGGTATCGGTGCAGCAACTGGTGCTATTGCTGGTGCTTTAATTGGTCAGGCTGCCGGGCATGATACTCGGGCTACCTTGATTGGTGCTGGTATCGGAGCGGCGGTAGGCGGTGGTGCCGGAGCCGGAATTGGCTACTATATGGATCAACAGGAACAGGCAATGCGTAATGCTTTAGCTTCTGTGGAGGGTGTCAATATTGAGCGTGATGGTGATTTGCTGTTTGTAACTTTCCGCTCGGATAACCAATTTGATATCGGCTCTTTTGCACTGCGCCCAAGCGCTCAAATGGACGTTATTCGTTTGGCAAACGTTCTTACTCAGTATTACAAAACTACTGTTTTAATTGCTGGTCATACTGATAGCACTGGCAGTGAGTCTTCTAATCAAGTCTTGTCTGAACAGCGCGCTAGTGCGGTTAGGAATATTCTTTTGGCAAATGGAGTCGCTGGGCAGCGTATTACTGCTGTCGGTTTTGGAGAAAGTGCTCCTGTAGCTAATAATGAGACTGTTTATGGACGTCAGTTGAACCGGAGGGTGTCTTTAAAGATTACCCCCATCTAAAGGTTGCTGTAGCAGCGTAATAACAAAAACCCCCAACAGTGTAATTTGTGTTGGGGGTTTTTGTTACGGTTCTATGTTGGTTATCTAAATCAGGATAGGATTTCAACCAAATCTATGTCATAGATGAGGTCCTGCCCACTGAATGGGTGATTGGCATCAAAAGTTACTTCTGTATCAGTAACAGCAAGAACGGTAACAATTTCACTTTCGTCGCTATCTTCAGCCGTCATTTCTAAGTCTTGACCAACGATTGGAGTGAAATCCTCTGGTATTTGATCCAAACTAATGGTGAATACATTACCGTCATCGTAGGTGCCGAATGCTTCTTCTGCAGGGATTGCTACAGTTACGGATTCGCCGACGTTCAAGCCAATTAATGATTCTTCAATTTTTGAAAAAAATTCGTTTTCTCCTATAGTTAATTCTACCGGTCCAACTTCAAGACCGTGGTCACTGTCTGTGCAAGTATCTTCATCGCAATCTATGTTGCCCATGGTGGAATCAAAAATAGTACCATCCTCTAGGCGCCCAACAAAATTAATGATGACTTTAGAACCAATCTTTGCTTGTGACATAAATATCCCCTTATAAAGTTTAATTGTTTGTTTTTTGTGCATGTTACGGATACTAAAGATGCGAGTCTAGTTAAATCGCAACTGTTAAAAAAAATATAGTAATGGTGGCATGTAGTGTTTTGTATTCGATTTTTTTTCTGGTGTAGAGTTTATTGTACAGTTTTGATTGGGATAATGGTTATGATTGATAAGAGTGCTCTGTACCAACAGCTTGTGGATAATTTAACTGCTGACCTGGCTATTGCTATGCAGGCAGCGCTGGTTGCTCATGCAGCTTCCATTAATGCAGAAACACAGCCAGACAACAAATACGACACGTTAAGTTTAGAATCATCATATATCGCCCAAGGGTATGCTAATAGGGGACAACAACTACGCAAGAGTCTACAGGCATGTAATGATTTAATATTACGTTATTTTACCTCTGAAATGCCAATTTCTTTATCAGCTCTGGTGGAGATTGAATACGCAACAAGTGAAAAGCGCATGATTTTTATTGCTCCTGCTGCTGGTGGAATGAAAGTTGATTGTGCTGGTAATATTGTAAATATTATTACCCCAGAATCTCCATTAGCTAAATCGTTATTAGGGCAAAAAGTCGGAGATCTTTTCTCGTGGGGTGCTGGAGATGAGCAGCAGGGGGAAATTATTTCTCTGTGGTAAAGGAATATAGAGAAAAACATGTTGCTAAATCAGTAACTGCTGTGCTACAACAGTGAAATCGAAAACGGTGTTGTTGGTTATGGAGAAGTTTTTCGACAGCACAATAGACAATGTTTTTCCGTTAAGGAAACAAAAGGAGCAGTAAAGATGGCTGAAGGAACAGTAAAGTGGTTTAACGACGCAAAGGGTTTTGGTTTTATCGAGCAGGACAACGGGCCCGATGTGTTTGTTCATTTTTCAGAAATTAAGGGCGATGGCTTCAAATCTTTAGCTGAAGGCGAACGCGTCAGCTTTGAGATCACAGATGGTCAAAAAGGTCCTCAAGCAGCAAATGTTGTAAAGCAATAATATATATTTGCTGTACATAATTTAGTCAAAAAAACCCATTTTGTAAAAAGTGGGTTTTTTTGTATCTGCTATTAATGAGCAAAATAATCAAGGCCGATATGAAACAACTTCCATATCGGCCTTGATATGTACTTAAGACATTAAAAACCTAATTCTTTAAAGAAGTCATTGCCTTTATCATCAACTAAGATAAAAGCAGGGAAGTCTACAACTTCAATTTTCCAGACTGCTTCCATACCTAATTCTTCAAAGTCTAAACATTCAACACTCTTGATGTTGTACTCAGCTAATGCAGCAGCTGGACCACCAATAGAACCAAGGTAGAAGCCACCATGCTTTTTACAAGAGTCAGTAACCTGCTGTGAGCGGTTACCCTTGGCGATCATAATCATTGATGCACCATGTGATTGCAGCATGTCGACATATGGATCCATGCGTGCCGCAGTGGTTGGACCGAAGGAACCGGATGCTTTTCCCGGCGGTGTTTTTGCCGGACCAGCGTAATAGATGGGGTAGTCCATCAGATATTGTGGCAACTTTTCGCCGCGCTCAACGATTTCAAGGAACTTGGCGTGCGCCATATCGCGACCAACAACAATTGTTCCACTGAGAGAAAGTTGTGTCTTGGTTGGGTATTTAGACAAGTCAGCCAAAACCTCTTTCATTGGACGGTTGAGGTCAACTTTCACCACTTCTGGACGATTGGAGCCGCGCTCACCTTTAGGCATCAAGCGCTCAGGATTACTGTCCATCTGCTCCAGCCATATTCCGTCTTTGTTGATTTTTGCTTTAATGTTACGGTCTGCAGAACAGGAAACTGCTAGTCCGATAGGACAAGACGCGCCGTGACGACTGGAACGGATAACGCGAATATCGTGAGCAAAATATTTGCCACCAAATTGTGCGCCGATACCCAACTCTTGAGAGCGTTTCAATAACTCTTTCTCTAATTCAATGTCGCGGAAAGATTGACCAAGCTCATTGCCTTCAGTTGGCAGATTGTCAAGATAACCAGCTGAACCGAGTTTAGCAGTTTTTAAACAGGTTTCCGCGCTAGTGCCACCAATACAGAAAGATATGTGATATGGAGGGCAGGCCGCAGTTCCCAGTGTTTTCATTTTAGCAACCAACCAATCAACAAAAGTGTTCTTGTTTATGGTTGCTTTAGTTTCTTGGTACAGATAGCTTTTATTTGCGCTACCACCACCCTTAACTACAAATAGGAATTTGTACTCGTTACCTTCGGTAGCCATTAAATCAATTTGTGCAGGCAGGTTACACTTGGTGTTTACTTCATCGTACATATTGATCGGTGCGTTTTGTGAATAACGCAGGTTTTCTTCAGTATATGTTTTGTACACGCCGGCAGAAATCTGTTCGGCATCGTTGCTGCCAGTCCAAACATTTTGTCCTTTTTTGCCTAAAACGGTTGCCGTGCCGGTATCTTGGCAAAATGGTAGTTCAAACTTGGCTGCTACCACAGCATTGGTCAACATGGCCATTGCCACACCACGATCATTGGCAGAAGATTCTGGATCGGCAAGGATTTGAGCAACCTTGTCGTTGTGTGCCGGACGCAACAGGAAGTTGACTTCACGGAATGCTTGGTTAGACAGAAAGGCTAACGCCTTTGGGTCAACTTTAAGAACTTCTTTACCTTCAAACTGCGCTGTGCTGACATAGTCTTTAGTCAGTAGGCGATACTCGGTAGTGTCCTTACCTAGTGGGAACGGGTCTTGATACTTGAACTCTGACATCGTTGCTCTCCTTAAAAACAATACACAATATAGGTTTTATGGGCAGTTATAACTGCCGCGGCTTAAAAAATCAATTTAGTATAGATTGAATTGTATACAGTTGTCGATACCTCTAGCTGTTTTTTATTTTGCAGTTGATGCTAAGCGTGTCTGGTGGGCAAACTAAGTCTAGTTTATTGTATGCCTTGAAGTGGAGAAGACCCTGCAACTTGTTGATAGTGATCCAGTTTGTTTTTCATGATTGGTGTTGTCGTTGTCGTCTGAGGATTTATAAGCTGTTTTGTGCTTGTATTTATGACAATAATGGTTATATATAGAATAAACATTAAGACACTGGAGGATGAGATGAATAAAAAATATATGTCGGTTCTGGCTTGGTTACTGGTACTGCTGCCTTTACCTTGCTCAGTTGTTGCTAGCGAGCCAAGTTGGGAGAAAGCTACATTTGCTGGTGGTTGCTTCTGGTGTATGGAAACTCCATTTGAGAAAATGGATGGAGTTAAAGAGGTACTTTCTGGTTTTAGTGGGGGGGATGAGGATGACCCTAGCTATCAGGATGTAGCGTCGGGGCGCACCAGTCACCTGGAAGCTATCCAGATAGAGTACGATGCCAACCAGATAAGCTACGCAACGTTGTTGGACATATATTGGCAGCAAATAGATCCGACCGATGATAGTGGTCAGTTTGTCGACCGTGGTGAGCATTATCGGAGTGCAATTTTTTACCATAATGCAGAGCAGCAGCAGTTAGCAGAGCAATCAAAGGATAACTTGAATAGCAGTGAGCGTTTTGTGGCACCAATAGTTACGCTAATTCTTCCATATTCAGCATTTTACCGAGCCGAAGAATATCATCAAAACTTTCATGATAAATCTCCGCAGCGCTATTGTAGTTATCGGAAAAATTCTGGTCGGGACGAATTCCTGGAAAAGATTTGGGGTCAACGGGAGGGTGTTAAGATGAACAGCGGG
>Ga0307990_1000396_pt1 | contig 40027 bp, 23 predicted proteins | sample EllFjometagen129_FD_203168 | JGI IMG/M metagenome (GOLD analysis project Ga0307990, IMG submission 203168) | Marine microbial communities from Ellis Fjord, Antarctic Ocean - #129 | ecosystem: Environmental > Aquatic > Marine > Unclassified | place: Southern Ocean | collected 2014-10-08
AAAATTAATGTGTATAAATATGCGTATTTCATTTGTTTATTTTTTTTATTCATTAATATTTTCACTATTTTTTATTTTGTATGATACTCCAATAGTAAGCAGCATTGTATTGTCTGTTACTTTTACTATGTCACCATCGGTATATGTACAATCTGCAAGTTTGTTGAAATTTAAAAGTTTTGTAAATTCAGTTTGAACAGCAAATCTTCCAATTCTATATCCCAAACCAATTGATGTGTTTAATCCAAGATTTAGTGTATTTACAAAATCGAAGTTTGCTATATAAATGTCAAACCTTGGTCCTATTGCTCCATATAAGAACAAATTATTTTTATCTATTGTATATTTTAACTTGAAACTTGTTGTTATAAAATGGTAATATCGCTTTACGGTATAATTAACTGGTGTATAATCATCAACTCCATCGGCAACAAGGCTGAAATATCTTAGACCTCCTTTTTTTAAGAAACCAAATTCAGACACAATTGAAATATTTTCTTTTAATCCTGAAATAAAAAATATTGAAGGAGAAAAAGTAAAAGACGGATTATATTCCTGTATTAAGGTCAAATTACTTTCTTCTTTAATATCAGAAATTGAAATTCCTCCATTTATTCCAATATCATCTATTATTTGAGCATTACTAATGCAGGATATAAAAAGAAAAATTAATAAAAATTTAAATCTTTGTTTGAGTAATTTCATATTTGTGTTTTTTATTAATCCAAAAATAGTTCATCGCTAACTAATCTTACTGAACATCCACATGTTTCTGACATATAAGATCCACTAAAGTTTTCACTATCATATTTTAAAATTACACAAGCAATAGCATCATTTAAATCATCATATTCTTTCCAAAAATATGTCTGTTCATTCATAAAAGAAAAACATGTTGTTATTCCATCATTAAAATATATACCCGCAGGCAAAACATTAAAACCACTACCATTTGTTGCCCCTGTGTTTGGGCTTTCCCAATATGTTGTTCCTGTAGCCTTTAGTGCTCCACCACCTGCACTTGAGCCATAAAATCGACTAAGAGCTTCCCACTCCATTTTTGTTGGTAAATGCCAACCCAGGGGGGCAACTGTTTGTGCTTTTTCCCAAGTGTATAGTTTTCCATAAATATTACTATTTGCGGTATCATTATCGTAATCATAACACCCACTACCACAATCATAGTTTAGATTTTCTGCCATCCATATTCTATTATCAATCTTTACTGTTTTATATATTTTGCCATCTCTGGTGTCGATAAATGTTCCTGTTTCATTTTCTGTAATTGTTACAGTTATTGTATGAGTATCTCCTTTTTCAATTTTTCGGTCATAAGCTGTTAATATAACTGTATAAGTGCCAATTTCAGAATATGAGTGTATTATGCCATAAGTTCCTTCTTCATCTGTTGAAGTATTATCACCAAAGTCTAAATGAAAGTTTTTTGCATGTTCTGAATAATTATAAAAACATATCCTTTCATCAGGGCTACCTGTAGGGTTGTCACAATAAATTATTGCTTCTGGCTTTTTTAAACAGGAGCTTAATAAGATAGTAATAAACACCATAGTAGTAAGTGTAATTGAATTGATTATATTTCCAAATAAATTTTTCATTTGTAAAATTTTATGCTTGTATACAAAAATACATTTTAAATAATAAAATAATCTTATATTTTAATAAATTTAATTGTTTTGGTTTTATTCCCTGATTTTATTTTAATAAAATAAATACCGGATTCAATATGCTCACAATTGTAAATATATGAATATTCGCCTTCCAATTTATTTTCCTGCATAATTGTTTCAATTTTTTCTCCAAGTGATGTGTGAATACTTATATTTGTCATGCCGTCTAAAGGAATATAATATTTTAAAATTGTTTCAAAAGAAGCAGGATTAGGTTGAATAAATATATCAATATCTTTTAAATTTCTATCTTTATTCATTTCTTCTTCTAAAGAATTTTCATCTAAATATTCACCTTCATTATCATAAACTTTATAACTCTCGCTAATAAGCCTATACCCACAATTATCTATTGCTGCTGTAAAATCACAACCATAATTTGCACTAAAACCGGTTCTAAGTGTTATTTCTTTATGGGCATATACTTCTGCAGACTCACCTGAATTTAAGTATGCAGAACTACAATTTCCACCGGAAATCCATACTTTTTGTGCATTATATTCATTATTGACTTTATTGCAATCATATTTATTTGCTGTTCCGCTATTGCAATCACCGAGTTCAATTAATCTTGACATTCTGGTATAATAAGTATTATTATAAACTCTTGAATGTTGAAACCAATTTATATTATTATAAGGAATAAGTGTATTAATACCACCATTTGATTTAAATCTATACAAACCAGTTTTAGTAGAATCTGCATTTGCATCACCACATTTACATACAGATTCATTCCATGCTTCAATTACAATTCTTACACGATCTCTAGACCAAGTATCAGGGAAATCGAAACTATAATTTGCATATTGGTCATTATAATAAGATGTTATATTGAATTTATAAGCAAATCTTTTTGATGCAAAATTTATAAAAGTTTCGTTATCATATGTTATTCGAGAATTTACTCGATATAAATAGTACGGTTCTGGATCCCAAACAACTTCACCTGTAAAATTATATGTTCCATCAACAGTAATTTTGTCAGGAAAATTTATCCATTTGAGAGCAATACTTTTTACTGGTAAAACAAAAAAACTCCTTTTGCCTTCTCCTACCCTGTTTGCACAGAGATAACTTTCAGCTATAACTATAACCTGATGGTTTCCTGCTGTTGAAAATGATGTTGTATAATTTTCCCCATAACCATCCTCATAACCATCCTTATACCATGTATATGCAAAAACTTCATTAGGTTTGGGATAGGGGACACCGACAGTAAAATCTATATCATTATTAACAACAATATCATTTTGGTCAAAACTAATTATTGGAACGACTGTTCCCCCACAAGGATCTATTACTTCAAAATCATGACTACAAGTACTTACCAATACATTATATTGCCCCCAGTTATCCATACCATAAAGACTAGCAAAAATCGTATAGGTATCTTCTGTATCGTATGTTTTATAAACAGGAACAGTAGATGGACTGAATTCCATTGAATTTTGAATGTCATTATTTCCAAAATTAATAATACATTTATATAAACCTGAACCATTACTTATTACAATATTACCGATTAAATATGCATCTCCGGTAGTACTATTAAGTTCAATTACTTCATCAGGAAAATCACATTCAATATTTGCATTTGAAGGATTATTATTTATATTTACTATAATGTAATTTGTTTTAGTTTCTGTATCACTTCCATTAGAATTAGATGCTGTTAAGATTACTGTATAAGCTCCATCCGTATCATAAAAAATATCTGTTGGATTTTGTTCTGTAGATATTGAAGGTGTTCCACCATCAAAAATCCAATACCATTCATCTGGATTATTTAAAGATACATCAACAAAGTCAATACTTTCTCCTACTTCAATAATTGTTGAGGATGCATTAAAGTTTGCGGTTGGCTCACCATTTGCAGAACTTACATGTATATAATCATATTTTGGTTCTAAATGTGAACCATTGGCATCTGATACAGTTAGCGAAACATCATATACACCGGAAGTATTGTATGTTATTATTGGCTCTTCATTAGTGCTTGTTGAGGGTGTTCCCATTTCAAATTCCCATGAATAATTTTCCGGGTAACCAACTGACAAGTTTTCAAATTGAATTGTATAGCCCTCATCTATAATATTGGGAGTTGCCTGAAAATCTGCCCTTAAACAGCCAATAGATTCTATTTCTTTTCCTGCTTTATAATTACCTGTTTCGCAACCAATATAAAATCTATGAAATGTATCTGTTCCCGGATTTACTTGTTCACTCCATGCTGTATTACTTTGTCTTATTGGAATAGCATAAGTCTGATTGGTTAAAGGTCCTACATTGTATTCTATCGCTTCTAATTGATTACCGGCAATATCTGTTCCTGTAAAATGTAATTCCACTAATTCTGTATCAAATGGGTCCCAACCAGAAGTTGCACTTGATGGAATTTGAAATTCAAATTCTGTGTTTTCTGTTCCTATTGGCTGTGCATTTAATGGTAAGTTTAAGTTATCGGAATTTACAATAAGGCTTAGTGTATTTACAGGCTCACTTGTTGTAACATTTATTGTAATTTCTTGCCCCGGCAAAGTATAACCAACTCCAGAATAATCACAAACAATATTTGAACCTACTCCATTCCATTCTGCTGTGTAAAAGGGTATTAATGTTGATGTATAAGGAATTGTATATTGTACTTCAACTTTTTTTATGTAGGGTTTGAAATTGTCTATTGTTATTTCGGTAGGGTTAGTAAAATTGTTTTGTTGATTTCCCGTTACAGTTGTAATTTTCGCTGCAAGATTATATTTATTGTCAGAATAACGGGCATCATCAGGATTTTGCGCAAGTGTTATTGAACCCCCATAAGTATCATCTTTATGTATTCTTGTATAAAAATCAGTAAAGACAAATTCATCCCAAGGATTATCATAATAAGCATCTGGCATAATACCATCAATACATAAATTAACATTACTATTATTGTAAACACCATATTGTTGTCTTATATCAACAGGGTTTATAGGATAATGGCTAACATTCCATCTTGCACCGTGTGATATTTTGCTGTAATTATATTTTCCCTGAATAAGATTGTAGTTAGAATTATCTTCTGAATTTTTTTTAATCAATAAATCTATATCATCAATATCCATTATTGCATTATCATAATATCTTCCATCTACACCACCGTGTTGTCCGGGACTGTTAAATTCACATTTAACTTTTACTATAGATTTATTATCTCCTGAATAAAATGTAGTATTGCCTGTTTGGGTTAAATTTTCTGTTTCATCAATACTTATATTAAAATTAGTTTGTATATGATTTAATATTTGTAATGGGTCTAAACAGTTATCAATATTCAAATTTGGATCAATATTTGGATTTATTACACGATATAGGTGTAAATGCGAATGAAATCCACCTGAACCACCTAATGGAGCAATCACCTGTTGTGCTGTAACTTGATTAGATGTCGTATAAGATTGTCCACCATATGTAAACGTATATCCATTTTCATTACTTATTGCCACATTATTATTTGTGTTAATTATTGCATATTTATAACCATTATTATACCACCTATACAAAATAAGTTCACCTACAGAAATTGTATTATTTAAGAATACATCATCATTGAATATATGCCCATAACCGAGATGATAGTTATTCCCTGAATTATCTTGAACCACTATAAACTTGTACCCACTACCATCTATTTGAGTAATTGTACCACCTACAGGTGTTAATAAGTGATAACCTTCATCTGTAGATGGATTACCTGTTCCCGTAATATTAAAATCAACTCCTTTATGCCAGATTGAGTTTGTACGTCTCATACCAAAATCTGAATAAACATGATTTGTTTGCCAATTTTGTGGAGTTGTACCATTCGGGCAATTTCCTCCTGAACATTCCTTGTATTGCAAGGTTAATTGCGAATAAATAGTTAATCGCAATACACAAGATAAGAGTAATAAAGTGAATGTTTTACTCATAGCTTTTTAATTATCTCTCCTTTAATTATTTTCCCGTTTATATTCTTATATTTAAATATTTCCATTTTGTCTTCATCAAAAATCACATTTCCTTCTTTACCAATGAATATAATTGTATCATTATAATTAATAACCCCTCCTTCTCCTATCTTAGATATTATATCTTTATGAATTAATGATTGGTTACTGATATTATAAATCTCATAATAAGGGTAATAAAGATTGCCATCTTCGTTATCCATTGAAAATGCAATATTTAAATATTTATTATTGGAAGATATTATAGCTTCACCAACTGAGTTGAAAATTTTATTAAAAACTACATTTCCAGTACTATTGTAGGCTACAATTACTGACATACAGTAACGGTAATACTCATTTGTATTTATAAAAGATCTGTATGAAACAATACACATATCATTATAATTATAAACATAACCTTTAGGTAATATTTTTACATTAGTAATTAATAAGCTATCTGCATCTATTAAATAATGGTTACGTTTTTCTTTTGGCATAATATCATCAAGTTGTAATTCTTTGTTAATTGATATATGCATAGTTTTATGTCGTTGCAAATCTTTTTTCGGGTTTTGCTTAAAAATATTAAAAAAAGGGTTTTCGTTAATTAAGTTAATGCTTTTAATTACATTCCCAGTAATAGTATCAATAAATTGCACATCTGAAATATAATTACCATAATTTTCTGTTTTTGTCTCTACATATTCAATCCTCTGAGCCTTTAAATTAAATGCAAACAGGATTAAAAATAAAATTATCACTAATTTTCTCATAATTCTCTATTTTTTAAGTGTTTCAATATCGTTATTTTGTAAATTTATTTGTTTCTGCAAATCTATTACATAAAGAGTAAGTTCTTCAATTTTTTGTAATAATATTTTATTCATTTTTCCAAGTTCCATGCCATTTTCATTTACATCTGCTTCGGTTGGTACATCGGGTAAATGATTGTGCGAATCAATATAGTTCCCTAGCTCTTCAATTGTTTTTAATTTGTAATCGTCTTTAAAAACAAAATCAGGATATGGGTTGGTATCTCTAACTTTTACTTCTTTTGCCCAAATATAACCATTGGAAAGAATTTTAGCGCTGTTGTTAATATTTATACTGTTACTCATATAAATATAACCATTACTTTGAACTTTCATTCTTACATTTCCTGCATAATCTTCTAGTTGCATAATTATTGCATCGTTTGAGGAAGAACTTCCGCCATATCCATTTTTAACAAGAAGCCCGTATGAATTACCTCCACAATTTGCAATTTTTGTTGTCCATAAATAATTCGAAGAGTTATTTACTTCCAAGCCTGCAGTTGGATTATTGGTTCCAATCCCAACATTGCCATTACTTTTTATCGTCATTACAGCATTACCACTCGAACCTCCTTTGTTCCAAAAATATGTAGTAGCAGCATTACCTTTGTAATTAAAATATAATGATGTAGCATCAGTCCAAACTTCATTGCCAGCACCTGCATGTAAATGATTGCCGATAATTGTTTCTCCTGTAACATGGAGTTTTACAGCAGGGTTGTCTGTTCCAATCCCAACTTTACCATCACCTTTAACAACAAAGTTTGTTTGGCTCATAGTTCCAACTTCAATTGCATTTGTTGTTGGGTTGTTTATAATGGCTTTTATTCCATATCCGTTTGGGTTATTTATGTTTTTTATAAGCAGCCCATTGGTTTCTTTTGCAAGTATATTTAATTGTGCTTGGGGCTGTTGGTAATCTGTAATTGATATTTTTCCGTCCTCATGTATTTTTAGAACATTATTATCGTTTATATTAAAATATATTTTTCCGTTTTCGTTAAGATCAATAAAACCGTTATTATTTTTTACACCAAATAGCAAACCATCAGTTTGACTTATTCCTGTTTCGGTATTTGTTATTTGTATAGCATTATATGCTACTGTATTTGATGTTATTGCCTGACCCTTATGCCCCTTGTCTGAGTTTCCGCTTTTTGGGTCAGGTAATTCGGCATATTGTCCAATTACTCCTCCGCTACTGTTATTTTCTGATGTTACTTGTGTTCCATGAACATGTAAGGCATGTTGTGGTGTTAAAATCCCTATTCCTACATTACCGTCAGGCTTGGCAATTATTCTTAATTTATTGTCTGTTACAATGGAAAAACTCCCTTCTTCCTGCAAATCTATAATTGCATTATTACTTGTTGTTTTAATAATTAAACCATCGTTATTTGAATTACCTGTTACATCACTTGTAATTTGCAAACTACTTGTTGTAGTAATTGACGTTGGATTACCTCCCGGTGGTGTGCTACCTGATTTATTTGAGTTTGTCTGGTTATTCCCACTGGCATGAATATGCAAATTACTAAAAGGAGTTTCTGTACCTATTCCTACTTTTCCGCTATTGTAATAGATCTCATCATTATTTTTGCTCCAATAATTTAGATTAGAAAATTCTATTGAGTTTCCTCCACTAATTGATAACTGTCCGCCTGTAATTGATAATTCTTGTAATTCGTTTGTCGGGTCTGCATCTGCATCATTAACATTATCCGGCAAATTGCTTAAATCAATTGAAAATAAATTTCCGGCTTCAGTAATCTCAAGATTTGTACCATTTAATATTGCATTGGTAATAATTTCATTACTAATATCTCCATCAATTTCAGATGTAATATATCCATTGTTTGAAACATAATTATCAACTTCTGTTTCTGAAAGTTGTGTGTCTGTATTATCGAGAAATAAACTTAGATCTACAGGTGAAAGATCATTTGTAAGACTTAAAATATTGCCATTTAGTTGCAAATCTTGTATCTCATTATTTGCATCGTTGTCATTATCTGCGACAGAAAATGTTCCTCCACCATCAGATAATGTTATATTTAAACCTGTTTGTGAAATAATTTGAAGTTCGTTATTCGGATCATCATCATTAAGAGCTTGCCATTCTGCAAGCCCTGTTACATCGGCACACTTTAAAACATAATTTGCATTAGGGTTATAATTTATTTTTATTTGTCCATTTATATCAAGTAATGTTGTTGGGGTTATTGTTCCAATTCCAATTAATCCGGTATTTAATATTGTAATGCGTTCTGTATTGTTAGTTAAAATTGAAAGATTTGCATCTTCTTGTTGATTAAGCAAAATGTTAAGTTCGTTATCAATTCCCATTAAAAATCCCATATTTTGATTTGTATAACCTGTATATGAATTAGTTATTTGTAAAAAAATGGGCAAAGGACCTGATGTATCTCCACCATTATTTAAATGCAATATGCTTTGTGGCTGAAAACTTGTTCCAAGACTTAATTTATTTACATGATATAACCAACCTATAAATGGTGCAGCACCCTTGGCAACAGGTTCCTGTGAATATGAAATCGTTGAAATCAATATCATAAAACCAAAAATTATGGTTTTACATATAATTAATTGCTTTCTGTAAGTTATAGAAAAACAATTGAGTAAATTGCGAAAATCAATGTATGACAACATATTAATATTATTTAAATTATTTGAATGTGCAATGATAATATAATATTTTGAAATATATTATGTTTTTAAGCATTATAAATATGTATGTATGTATGTGAAAAGCATCTGATTTTATAAAAAACAGTCTGTAATTTCGAAATATTCTTATAAAAAAAGACCAAATTTCCTTTTCTGCATTATAATAAATTTACATATCTAATTTTCACAATAAGTAATTAAATAGCAAAATGCCATTTTAATAATGAAAAACACTCACCCTCCTGTTTTTCTTCAACTTAACAAAAACAAGGCTAGTTTAAATTTTCTTTTGAACACAATTTTGTTGAAAAATTACTTAAGGCTTGTGTAGTACCATATTCGATTAGTAGTACATTTATTTATTATTTTTCAACAAACGGTTGATAAGTGGCATAACCAACACATTTTTAAACATTTGGTTGTTTATCAAACTATATGTTAATATAGTGTTAAGAAGTTGATTAGAAAATATTGCTTTCATTGTCATATATTAGCAATGCTTTAAAACTGGAAGTTGAAACCTCACAAGTAGTTTATTATTAAATTTATAAAAAGAAGTGAAAATGTTTATAGAAGAGATGTCGGTACAAAAAAAGGAAAAAGTAAAAACTTATTCATTTGAGGAAGCTTTGGAAAAATCAATAGAATACTTCAATGGTGATGAATTAGCAGCTACGGTATGGATAAATAAATATGCATTGAAAAATTCTGAAGGAGATCTATTTGAACTTACTCCTAATGACCTTCATAAAAGACTTGCAAAAGAAATTTCAAGAATAGAAAAACGATATCCAAATTCTATGTCGGAAGAAGAAATATTTGACCTTTTAAAAGGATTCAAATATATTGTACCACAGGGAGGACCAATGACAGGAATTGGCAACGAACATCAAATAGCATCTTTATCAAACTGTTTTGTTATAGGCAATGACATAACTGCCGACTCGTATGGCGGCATATTAAAAATAGATCAGGAACAAGTACAATTAATGAAACGAAGAGGCGGAGTTGGTCATGACCTTTCTCATATAAGACCAAAAGGAAGTGCTGTTTTAAATAGTGCTTTAACATCTACGGGTATTGTTCCGTTTATGGAAAGATATTCAAATTCAACCAGAGAAGTTGCACAAGATGGAAGACGAGGAGCATTGATGTTAAGTGTCTCGGTTAAACACCCCGATACTGACGATTTTATTAACGCCAAAATGGAAAGCGGCAAAGTTACAGGAGCAAATATTTCGGTAAAAATTGATGATGAGTTTATGCAGGCTGTTATCAATAAAGCCAAATATACGCAACAATATCCTGTCGATTCTAAGGAGCCAACTTATAAAACAAGTATTGATGCAGAAAAATTATGGAATAAAATTGTTCATAATGCATGGAAATCTGCTGAACCCGGTATTTTATTCTGGGATACTGTAATTAAAGAATCAGTACCCGATTGTTATTCTGATTTTGGGTTTAAAACCGTTTCAACAAATCCTTGCGGAGAAATACCTTTGTGTCCTTATGATAGTTGCAGACTTCTTGCTTTAAATCTATATAGCTACGTTAATAATCCTTTTACAAAAGAAGCTAAATTTGATTTCGATTTGTTTACTAAACATGCTTGCATTTCGCAAAGAATAATGGATGACATTATTGACCTTGAATTAGAGAAAATTGAGAGAATAATTGAGAAAATATCTTCAGACCCTGAAGATCTGGAAATAAAAAGAGTTGAAAGAAAACTTTGGGAAAATATCAAAAGAAAAGCTCAGGAAGGCAGACGCACAGGTATAGGAATTACAGCAGAAGGAGATATGCTTGCAGCTTTAAATTTACAATACGGCAGTGATATTGCAACCGACTTTGCAGTAGAAGTTCATAAAACACTGGCTATTGAAACATATAGAGGCTCTGTTAATCTTGCCAAAGAAAGAGGCGCATTTCCTCTTTATGAAACACAACGCGAAAAAAACAATCCATTTATAAACAGACTTAAAGAAGTTGATGAAGAGCTATATAATAACATGGTGCAACACGGCAGAAGAAACATTGCGTTGCTTACAATTGCCCCTACAGGGACAACAAGTCTTATGACACAAACAACTTCCGGAATTGAGCCAGTATTTTTGCCTGTTTATAAAAGAAGACGAAAAATAAATCCAAACGATAAAAATGTAAAAGTTGATTATACTGATGATCTCGGAGATTCATGGGAAGAATATAATGTTTTTCATCATAAATTTATTATATGGCTTGAAATTAATGGCTATAATATAGATGAAGTAAAAAGTTATGATGATAAAAAACTGAAAAATGTAATAGAAAAATCACCATACCATAAATCAACTTCTAATGATGTTGACTGGCTTAATAAAGTGAAAATGCAGGGAGCTATTCAAAAATGGGTAGACCACTCTATTAGTGTAACAGTAAATTTACCGAAAAAAGTTTCTGAAGATGTTGTTGGAAATGTATATAAAACTGCATGGGAAAATGGATGCAAAGGAGTAACTGTTTACCGCGAAGGTTCAAGGTCGGGTGTTCTTATTGCTAACGATGAAAGCGATAATTGCCATACAATTAATGATGCACCTAAAAGACCGGAAATACTTGAAGCTGATATTCTCAGATTTAACAACAATAATGAAAAATGGATAGCTTTTGTTGGCTTATTAGATGGCAGACCTTACGAAATATTTACAGGAAAATTTGATGATGATATTTTTTATATCCCGCCAAGTGTTAAAAAGGTAAATATCATAAAACGTCGTCTTGAAAATGGTAAAAAACGGTATGATTTTCATTATGAAGATAAGCAGGGATATAAAGTAACCTTTGAAGGTTTATCAAGATTGTTTAATCAGGAATACTGGAATTATGCCAAACTCGTTTCAGGATTATTACGACACGGCATGCCTATTCAAAGTGTTATAAGCCTTATTGGTTCTTTACGCTTAGACAGTGAAACAATTAATACATGGAAAAACGGTGTTGAAAGAGCTTTGAAAATATATATTCCAAACGGAACAAAAGCAAAAAAAGGGATTACTTGCGAAGGCTGTAATTCTGAAAATGTAATTTATACTGAAGGATGCCTTACCTGTTTGGAATGTGGACACTCTAAATGCGGCTAATATTTAAAATCTGTGAACGTTTTTTTATACTAAATCTATTCAAGCTAATTAAAATATTTTTGATACTTACGATGAAATATTGAGCAAGATTAAATATTTGCAAATTAATATATTAGAAAGATTTATTTTGCTTTTTTCATAAAAACAATATAGAGAAATACTTCCATAAACTTAAATGAAAATTGTAACTGTTATTATTTATTAATTCTGTTTTAAGATCAGTTGTTTTATCTGAATTATTTATTTTAAGCTTATATTTTTCATCATAAAGTTTTAAATATTCGGGATGAAACTGAAAACCATAAACGTTTTTATATTGCTCATGACAAACTCCTTCAACAACCTTAACATCGGGAGAAGTGAATAATATTTGAAGCCCATGCCCCGGCACATTAACAGCCTGATGATGCCAGCTATACACGTAAGGGTTTGCATTAGTTTTTAATGTTGTGTAGATCTTATTTTTCAGATCTGTTTTAATAACAGGGTGAAAAACACCTCCTGTTAAAGAATCTCTAGGATATAAATTTTTAAAATAATTTTTGTGCATATAGGTTTTGTCGTTCAAAATATCTTCAACATATTTTTTATTGTAAATATTTGAAGGAATATCCTGATACAAAGTTCCCCCTGTTGCTATATTCATAGTTTGCATACCAAGACATATTGCCCAAACAACATAATTCGGGTTTTTGTTTAACAGAGGCTTACTGCTTTTACTATTATTCCCCAGTAGATGATATAAAAAACTCAACTCAAAATAATGTCGATACGGGTCAGTAATTTCGGTTAATAATTCTGTTTTCTCTGAATAAATTGAAGGCTGTATATCAGGTCCTCCCAGAAAAATAATCCCATCCGAAATGGAAAATAAACTATCGAATACCGGAGTTAATTTATTTTTTTGAAACAATTTTTCTTTTGATATATCTTCAGTAATTTCAAAAAGGCTAAAATAAGGCAGATTAGTATCAGCTAAAAAATTAGTGCTATTAGAATAATCGTATTTCTCTTTTGTATAATAAATTCCTGTAAATTTTACTTTATCAATATTAATAATATCATTATCTACAAAGTATGTAAAAGTTTTAATATTATTAATTGTTGGGTGCACCACAAGAATATGTGTGGTATCGGTATTTCCTGCAAAAACAAGATTTGAAATAAGTAGTAAAACAAAAAAATATTTTCTCATATTATTAGTTGGTATGTAAATTGATATTAAAAATCGGTTAAATTTATCATTTTTAAAGAATAAAATAATAACTAAATTTGCAAAGTGAACTTCTTGTTTACTTCTAAAAAATATAAATGTATGGAAAATATTGAAAAAAAGCCTGAAAACATTAAGAATATTGAATCAAATAAAAAATCAAATACACTTTATGTTGTTACTATTATTATTTTAGCATTAATGCTGGGCTTTGTAACATATTTGTATTATAATCAAAAAAACCAAACCGATATAATTATTTCACAACTTAATACAACATCTACAGAAAAAGAACAAGTTAATAATGAATTAACTAATCTGCTTGTTCAATACGAATCCCTTAAAACAGATAACGAAGAGATTAACCTAAAACTTGAACAAGAACAGGAAAAAATACAAGAATTATTAGTTAACCTTAAGAAAGTAAAGGCTAACAACTATTACCAGATAGCACAATACAAAAAAGAACTGTCTACATTACGTGAAATAATGAAAAGCTATATTGTTCAAATTGATTCGCTGAACACCAAAAATCAGATACTAACTGCTGAAAACACAGAAATAAAAATTGATTATACAAAAGCTGTTCAACACAATACAGAACTGCAATCGGAAAACGAAAATCTTAATGAAAAGGTAGATATTGCTTCTGTAATTAAGGCTATTAACATTACTGCAATACCTATTAATAAAAAAAGCAAATCTGTAACCAAAGCTAAAAAAGTAAATAAAGTAAAAGTTTGTTTTACTCTTTCGGAAAACAAAATTGTTGAAAGTGGTAACAGAACTGTGTATGTTCGTATTGCAAGACCTGACGAATTGATACTGGCTACTTCTGAAAATAATATTTTTGATTTTGAAGGAAGCAAAATAATTTTTACAGAAAGACGCGATGTTGAATACAGCAATAAACCCGTTAATTTGTGTGTTTACTGGAAAAAAGATCAGGAATTAATTCCGGGAACTTATTTTGTTGATATTTTTACCGACAGCAAATTAATAGGAGAAGCTAGTTTTACTTTGAAGTAAAAACGTAACGTTTACCGTCTAAATATTTATTAAATAAGATTTAATTTTGCAAAATAAAAACGAAGTTGGATATCAAATGTAGAATGTAGAATTCTCAATATTAAATGTAGAATGAATAAAAATAAAATGAGTAAACAAAGTAGAAAATGAAAATCTACATTTTACATTCATCATTCTACATTCAATATTTCATAATCGTTTTAAATATAAAGCATGTATATTTACAAACCTTGTTTAATTTTAATCCCGAGCATTCGGAATAAATAATTGAAATAAAATAATCTTTTTAGCTTTTCAACAATATTAAATGAAAACCAACACTTTGCCCAAGCTTATTACAGACAGATATTCTGAACACTATATAGTAAATGAGCTTATTTCTAAAGTAAATAATAATGAAAAAAATAAATTTCATTTAAAGGGTTTAATTGGTTCATCATCGGTTTTTGTTTTAAATAAACTATATACAGAAACCAAACAAACCACAATTTGTATATTACCAGATAAAGAAGAGGCTGCTTATTATTATAACGACCTTTTAAACTATCATAATAAAGATAAAGTTCTATTTTTTCCTTCATCATACAAGCGTTCTGTACAATACGATCAGATTGATACTGCAAATATTGTTTTAAGAATAGAAGTGCTTAATAAGATTATTGTTAAAAAAAACGATCTCATAATTATAAGCTATCCCGAAGCAATTATTGAAAAAGTAATTGAAAAACAGAATTTAAAAAAGAATACTCTCGATCTTAAAACAGGCGAAAAGATCTCATTAGGATTTCTTAATGAAGTGCTTTACGAGTATGAATTTGAAAGAGTAGATTTTGTTTATGAACCAGGACAATATGCAATCAGGGGTTCAATTGTAGATATTTTTTCATTTTCAAACGACCTACCGTATCGTATAGACTTTTTTGACGATGAAGTTGATTCAATTCGTACATTCAGTATTGAAAACCAGATATCAATAGAAAAACTCAGGAAAATTTCAATTATACCAAATATACAGGAAAAACTTCAAGACGAAAAGCGAACTTCCTTTTTTAATTTTATATCAAAAAATTCATTTGTATGGATAAAAGATACAAAATATTGCTTTGAACAAATTAAAAAGCTATACACGCACACCAAAGAAAGATTAAGTGATAATGAACAACAGCTTTCTGCTGCCAACTTACTGATAAACCACACAGAATTGAGAGAGAGTCTTAATAATTTTACTGTATTTGAGTTGTCAAATCAGGCATATTTTTCAAATAATCAATATAGCTTTGATTTTAACATTACAAAGCAACCTGCTTTTAATAAAAATTTCGACCTTTTAATTCAAGACCTTATAACTAAAAGTAATGACGGTTTTGAAATATTTATTTATTCAGAAAATGAAAAACAAATTGAAAGGTTAAAAGCAATTTTTGAGGATAAAGAACAAAACATACAATTCACTCCTGTTATTCAATCTTTACACGAAGGTTTTATTGACCACGATCTTAGGATTTGTTGTTACACCGACCATCAGATATTTGACCGTTACCACAGATTTAAGTTAAAAGAGAATTTCAACAAAAAAGCTATTGTTACTCTTAATGAAATAAACAGCTTGCATCCGGGAGATTATATTGTGCACATTGACCACGGAATAGGAATTTTTGGTGGACTGGAAAAAATTGATATCAACGGAAAAACACAAGAAGCAATTAAGCTTGTTTTTAAAGACCTCGATACTATCTATGTAAATATTCATTCATTACACAGGATTTCTAAATACAAAGGCAAAGACGGTACACCTCCAAAAATTTACAAACTTGGCAGTGGAGCATGGCAAAAGCTTAAACAAAACACTAAGAAAAAAGTTAAGGATATTGCTGCTGAGTTAATAACATTGTATGCAAAACGCAGGGAGCAAAAAGGGTTTAGTTTCTCGGAAGATACATACTTAAATAACGAACTTGAAGCATCGTTTATTTATGAAGATACACCGGATCAGGCAAAATCGAACAAAGCTGTGAAAAAAGATATGGAAGCAGATATTCCTATGGACAGGCTTATATGCGGTGATGTTGGTTTTGGTAAAACCGAAATTGCAATAAGAGCAGCATTTAAAGCTGTATGTGATAGCAAACAAGTTGCAATACTTGTCCCGACAACAATTCTTGCATTACAGCATTTTAAAACATTTTCGGAACGATTAAAAAACTTTCCATGTACCGTAGATTATATTTCGAGACTTAAATCAACAAAAAAACAAAAGGAAATAATTGAGGGTTTACAAAAAGGAAAACTCGACATTTTAATTGGAACTCATAAATTAATTAGCAAAAGCATTCAGTTTAAAGACCTTGGATTATTAATAATTGATGAAGAACAAAAATTTGGTGTAACTGTAAAAGAAAAACTAAAGCAGATTAAACTAAATGTTGATACACTTACTCTTACTGCCACACCAATACCACGTACTTTGCAATTTTCGTTAATGGGAGCCAGAGACCTTTCCGTAATGTACACTCCGCCTCCAAACAGGCATCCTATTATTACCGAAATTCACAGTTTTAACGAGGATATTATTAAGGAAGCAATAAATTATGAAATAAGCCGTGGAGGACAGGTATTCTTTATACATAACAGGGTTCTTAATATTCTTGAAGTTGAGGCAATGATAAACCGTATTTGTCCTAAAGTAAAAACGATTGTTGTACACGGACAAATGGAAGGCAGAAAACTGGAAAAATCAATGCTTGATTTTATTGATGGCGACTTCGGTGTTTTAATTGCAACTTCAATTATTGAAAACGGACTTGATATTCCTAATGTAAATACAATAATTATTAATAATGCACAGAATTTTGGCTTAAGTGATCTGCATCAGTTACGAGGCAGAGTTGGACGTTCTAACAAAAAAGCATTTTGTTATCTGCTTGCCCCGCCTGTTACTGCGTTAACTCCCGAAGCAAAACGCAGATTAAAAGCTATTGAAGAATATTCTGAACTTGGAAGCGGTTTTAATATCGCCTTGCAAGACCTTGATATAAGAGGAGCAGGAAATCTTTTGGGTGGCGAGCAAAGTGGTTTTATTGCAGATATTGGTTTTGAAACATATCATAAAATACTTAACGAAGCAATACAAGAATTAAAAGAACAGGAATTTAAAGATGTTTTTTCGGGCAATGAAACCCAACAGGAAACTTATCCCGAAGAACATAAATTTGTTGCCGATTGTGTTGTAGATACAGATTTGCAAATAATATTCCCTGAAGATTATATTTCAAACATTTCGGAACGCATTAAACTATATCGCCAATTAAATGCTGTTGAAACAGAAGAAAATTTGCTCGAATTTGAAACAACACTAATAGATCGTTTTGGGAATATCCCAACAGAAACGAAAGATCTTTTTAATGTTGTACGATTACGTTGGAAAGCAGTAGAACTTGGTTTCGAAAAAATTATACTTAAAAAAGGTATAATGATCTGTTATTTTATTTCAAATCAAACATCAAATTATTACAAATCTCAAACCTTTACCGACATACTAAAATACATACAGGAAAACCCGAAAGCATGTATAATGAAAGAACAAAAAGAAAAACTAACTCTTTCTTTTCAGAATATAACAGATATTGATACCGCCATTTTAGTATTGAAAAAAATTATGTAGGTTTGTAGCAAAATTGTTTTGGTCTGCTTTTTGAATATAAGCAAAACATTAGTTAAACATAAAATATAAGGATATGAAGAAATACTTATACATATTACTATCAATAGCCATATTATCCGGCTGCTCAAGTCCTATGTCGTTCTTAAAAAAAGGACAATACGATATTGCGGTTAGAAAAGCTGTGAAAAAAATACGTAAAAAGCCCACTCATGTTAAAAGTATTGATGTGTTGGTAGAAGCGTATCCAAAAGCAAATGATATTGATATGGAACGCATAAATTTTTTAAGAAAAGAAGGCAAACCCGATGTTTGGGATGAAATATTTAACAGATATTCGGCAATGAAAAACCGTCAATCACTTGTAAAATCAGTTTACCCGCTTAAACATCCTCACCGCACTATTAATTTTACATTTGTTGATTACGACAATGAAGTAATACAGGCAAAAAAACGAGCTGCTGAATATTTTTATGTACACGGCAAAAAACTCCTTAACAATGGAGATAAAGCATCGGCAAGAGAAGCTTATGCAGAGTTCATGCAAGTAAAACGATATTATCGCGATTACGAGGATGTAGATGAACTTATACTAAAAGCACGAGAAATGGGCATAAGCTATGCACTTGTAAAAGTTAAAAACTCATCGCATATTAAGCTTCCACGCGAGTTTAAAACCGACCTTATAAAACACGACTATTCAAGAATTAACAAAGAGTGGGTAGAATACGATGCTCAAGAACGCACAGGATTAGATTACGACTATAATGTTTTAATAAATATTAAAATTATTGATGTTTCGCCCGAAGGACTGAAAGAAGAGCATATTACCGAATCGAAAGAAATTGCCGATGGTTTTGAATATGCTCTTGATGGTAACGGCAATGTGATGAAGGACTCTTTGGGTAACGATATTAAAATACCTAAAAGAAAAACCATTACATGTCATGTTATAAAAATATTTCAGCACAAAGCAGTTCATATGGAAGGTACAATAGATTATATAAACAACTTTACAGGCAAAGTGCTAAAAAGTGTTCCAATAGCTGCCGATAATTTTTTCGACCATGCCTATGCAATTGCCAATGGCGATTTTGATGCACTTACTTCATCAAGTAAAAAACTAATAGGAATAAAGCCCATACCGTTTCCTCCAGATTTTGATATGATATTTATGGCAGGCGATATACTTAAAAAAGTATCTTATAATGCTCTTTATGGTAATAGAAGAACTTTAAATTAGATTAGCAGGAATGATCAACACAAAATTGCTGGTAGAACGTGCAGTACTAATTGGAGTAATTACCAAAGATCAGAACGAAAAGCAGGCAGAGGAATATCTGAAAGAACTTGCATTTTTAACACATACAGCAGGAGCCAAACCTGTAAAACAATTTATTCAGAAACTCGAACATCCAAATCCAAAAACATTTATCGGCTCAGGTAAAATTCAGGAAATAAAAAGATTTATTAATGAGAATGATATAAGTCTTATAATATTTGACGATGAGCTTACTGCCACACAATTACGAAATATTGAAAAAATACTAGACATAAAGATATTAGACCGAACACATTTAATACTCGATATTTTTGCAAAACGAGCCAAAACGGCTCATGCCAAAGTACAGGTAGAACTTGCTCAATATAAATATTTATTACCCCGCTTAACGCGGATGTGGACACACCTTGAAAGACAAAAAGGAGGAATTGGGCTAAGAGGACCTGGCGAAACAGAAATTGAAACTGACCGTAGAGTTATTCGCGATAAAATTACCAAGCTAAAAGAACAGCTTAAAAAAATTGACAAACAAAAAGCAACACAACGCAAAAATAGAGGTAAACTAGTACGGGTTGCACTTGTGGGATATACCAATGTTGGCAAATCAACAATAATGAATTTGTTAAGCAAATCCGATCTGTTTGCAGAAAACAAACTGTTTGCAACATTAGATACTACTGTAAGAAAAGTTGTTATAGAAAATCTGCCGTTTCTTATTTCCGATACTGTTGGTTTTATAAGAAAGCTGCCCCACGACCTTGTTGAATCGTTTAAATCTACACTCGACGAAGTTAGAGAAAGTGATTTTCTTATTCATGTTGTTGATATTTCGCATTCCGATTTTGAACAACAACTAAATACTGTAAACGAAACATTGCTTGAAATTGGAGCAGTTGATAAACCCACTTATATTTTATTTAATAAGATTGATGCTTTTACTTATGTAAAAAAAGATTTTGATGACCTTTCTCCAGTTACAAAAGAAAACATTTCGCTTGAAGACCTAAAGCAAAGCTGGATGGCAAAAGATAATGCACACTGCATATTTATTTCGGCAAAAGAAAAACAAAATATTGAAAGCCTTAAAAAGCTGCTTTACAAAAAAGCAAAAGAAATACATATTAAGAGGTATCCTTATGACCATTTGCTTTACTAAGATCAGGGTATTTTACTCCAAAACAACTTTCCCAACAAACACTCCTTTATCCGTTGTTACTTTTATAATGTATATGCCTTTGGCTTCTTGGCTTAGATCTATTTCTGTTTCTTTTCCTGTGAAGACCTGTCTTCCCTCAATATTCAATATCTCTATTCGCTCTATTCCTTCTGCCTGTATTGTTATTTTGCCTGTTGTGGGATTTGGGTAAACTATAATGCTTTTACTTATTTGTAGCTCATTATTTTCTGTCAATATGGATAGTTTCATCAAAAACAAATCCCAAAGACCAATAGTATCTGAATAATATGGCCCCCCATTAAAGCAATCAGAAAATGTTCCATTACAAATAAAATTGTTATTATTATCAAGACTTACATTATTAAACCAAGCTTGACAATTTGGAGTAATTAATTCAAAATAATTACTATTATTAACTATCCCATTTTCTGCAATCTGAAAAATTATCGATCTTGAATAAGAATCTCCAATTATACTTAGCTGTCCTATATCAAGATATTGTTTATAATTTCCTGTTACCCATATGTTATCCTGACTATCAAAGTCGACATAACTAATAAAAGAATAATCGCTTTTTGCAACATATACCCATTCTACATTACCATTTGTATCAAAACTTGCAATAAATCCATTATATGGTCCTTCAGAAACAATAGTGTAGTTTGGTGCAAACATAAGTGAATCTTGTAAACTGCCATAAATATAAAAGTGATTATTATTGCTTTTAAGAAAGGCAGAATTGAAACTACCATATCCTCTTTTATGCCATATTAGATTTCCTGAATTATCAAACTTAAAGATAAAAACCTGATTATTATCATCTGGAATTAAAGTATCAATGCCATAAATTATATTATAGCCATATGAAGCAAAACCTATTAGATATATATAGTTATTGTCATAACTAATACTTGGAACCGCTAAGCCCCTTATTTGTCTCATCCATTGAAAACTATTCTGATTATTATATTTTGCCAGAATTGAACTTGACTTTCCTGTTATTAATGGCTGAGATTCAAAAGTACTTACTGAATATCCTGTTGTTCCAGCATAGTATATGTTATTATCATCAGAGTCTAAGCTATGTCCTCGACCATTTCCTGAACCAGCAATTGTATGCCATAAATAATTCCCATCTATATCAAATTTAACAATATAGGCCCCATTACAACCTGCTATATTTTCAAAATTAATTCCATCAAAAGTAACAAGACCTGAAGCTAAACCTGTAACATATATATTGTCTTTATCATCAATTTCTATACAGCCAGTAATTTCATCATTAACTCCACCAAAAGTTCTAGACCAAATATAATTTCCATTTTCATCATATTTAACTAGAAATGCACTATTTGCTCCATTATAATCAATCATATACGTATCTGTAAATGCTGTATCTCCTGTATATCCAGTGCAATAAATATTATTGTAGCTATCAAATGCTATGCTTGTTCCTGAAATCTGGTCACTTTCTTTACTAGCTATGGTTTGATACCATTCCCAATTGTAGGTCTGAGCAGATAATTGAGCTGAGATAAATACTATTATGTATATTAAATATTTCAATGGTTTGTTTTTTAATATGACGGTGAATTAATGAAAAAGGTTGCCTATAATTAAAATATTCTGCTGTTTATATATAATATAAAAATAACAAAATCCCTTAAAGCAAAAAGGCAGGATTACTCCAAAACAACCTTCTCAACAACTACACCTTTATCCGTTGTTACTTTTATTATATATATGCCTTTTGCTTCTTTTCTTAAATCAAGCTCATACTTTTGACTTTTGACTTCGGTCTCTAACACTTTTTTCCCATAAATATCAAAAACACTTACATTATTCATTCTTAATTCTTCATTCTTAATTGTTATAAGGCCTGTTGTGGGGTTGGGGTAGATTTTAATACCATTTTCGTTTTCTACATCATCAACACCAATACTTGGTGTAACTGTTATAATTATTGTATCTGTACTTGAGCAAGCATTTGTGCCTTCGGAATATAGCCAATAATTATGTGTTCCAATACCAATACTATCTCCAATAACAACAATCAATGGAACTGTATCTCCTGTATTCCATAAGTAGCTTGTTAAATTAAAGCCACTTCCAATTATTACAGTTTGGTTTTCAGTTATTGTAATATCACCTCCCAGATTTACAAAAGGTGATTTACCAATTTCTAAATCAAAAGTAATTACAGAATCACACCCAAACATAGTATTAATAGTGTCTTGATATATACCTGAGATAGTCCAAATATAATTTCCACTTGGTGAAATTAAACTATCACATAAAGTTTCACTAACAAATGAACCTGAATTATCAATAGTTAAATCAATTGTAAATATACTATCACAACCAAATGAATTTATTATAGTATCTTGATATGTTCCTGAACTTGTCCATGTATAATTACCACTTGGTGAAATGAAACTATCACATACGGTATCACTAATTAATGAGTTTGTACTGTTGTTAATGATTAAAGATATTGTGATAACACTATCGCAGCCTATAGCATTAGATATAGTATCTTGATATGTTCCTGAACTTGTCCATATATAATTTCCACTTGGTGATATGATACTATCACAGGCTATAGTATTTATTATAGAGTTTGTACTATTATTTATAGTCAGATTAATAGTTATTATGCTATCACAACCAATAAAATTTGGTATTGTATCTTGATATGTTCCTGAACTTGTCCATATATAATTCCCACTTGGTGATATGATACTATCACAGGCTATAGTATTTATTATAGAGTTTGTACTATTATTTATAGTCAGATTAATAGTTATTATGCTATCACAACCTACATAATTTAGTATTGTATCTTGATATGTTCCTGAACTTGTCCATATATAATTCCCACTTGGTGATGTATATTCATTACAGGATATTGAGTTGATAGTTGCACTAGTATTGTTGACTATTAAATTTATAGTGATAACACTATCACATCCTATGGTATTTGGTATTGTATCTATATATGTTCCTGAACTCGACCATATAAAGTTTCCACTAGGAGATATAAAGCTATCGCATACTATCTGATTTATTGTTGAGTTTGTACTATTATTTAAATTCAAGTTTAAAGTAATTATACTATCACATCCCACTGAGTTAGGTATAGTATCAAAGTATGTTCCTGAACTTGTCCACATATAATTACCACTAGGGGACAAATAACTATCGCATTCAACACTACTAATAGTGTTTGTACTATTGTTGATCGTTAAGTTTATTAGAATAATACTATCACAGCCAACAGAGTTTGGTATTGTATCAGAATAAATTCCAGAATTTATCCATGTATAGTTTCCACTTGGAGAAGTATAATTATAACATTCATTTATATTAATTATTGAATAAGTATTATTAATAGTAAGATAAACTGTTATAATACTATCACAGCCAACAGAGTTTGGTATTGTATCAAAATAAGTTCCAGAGTTTGTCCAAGTATAATTACCACTTGGAGATAGAAAACTTCCACATTCTGTAACAGAAAGTGTATCGAAAGTTCCACAAAAATTAAAAATTCTTACATGGCCCGAATTATTACCATTTCCATTATTACCAATTGCACCAATGGCAACTATTTTTCCATCAGAGCTTAAACTAACGGAAGATCCTGATTGGTCATCTACAGTTTCACCATAAATATTATTACCTATTTGTAACCAATCATTACCATTAAAATAATATCTTTTAACAAATCCTGAATTAACATCAATTCCATCACCACCTATTGCGCTAATAACGATAGCGTTACCGTCAGAACTCAAATAAACTGCTTCACCTGAATAATCACTATTAGCTTCACCATCTATATCTGTCCCTTTTTGAATCCAATTAGTACCATTATATTCGTATATTCTCACATGACCTGCATTACTACCATTTCCATCATTTTGACGAGCCCCAATAGCTACAACAGAACCATCGGAACTAATACTAACTGAATTTCCTGAATTATCGTCAGCAGCCTCTCCCTCAATATTATTTCCAACTTGTTCCCATAAAACACCTGTGTATTCATATATTTTTACATGTCCCGAACTCGTCCCATTTCCATCATTTAGTCTAGCTCCAATAGCAACAATAGAACCATCTGAACTTAAACTAACCGAAACACCAAAATGATCCATTATAACCTCTCCATCAATATCACCCCCCTTTTGCACCCAATTGCTTCCTGAATACTCATATATCCTAACATGTCCAGAACCATTACCATTGTCACTATTCCCAATTGCACCAATAGCTACTATTAAACCATCAGAATTTAAACTAACCGGATTTCCTGAATTATTAAAAGGTGCTTCTCCACAAATATTATTACCTATTTGTATCCAGTTTCCACTCACATATTCAAATATTCTCACATGGCCAGCTCCATTAAAACAATCATCATTAGCAGTAGCACCAATAGCAACAATATTTCCACTTGAATTTAAACTTACAGACGTTCCAAACCAATCCCATGGTGCTTCACCATCTATATCATTTCCCATTTGAACCCAATTTCCTCCACTATACTCATATAATCTTACATGACCTGAGTTTTCTCCATTATCAGCATTTCTTATGGCTCCAACAGCTAGTATTAAGCCATCTGAGCTTAAACTTACTGAATAACCTGAATAATCTTCTGCTGCTTCGCCATCTATATCACTACCTAATTGTATCCATTGGGCTTGTGAGAAATTTGCTAATGCAAGCAATAAAATTAATATGTATAGTTTTTTCATATTTTGAGGTTTATTCCAATATTATTTTCTCAACAACAACACCTTTGTTGGTTGTTACTTTTATAATATATATACCTTTTGCCTCTTTGCTTAAATCTATTTCGGTCTTCTGGCTTCCAACTTCGGTCTCTAACACTTCTTTCCCATAAATATCAAAAACACTTACATTATTCATTCTACATTCTTCATTTTTAATTATTACAAGGCCTGTTGTGGGATTGGGGTAGATAGAAAAATGTGAATCTGTAATATTTTCATTTATTCCTGTTGCAAAATTATATATCCTCACATGCCCTCTACCTGAATCTGTAGTATCAGCACCATCATTATTCATTGCGCCTACAGCAACAATATTACCGTCTGAACTTAAACTTACTGAATAACCAAATTCATCAAAACTTGCTTCGCCATCAATATCTCCTCCAATTTGTTGCCACATTCCTGTAGTATATGCGTAAATTCTTACATGACCATTAACGCTACTAGGCCATCCATTATATGGTGCTCCAATAGCTACAATGTTTCCATCAGAACTTAAACTCACTGAGAATCCTGATTCACTGTATTTTGTTTCACCTTCAATATCACTTCCTTTCTGTTGCCATATACCTCCTGTATATTCAAATATCCTAACATGCCCCGTAGTATCTATACCAATATTATTAGGTGCACCTATGGCAATTGTGAGACCATCAGAGCTTAAAGAAATGGAACGTCCTGAATAATTTAATGAATCTACCCCAACAATAGCAGAACCCATTTGCACCCAACTCCCAGTTAAATATTCAAATATTCTTACATGACCTGAATAGTTTCCATTGTCATCGTTATAAGGAGATCCTATTGCAACAATAGAACCTTCAGAATTTATAATAACAGATCTTCCGGCATTATCACCAGCATTATCACCATAAATACTATTCCCTTTTTGTATCCAATCAATACCATTAAATTCATAAACTCTAACCTGACCAGAACTAGTGCCATTAATATTACTATTATCTGGAGCACCTACAGCCACAGTATTCCCATCAGAACTTAGACTTACCGATTGTCCTGCATCTCCACTAAAATCTGGAGGGTCTTGAATTTTATTACCTTTTAGAATCCAATTTCCACCATTATTCTCATAAACTTTCACATATCCTCCATCAGTATAACCCGAAGAGTTACTATGTGCACCTACGGCAATCGTATTGCCTGTTGAATCAATGTCGACTGAAATTCCAGAACAATGAAACTGATTCTCTCCATCAATATCATTACCTAGTTGTAACCATGTTCCAGAATTGTTAAAATATACTCGTACTTGACCAGAATATAAACTATCACCATTATATCCATGATTTAATGTTGCGCCGATAGTAACTATACTTCCATCATGGTTTATACTTACTGAACAACCAGACTTATCACCTGGTGCCTCTCCATCAATATCATTACCAATTTCTACCCATTGGGCATTAGTAAAGTTTGTTAGTGTAAATAATAATATTAGAATAATTAAAGAAGAAATTGTTTTCATAGCTTATAGCTTTATCTTTTTGTAAAAATAGTAATTTTTTTGGATTTAGCTTATAAAATGTTGAAAGATTGAGTTATTTGTGTCAATTTCTTCCCCCAAACCATGATTAAGAGGCTTATTTGTCTTAATACGAAGCTTGGTATGATGCCATGTAAGCTTCTTTTCCTCAATACGAACCTTCGTATGATGCCATGTAAGCTTCTTTTCCTCAATACGAACGTTCGTATGATGCCATGTAAGCTTCTTTGCCTTAATACGAACCTTCGTATGATGCCATGTAAGCTTCTTTGCCTTAATACGAACGTTCGTATGATGGCAAAGAATGGGTTTTTTTAGCCTTTAAGGGGTATATATTACACTTATTACAATAAAAATATCAAATTTATACTAAGCTTTTGCATCTAATTATCAATCATTTAAAATCTCTTGTTTAATATTTTTGCATATTTTCTTTCTTATTGCACAATAATAAAGCCCCTCCTAACCTCCCCAAAAGCAAAACAAAAATATATGTGTGCGTTGTGGTATCTATTTTGTTCTGTTGATTAAAAGTCTGAGTTAGTCCCTCAGGCTTTTTTTATTTCCGCTTTGTGTAATTAAGTGGACTCTGATTATCAGTTGCCCCGACCTTTAGGTCGGGGGTTAAAGTGTAAAATTAAATGGGCTTTAGCCCAAAAAGAATTATTAAGAACTTATCGCAACTGCAAAGTGGTTGAGAATGTAACAGGAATGTTTTCATACCCGTGAAAACGGGTATCCAGCCTTTAATAACCGGATTCCTGATCAAGTCAGGAATGTATGCTATATTTATAAGTCAGAGCTTGACTTCAAGTCAAACCCTGACTGCAAAATATCAATAGTGATAACTTGTTAATTAATCGCAAGGGTTTACCAATCAATTCGCATTAAAAAATATTAGATTTGGGCAGATAATTTAATCATTAAACAAAGCAAATTAAATGGGCGGATTCTTTGGTAGTATTTCAAAAGCAGATGTTGTAAAAGATGTATTTTATGGAACAGACTACAATTCTCATCTTGGCACAAAAAGAGGTGGAATGGCTTTTCACAACAAAAATGGTTTTATTAAATCAATCCGCAACATTGAGAATTCATATTTTAGGAACAAGTTTGAATCTGATCTACACAAATACAGTGGAAACAGTGGTATAGGTGTTATTAGTGATACAGAGGCACAACCAATAATTATTAACTCGCATCTTGGTGTCTTCGGTATTGTAACCGTGGGAAGAATTAAAAATATTTTAGAATTATCGGAACGCGCATTAAAACAAGGCAGACACTTTTCAGAAACAAGTACCAGCAGTACTAATCCATCGGAGCTTATTGCTATGCTAATTAATGAAGAAGATAGTTATGAGTCAGGTATAGAAAATGTATTTAACAGAATTCAAGGCTCTTGTTCGTTCTTGCTACTAACCGAAAAAGGGATTTATGCAGCAAGAGACAAACTTGGTAGAACTTCCATAATAATTGGGAAAAAGGAAGGTGCCTATTGTGTAAGTTCCGAAACTTCGTGTTTTCCTAATCTCGATTTTGAAACAGACAGAGATATTGGACCCGGAGAAATTATTTTTTTCACAGCAGAAGGCTACGAACAACGAAAACCGCCTAATGAAAAAATGCAGATATGTGCTTTCCTTTGGGTTTATTATGGTTATCCAAGTTCCAACTATGAAGGAATAAATGTAGAAGATTGCCGTTACCGTTGTGGAGCAACATTGGCAAAAAACGATGATGTAGAATTAGATTATGTTTCGGGCATACCCGATTCAGGTATTGCTCATGCTATTGGTTATTCAAATTACAAAAAGATACCTTATAAACGTGCTTATGTAAAATATACTCCAACATGGCCTCGCAGTTTTATGCCACAAAATCAGGAGATGAGAAATTTGGTGGCAAAAATGAAACTTATACCTAACAAGAAATTAATTGAAGGAAAAAAGATTGTTTTCTGCGACGACAGTATTGTACGTGGAACACAATTTCAAGACAATGTTAAAATATTGTTTGAATATGGGGCTAAAGAAGTTCATGTGCGTCCGGCTTGTCCCACTTTAATATATCCATGTGAATTTCTCAACTTTTCAAATTCTCGTTCTACATTAGACCTTGCAGGAAGAAAAGCAATTATGGAAATTGAGGGAGTAGAAGATAATAATCTGGAAGATTACGCAAATCCTGATAATGAAAAATGTCACATGATGGTAGAAAAGATTCGTGAAAGATTGGGTATGTCTTCACTAAAGTTTCAACGATTAGATGACCTTGTTGAAGCTATTGGCTTACCTAAAGAAAAACTTTGTACTCATTGCTGGGATGGGTCAAGTTATTATTAATAGCAATGCTTAAACTATTTGCATAGGTCTATAGTATACTTTTGATTTTTGCCTTTTGTCTTTTTACTTAATTAAGTATTACTTTCTCTACAGCCACATCATTACTTGTAGTTACTTTTATAAAATAGATTCCTTTTGACTCTTTGCTTAAATCCAATAAATACTTTTGATTTTTGCCTTTTGTCTTTTTACTTATTACCAGTTCCCCTCTAATACTCATTATTTCTATGCTTTCTATCCCCTCTGCTTGTATTGTTATTTTTCCTGTTGTGGGGTTGGGGAAAACAAAAGCTTCTATAATTGATGAATTTTCTTTTATTTGAACAATACATGGAGGAAAATTGTCATTACATGTAAAAGGCATTTCAGTTGGCCATTTTCCTATCATACAATTACCAATACTTAAGCCGTACTGCCCATTAAGAGGAATAGTATCTGAAAAGGAAAATATTCCTGTCATATAATAATAATCAACATCTAATTTACCATATGCTATCAATTGCGAGGATAATATTTGATGTCCACAAAGAGAAGAATTTTCTTCAATATAAATTAATCCAGGAGAAATAGAAGTGTAATCAATATCCAAAATGACATTATGATAAATTAGAACAGAATCATATTGAGTAGGAACAGAATTTGTATTCCATATATAGTGGTCAGACCAATAACCGTCGCAAACGCTGATTTTGACATTTTGTGGAGGAAATACGTTTATAGTTTTGTTAACAGTATAATCACAATTTTGTGTGGAATCATTTACAGTGACACTAACGTCATAAGTGCCGGCTGTACTGTATGTATGGATAGGTAAACGAATGTTAGAAGTATCGCCATCACCAAAATCCCAATGCCAATTTGTTTGATGATATAAATACGGCATTCCTAGAAATTTAATTGTGTTTGCTTGCAGAGTTGGCACATAAGTATAATCTGCGGTACAACTACTTACCCAAACACTATCACAAATAGTATCAGTACAACTAATTCCGTCAGTAATTATAAGACACACATAATAAAGTCCTGTTGAACTGTAATAATGAATGGGGTTTTGAAGTGTAGAAGTGGTAGAATCACCAAAATCCCATAACCAAGTTACAGCATTAGTCGAATTGTCTAAAAAATATACAGTGTCCAATATTGGATCTATTGTGTTGGGACAGGGATAAAAATCCGCTTGACATTGTCCAAATATAATTAATGTATAGAATGTAATTATTAAAATAAAGATTAGTTTTTTCATAGCGAGTATTTTTAAATTATACTCCAAATGATAAAAAAAGGTTGCATTATTACAACACCATCTTCTGCACAACAACACTTTTCTTGGTTGTTTTTATAAAGTAGATTCTTTTTGCTTGTTTGCCAAGGTCAGGTTCTTTTAAACCTGACAGGTTTTTGATCTTGTTGAAGCTATAGGCTTACCTAAAGAAAAACTTTGTACTCATTGCTGGGATGGGTCAAGTTATTATTAAAAGCAATTCTTAAATATATTTATTTTGCACAATTAACACAATATAAACTTTCAGGTCTTATCAAAATTCTTCCTAATGGAATTGGTTTCTTGCATTTTAAACAATATCCGAAATCTTTAGTCCCTAATTGAGAAAAAACACGATGTAAGTTTCTTAATTTTTCTTCTGCTTGTCGTAAAGCAGCTTCTGTTACACTTTTATTGTTAATAGCATCCATGCGGGATATTCGCCCAATTGCTACATCGGGTGCAATAGGCTTAGTCATTTCCTTATATTTTTCAATTAACTTTTCAGTCTTTGATATTTCGTCAAGAATTTTTTGTTTTATGTCTTTAATTTCCATTATAGTTATTTATTGTAAAAAGTTACATTTAATTCTCCAAAGAGAATAAAAATAAAATAGATAGACTTCGCCGAATATTCATTTCTTGCTTTCGCAGGAATGTTATATCCTGCATCCTGGGTCTTGCATCTTGGCATCCTGCTATATTCTAATTCCCAAAACAAGTATATCGTCAATCTGGTCTGTTTTTCCCTTCCATTTTTCAATGGTATTATTTAATTGTTCTTTTTGTTCTGACATTTTATATGAATTTACAGACAGTAACAATTCTCTAAATCTTTTATAGTTGAATTTCTTTTCCATTTCTCCGCCAAACTGGTCGGCAAAACCATCGGTAAATAAATAAAATGAATCTCCCTTATTTAACTGTATTTTGTGTGTCTTAAAATTGTCTAAGCGATAATAAATTGAAACAGGCATTTTATCTCCTTTTACTATATTTATCTCCTTGTTTTGAATATAATAAAACGGATTATTAGCTCCTGCAAAAAGTAAAATATTTGTTTTGCTATCAAATACACAAACAGACATATCTAAACCATCTTTTACCATTACCCTTGTTTCATTTTCGATAATATCACTTTTTTCTTTTTGTCTTAGTGAGCTTATAATATTATTTCTTAATGAGTTTAGAATTTCTCCCGGCTGTAATACTTTTTGTTTATTAATAATATCATTTAAAAAAGATATTCCAAGCATGCTCATAAACGCACCCGGAACACCATGACCTGTACAATCGGCGGCAATAATTATTATTTTTTCGTCAATTTTGTTTATCCAGTAAAAGTCGCCACTAACAATATCGCGTGGTTTATATAAAACAAAATATTCGTCTAAAACATTATCAATAAAAGAAGGTGAAGGAAGCAGGGCTGTTTGAATATTTTCTGCATAAGATATGCTATTGGTTAATTCGTTATGAATATATTCCAATTGTTCTTTTTGACCAACAACTACATCTCTTTGAGTTTCTATTTCGTCGCGTTGCGAAATAATTTCTTCGTTTTGTTGATTCAGTTCTTCGTTTTTTTCAATAATTTCTTCTTTTTGTTCCGCTAAAAGAGTGTTACTCTTCTTTATTACTCTAAAATTCCTAAATAATATTATTGCAAACAGAAAAATTAGAATAAAGCCAAGAATAAATGCATTCCTGATAGTTTTTTGTTTTTCATTCTCAATCTCTTGTTTTTCAATTAATATTTGTTGCTTTTCAATTTCTTGTTTACTTTTCTCCGCCTGATATTTTTCTTTTAATTCTCCAATTATTTCATTATTTTCCTTGTTGCTAATACTGTCTTTTAATAGTATAAATTTTCTGTAAAACTTGTATGCGGTAACATTGTCTCCAATAGAATCATAAGCAATAGATAAAAACTTGTATGCTTCCCTCTGATCTTCTACGGCTTGTATTTTTAATGCTATATCTTTACTTAAGTTTGCATATTCAATTGCTTTATAGTATTCCTTTTTTTTGATATACAAATCTGAAAGTCCTGCATAACTAATTGTTAATCCCTGTTTATTGCCTTGTTGTTTTTTGATTTTAATAGATTTATTATAATACTCTATTGCCTTGTCATATTTATTCTGAACATCGAATAATTTTCCCATATTGTTGTATAGTACCGACAGCCAATAGGTATATTCAAGTTCAATAATTATTTTTATAGATTTGTCAAAATGTTTAAACGCTTCATCATAATTTTTTAAATATAAATATACCAGTCCAATATTATTACATAAACCTGCAATACCTGGTTTGTCATTAATTTCTTCTTTCAACTCTAATGCTTTTAAGTAATAATCAAGAGCTGTTTGATAATCGTCTTGATGTTCGTGTACTATTCCAATATTTGAATACGAGTTAGCTATTCCCGTTTTTCCATTAATAGCCCAAAAATCGTTTTTCAACTTGCTTAAAGATTCAAAAACCTCTAATGCTTTATTAAAATCAAATAAGGCATTAGAAAAATCGCCTTGTCTGCTTTTTACAATACCTATATTAAGATATGCTTGTGCCATACCATGGTTTCCTTCTAAAACAGACTTTTTATTATCAAATAATGTTAATTCATGATATGTATTTCGGGCATTTGTGTAGTAATTTATTGCAATAGAAAAATCACCTTTATAATCATAAATTGTTCCTATATTTAAATATGCCTGTGCTTTGTATTGTTTGAAGAATTTCTCATTCTTTTTATTTTTTTCAGCTATGTTAAGTGCCTCATTAAAGTAATGCAATGCTGAATCAGGATCTTGATCACGCAACATTGAACCTATTTTAATAAGTAATTTTATTTTAACGGTATCAAGTTTTGAGTTTTTTAAAACATTGAGCGATGAATCTAATGCTGTATTTTGAGCTTGTGAGGTGCTTGTTAGTACAAAGGCAATTAAAAGTATGTTTGCAAATTTTTTGATAAGCTCGTATTTAAAAATGTTAATAAATTTAAAGAATTTTTATAAATAAAAGCTAAACTTATTCAACAAGCTTAAAGGAAAACATTATGTCTTCCATTGTTGATTTATATTTTTCAGAGCTTTCAAAAAGTGTCCATGTTGTTATTTCATAAAAATTATCGGGACTTTCTATAACAACAGAGACAAACAGATATTCATAATTCTGTTTATTTTCATGATATGAACCTGTAATTTCAAAAATCATTGCAGGTAATCCGTTTATTTTAATTTCTTTTGGTGCATTTAAACTTCCCGATTCAAGAGTTTTATCTAAAATATCATCGGCTACAAATTTATAATAGGTGCTTAATGTAGCTTTTCCTTTGCCGTAGCTTTTAATATCATCTTTATAAATTACTACATTTAAAATGTCTTTTGTGTTTTTTGTGGTGTCAATTACAAATTCCGCAAATGAATCTTCTGTTCTTCCTTGAGATTTTATCATATATTCAGGAACAGTAATGGTGAAATTTTCACAATTATATTCAATGGAAGTTTTATCTTCAGAACATGAATATAATAAACATATTATAAGCAAAACTGTTATTAATAATGTTTTCATAATTTTATAATTATTATTCAAAGGTAAAATTAAATTTTCATTAACTTTTTATATGTTATAAAATCTTTCTCATTCTTTAATACCAAATAATACATTCCTGATGAAAGAGAATTAATATCAAAATGAATATTATTGCAACCGGAAATAAGATACAATTCTTTTTTCATCAACATTTTTCCTGTTAATGAATATATCATCAATGATGTATTTGTATTTTGTTCAACTTCAATTGAAATATTAAGTATAGATGCAACAGGATTATTAAAATTTATATTAAAATTAAATAATTTATTACTGTTAATACCAAGTGCAGGAGTTTGGTCTATATCTAATTCTATAATTACCGGTAAATGATCAGACATTCCATAAAGAGCATCTGCAATATCGGTTGACACAACAGTATTTGCAGGACTATTAATAGTTTGATTTAAGCGTAATCCATCCTGCCCAAAAGCAATGTATGAGTTTTGATGATACTGAATCTTATCTGTGCCATTTTTTACATAATTTGATATTAAAATCAAATCAAATCGATCATCCATTCCTCCGCCGGCTGCACAACCACTTGTTGTGTGAGTTGATTGTGTGTGGTAATTTGAATAAGAATAGTTATTATTCCAGTCACCAAGTTGATTTATTGGGTCATTAAAATGATAAGTTGCATCTATGTAATTTACAAATGTTTGCATGGCTGATTCTGAAGCAGAATAAGTATTAAAATCTCCCATTAACAAATAATTTGTTTCTTTATTCTGATTATCTATGAATTGCATTATTGCTTGTGCCATTTCATTTCTTGTGTCTTCATCAGACTGAGTTGAGCCGGCTTTTAAGTGAGCAACAATACAAGTTAGATAAGCAGTATCAAGTAAACTTGTTATATCCGGTGAATTATAATATAAATGATAAACATTAATATCTCTTAAGCTATTAAATTCAATAACGTCTTGTGCATATAATGTAAATTTTCTATTGTCGTAATATAGCATATTTACAATGTTTGATCCTGCCCAATTAGTAAATCCTGCTTTACTGTACCAGTTTCTTCCACTTACATTCAAACAATTGTTCATTAAGTCTTCAATAGTTAAATCATTTGCTGTAATTTCATTTACTGTAAAAATATCAGGTTTAATATCATCAATTATTTTTTTTAAATATTCATTCTTGTTTGTGATATTATTATTGACGTATGTACAATAACTTGTATTTTCACCATAATACAGTAAATTATATTGCATTATTTTAACAATATCCTGTGCAAAAGATGTTTTTAGAATTAATAATAAAATGACAAGTAAAATATGTTTATTCATGAGTTGCTTATTGTTTATCAATATGCAAAATAACAAAAAATTGCGAATTTATTCAATAAATAATTAGAATATTTTAATGGTCGACATCGGTTTTGGTGTCTATTCCAAAAACTCCAAGTTTCGTTTTAAGCCTTCAAATTTAGTACGCTTTAATGCAGAATCTTTAAATAAAATATTAAACTTCTCTTTATCTATATTATACCACTCTTCTTTTGTCATTTCAATAATATTGGGATTTGGCATTAGGTCTGAAATGTTATGAGGTTTTAGTTTACTGTTCCATGGGCAAACATCCTGACAAATATCACAGCCAAATACCCAATTGTTGAATTTTGGCTTTAATTCAAGAGGTAATTTTTCCTTATGCTCTATTGTTAAATATGAAATACATTTACGGGCATCAATTACTTTTGAAGAAACAATTGCATTTGTAGGACAAGCATCAATGCACTTTGTACAAGTACCACAAAAATCTTTTATTGGTGCATCATACTCTAATTCAACATCAACAATAAGTTCTCCAATAAAAACAAAAGAACCTAGTTCTTTATTTATAAGATTTGAATTTTTACCTATCCAGCCTAATCCTGCCTGCATGGCATAATATCGTTCCAATACAGGAGCAGAATCAACAAATATACGTCCGTTTATTTCAATAATTTCGTTATTGATAATATTAAAAAGCTTACGAAGTTTATCTTTTATTATAAAATGATAATCTTTTCCATAGGCATATTTTGATATTTTTGGAGCATTAATATCTTTCTGAGTTTTTGAAGAATAATAATTTAATAAAACAGAGATAACAGATTTTGCATTATCAACCATTTTACTTGCATCGACACGCTTATCGAAATGATTTTCCATGTATAGCATGTCTCCATGCATATCTTTTTCAAGCCAATTTTTTATATGCACGGAATCTTCTTTAATGTGTTTTACAGGACTTACGCCACATGCAGAAAAACCTGCTTTTTCGGCAGAAGATTTAATTTTTTCTGTTATTATTTGCTTTTTGGATCTCAAGTTTTGAAAAGAAATTCTATTATTCTTTGAAATTTATTTTATCTCTCACAATAAACAATGGACGTTGTTTTGTTTCATCATACGTTCTGCCAACATACTCGCCAAGTATCCAGATAAGAATAAATAATAGTCCAACAAAAATGAAAGTTATTACAGACAACCATTTGTATAAGGGATAAATTTTATCAAAACACAGAGAATCAACTGTAATGTAGCCTATAAAAAAAATACCGGTAAATATTGTTATTAATCCCAAAATTAAGCCAAAGCGTAATGGTAATAATGAAAAATTAAGGATTCCCGCCATGCCCAGCCTACTCATTTTTAAGAAACTGAAATTTGTTTTTCCATGAATTCTTTTCGGTCTGTCATAATCAACAATTGAGTAGTTGAACCCAAGCCATGCAACCATTCCTCGCAAATATCTTGTTTTTTCATTTAGTTTTAATAGTTCGCTTACAACAATTCTGTCTAACAATCTAAAATCGCCAATATCGCCATATATTTTTAGGTCTGTAAATTTTTTCAATATCTTATAATACAATCTTGCCGTAAAGCGTTTAAAAAATTTGTCTTTTCTTGTATTCCTTCTCATATAAACAATTTCTGCTCCTTTTTCCCATTTATCTATCATTTCAGTAATTACATCTGGAGGGTCCTGCAAATCACAATCCATTGTAATTACTGCTTTACCTGATGAAAATTCTATTCCAGCAGTTAATGCTGCCTGATGACCAAAATTTTTTGAAAATGATATTATTTTAACTTTATTATCATTTTTAGCTAAAGCTCTTAAAACAATATTAGAGTTATCGGTGCTACCATCATTAACATATATTATCTCAAAACTATCAATTTCTTTAAAACAAGGTAATGATACAATTTTATCATAAATCAATTGTATGTTTTTTTCCTCATTAAATACAGGTATTACTATTGATACTTTAATTTGAGACATTGGTTTTATTTTAAGATTTTATCCCGTTCTTTTTTCATGATCATACTTTTATATTTTTCAGCTAAGTTATAATAAAAATTTGCTTTTTCAATATTACCTGTCATTTTATACAAACTTGAAATGTTATATGAAAGAACATGGTTTGATGGATTTATTTCAAGTGATCTTTCTCCATATTGCAAACCTTTTATTGTATCTCCTTTTAAAATATAAATATTACCTAAATTATAATATGGTACTTCTGAATTTGGATTTAATTCCATTAACAAATTATTTAAACTAATAGCCTCATCATAATTTCTTTTTGCCGCATGTAAAATTGAAAGTTCTGAAATTGCATTTACATATTTTGGATCATATTTTATTGCTTCTTCAAAATGAAATTGTGCTTTTGTAAAATTTCTTTTTAGCTTATAACATTGTGCTAAATTAAAATGTGCTTTTGAATAAGTGGAATCAGCTTTTAGGCAACTTTCAAAATATCCAATACCTATATCAGGTTTATGCAAAATAGTTAGATATAATGAGCCCAGATTATTGTTTACTTGTGCATTGCTTGAATAAACTTTAAGACTTTGCCTATAATATTTTTCAATATTTTTAATTGCTTCTTGTCTTTCATTTTGCGGAAGATCATACAAATGTTCAAATAACCAATTTCCTATTAATTCATTTGCTTTTGCAGAATTTTCAAGATGTTCAATATCGCTTGAATACAATGAATAATGGCTGAACCAATCATTATTTCTATAAATTGTTTTTGCTGTATATGGTATAAGTATCAATAAAAGAATTATTACAACATTTCTCAATAATTTATTTTGATTTGAAAATCCTGACGTTTTAATTTTGGAGATATTCATTATCAAAATAGCAGTTGCAATTGAAAACCCAAGAGAAGCAGAATATACAAGCCTTTCGCCAACAATTCCGTTTATGGGCAACAAAATATTTGTAAACATTGAAATGCAAAACAAATAATACAGAATTGCGAATGATATTAATTTCTTCTTTTTAAACCCAAAAATTGCATAAATAAAAATTCCAACATGAAATACTAATAATGATATTGATAATAAAGTAAAACCTTCAACCGGTATCATATTAAAACCATAATAGTAGCCTAATGGGTGTGGGAAAATTAAAAGTTTTAGATAAAACCCTAAAACCATCATTCCGGTAGATAGTTTTACTAAAATTCCGTAACCTATGTTTAAAGGATTTTCAAAGAAAAGATTTGAATATTCTACAGGAAAATACACACTTATCATTCTACGAAGCACAATTCCAAGAATAAGAAATAATACAAAAATAAATGCAGTTCTTTTTATCGAAAAATCATAAAAGAAATATATTGTTAAGGGAATAATTAAAATAAAAACGATGGCGCTTTCCTTAGAAAGGTATGCAAAAATAAAAGATATTACTCCAATAAATAAATTTAAAATATTTCTTTTTTCATAAAATTTAATTGTAAAAAATAAAGCAGAAATACAGCCTAAAAAACTTAAAATTTCCTCTCTGTTTTTCAAACTTGCAACAACTTCCGTATGAAGTGGATGTGCCATAAACAAAAGTGTAATAATAAATGGCAGTATTTGATTATGCTTATTTAAAAGCTTTTTAAGTATTATAAACAGAAAAACACATGTAACTAGATATAAAAGAATATTAACAAGATGGCTTAAATGAGGATTGCTGCCAAAAATTGATTGTTCAATTGCAAAAGTAGATTGCGCAACAGGTCTGTATCCAAATTTTTTGTCTTTTGATGAATAATATGATGAAGTAAATATTTTAGGTATGGCACTTATGCCTTTTTGAACTTTTTTATGATTATAAACAACAAATTCATCGTCTAATGAATATTCATTGTTAATGGTATTGCCATATAAAATAAATGAAAAAATAACAATGACTATTAATTTTAATCTATTACTTTTCTTATTAAAACCTGATGTTTTTACTTTTTTCATTTTATAATAGCCCCTCCTATCCTCCCCAAAAGGGAGGAACTATAAGACAAAACATTATTTTATAATGCAAACAATATTAATAATAAAGAATTGTTTTTCCAAAATAAGATTATAAATTTATAAAATACTTTACTACGCTAGGGAATTAAATTTTAAGTCAAAAGTGTAATCCTGAGCTTGCCGAAGGGACAAAGAATTAAAGTCAAAAATTAAGCTTTTGCATTTTAGTAGTTTGGAAACCATAGAGGAACGCGATACAAGCTAAAATCCGCAAGGGTATGGCATATAGCTGTTGTTACCTACTGGGTTGTTATATTTTACTCAGTCATTCACAGTTTATTACTAGCTAAAACTTTGTTTATAAATTATTAATTTAAAAAGGTTCTATTGATTCTATTATTCTTTTTAACTGTTTATTTGTAAGCAAATCTAATTGTGGAAGGGTTGGTTTGCTTGCATCAAATCCTTTAATTTTCTCTTTATTTTGTTCCATCCAATTTGCGATAAGCTCCAATAATTTTTTATTAGCTAAACCATGCGGAGTGTTATTTATTTCAAATTTTATATCAAGCAATGGGTATTGCGAAAAATATATTTGTGATAATGTT
>Ga0307990_1000397_pt1 | contig 40002 bp, 43 predicted proteins | sample EllFjometagen129_FD_203168 | JGI IMG/M metagenome (GOLD analysis project Ga0307990, IMG submission 203168) | Marine microbial communities from Ellis Fjord, Antarctic Ocean - #129 | ecosystem: Environmental > Aquatic > Marine > Unclassified | place: Southern Ocean | collected 2014-10-08
CCCAAAATCCCTGCCGATTTATGCTGGCGATAATAACGGAAAATATCCAAAGGACGGGGAGGATCCTCTGATCTTATGGACAGCAAAATATCTTCAGCTGCCTGCCTGCTTTTATTCAGAATTTCCCATTCCTGGTTGCTGAGCGGAAGGGTTTCTGTCCAGCCATTGTTCTTTCCCTCTTTTATTCCACCGTCCAGCAGAAAAGGGATAAATGAAAGCTGGTAAATGGTTCGGCCTAGCACCGGTTCATATTTCAAATAAGATCGGATGTCATTCCTGTAGCGGCCCAACCGATAGATAAGCAGACCCAAAGACCAGTTTGCCGCGCTATCTTGATTATGATCTTTCAAAAACAAACCCCAGAGATTTTCGAGGAAGGCTATGTGTTTGATCTGCTCCTGACTAATCTCTCCCAAAAAAACAAATGGGGACAAACCCAGGATTTCCTGGGCTTGAAAAGCTGCTGCTTGTTTGGGTCCATCCAGTATTCGGAAGAGCTCATCCCTGATCCTTTCGGGGGAAACTCCGGCGATTCCTTTGGCGTTCTTGCGAATTTGATCTTTAGTTTCGGGCAGAATTCTCAATCCAAATTGAGCCGCAAGACGGACTGCACGCAAGCAGCGCAGCGGATCATCAGCCAGGGAGTGCTCTGAAGTTGCCCGCAGCAAGCCATCCTTCAAATCCTGGACGCCATGGTAAGGATCGATAACTTTTTCATCGGAGCCTGTTCCCAATGCCATTGATGTGACCGTAAAATCACGCGAGCCGAGATCGTCTTCAATATCATTACCCTGAAAGCGTGTAAAATCCACCATCATTTTCTGGGAATTTTCATCTTTTAAAATCACTCGCGCTGTTTCCCGCTCGTGATCTAGAACAAAAAACGCACCGCCAAGCTGGTCAGCAACCAATTTAGCAACAGGAATAGTATCTCCAGGCAGGGCAAAATCCAGGTCATGGATTGACGCTTCCAGAAACAAATCCCGGACAGCTCCCCCCACCAGGTAAGCCTGATAGGGTTTAAGGATATTAATTATCTGCTCATAAAGAGCTGGAAATGATCTTTTATTCATCATCTTCTTATCCAGGAGTGAGTAAATGGTAAAAACCATATCCCGAAAATCCTCAGGCATCATCAGTCACTACCTGCCAGAAATTCAGCCTGGTGTAGCTCTCCCCCTGGCAAACAGGTTCAGGAACTCTAGTGATCCGGGGGAGTATATTTGTCTTCGTTCACAACCCCAATAAAGGGCAGTTCACGATAAAATTCGTCCAGGTCCAGTCCATAACCAAAGACATATTTGTTGGGAATCACAAATCCCACATAATCGAGCGGCACTTCCGTTTCCCGTCTCTCTGCTTTATCCAGCAGTGTACAAACCTTTAATGAAGCTGGTTTACGGGTAGCCAACAACCCCAGAACCGATGCCAGGGTATGCCCGCTGTCCACAATATCCTCGATCAGCAGCACATTCCGCCCCTGAATATCATCCCTTAGGTCCATTGTCAATCGCACATGACCGGATGCTTCTCTAGCGCCAACGCCATAGGAAGAGATAGCCATAAAGTCAATTGAGTGGGGAATCGTAATCGCTCGCATCAGATCCGTCAGGAATAACACGCCGCCGCGCAGGATGCACACCAAATGGATATCCTGTCCAGCATGGTCCTGGCTGATCTGTTCTCCTAATTCCTTGATCTTGTCCTGGAGTTCCTGTTCCGGAATCAGAACTTCACTTAAAAAATCCTGATACGATTGCATATTTATTCCTTTTTTCTTGGTACCTGATGATGGATCCTGCAGCGAGCTTCATACATCTCAGACGCGCCAACAATAATAATCGGATCGTCATAATAGGCAGGACTACTATCTACCAGGCGTTGGGTTCGAGTCGCTTCCTCACCACATACCATGCAGATGGCATGTAATTTGTCTACGACCTCCGCCTGAGCCAGCAATACCGGCATTTGGCCAAAAGGTTCTCCGCGGAAATCCATGTCTAATCCAGCCACGATGACCCTGATCCCCTTATCGACCAGTGCCTGGATAACATCAATGATCTTATCTCCAAAGAACTGGGCCTCATCGATAGCGACCAGCGTGACATCGTCAAGAAGCAAGGTTGGTACTTCCGAAATATTCTCTACAGGGTAGGCATTATATTCATTTCCGGCATGGGAGGTTACTTTTTCACTACTGTAGCGAATATCAAAACCAGGTTTAAAAACCTGAATCTTTTGTTTGGCGATAATCGCCCTGCGAAGCCTGCGCAGCAGTTCATCTGTTTTCCCACAGAACATTGGACCGGTGATAACTTCCAACCTTCCCTGATGATGTTTCATTCTTTTCCTCACTTATTTGGACTTGGATTAACAAAAAACAGGCAGAGTGTTCCTCTGCCTGTATTTTATCAAAAGAACTGTATCCTGACCTTAAATTGAGATCTCCTCAGCTGCTTCAGGGATTTCAAATCCTTGAGCGCGTAAGGCTTTCTTAAGATCGATCAGGGATTTACGTCCAAAACCTTTGATATCCAGCAGAGGTTGATCGCCGCCTTCCAGCAGAGTCAACAAATCCTGAACGGTCACGATTTTGGAATCCACAAGGGCATTCGTAACACGGGCACCCATTTCCAGCACTTCCACTGAAACATCAGCGACTGCTTTCTTGGTTTTCCGATCGGTTTTCGCTTTCTCGAATTCCTCATGGGATTTAATTTTCTTGTAGAACCGGTCAACTTGACCCTCGGTGTCAACAATGCGCTGTTCGCCGGTAAAGAACGGGTGACAGGCAGAGCAAACATCAGTACGGAGTGATTCTTGAGTTGATCCTGTTTTCCAGGTGTTGCCGCAAGCGCAAAGAACTGTCGCTTCTGGGTAATATGTTGGGTGAATTTCTGCTTTCATTTAATAAATCCTTTTATTCTGCGGGATATACATGTACGCGTTTTTTGCCACCACGGAAGTCTTGAAAGGTGACAATACCGTCTGCTGTTGCAAACAGGGTATCATCGCCGCCTCGACCTACGTTTTCTCCAGGATGGATCCTGGTACCGCGCTGACGTACCAGAATATTTCCGGAACGTACTTGTTCGCCGCCAAATTTCTTAACGCCCAATCTCTTGGAATTACTGTCTCGTCCATTGCGGGTAGAACCGCCACCTGTCTTATGCGCCATCTTTTTCTCCTGATTTCGTCACGATCTTGTCTACTTGAAGCAGTGTATAAAGCTGACGATGACCCTGCCTCCTGCGGTAGTTCACCCTGGGTTTGTATTTAAAGACCAATAATTTAGGTCCTTTAATTTGCCCGGTGACAGTCGTTTCTACCTTGGCTCCCTTGACCAGCGGAGTACCAATGGTAACTTTCTTTTTTCCATCAGAGATGAATAACACCTCTTTCAGAACAACTTTTTTTCCAATTTCAATGGGAAGTTTGTCAACCTGGAGAATCTCTCCGGGCACTACTTTATACTGTTTCCCACCACTTACGATAATTGCATATTCCATAACTTCTCCTCCAATCTTCACTTCACCGTTCTCTCTGTGTTTAATTCCTGTGCCACAGCGGAGCGGGGAAGTTGGGGGTATTAATCCATGCCAAAAGGCTGCAGAAGGACCTATTCCTTCAATGCCGTGCCATTATACCAGACGATGAGTGCGTGTCAATAAGGGGAGAAATTACTCGGATCAACATTTTTTTTGAGACTGGTGACCTGATAATCATTATGCTATCTACAGAGTAGTGTCACTATGTCGAAAAGAGGTCATTTCATATAATACCTTAGAATAAATTCAGCCAGGGATAGATTGTGATATAACTTGTATTGGAAAAGAATGGATCCTTGGCAATTTGCGGTCCAGAAAGGAGATTATTGAATGGCCGTTACCGGATGGATAGTAGTGGATGATAATTATTGCAAGGGTTGTGGCCTTTGCATCGAAGCCTGCCCCCAGGATGTCCTGGAATTTGACAAGAGCCGGCTCACCCCCAAAGGATATCATCCAGCAAAAATGATTGAAGAAACCTGTACTGGTTGTGGGATCTGCGCAGTAGTTTGCCCTGATGCCGCTATCACCGTATACAGAGAAAAACCCGAGAGGAAACCCAGGAGGTAAGCCCCGTGGCAAAAGAATTATTGAAAGGAAATCATGCTTTTGCAGAAGCTGCCGTTCGAGCAGGTGTGGAAGCCTTTTACGGGTATCCGATCACACCATCAACTGAATTTCTGGAATATATGGCCAAACGTCTGCCAGAACTTGGCAGAGCTTTTGTGCAAGCGGAAAGTGAAGTTTCTGCGATAAATATGGTATACGGTGCAGCTTGCACTGGAAAACGGGTGATGACGGCATCATCCAGCCCGGGTGTAAGTCTGATGATGGAAGGAATTTCTTATATCGCTGGAACTGAAGTCCCAGCTGTCGTCGTTAATGTAATGCGAGGCGGACCAGGATTGGGCAATATTGCGCCATCCCAGGGAGACTATTATCAAATGGTCAAAGGCGGCGGCCATGGTGATTATTTCCCGATCGTGCTCGCGCCCGCCAGCGTCCAGGAAGCGGTTGATTATATCAGTGTGGCGTTTGATCTGGCAGAAAAATACCGTTCCATTGTACATGTAATTGTTGATGGCAATATGGGCCAAATGATGGAACCTGCAGAACTTCCCCCAATGAAGGAAATCCCTGAGAAAGTTCCAGATTGGGCAGTCAGCGGCGCAAAAGGAAGAGACCCAAATATTCTCACTTCAATCTATATTGATCCAAAAGATGAAGAGGTCACTAACCTGCGTTTGTTAAAACGCTGGAAAGAGATCGAGAAAAATGAAGTAATCTATGATGAATATGAGATAGAAGATGCAGAAATATTGATCATCGGTTTTGGAACCGCCGGCCGGGTGGCATCTTCCGCAATACGTGAAGCCCGGGAAGAAGGCATCAAAGCAGGGTTATTAAGACCAATCACCCTGGCGCCATTCCCTCAGAAACGATTGATCGAACTCACCAAACAAGTGAAACGAATTTTAGTGGTTGAAATGAATTCCGGGATGATGCTGGACGATGTCATGAAGATTGTCCAAGGAAAAGTGCCGATCGAGTTTTACGGCAGAATGGGCGGTGTGACTCCCCTGCCCGATGAAATCCTGGATGAGATCCGGCGTGTGGCTGCCAATGAAGATCCTGGCGCCGATGATCCCCGTGATGAATGGATCGTACGCATGGACAAAATGCTCGCAGGAGAAAAATAATGGTTGCAAAAACAGAGATAATTTATCAGCGCCCAGAATCATTTACTGATGTTACCACTGGTTATTGTCCAGGATGTACACATGGTACTGCTCATCGCTTGGTCGCCGAAGTAATAGATGAAATGGGTATACGTGAAAAAACAATCGGTGTAGCTCCCGTGGGTTGTTCAGTATTCGCTTATCGGTATTTCAAAATGGATTTCGTGGAAGCCGCTCACGGTCGAGCCCCGGCGATGGCAACAGGCATCAAACGAGTACTTCCTGAGAATACGGTTTTCTCTTACCAGGGGGATGGTGACCTGGCCTCTATCGGTATGGCCGAGATCATGCATGCTGCTGCTAGAGGGGAAAACATTACAGTTATTTTCATTAATAATGCCATCTACGGAATGACAGGTGGTCAAATGGCCCCCACCACGCTTCCGGGAATGATAACCACCTCCTCACCCTTAGGCAGGGATGTGGAATTGGCCGGTTATCCCATCCGTATGGCAGAAATCCTCTCCAACATGGATGGAGCCAGTTACATTGTCCGTCGAAGTTTGCATAACGCAGCCAATATCAAGAAATCAAAAAAAGCCATTCGTCTGGCATTTGAAGCCCAGGAAAGAGGGTTGGGATTCTCTATGGTCGAGCTGCTATCTTCCTGCCCTACCAACTGGAAGATGAGCCCTCAGGATGCTCTTGATTTTGTAGCCGATGAAATGGTCCCAGTATTCCCACTGGGAGATTATAAAGTCTCTTCTGTTCTGGAATCACTGAAGGTATAAGGAGTAATAAGGCATGGAAGAAACCAGTATTATCATTTCTGGCTTTGGCGGCCAGGGAACGTTATTTGCCGGACAGGTTCTGGCCTATGCATCAATGGATAATGGATTGAATGTGACTTGGATCCCTTCCTATGGCCCGGAGATGCGGGGCGGCACAGCCCACTGCACGGTGATGGTCAGCGAGGAAGCTATCGGATCTCCCCTGGTGAGGAACCCTGATGTGGTTTTGGCTTTGAATTTACCGTCGGTGGATAAATATGAGTATCTGATCCCGGATAACGGAGTGCTGATCGCCAATTCATCTCTGTTCAATCGGGAGATTGAGCGCAAAGGCATTCAGTCCCTGATGATTCCCGCTAATGATATTGCCGAGGAACTTGGCATGGTGCGCCTCGCAAATATGATTATGGTGGGAGCCATGGTGGCTATGAAACCGATCCTGCCCCTGGATGCAGTCAAAAAAGCTCTCGAAGAGCATATCCCGGAGCGGCATAAAAAGACCCTACCCATAAATTTTGATGCCATGGATCGTGGGTTTGCGTTCGCGAAACAATAAATTAAGAAAGTAACGAATAAGCTCCCGGAGAATTTAGGGACTGAGTACTTCCAAAGTACTCAGTCCTTTTTTGTTAAACAACTAAGGATACGGTTTCCTTTAAGGAAGCCGTATCCTTAGTACTAAATTGACATTACTCTTTTGGTAAATTTTCGAAATAGCTTTTTACCTCTACATCATTGCTAAAAACCAAGTATATAACACCAACCACAAGTGAGATTAGATTCCCAAACAGAATACCGCAAATCTCAAATATCGCTAAGGCTTGGGAAGGTTCCTTCACTTTAGGGGGATCAGAAATGAGATTGATGCCATGGATAATTTCAACTACTCCAAGAGCCATGGGGAGTAATAATACTGGTGTACAAAGTAAACCTACAAAAAAAGTACCTAATACTACAGCAATAAATAACCCTCCTCCCCATATGACGTTGAGAATTCCGCTAATTAATATAAGAATAGATAAAGTTTGAATTTTTCCAGGTTTCGTTTCCATTTACTTCCTCCTCAGTTCAGTAGCCTTCGTAGGGTTAATACCCTCCGAGTCCACCCAACGCTAATCCACATGCCGAAAAAATAAACGCAACCACAAAAACTATAATAGATAGAATAATCGATGCTGGAATAGCCGCAAAGGCGACTTTGATCATTAAGAGTACCAATGAACCAAAAGAAATATCTATATCTGTGATCACTACGCGAGCAGGTCTATCTTGTTCATTCATTATTAATTCTCCTTGTAAAAAGTGGCATAATCGTGTCATTAAACAAAAATATTGATATAGAAAAATAAAACAAGTTGCTTCCCTATATCAATATTATAGTGAATTAATTCTTTATGCCTTACAGTTATCTAACTCGCTTTCGGAATCGGTTCAGCTTTAAGTGCCTCTCCCGGTGCGGCAACTTTGTATGCCTGTCCCATTAAATGGGAATTAAATAGGATTGCATAGGCAGTTGTTACTGCTACACCGATACCACAGGCAACTACACCAAGGGGAGCGATGATGTAAGAGAGAAGCATACCTAAAAACACCAATCCATAATTTCCCAGGTTATTTTTCACGATCCTGAAGATCTCACCGAGTTTGAACACGGATCCAAACTCTCCGCTGGCTGCGTAATTGCCCAGTGCTGCAGGTATAATCAGCGAAACGCCAAGTCCGTAAAAGAAATAAAGACAGCTCAGGCACGAGGTCATGATCACGATCAAGGGAGTTGCAAATTCTTCCCCGGTATTACCAAGCAGTGATCCAACACCCGCATTGCAGCTGCCAAGAACGGTGATCGGCAGGAAGTAAACAAATATCACCAGGGCAATTAATAGACCCTTGACGAAATATTGGCCAAACTCGCTCCAATCCGGCAGTGTTTCCGGATCTTCTTTGATTACCCGCCTGATCACTTCAAGTCCCCAACCGAGAACGGGGATGATCCCGATCACAGTGAGACATAACACACTGGCCACTGCCAATTTTTTCACCCAATCTTCATCTTCAAACACATAAGAAAATGCTAATCCGAAATCCATTTTTTTCTCTCCTTTCGTGCTAACAAAGAATAATAACAATCAACTTCTTGAATCATAACATGGAATAAATAATAGGACAAAATCCTTAATAGAAAAAGGGACTGAGTCTATAACAAAAGAAGGGATTGAGTCCATAAAATAAAAAGGGACTGAGTCCTTCCAATTGGACTCAGTCCCTTAAAAGTCCCCGGAGTTTGTTAAAACTCCAAGAGCTTATTTGATTTACTTATTTCCGGTGCTTAATCGCAGACTGGGCAGCAGCCAGGCGAGCGACAGGTACCCGGAAGGGGGAACAGCTGACGTAGTTCAGACCGATCTTGTAGCACCAATCGATCGATTCCGGATCCCCACCGTGTTCACCGCAAATACCGACTTCAAGATCTAACCGTGTCCCACGTCCTTTCTTGACAGTCATGTCCATCAAATGACCCACGCCGTGGGTATCGATGGTCTGGAAAGGATTCCTGGGCAGGATACCATCTTCGACATATTTCACCAGGAAGTTACGTTCGGCGTCATCACGGCTGTAACCAAAGGTAAATTGAGTCAAGTCGTTGGTTCCAAAGGAGAAGAATTCAGCCGTTTCAGCTATCTCGTCTGCAGTCAGGCCAGCGCGAGGGATTTCGATCATGGTGCCGAATTTGTATTCAAATTCAACACCTTTCTCTTCCATCACTGCTTTGGCAATTTCTTCCAGTTTAGGCTGGATGAAATGCAGTTCATTGATATGGCCTGTTAATGGGATCATCACTTCAGGATGAGGTTCAAAGCCGCGCAGCGTTACATCTGCAGCTGCTTCAAAGATCGCTCGTACCTGCATGCTGACGATTTCCGGCATAACAACACTCAACCGCACGCCACGCAGCCCCATCATCGGATTGCTTTCGTGCAAATTCTCAATACTGACCAATAAATCTTCCTTGTCCTGGTCAACCTTATTCTGGATCCTGTTGGCAATCACCTCTTCCAGAAGTTCGCGTTCATCAGGCATGAACTCATGCAACGGGGGATCGATCAAGCGAATGATCACAGGCAGACCGGTCATTGCTTCGAACAAGCCGTCGAAATCACTGCGCTGATAAGGAAGCAATATATCCAGAGCTTCCACACGGTCTTCCACTTTATCAGCCAAGATCATTTTCTGAACAACAGGCAGTCGTTCCGGCTCAAAGAACATGTGCTCAGTTCGGCACAAACCAATGCCCTGGGCGCCATAGGAACGAGCCCGGCGGGCATCTTCAGGGTAATCGGCATTGGCCCAGACCATCAAACCGCGGGTCGGCCAGCCTTTCGGTGCCGTACGAATATCCTTGGTAGCAGAAATCTCATCTGCCCAGGTCAACAGCTCCATCAACTCGGTCTGTTCTTCCAGGGTAGGAGCAATGGAAGGAATTTCGCCCAAGAAGACTTCACCAGTGGTGCCATCCACAGAAAGATAATCTCCTTCTTTGACTGTCACACCTGCGGCTACCAGGGTTCTTTCTTTCATGCTGATTTGAATGTCAGAGGCGCCTACCACACAGGGAATACCAAACTGGCGGGCAACAACAGCGGCATGGGAAGTAGCTCCACCCTCGCTGGTGAGGATGCCTTTGGAGGCAAGCATACCGTGCACATCATCTGGTTTGGTAAAGGGGCGGACCATGATAACATCCTGGCCTTCTTCTTTCGATTTCTTTTCCGCGGTATTTGCGTCAAAATAAATTCGTCCTACAGCTGCACCGGGGGAAGCGTTCACACCCGTGCCGATCATTTTCCCTTCCATGTCAGCTTTTTCTTTTTCAGCAGGATCGAACTGAGGATGCAGCAGAGTATCCACCTGGTCTGTATCTACCTTCAAAACAGCTTCCTCTTTGCTGATCAGTCCTTCTGCAACCATATCAACAGCGATCTGAACAGCCGCTTTAGCTGTTCGTTTTCCATCACGGGTTTGGAGCATCCACAGTTTGCCGCGTTCAATGGTGAACTCTACATCCTGCATTTCCCTATAATGGTTTTCTAATTTTATGGTGATTTCCTGGAACTCTTTAAAGGCAGCAGGCATGGTATCGTTCAACCCGTCAATATCTTCTGCATTGCGGATGCCGGCCACCACGTCTTCACCCTGAGCATTGAGCAGATATTCGCCCCATAGTTTATTCTCACCGGTGGAGGGGTTGCGGGTGAAGGCAACGCCGGTTCCGGAAGCTTCTTCCATATTTCCGAAAACCATGGTCATCACGTTGACTGCGGTTCCGAGGTCATGGGGAATGTTCGCAGCATTGCGGTAATCCACAGCGCGTTTTCCATTCCAGGAAGCAAATACTGCCTCAGTGGCCATGCGCAACTGCTCGGCAGGATCCTGAGGGAAGTCAAATCCCTTTTCTTTCTTCACGATCTTCTGGAATTCAGCAGTCAGGGTTTTCCAATCCTCAGCGCCCAGATCGGTGTCCAGATCAACACTTTTTTTCTCTTTATATTCGTCAAGAACTTCTTCAAAAGCTTCATCATCAATGCCCAATACGACGGAGCCAAACATTTGCACAAGACGCCGGTAAGCATCATATACAAATCTTTCGTCACCGGTCAGGGCAACCATGCCTTTGGCGGTCTCATCATTGAGTCCGAGATTAAGAACAGTATCCATCATGCCGGGCATGGATTTCACCGCACCCGAACGGCAGGATACCAGGAGCGGGTTATTAGCATCGCCAAATTTTTTCCCGGTCAGTTTTTCAGTTTCGTTCATTGCGGCCAGTTCCTGCTCCCACATGCCTGCAGGAAATTTTTCTCCCCCGTCAATATAGGCGTTGCAGGCCTCAGTGGTGACAGTAAATCCGGGGGGAACAGGAATTCCGATCCTGGTCATATCTGCCAGGTTGGCTCCCTTACCACCTAATAATCCGCGGACTTTGTCCCACACACCGCCTACATGTTTCTCTGCTGCTTCTACATCCTGAAATGTATAGACCCATTTCTGGTCTGCCATAATATACCTCCTGCTAAATTACACATTTACAAAATAAAACACTTGGAGGGAGTGCCTCCGAGCGTTTTATTTTACCATTTATTTTTCTAATCGTTCTTCATTTTGACTGAAATATTCACAACTTAAGTGATCCATAAAACACTCCAGGGTTCAACGGTGATATTCACATCAGAGCCGGCAACAATGAATTCCTGGTTGGAAAGCAAATCACCGACAATCCTGCCGTCATCCCAATGCAGATCAGCAGTAGATATAGTTAGATTTCGGCGAGTACCATTGGCATTCAAAACTGTGAGTATGCTCTCATTGCCAAGGTTCCTTGTAAAAGCATATACGTCTCTTTTATTATCCACAAACACTTCCTGAAAGGATCCCCTGCGCAGCACGGATCTTTTCTTACGGATGTTGATCAATTTTTGAATGTAGCGTCGTAGATCGTGGTCCCATTCATCTTCAATCCAGGGAAATGCCTTCCGGCAATCAGGGTCTTTCCCGCCATCCATGCCTACCTCATCTCCATAGTAGATCGCTGGAGCCCCGGGATAAGACATCAGGAACGCATAGGCCATTTTCAGTTTCTTCAGATCTCCACCAAGCTCGGTTTTGATCCGAACAGTGTCATGCGAACCGAGCGTGTTGTACATTGCATAAACGTTTTCCCGGTCATACTGGTTTAGCTGCCGGCTGATCAATTCTGAGAATCCATCAGCATTAATATTATTCGTCAAGAACCCGATCACCCCATCCCTGACGGGATAATTCATCAAACCATCAAAACTTCTTGGACCGACCCATTTTGGATCTCCATCCCAAATCTCCCCCACCAGGTAGGCCTCAGGGTTTTCAGATTTAACAACCCCCCTGAATTCTTCCCAGAAACCTTCATCATCAATTTCATTCGGGACATCCAAACGCCAGCCATCAGCGCCCAACCGGATCCAATACTTGGCTACATCAAAGATATATTTCCGAACCCGGGGGTTGTCAGTATTAAACTTTGGCAGACTTTTGAATTTCCACCAGGCTTCGTAGTCGTCTGCGTCCCCAGGTGAATAGGCATCTGGCGGCACATTATTGAGGTGGAACCAATCAATATAAGGTGAATGGCTGTGATTTTCAAGGATATCATTGAAAGCGAAAAATCCTCTGCCGCAGTGATTAAATACACCATCAATGACGACTCTGATATCGTTTTGATGGGCAACATCCAGCAAAGCTTGAAAATCCTTTGTGTTTCCTAGTTTAAAATCGATCTTGAAATAGTCGCTGATATTATAGCGATGGTTAGAAGTAGCCTGAAAAATGGGATTAAAATAGATTGCCGTGATCCCTAGATCCAGCAGATAATCCAGTTTCTGGATCACGCCTCGAAGGTCACCACCCTGGAAATCCCAAATATTTGGTTTTTCTCCCCAGGGTTGTGTTGTTGGAGGGTCATTTCCGGGATCGCTGTTATTAAACCGATCAGGAAAGATCTGGTAAAAAATTGAATCCTGAATCCAATATGGCACCATCATAAGATAATTAATTCCTCCAATTAGCGTACATCAGGGGCAATTGTATCATTCTCGCCGATCAATCGGTTTTCAATATCTTAAACTCTACCCTGGGTTTAGGCTAGATTGAATAGTGATCGAGGATGGTCCGGATCTGTGGCAGATATCCCTTTCCAAATAAATTAAGATGATTGAGCAAATGGTAAAGATTGTAGATTGGAAAGCGGGAGCGATAACCTTTCTCCAGGGGATTTATCTCTGTATAAGCCTTGTAAAACTGATCTGGATAATGGCCGAACAGTTCCGCCATCGCCAGGTCTGCTTCGGCCCAGCCATAATGGACAGCCGGATCGATCAGAGCTGGTTCCCCATCCTGATCTGTGATTAGATTTCCGGTCCACAGGTCACCATGGATTAACGATGCTGGTCCTTCCGGGATTAATTCTGGAAGCCGCTGCATCATGTTCTCCAATTTAAGTATATCTGTTGAATCCAGCAGGGATCGATCTTTGGCCCATTTGATCTGGTTCTTGAGACGCAGGTCCCTGAAAAATTCCCAGCCGTTCTCCATCCAGGTATTTTTCTGGGGATTACTTCCTATATAATTATCGCTTTTAAAACCAAATTTTGGACTATGCTGTAAATGTAGCAGAGCCAGCTGACTCCCATAAATCTTCCAGAAATCCGTGCACCGTGGGGCTGGCTGCAGATCACTTAACAGCAAATATTCCTCCCCCACAAGATAGACATCCGGGATCACAGGACCTCCTACGGTCCTCAGCGCTGCTAATCCCTCTGCTTCCCTATTAAAAATGTCCGGATACTTTCCTGGATCTTGTTTCAAGAAAAAAGACTCGCCGGAATCTGTTTGGACTCTTAAGGCTTGATAGATACAGCCCCCGCTCACCGGCTCAACGCTTGTGATAGTTCCCAGTTGATTTTGATCTATCCAATCCTGAACATCAGTGTGAACTTGTTTCACTTTCAAGTGCCTCCAGCAACCCCAGACAGGACCGTTTCACAATCTCAAAGGTCTTTCCAAACCCGTCTAACAAGCCATAATAAGGATCGGGCACATCCAGCTTGGCACTTCCAAGGGGATCGAATTCCCGCATCATGCGAATTTTCTTTTGATCTTCTGAAGAAGCCCAGCTATTCAATATTCGAAAATTTGACTGGTCCATAGCGATGACAAGGTCATGTTGACCAAACTCATCCTGCCCAAAATGCCTTGCTTTTCCTGTGTACTGGAAACCATTTTCCAGTGCTACCTGACGCATGCGGTGATCGGGGGGTTCGCCAACATGAAAGGCCGAGGTTCCGGCAGAGTCCAACTGATATTTACCTTCGACCCCCTTCTCCTGGGCCAGATAAAGGAATAAATTTTCAGCCAGTGGGCTGCGAATGATATTTCCCTGGCAGACAAAGATTATCCTCATAGTTATTCCTCCTGCTACTATATGCTACCACTTTCGATATTCCTTTCTCGATCAAGGAATATCAACCTTAATAAATTCTCCGGGCTCATGGGTTTGCCTGATGGGGAGTTTCGTGTATAATAAGGAAAAGTTCAGACAGCGAGAATCCTGAACAATAAATATGAAATTTAGATTGTTTTGACCTTTAATGTCAAAACATAAAACCGGGTTGGGGAAGAGATTTTCCCTTCAAGAGCTTGACCAAAGGGAAAAACCATCAGGAATGAACCTCCCCACCCCCAAATACAAGGGTCGCCATAGGCAAGACAAGCGGCCGCGGTACTAATAAAACGATCTACCATCACTAAGTGGTATTGAAGTAAGTTACACATTGGCATATTTTATAATTACCAAGTGAAGCAGTTTGTCGCTAGGTATTCATGGGTACATACATCTTCTAAGATGTCCTAGCGTACCACTCTACAGTGTTAGGATCAGAGCGTATATCAGGCAGCCGTGGCCAAAAAATGGCGTCAACACGGCTGTTTTATGTTAACTGTAACCAGGCTGGAACAACAGAAGAAAAATCCTCTGCGAGTAAACGTTTATTTGGATGGAGAGTTTGCCTTTGGAATATCCCGGGCGGCTGCACCCTGGCTGGCAGAGGGAAACCAACTCAGCCAACAGAAAATAATCGATTTGCAGGACAAGGATCATTTTGAGGGAGCCTATCAACGTGCGATAAATTTCCTCAGCTATCGCGTTCGATCCGAAAAAGAAATCCGCCAGAATCTGACCAAAAAAGAAGTACCAGAAGATGTCATCGTGAGGGTTTTAGACCGGCTCCGGGGCGCCTCATTGGTAAACGATCGGGAGTTCGCATCTCAATGGGTGGATAATCGTGTCAGGTTCAAACCCCGGGGAAAAAGAGCTCTCTCCTCAGAATTATTCCAAAAAGGGATAAATAATGAGATCATCGAAGATGCCCTTTCGGAACTCGATGAAGAAAAACTTGCGTACGAGTGTGCCCGTTCCAAGATAAACAAATATACCGGTTTGGAGGAGAAAACTTTTCAGAAGAAACTCTCCGGTTTACTTACCAGGCGCGGTTTTCCATATCACATCACAAAAGATGTTGTAGGTTCTCTCTGGAAAGAGATTGAAAAGGAATCATAAACTATTATCAATATACACCCATGATCGCATGCTGGATCAGAAAAAAGGGGCAAGAAAATGAATGGATATCTAATTATTATCAGTTTTGTCGCTCTCGCGTTGGGAGCAGTTATGGGATTTTTCATCAAAAATTACCTGGTAGCTCGGGAGGCAGATGAAAAACAAAACAAAGCCAACAAGTTGCTCAATGAATCCGAAAGAAAATCAACAGAAGTAATCAAAGAATCCCAGGACCGGGCTATCGAGATCGTCCAAACCGCGGAGAAGGAAGCTCACGAACGCAGGACAGAGATCACCCGCAACGAAGAACGACTTCAGAGCCGCAGTGACCAGCTGGACAAAAGAGCTGAAAAGATCGAGGACCGGGAACACACCATCAGTCAGCGTCAGAGCGCGTTAGATAAAAGAGCCAACAAAATTGACGAATTGCATGCTAGCGTGGCAAACGAACTTGAAAATATCAGTCAAATGACCGCGGCCGAAGCAAAGGATCTGCTCCTGGAGCGTGTAGAACAAGAAGCACGCAACGACATGTCCCGCATTGTCCGGGAAATCGAAGCCGAAGCACAGGAACAGGGAGAACGCAAAGCCCGCAAGTTAATAGCTGATGCAATTCAACGAGTGGCCTCAGACCATGTGGAAGAAGTGACTTCCTCCACCATCCCCCTGCCATCAGACGACATGAAAGGACGGATTATCGGTCGAAACGGACGCAACATCCGGGCTTTTGAGAAGGCAGCCGGTGTGGACGTGATAGTGGACGATACACCGGAAGCAATCACCATTTCCTGTTTTGACTCTGTCCGCCGCGAAGTCGCTAAAAACGCTATGGCAAAACTTGTTCTGGATGGCAGAATCCATCCCGCCCATATTGAAAAGATCATTGAAAAAGAACAAGAGAATATCGACAAAGTGATCATGGAAGCAGGTGAACAGGCCGCTTATGAAGCCGGCGTTCCTGGCTTGCAGAACGATATTCTGAAAACATTGGGGCGTTTGAAATTCCGTACTTCCTACGGACAGAACCAATTGGCCCACTCTATCGAATCTGCCCAACTGGCCTCTGTTCTGGCCTCTGAAATGGGCGCCAATGTAGAAATTGCCAAAGCTGGTGGTTTACTGCACGACCTCGGAAAAGCCATGGACCATAATGTGGAAGGCACTCACGCCCAGATAGGGGCCGAGTTTGCTGCGCGGCATGGTGTAGGCGCAAAGGTTGTAAATGCGATTGCCTCCCACCATCATGAGGTGGAACAGGAATCTGTGGAAGCCATAATCGTGGAAGCAGCAGACGCCATATCAGGCGCTCGACCTGGTGCTCGCCGTGAAAGCCTGGAAATGTACCTGAAACGCGTTCGGGCCCTGGAAGATGTGGCCAACTCGTATGACGGTGTGAAAAGTAGTTATGCCCTCCAGGCCGGCCGTGAAGTCCGTATCTTTGTCCGTCCCAACCTGGTGGATGATCTGGCAGCCTCACGCTTGGCCCGGGATATTTCCAAGACCATCGAAGAAACCATGCAGTATCCCGGCAAGATCAAGGTTACTGTGATCCGGGAAACCAGAACTGTAGATTACGCAAAGTAGAGAAAAATAAACCTCCCGGAGCATGATCAAGCAACGGGAGGCTATTTAAAAGAAAGGATACAGTTTCCTTGAAGGAAACCGTATCCTTTTTATTGTTTAAAGGACCGACCCCACATAAGGATTACTGGTTCTTTCCGCCCCCACCGTTGTTTCCGGTCCATGGCCAGAATAGATCCGGGTATCATCCGGGAGTGGAAGCACCCAGTTTTTGATCGAATCCATCAGAGTCTCATAACTACCGCCCAGCAGATCCGTCCGGCCAATCCCCTGCTTGAATATCACATCCCCACTAAAAAGCACTTTTTCTTCCGGGCAGTGGAATATTACGTGGCCTGCCGAATGGCCTGGTGCGTGGTGGACAACGAATTTATAATTTCCCAGAGAAAGGGTTTCCCCCTCCTCAAACGCGTGGTCAGGCTTGGGAGCTGATTTGATATTAATTCCAAACATTACCGCCCCACCCTTAACTTTCCAGAGCAAATTACCTTTAGGGTGTAAACCTACAAAAAAACCTTCCTGATCTTCCTCCCCCAACGTCTCTAACAAATCCGCCAAACCACCGAAATGGTCAAAATGAGCATGGGTTAACCAAATGCTCTGGACCTGCCAGCCTCCCTTCTTGATCTCCTCAGCCAGGAATTTCCCATCCCAAGCCGGATCGATCACAACTGCTTGGTTTGTTTCTGGATCTCCAACAAGGTATGTGTTAGTTGCGACTGGCCCGAGGACCCATTTCTCGATCTGCAGCATAATCTCCTCTCACATGAAACGGATATGATTTGTACGGATTCATTATAGCCGAGAACTCTCCAAAACCACTTGGGTGGAGGGTCAAGGCATGTTACACTACTTCTATCAAAAAGCCATTAAACCAGGAGACAATCCATGTCATTCCACCCCCCAGAACCCTTCCGGATCAAGATGGTTGAACCTATTAAATTGATCGACAAACCTGAAAGGGAAAAAGCCCTCAAAAGAGCGGGATACAATATCTTTGGCTTAAATTCTGATGAGGTGTTCATCGATTTACTGACCGATTCCGGTACCGGGGCAATGAGTCAGGACCAGTGGAGCGGGATCATGCTGGGGGATGAGTCTTACGCTGGTGCACGATCCTATCACCGTTTGACCGAAGCCATGAATGAGATCTTCGGATTCAAGTATTTCGTACCTACCCATCAGGGTCGGGCAGCGGAAAATATCCTCTGTGCGGTGATCCTCAAAGAAGGTCAATACGTACCCTCAAACATGCATTTTGATACAACGGAAGGCAATATCCGGGCCCGGGGCGGACGCCCCACCAATCTGGTTTGCGAAGAGGCTTTTTGTGACGACGCCGATATTCCATTCAAAGGCAATATGGACCTGGAGAAGCTGGAAAACTTCATTAATGAAATAGGCGTAGAAAACATCCCTCTCGGCATGATCACTATCACCAATAATGCCGGAGGCGGGCAGCCGGTCTCGATGGAAAATTTACGCGCTGTATCAAAGATCTATAAGAAACACAAGATCCCATTTTTTATCGATGCCTGCCGATATGCAGAGAATTCCTACTTTATCAAGCTCCGCGAACCCGGTTATGAAAACAAAAGCCCATTGGAAATCGCCCAGGAGATATTTAGCCTGGCAGATGGCGCCACAATGAGCGCCAAAAAGGACGCCATCGTCAATATCGGGGGCTTCCTGGCCACCAATGACCCAGACATTTTCGAAAATGTCAAAAACGAGTGCATTTTGCGGGAAGGTTTTATCACCTACGGGGGATTGGCAGGACGGGATCTGGACGCGATAGCCGTCGGCCTACGGGAAGGCCTTGAAGAAGATTACCTGGCCTACCGACTTGGACAGATCAGCTACCTGGTCAGTGAATTGAAAAAGGTCGGTATCCCTGTCATAGAACCAGCCGGGGGCCATGCAGTGTACATCAATGCCGGTGAGCTTTTGCCTCATATCCCTCAAGCCGAATTTCCCGGACAAGCTCTGTCTGTCGAAATGTACCGCGAAGGAGCGATCCGCTCTGTAGAGCTGGGATCGGTGGCTTTTGCTTATCCTGACCCAGACAGTGGGGAAATGATCTATCCGGAATTGGACCTGGTTCGTTTAGCCTTACCTCGCCGGACCTACACTCAAAGTCACCTGGATTACGTGATTGAGGTTTTGGGCAGGATCTATGAAGAGAAGGACAAATTATCCGGATACCGGATCGTCAAACAGCCTAAACTGATGCGCCATTTCTCGGCGGTGTTTGAACCGATTTAACAATAAATGAAGGCCGGGGACGGGTAAGGGAAAATAACCCCCATCCGCAGTATTATTCTTGATTCTCATTCCGCGTGCCATAACGCCTAAGTACTTATCACACAGTTGAAACATAATTGACGTTAGATAACACATAAAGAAAAAGAGAATAGAGAAACATGAAGACTTTCGTAAAGAAAATGATACCAAACCGGGTGAAAGCGTTTCGTCTTGAGATAATCCTGAAATACAAGCAAAGAACTGGGGCGAACCGAGTTTTTCCAGATTTTATAATAATTGGAGCACAGAAATCAGGAACCACAAGTTTGTATTCCTATTTGAGTCAACATCCTCAACTAGTACCTTCTATAAATAAGGAAGTTCACTTCTTTGATGGGGGCCTCAACCCTAATGTGGATACCTTCGACAAGGGGGAGGCCTGGTATCGAGCTCATTTTCCCTTAAATCGGAATATGAGTAATAACAAAAAAGCATTTGAATCATCGCCTTTATATATATTTAATCCTTTTGCTCCACAACGGATTTCCAAACTTATTCCCGAAGTTAAGCTTATTGCCATTTTGCGGAATCCTGTGGAGCGAACTATTTCCCATTATTTTCACGAAAAACGGAACGATCGCGAGTCATTACCCATTATGGAAGCCCTCCAATCTGAGGAGGAACGAATGAGGCCTGTATTTAACGAGCAAGACTATAAAAACAATATCTTCATACATCATTCCTACAAAAACCGTGGACTGTATCATAAGCAGATAAAAAGATATCTTAACTATTTTCCAATGAGCAACATTTTGGTGATAAATAGTGAAACGCTTTTCACTCAACCGCATGATACTCTCCGACGTGTATACCAATTTGTCGGTGTTGATTCAGAATTTATTATTAACAACCTGACGCCACGCAACGTTGGAAGTAACAGAAACGCAATTGATCCAAATGTATATGAATATTTAGAAGAATATTTTCGGTCTCATAATCAGGAGCTATATAAGTTGATAGGGGAAAATTATGGTTGGTGATATTGCTGTCTAACAAAGCACTGCACCTGACAGCCTGCTTTTTTTACTGGAAACCCGCATTCACCCCTTTTATAAGTTTTAGTTCTATAATAAATACCAGAAACACCTGGCAGCAGGTCCCCTTTTACCCGATGAGTAAGTGCTTCCTAAAGCTATTCCGTTAGGTCTTAATAATTCCTACAATTATCAATAAATATACATATGGCAGATAAAAATTCGCTTTCCATCCAAGAGGCTACTGAAAAGTATCCTGGTGAGATGTTTTATCAAATTCAGAGTGAAATGGTCAAGGTTCAAGGATGGCCTGGGCACAGAAATAGATCCGGACGATTTGGAACTGACCCATTGGACACGGATTTTGAGCTAGCCCATATGCAAGGAGTAATCATAAGAAAGTTGATCATTGGGCAAGTCTTCACTACTAATCCATTCTATTTACTCTATATGGCTTTTTATGGTATTGTCGGAGTTTTTCCACTTATCATTTCTATCATTGAGACAGTTCAAGGCAGATCAATGCTCTTGATAAATACCCCGTTTCTGTTGCATGAACTTTTGGGATTAAGTCTGATAAGAAATGTAATCAAGAGTATTCTTTTCATTTTCAATCCTAAACAAGAGGGACATCGATCAATAATTATTCCTTAGACAGAGTCTTGGTTCTTTGCCCTAAAGTCCGCTCTACAAGACAGCCGGTATGGTTCGCTGCGCGAACGACCGGGAAAAAGAGACCGAGGACATGAGACGGGATTAAAAAGACCGGCTGCGGGTACCCCTCACAGGGTGCTTTGCTAAGATCATCCATTAGGAAACAACCTTTTAGATTTGAGACGGGTCAAGTATATGTTAAATACAAGGATCGAAAATGGATACAGAAAATAATAACTTGAACATCCTATCAATATTTCACTACGTTTTCGCTGTAATTTCCGGAATATCTGCCTGCTTACCTATTTTTCATCTAATTATGGGGCTGTCGATGCTTTTTGGAAATTTTTATCCAGAAGAAGTAGGTGCAGAGATACCATTCCCATTTGAAATGTTCGGATTAATGTTTACCCTAATACCTGCTGCCATAATTTTTATTGGCTGGGTTTTTGCCATTGCAGTAGCTATCTCAGGGTATTTTTTATCGAAAAAGCGCAACTATAGTTTTTGCCTAATCGTGGCAGGCATTAGTTGTGTATTCATGCCTTTTGGAACTATTTTAGGGGTTTTCACGATCGTTGTGCTTATGAAAGATAATGTGAAGGAATTATTCAGCACTAACTTAGCTCAAACTTGATTCAATCGTACCAAAGCTCCGCTCAGATCACGAAACCGGAGAATGGGAGACATGGAGAGAAGGATACGGGCGATTGACCAACCATGCAAAAGGAAGTATATGTTCAAGAGAGCGATTGTCAGAACCCCTGGGAAAAGCCTGGTTCAGGGTTTATCGACCGCCAATTTTGGGTCAGTGGATTATCAAAAAGCTCTGCTCCAGCACCAGGATTATATACAAGCGCTGGAAGATTGCGGATTGGAAGTATTGGTCCTGCCTCCAGACGAGAATTTTCCTGACTCCACCTTTGTGGAAGACCCTGCCTTGGTAACCCCTCACTGCGCCATTATCACCAATCCTGGCGCTCCCTCGAGAAAGGGTGAAACAGCAGGGATCAAGTCTGTCCTGGGTGATTTCTTTGAGCACATTGAAGAAGTTTCAGATCCAGGCACGGTCGAAGCCGGGGATATCATGATGGCCGGTTCCCATTTTTACATCGGTTTATCAGATAGAACCAATCAAAATGGCGCAGAACAGATAATCGAATTCCTGAGAAAATATGGCCTAACCGGATCTATGGTCAAGTTGAATAAAGTACTGCATTTAAAGACAGGCCTGGCCTATCTTGAACGAAACAATTTGGTGGCCTGTGGCGAATTTGTTACTAAAGAAGAATTCCAAGAATATGATCTGCTGGTTATACCGGAAGATGAAAGCTACGCCGCAAATTGTATCTGGGTGAATGGGCGGGTAATTTTACCCAAAGGCTACAAGAAAACCAGATTGATTATACAAAGCTGTGGGTACGAAATTGTTGAAGTAGATGTCTCTGAATTTCAAAAACTTGATGGCGGCCTAAGCTGCCTTTCACTTAGATTCTGAGGAGAAATTGGATGAGTATTCATATCAACGCCCAGCCAGGAGAAATCGCCCCAATCGTGCTACTTCCAGGCGACCCCTTACGAGCAAAACATATTGCAAATACACTGTTAGAAGACGTGATCTGTTTTAATGAGGTTCGGGGGATGTTAGGATTTACGGGTTCTTATGGAGAAAAACGGATTTCAGTTATGGGCAGCGGGATGGGTATCCCGACTCTGAGCATTTACGTAAACGAACTAGTTTCGGAATATGACGTTCAAACGATAATGCGGGTTGGAACTTGCGGCGCTCTGCAGCCGGATTTGCAAATTGGAGATATGGTTCTGGCAATGACTGCTTCTACGGATTCCAGCACCAATAAACTTCGCTTCAACGGAATGGATTTTGCACCGGCAGCTGACTTTGATCTGCTGCTCAAAGCCTATCAGGCCGCCCAACAACGAGGGATAAAAGTCCAGGTCGGGAGCGCATTCTCGGGTGATACTTTCTATCTCGAAGATCCAGAGTGGTGGAAGATCTGGGCGGAAAACAAAACACTCGTCGTTGATATGGAAACCAACGGGCTTTATTCCCTTGCCGCAAAGTTAAATGTGAAAGCGCTGGCTATTCTCACAGTCAGTGACAGCCTGGTCACCCACCAGGAAGCTCCTGCAGAACAGCGGGAAAAGGGTTTTTCCCAAATGGCGGAGATCGCAATTGAGATCGGTTGAGTAAGACCAGGAAACTTTGAGAAATTGCGGGGTTGAATTAGGGCTGGTGTGTGATGTTTAAGGTTTATTGGTTAAGGATAATCATCCTAAAATCCTCCATTTATTAAAAAACTGATACTATTAAGAAAACATTTAGCGGAGGAATTATGAACATCTCTAAGAAGAGTCTGATCTTTATTTGTGCCGGATTACTAATACTGACAACACTAGCCTGCACCAGCCTGGATTCTATACTCCCAAACACTAAAGTGGATGACAGATCGGACACAGTTAAGTTTTCGGATGATTTTTCCCAGGAAAGCTCAGGATGGGAGATCGGTTCTTTTGATGGTGGAGGGATCGGCTATACCCAGGGGAAGTATTTTGTATCTTCTATTGGCGACGGCAGTACCATGTGGGGTGCCGCTGGCAGGTCCTTTGAGGATGTAACGGTTGAAGTTGATGCCGAACAGATCAGTGCCCCATCCAATAATAATAACGATTATGGGGTTATCTGTCGCCTGCAGAATGATGGTGGAGGATACTATGCTTTAGTTTCCGGAGATGGTTTTTATGCCATTCTGCGGGAAAGCGGCGGAGACAGTTATGATATCCTGGTGGACTGGAAAGAATCCAATCATATCCGGGAAGGCAATAGCCAGAACCAACTTGTCTTATCCTGTGTGGATTCAAAGATCTCCCTTTTTGTGAACGGACAGCTGCTCGCAGAAACCAGTGACAGCATGTACAAGTCCGGAGATATCGGCTTTACCGCCACCTCCTATGAACCGGAAGGGACCGAAGTGCAATTTGATAATGTGGTAGTAAGATAAGACAGATAGAAAACAGAGTATAGGTTTCTAAAACAGAAGAATTTACTCCAGGCCCGACAGATAGATCTGTGGGCTGGAAGTGCCACAATTCAATAGCCTCTTCCCGATCAGAAATAATAACCCATCGATATTCAAAGTCCCGCCTCGGCGGGACTTTCTGTATCCAGCCAGGGTTTTAATCGTTGCTGAAAAAATCAATCTCCTTAAACAGGGGTTTTTTTCGTTAAACCAGTCACAAACCAGCCCTCTACTTATGACAGCTGTCATCAAATCTGTCATTGCCTGGAATAGTTGATTGTCATCACAATTCTTCTTATTGATAATAGATTGAGCATTCTATTTGCAAGTCACAAAAGCGTACCTCAAATATCGACTACTATCACAGATTGGATAACAAATATGGGTAACAGTAAAAAACAAATTTTCCTCACAGGTGCTTCCGGAAATATGGGACAGCATGGTATGGAAGAGCTTCTAAAGCGGCAAGATCGTTTTCAGATCACTGCCCTGGTACTTCCAACAGAGAAAGATCGCCAAATCATGGAACCCTATCTAGACCGAGGGGTGAAAGTGATCTGGGGAGACCTGACCTGCTTTGAAGACGTCCTGGAAGGGGTTAAGGGAGCAGATTATATCCTCCATGTTGGCGGACTGGTCTCACCGCTAGCGGATACTATGCCAGAGCTGACCATGAAGGTGAATGTCGGGGGGGCGAAGAATATAGTCCGTGCAGTACAGGCCCAGCCCGATCCTGATCGTATCAAACTGGTATACATCGGCACTGTAGCTCAGACAGGCAACCGGCCAGCACCCATTCACTGGGGCCGGGTAGGTGACCCGATCAAGATCAGCACCTTTGACACCTATGCCCTCAGTAAGACAATGGCCGAGAATATCATTGTAGAATCAGGGCTAAAGTACTGGGTTTCCCTGCGGCAGACCGGTATCGCCCGGATGGCAGCAGCGGAAGCGATCGATCCTATCACTTTCCATACCACCCTCGACGGCGTCCTGGAATGGATCACTCCGAAAGATTCAGGCCGGCTGTTGGCCAATGTTTGTGAAGATTCTGTCCCGGATGAATTCTGGGGAAATATCTACAATATTGGCGGTGGTTCCCCCAATAGGCTAACTAACCTGGAGTTATTTGAGAAAATGCTGGGAGCCACCGGCGTAAAAGATTATCAGGAAGTCCTTGAGCCAAATTGGTTTGCGCTCCGTAATTTTCACGGCCAATGGTTTTCTGATTCTGATGAATTGGAATCGATCGTGCCCTACCGCGGGCAAACCTTTGACCAATATCTGGAAGAACAAATTCCTCATATTCCCTGGTATGTCCGATTAGGAAGCGCCCTGCCCAATATTGTTCGGCGAAAATTCGAACAGGTGGCACGGGGTCCACGAGGGACTTTGAGATGGATTGCCCAGGGTGATATCACCCACATCAAAACTTATTTCGGGTCTTTACACCTCTGGCAAACCATCCGCGGCTGGGATAGCGTTGATCTCGTTAGGCCAACGGATAATGCCATTCAACTGGACCACGGCTACGACGAAACCAAGCCCCGGGGATCATTTACACTCAAAGATGCGCTGGAGGCCGCCTTATTCAGAGGTGGGGAGTGTCTATCTTCTCAAATGGTCCGCGGAGATTGGCGGGCTCCCTTACGCTGGCGCTGTCATGAAGGTCATGAATTCCCCGCCAGCTTAAATTTGATCCTCAAGGGGGGACATTGGTGTCCGGTCTGTATGGCAGATACTGATTCTTACAACAAACTGGCCAGCAGCAGTCCCTTTTTCCACCAGGTTTGGGAACCAGACGTCATCACTGGGTAACTTTGGCGGGGATGGAGAATGGAAGATCGTTTCGTATCTTCTATCATTAACTAATTTAATCAATAAGGGCGACCCGCTGGGTCGCCTCTACAATTTAAAAATATTGAATCAATATACTACTTACGACTTCCTTCATCAGCTCAATATTAACCAGAATTTTCCTGCGGGGAGTGAACTAGGCCTTATACTGCCTTCCATCATCAAATGCCAGGAAACCCCTGCGCTGCACACTGAACCAAATTAAAAACAAAAACCGCCCGAAAGCGGTTTTTAGTGCGCTGAGCGGGAATCGAACCCGCACGCCCTAGGGGCATATGGCCCTCAACCATACCTGTCTGCCAGTTCCAGCACCAGCGCATTCCCTCCCATAAGGATTTCTTTCTCCCTCAGGGTGGCAGTGGTATTATAATCTTCCAGAGAGTCTTGTCAAGATAAATGAAATTCCCCTAAGGAGAACAGCCATGGCAATCGTCCTTGATGCGATGGGTAGTGATAATTTCCCACACCCAGAAGTAGAAGCAGCTTATCAGGCAGCTGCAGAACTGGATACTAAAATCTTTCTGGTTGGCCAGGTAGAAAGGATCAAACCCTTGCTTGCTGAAAAAAGTGATCCGCGGGTTGAACTGATCCACGCTCCGGAAGTTTTAGAAATGGGAGACAAACCAGCCCGCAATGCTCGCCGAAAGGCAGATAACTCCATGGCCATTGGTATGGACATGGTCAAAGAGGGAAAAGCTGATGCATTTATCACTGCGGGAAATACCGGAGGAGCAATGGCCAATGGGCTGTTTCGTTTGGGCCGTATCCAGGGCGTCAAACGGCCCGCACTTACGACAGTTCTGCCCACCAGAACAGGCTTTGCAATCGCGGTCGATATCGGGGCGAATGCAGATTGCAAACCCCTATTCCTGCTCCAATTTGGGGTTATGGGCTCAATCTACGCCGAAAAAATACTGGGAATTAAAAACCCGCGTGTTGCCCTGCTCTCTAATGGAGAGGAAGAAGGTAAAGGCAATTCTCTGGTTAAGGATGCGTACCCATTATTTAAGAAAAGCAATTTGAATTTTGTCGGCAACGCAGAACCCAAAGAACTTTTCACCGGTGAAGTCGATGTAATCGTGCACGACGGCTTCACTGGCAATGTAATGATCAAAACCAGTGAAGCAGTATCCAAATTGCTGCTTTCGGTGATGAAAGAGGAGTTATCCAGTAACCTAATTACCAAAATCGGAGCCGGTCTTTCCATGCCTGCTTTCCGGAATCTACGAAAGGTCATGGATCCTCGCCAAATCGGTGCTGCACCTTTGCTGGGGATCGACGGCCTGGTTTTTGTAGGCCACGGACGGTCAGATGCTCTCGCATTGGTTAATTCCATTAAACGAGCCAAACAGGCGATTGATGCAGGACTGCTACCCAGCCTGAAAGACGCCATCCAAACCCAGCTGTCAAAACCAGCGGTAGGAGAATAATAGCCATGATCATCGTCCGCAATGAAAGATTAGTCAATCGTAATAAACGGATCGGTACTTATAGCGGGATCTTATCAATTATCATCCTGGGCGCTGGTATGTATATCAGTTTCAAGTTTCCAGATCTGATATCCTGGTCCATAATCGCCCTTGCTTCCGGATTTACTCTCTCTCAAATTGGTATCAGTTATTCCAATCGCTTTGGCAGATCACCGCGGCCAGATGAAACGCTCGATGGCGCTCTTAAAGGCTTGGATAACCAATATGCGCTTTACCACTACCAGAGTCCTGTTACACATTTGCTAGTTGGTCCTGCTGGGATCTGGATCCTCTTTCCTTTTCCTCAGAAAGGCAAGATAATTTTCAATGAGAAAAAAGGGCGCTGGAAAAAAGTTGGAGGAAATGCTTACTTGAAGTTTTTTGCACAGGATAACATTGGCTCACCAGATAAAGAGATCACAAGCAGCACAAATCGGCTTCAAAAAGCACTGACAAAGATCCCTGATTTCGAGGTACCAGAGATCAGATCAGCTCTTGTTTTTTCTGACGAAAATGCCATTGTAGAGGCTGATAATGCCCCAGTGCCGACCTTACATGCCAGGCAATTGAAAAAGTTAATTCGCAAGGAAGCCAAGGGTGATCATACCCTCCCCAATCCAACCGTGAAAACGATCCAGGACTATCTCGGATTAAAATCTATTCAATGAAAGATGGGCTTAGTATTCTTATTAACAGGAACTGAGTCATTTCCGAAGGACTCAGTTCCTCAAATAAAACAGCCTGGTTTACACCAGGCTGTTTTTAGATTAAGGGGGGTTTGATCTACCCGTTCAGGAAAGCCATTAACGAATCTTTGCTAATCCGGAAAGCCTTGCCAAGTTTTTTCCCTTTCAGGTCACCGGCTTCAAGAGCCGCCAGAACATCCTCTTCAGACACTTTCAGATATTGGGCTGCTTCCGTTGGACTCATCACTTCTGGCATTCCAGCTGCTGCGCCGGCTACTGCCGCGCCGCCAGCTGATACTCCCTGGAGAGATTGCTGGAGATAATTGCCCACTCCCATCCCGGCTCCAATGCCTGCGGTTAATCCTGCTCCACCGCTGGGGTTCTGGGCTGCTTCCAGCAGCGCATCGGCTGCCTGCAGGCGAGTATAAGTGTCTATATCCAACACACCCATATCTCTGAGCTCCTGGACGGATTCCGTGGACGGCATCAAGTTTGCGATCAGGAAAGTTTTTAATTCAAGGCCCAGTGCTTTAAACTGATCACTGGCCTTGGCCCGGACTGATGCGCTTAGCTCATTCAACATACCCACAAGGTTTGTAATATCATTTGTGCGGGCGGTTTCACCCAAGAGGTCCGTCATATTCGTCAGTAGGATATGACGCAGTCGTGTCTCAATATCTGCGGTACGGAAAATTCCCCGCGCACCTACCAATTGGGTCACAAATTGCTGCGGTTCTGCGATCTGGTAACCATAAGTTCCAAAACCTTTCAGCAGCGCCACACCCAGACCCATGCCCGGGTTTTTGACAATGATCGGTTGGGGGGTTCCCCATTTTTCATCCGGCATTTCCCGGCGGGATACAAAATAGACCTCTGCCGGGAAAGGCGTTTTATCATCAAAGGCCTTTTTGACAAAGTCAATCAACAGGGGTATGTTTGCGGTCGTAATGGTATGTCGGCCGGGGCCGAAAACGTCTAAAGCTTTTCCATCACGGAAAAACACAGCAGTCTGGGATTCCCGGACAATTACCTGGGATCCAATCCTGAAATCGCCAGCTTCCCCTTCCGGGAAGCGGTGAATCAGTTCATCCTGCATTTCATTCGGGTATTCAATTACATCGAAAATTCTGGCCATTGAGTACTCTCCTCTTTAATAACTATGTCAATTATTCGCTGGGAATCAGATCATCCCCGGGGATTTCCTCCTCACGGGTGATTTCTTCTTTACGTTTATCCCCCTTGGCAACCATATCCTGGGCGGCATTTTTCAGCGAGGCAATGTAACCCTTGATCTGGTCTTCCTCTACTGCAGAGGCTAATTTTTCCAGGCTTGTTTTAATGCCATCAATGCCATCCAACATAGACTGGTCATAATCATAGAGCCGTTCCAGCTTTTCCGCATTGATCTTGATCACAGAAAAGAAACTCGAATAACCATATGCGGCGTGGCGGATGCGGTCAATAAAGGTCCGGATCTTGGTCGCGATGCCTTCCAGATCATCAACATATGCCAAGTCACCCCGATCTACAAATTCGGTCATTATACCTGTCAGCCTGTCGAGTTCTTCTTGAAACCGGTCTGCAACAACATCGCGGACCATCTTATCTGCGGTGCGTCTATCTTCCAGTTCAATATAGCCTTTAAATCCGGGAATCTTGAGGAGCAGTTCTTTTAACTTACCCCGCTCTGATTCAATTTGCCCCTGAAAATCACTCATTTTTCCTCCTCTGTGGAAAAAATAATTCTGGATTTTATTATACATGATATTCCTCCACTCCCTCCGGCTGCGAAGGCGATTTAATAGAAATTTAATACCTGAAATAAAGGGTGATCCCCATTAAATTCAGGTCATAACCTTGCCGTTAAGGACTGGTGGTATATAATGTACACGTACTATGACCTACAGAAAATGAGGAGAAATCATGTATCCTGAAAAACAAGCTGAACTTATCAAACTCTTGGATGGCTCTGTCGAGTTAAAAGATGGTGAGATAACTATCGTTAATGAAACTATACTGCGCGGAAGTATTGAGAAACTGGTTAAGAAGGCCGTCCTGAGTGAGGATGAAGTTGAAAAATACGTTGCTCGCTACCTGGTCCGCAGGGTCGCAGCTGCGGCTGGCGTGTACCCAAACACCATCCATGATCTTTATATGGCTCGAGGCAGTGGTGAGGTGCCCAACATATTCACCGTGCCTGCCATTAACCTGCGCGGGTTGACATTTTATGCAGCCAAGATCATATTTAATATAGCTAATGAAGTCAAAGCCGGCGCATTCATTTTTGAAATTGCCCGCTCCGAATCTGGTTATACTGACCAGCGCCCCTCAGAATATACTGCCAATGTTCTTGGTGGTGCCGTTGCCGCTGGATACCGGGGACCTGTCTTCATCCAAGGAGATCACTACCAGATTTCCGCCGGACGATATAATGACAACCCTGAACCCGAGCTGAAGTCCCTTAAGGACCTGTGCGACGAAGCTATCAAAGCCGGTTTTTATAATATCGATGTGGATGCATCCACCCTGGTGGATATGAGTGTGGAAGATGTTGTCAAACAACAGGTATTGAACTCAGAGCTGACAGCTTCCTTCACAGACCATATCCGCAAGTTGGAACCGGAAGGAATCACCGTGTCCATCGGCGGCGAGATCGGTGAAGTTGGAGAAGAGAACTCAACAGAAGAAGAACTTCGAGCTTACCTCGACAGTTTAAAGATCGATCTTGAGAAAATTGCACCCGGTGTAATTGGATTAAGCAAGATCAGTGTTCTTACCGGAACATCCCACGGTGGCGTGGTTCTGCCAGATGGCAGCATTAAAGAAGTCGCTGTGGATTTCGATCTGCTGCAGCATCTAGGCCAAGTAGCCCGGGAGAATTTTGGCATCGGCGGCGCAGTCCAACACGGCGCCTCCACCCTGCCGGAATCTGCGTTCAGCAAATTCCCTGAATACGAGACCCTTGAAGTCCACCTGGCAACCAATTTCCAGAACATTCTTTATAATGAACTCCCTAAAGATCTGCGCGCTGAAATTTATGCGTGGTTGGATAAGAACAGCGCCCACGAACGAAAAGAGGGACAGACAGACGAGCAGTTTTATTATAAAACCCGTAAACGAGCCCTGGGAGAATTCAAAAAGAAAATCTGGGGGATCACACCGGAACAGCTGGAAAAGATCACAAAGGCCTGGGACGAACAGTTCAGGGATCTTTTCGAACGGCTCGGGGTGGCAAATACCCGCCAATACGTAGACAAACACGTCAAAGAGGTCAAAATAGACGCCAAACTTGAGGATTACCTGTTGGGCAGCATTAAGCAGGAAGATACCTCCGATCTGGCAGACTGAAATGCCCAAATCCGATCAGGGCGTAAGAAACGATCGATACCTACTGATTCCCCGCACACTGATATTTATCACGCGTGGGGAATCAGTTTTGTTATTAAAGGGGGCTCCCCACAAACGCATTTGGGCTAACCGCTATAATGGCGTAGGCGGCCATATCGAAAGGGGAGAAGACGCCCATACTGCTGCCCGGCGGGAGTTGCTGGAGGAAACCGGTTTGATCCCGGATGATCTCTGGCTGGTTGGTACTGTGATTGTTGATACCGGGGAAAATACAGGTATCAGCCTATATGTCATGAAAGGAAGCTGCGCCGAAGGTCTAGCTCAACCATCTGAAGAAGGAGATCTGGAATGGGTTCCATTTCCAAATATCCTGGAAAAAGACCTGGTAGAGGATCTGTCAGTGTTATTGCCCCGCGTCATCAAGCAAAAGGTTTCTGATTCTCCTTTTGCTGCCCGTTATTATTACGATGAGGGGGAAAAACTGGTTGTGGAATTTTATGATTAATACAAGGATACAGTTTCCTTGAAGGAAACCGTATCCTGATGATCTTTAAACTACCCCGTCCTTCACCATATAAAATACCAGCTCTGTACTGCCATAGCTCTTACGTCTAAACAGCTCTAGATTTTCCAGGGGCTGGTCCTTATACTCCACTTTGTCGATCTGGACAATAACCCAGCTCTCGTCCAGCAGCCAGCTGGGGTTCTGGTCTAGAGCAAGAAGCGCCCTGGACCAAATATCCTTGAACTGCGGGGGAGCGATATACACAAAATCAAATTGGCGGTCAGCCTGTTCACTCAGGACTGAAAAGACATTTTTACGGCGAACTTCCCCCCATTCTGATAATGCCGTATGTTCCAGATTAGCTTGGATGGTTTTGACAGCCTGGTTCGAGTTTTCAACAAAACGGGCCATGGCTGCCCCTCTACTCAGAGCCTCTATACCTACGCTGCCTGTTCCGGCAAACAGATCCAGCCAACTGGAATCCAGTACATAGGGAGAAACGATGTTGAACAAGGCCGCCTTGACCATGGCCATGATCGGCCTGGTTCCACTGCCAGGAACTGATTGCAGTTTGAAACCTTTGACTCTTCCACCAATTACTGACAAATTACCCATTTACTACTCGTCCTTCTTTTTCTTTTCGTCGGGAAAACAATCTTCAATTGCATTCTCCAGAAATTCCAGTTCTGAACTCTGGTCAGCGATATATTCATCGATGAAAGCGGATTTTCTCAATCGCAAGGCCATCGGTGCAACTACTTTGAGGTCATCCAAAGTCACTTTGTCCCGTGAATCTGCGGCGGCATGAGCCCGGGCTGCCTCAAATAAGGTTATCTCAGCCCGCAGGGAATCCAGGTCCAGGTTGCCGATCAATTCCAATCCAGTCTGAGCCACATCATCCGGCAGGTCAACCTCGGCCATCATTTCACGGCTGGCTTGGATCTCTTCCTTGAACAATCGAGTAGAGGGAGCGTACTGAGCTGAAAAAGCCCTGCCATTTTCTTTATATGCCCGCGTCCGACGATAGGCTTCCAAACGATCTTCTTTTTCCTTTAACCCTTTGACAACGACTCGCAATCCAAAACGGTCCATAATTTGGGACCTCAGGTTGCCTTCTTCAGGATTCATTGATCCAATTAACGTGAAGTTGGATCGATAAGTAGCGGACATACCTCCCCGGCGCACGGTATACTGACCCTGGGCGGCGGCATCAAGGATAGCATCCACAATCTGGTCATTCAACAAGTTGACTTCATCCACATAGAGTAAATTTCGATCTGCTCGCGATAAAATACCCCTCTTCAACAGCATCCGGGAGTTTGCTTTAGCTCTGGGATCCAAACCACCCACTACATCTTCCAAAGTTGCGTTGAGCGGCAGCTCTACTAATCGGACTTTCTCCAACTTGGAAAGTGGGTCACCCTGTCCAAATTTCTTAGCGCAGTCCGGGCAGACAGCATCGATCCCTCCGGTTTCTACATCTTCCTCCAGACAGCCGTAATAACAATGGCTGCGGCGGATTTCAGGGAGCAGTTCCACCAGGCTGCGCACCGCGGTAGATTTTCCAGTTCCACGGGGTCCAACCAACAAAACTCCACCCAGGTTGGGATTCAGGAGAGACAAGAGCAGCGATAATTTCATTTGGTTTTGTCCTACCAATGCAAGGAACGGGAAAGGAATGCTTTCCGCCAGTCCGGCGTCCTCTTGATCATGGGCCACAACTGCCCTGACACCTGAAGCCTTCTCCAACAGTTCCTGCAGCGATCCCACACGAGTGATCAATTCGGGTTCGCGTGGAATTGGTTTCAGCTCTTTTTCATCCATACTGGATCCTCTTATAGTAAATATCTGACTCCATTATACTCAAACTAGATGCCAGACTTGCAAAGAAATCTACTTTAACCTTGGATATAAACAGGATCAACGACTATTTCCACGATCAGGAGGGATTATGATTGGCGCAGTTGCCGGGGATATCATAGGCTCTATTTACGAACGCACCCCGATCAAGACAGAAGATTTCCCTCTCTTCCACACCCACTCTCGTTTTACAGACGATTCAGTCATGTCCCTTGCTGTAGCCCAGGCGATATTGCAGGACAGAAAGTACGGAAAAGAAATGAAATCCCTGGGTCAGGTGTATCCAAATGCGGGATATGGGGGGAATTTTCGGAAATGGCTCTTTGAACCAGGGATCGTGCCCTACAATAGTTGGGGAAATGGATCTGCCATGCGGGTCAGTCCGGTAGGTTTTGCTTTTGATTCTCCAGAAGAAGTGCTCCGGGAAGCCAGAGCTAGCGCTCAGGTCTCCCATGATCATCCTGAAGGAATCAAAGGTGCTCAGGCAATAGCCCTTGCAATCTTTTTTGCCCGACAGGGATACTCGAAGGATGATATTCGCACAAATCTTACAGTGACTTTTTTTATGACCTGAACCGCAAGGTAGAAGACATCCGACCTGATTATGAATTTGACGTTTCCTGTATGGGTTCTGTACCTGAAGCGATCATCGCTTTCCTTGACTCAACCGATTATGAAAGCGCTGTCCGCAAGGCTGTATCTCTGGGGGGTGATAGCGATACCCAGGCTTGTATTGCTGGTGCTATCGCCGAAGCCTATTACAAATCCATCCCAACCTCGATCATTTTGGAAGTAAAAAAAATACTTCCCGGAAACCTATGGGGTATATTAGAGAGATTTGAAAAGGAATATCCTTGTTGTGTATTTGGGGAGTCACCTGAATAATTATCAATCCACGTCGTTATAGGTCCAGACCCGATTGATAAAGAAATTCCAGAACATCACCACAACAACCGCGACGCCCAGCGCGAATGTAATACCCAACCAGTCAGCGGTGATTATTCCCAGTGGAATAAAGGAAAATCGTTCAAAGAGTTTGCTGAAGGGCACTCTCAGTGTGATGAAAATCGGGGTCCGGATAAGCAGCCCGACCAAATTAACCAGAAAAAAAGACACCAATTGGCTCGAGATCGGTTTGGAGCGGGAATCCGGGTAGGTCCAGAGCCTGTTCCAGATAAAATTGCTAATAATCGCCAGCGTGAATGAGACTGCCTGGGCCCAATCTGGCTGTAATTTCAAGAGGCTCATCAGCAGGTTTAAGGATCCAAAATCCACAACTGCGCCAAATGCTCCTACTACAGCGAATTTTAAAAATCGCTCCCGTTCTTTAGTATCTTTGATTAAATTCATGAAATTAAAGGTTATCCTGGTAAAAGGGAATGGTCTGTGTTATACCTTCCTCAAGATCGATCGTCGGATCCCAATTCAGAACTTCCTGAGCCCGAGTAATATCAGGACGCCGCCGCTCGGGATCTCCTTCTCCCCTTTTATCGGGATAAAAAATAACTTCCTGGGGATTCTTCAGCAGGCGGTTAATGGTCTCGGCCAAAGCCAAGATGGACATTTCTGACCGATTGCCAATATTAACAGGACGGTGTTCTGCAGATAATAAAAGGCGGTAGATCCCTTCGATCAGATCATCCACATAACAAAAACTTCGGGTTTGGGAACCATCTCCAAAGATGGTTAGTGACTCGCCGTTAAGAGCCTGCTTCAGGAAATTGGGCACTGCTCTACCATCATCCAACCGCATGCGCGGGCCATATGTATTAAAAATGCGTACGATCCGGGTATCGATCTTGTGATACCGGTGATAAGCCAGTGTAAGCGCTTCCGCGAACCGTTTGGCTTCATCATAAACTGAACGCTCACCAATTGGATTCACATGTCCCCAATAGGATTCTGGTTGAGGATGGACCTGAGGATCACCATAAATTTCACTGGTGGAAGCCAATAGGAATCTGGCATCATAGGCCCGGGCTACACCTAGGGAATTCAACGTGCCTAATCCTCCGGCCTTCATGGTCTGAATTGGCAAATTGACGTAACCATAAGGTGAATTGGGGTTGGGTGACGCAGGAGAAGCAAAATGCATTACCGCATCCAGACTGGAACCCGGCACATCGATGAATTCAGACACATCGTGTTCTACAAAAGTGAAATTTCCGTTATCCGCCAAGTGAGCCAGGTTTTCCGGACGGCCTGTGATAAAATTATCCATCCCAATCACCTGATGTCCTTCCAATAGTAATCGATCACAAAGATGTGATCCCAAAAATCCCGCTGCACCTGTTACCAATACATTCATCGAATCTCCTTTTTTACCAATCCAGGGCCCCTACTCGTCCATCACCAGTGACTTGCCAGGCGTCTCCATTTTCAGGATCCAGGATCCAGATATTACCTTCATATATGACTGCCAGAGGGAAATTTCCACTGGCTTGGACAGGTTGAGGTGACCAGGCTCCCCATCCCCGGGATGGTTGCAAACCAGGACTGTCGGACGCTGGGAATATCAGGCGTTGATTGGATCCATCCCGATCCATCAACCCGACCCTATAATTACTGGTCGCGCTCTGTTCTGGAAAAATAGCCTGTAAATAGGCTACCTCATAGGACGCTTCTCCAGTCGCTTTCGCAGTTATTGGGGAAGGCTGTGGGTATGCGAACATACCGACATCGTATATCAATGTTTGAACCCCACCACCCGTGAGCGGGATAGCCACCAAGTCAAATATTGGAGATTCTTCATCGGCTTGAGAACCATCCTGGGATGCGTGATTAACAGAAAAGATCACATTACCCAACGGGCCCATTCCGATACCCGGCATCCAAGCCCAATCTCCCTGTGTTTTAAAGGGAAGAATTTCCAAAAAAACCTGTTTTTCAGCTTCTTCGTAAGGAATGATGCCAATTTGATCCGGACTGGAATATGCCACAAAATCTCCATCAGGAGAAAATTGAAAATCAGTTCCCCACCAGCCATAGACCCCGCCGTAATTGGTCTCCAGCAAAGTATTCACCTTCTGTGTCCATCCGTTTTGGCTGAATACTTTTAATATCAGATCATTATTCGCTTGCCATCCCGGGGCAGACAGGCGTGGTTCCACCGAAGAGAACGCAAATTTGGGCTCTACACTTGGTACCCAGCCAGCATAATGGATCACATTCAAAGTATCCAGCTCGAGCAGCATATCTTCTGGATCATCAAGCGCGACAACCCAGAGGGAATTGATGGTATCTTCATCCTCTTCTGTACGGGTGAATAGTAACCACTCCCCGTCCTCAGAAAGTGAAAACACCCTACCGTCCAGGTCTCCTGTTGCTACCAGCAAGTAGCGGTTAGCTGTAGATTGATCCATAATCCAGGCATTACCATTGGATAAATACACCAGCGGGCTCGGCAAACCAATCGGAGCAATAGAGGATTGAACCCCAACAAGGATTATTTCATTAACTGTCTCTTCCAGGTCAAGGCTGCTGACTTCACTAAATAAGATCTCCTCACCATTTTCAAAAACACGCACGGAGATGACCTCTTTGATCCCGTTCTTTCCGGCCTGGAGCAGCTTTTCCTGCCCAGCTGGCAAATTTTCTGTTGGTTGGCGGATGACCTCAAAAGGAATTACGACCTGTTCGGTTTCGATACTTTCTTCTACCCGGATGACATGGATATCTGCATCCTCTGTCATTGTGATCACCACCGCCGGTTCAGATCGATCCTTTCCCGTCAAGGTGATCTCGGCAGCGGACAATATATCCCCCACTGTTGTGCGAGAAGGAACCAGAATGGATTCGCTCCTGCCATCGACATCGATCTGGATCTGGATCTCTTCCAGTACAGATGGTTGAGAGAGAGCAGAACAACCAGAAGCAATCAATACCAGGACACAGGCAATGAGGACGATCTTGTAAAAATGGTATAATTTCATGACAGTTTTTTGAATAATAAACCCGCTTACAAAAGGGAAATTACCCTCCTGGATAGCTCTAATTCCAGATTATAGCATGACAAAAGAAAAATACTCAGAGACGAATGGCAAGCAAAATCTAAGCTTGAGCGCGCTTGTGGAAGCGATCCTCTTTGTTTCCCCTGAACCCATTACGGCAGCCCAGGTCTCATCCCTGCTGGAACTCACTCCCCGGGAAGTGAAAAATGCCCTCGAAGAACTGGAAGAGCTTTATCAGGGCAGAGGTATTCGCCTGCAATATCATAAGAAAAAAATCCAGATAACATCTGCTCCTGAAGCAGCTCCGATCTTAGAGAGCATGTTATCACTTGAAACTACCAGTACTCTCAGCCAGGCAGCTTTGGAAACACTCTCAATTGTTGCATATCAACAACCTATCACCCGCCCACAGATCGATTCCATCCGCGGTGTTAACAGTGATGGAGTGTTAAGAACCTTGCTGAACAAGGGGCTGGTAGACGACGTAGGCCGGGCTGATGGCCCTGGCCGCCCTATCCTTTACAGCACAACAACAGAATTTCTGAAACATTTTGGGCTTTCGTCCTACGAAGAGCTGCCCCCACTTGATTTTGAAGAAATTCAGCAAACATCGGATCCCAAGATTTTGAAGGGATAAACCAGGATCCAATTAAACTTTTTACTATTGTATCCATCCCATCTGTATGGAAAATCGTCTCCAAAAAATTCTCGCCCAAGCAGGATATGGATCCCGACGCAGCTGCGAGGTATTGATCAGCGAGGGTCGGGTATCAGTGAACGGGATAACTGCTTCCCTGGGTGATAAAGCGGATCAAGAACAAGACCAGATCTCAGTTGACGGAGTTCTGGTTTCCTCCCCCAAGAAAATTCAATACATATTACTGCATAAACCCAGGGGGGTTTTATCCACTGTTAGCGCAACAGATCAGCGCCCTACTGTTCGATCTCTGATCGATCGCCCTGGTCACCTTTACCCGGTGGGCCGTTTGGATCTCAACAGTGAAGGGTTGATCTTAATGACCAATGACGGTGTCTTAACCCATCAACTGACCCATCCCAGTTTTGAACATGAGAAGGAATATCGGATACTGGTCCATCCCCAACCAAATGAAAAACAATTGAATACATGGCGCAGAGGAATGACTCTGGAAGATGGGACCCGCACACAACCAGCTCAAGCAAGGATTGAACATAAAAAGACGTCAGGCACATGGATGCGGGTTATACTTAAGGAAGGAAAAAAACGGCAACTTCGCAGAATGGCCGAGAGCAGTGGGCTGAAAGTAAAACGCTTGATCCGGATCAGAATAGGCATTTTGGAACTGGGAGATCTGCTCCCCGGTGAGTGGCGAGAGCTGACCGATGAAGAAATCAAACAACTGCAAAGCCTAATCATCAATAAAGGATAATTATGGATACAGGCAGCGATCAAAAGAAGATTTCCTGGCTGGAAAAACAAGTTTTCCCTGACCTCAACATCTCCTGGGAAATGATTATTTTTGGGGTCATCCTCTTGCTGGCAGTCCTCTCCCGATTTTATGATCTGGGAGCAAGGGTTATCAGCCACGATGAAACTTCCCACGTATATTATGCCTGGCGGCTGTTTAAAGGGATGGGCTACAGCCATGATCCCATCACTCATGGTCCATTTCAATTTCACTTCTTGGCCCTGATCTATTTCCTATTGGGAGACAGCGACTACTCAGCCAGAGTCCCCGCAGCAATCACCAGCGTAGCAGCCATCATTTTCTTATGGAAATACCGCCGCTACCTCGGCAATTGGGGTACACTGGCGGCTTCCCTGATGTTCCTGATCTCGCCTTTCCTGCTCTATTACGGGCGCTACACACGAAATGAAGCTTTTTCAGTTCTCTTTGGAGTCGTTACCCTCTGGGCTATATTGCGCTGGTTGGAAACTTCATCTCCGCGCTTTTTATACTGGTTAACTGCAGCCACAGTTCTGCATTTCACAACCAAGGAAACTGCTTTCATCTATACTGCCCAGGCAATGGTTTTCCTGGGATTGGTATTCATTGTTGATCTGAATAAGAAAGGTTGGGAACAACCTGGACATAAGAAAATATTTAATTCCGGCCTGATCGGTGCCGGCCTATTCCTGGGTTTAAGTTTCCTGGCCAAATCTTTCGCACCTGAATTTCCTATTGCTGGTGACCAGCCGGCCGGGATAGATCCGATGGCCGCACTCCCTATAGCGTTGGCAGGACTTATGCTGCTGGGATCACTGATATCTGCCATAACTGGGTATAAGTGGAAAAACTTAAAAACCCTGCCTTCATTCAGCGCACTGCTACTGCTGGGCACCCTGGTCCTTCCTCAATTGGCGCCGTTTCCCGCCAACATTCTGGGAATAGATTCCCTGGATTATTCACCAAACGGGATGTTTGCTACTGGCACCATAATTGTGATCTTAACAGCGATTTCAGTCGCGGTTGGATTGGCCTGGAATCGCAAAGAATGGCTGATCAATGCAGCTATCTTCTACATCCCATTCACAATCTTTTATACGACTTTCTTTACCAACGGTACCGGATTCTTTACAGGCCTTGTCGGCTCTCTGGGCTACTGGTTGAAACAGCAAGCTGTTGAGCGGGG
>Ga0307990_1000398_pt1 | contig 39976 bp, 31 predicted proteins | sample EllFjometagen129_FD_203168 | JGI IMG/M metagenome (GOLD analysis project Ga0307990, IMG submission 203168) | Marine microbial communities from Ellis Fjord, Antarctic Ocean - #129 | ecosystem: Environmental > Aquatic > Marine > Unclassified | place: Southern Ocean | collected 2014-10-08
GCGATATTGCCGTGCTGGCGTTTCCTACGCCGGAAGACGAGCTAAGCGGCCCGGTTCCGGTTCCGCTTGCTGTTAAGCCCTACAGGGGACCCGAAGATAATAATGTCTCGGGCGGGCCGTTTCGCCTGAAGTGGTGGTCGGCGAAATCGGGTGCCAGTGGAGGGAATCATTATCGCATTCCGCGTGATTCGCGCGAAGCTCCGGACGGTTCCGTCATTCCCGTTGGAAAAGTGGTTGATCTGACTGCGATGAAGGATCCGAATGGGGAGGGATATCTCTGGAAGGTGCCGTCCGGGAACTGGACGGTCGTCCGCTTTGGGTATACCACGACCGGCCAACGTAACCGAGCCGCCACCCCAGCCGGCGAAGGTTTGGAGACTGATAAGCTCGATAAGGGTGCGGTTGATTTTCATTGGAACCACTTGATTCAGCGAATGGTGGATGAATCGGGTGACAGCCTTGGACGTTCGTTTACAAGCATCCTGGTCGATAGCTATGAGGTGCAGCATCAAAACTGGACGGCAACGTTTCCCTCCGAGTTTGAACAACACTGTGGCTACAGTCTCACCCGGTGGATGCCGTGTCTGACCGGACGGGTGGTGGGCAACGTGGAGCAAAGCGAGCGGTTCCTGTGGAATTTTCGAAAAACCCAGTCGGCGATGCAGGCCGATAACTATTTCGGGCGTTTTGCAGAGCTGTGCCATCAAAACAAGATGAAGCTGTATATTGAACCGTACGGATCGGGCATGTTTGATTCGTTTGAGGTTGCCCGGATTGCGGACGTTCCGATGGGTGAATTCTGGTTGGACCGGACTCAGCTTCACTGGACCAGCAAACTGGCGGCATCGGCTGCTCATATTGATGGCGAGAAAACGATTGCTGCGGAATCGTTTACCTCCGATGGAAAGAGTTCCTAAAAAAACTATCCCTGCATGATGAAGGCCTTGGGGGACCGGTATTTTACCCACGGGATTACCCGCTATTATTACCACACCTTTGCCCATCAGCCCTGGAACGAAAACATTGTGCCCGGGATGACGATGGGGCCCTATGGAATGCAGATGCACCGGAATAATTCGTGGTATCCGCATGCGGGCGCTTACTTTGACTATGTTGCCCGCTGCCAGTATCTGCTTCAGCAGGGCGAGTTTGTGGCCGATTTTCTCTATGTCTATCCCGCCGGCGCGCAGAATGCCAATGAGGAACGTCATAATATACAGCCGACCCCCCCTGCGGGCTACGATTATGATGTTACCGGTCTGGATGTGCTTTCCGAACTTCAGGTGCGCAACGGCCGCATTGTGCTTCCTTCGGGGATGTGTTACCGGGTTTTGGTGATTCCGGAATCTCATTACGACGGCTGGTGGAAATCATCTCTGGGCAATGAGGAGACAGGGATCCCGGCTATCACGGAAATAAACCACGAATGGAGCTTGAACAGCTCAAACAGTTGAAACGATTGGCGAATGCCGGTGCCGTCATTATTGCGCAACGCCCGGTTGCTACGTTGGGCTTGCATGAATATCAGAGAAATGATGCTGCTTTGCAGAAGATAACCAATCAGTTATGGGGCAAGGGAAAGATCCGGGAGCTTTCGGAATTCAACAAGGTGCTGGAAAAACTCAAAATGAAGCCGGACTTTGAGGTCGAACAGGATGATGTCCTCTATAGCTACCGTCGGGTGAATAAAGACGAGGTCTATTTCGTATCGAACCAGAAACAGAGCACCCGTCAGGTATCGGCCCGGTTCCGCGTTGCAGACAAGCAGCCCGAGTTGTGGAACCCGCTGACCGGAGAAACAACAAATGCACCGAACTGGAAAGCCCTGCCCGACGGGCGTACTGAAGTACAACTCGAACTGGGACCGGTGGATTCGATGTTCATTGTTTTCCGTAACCCAACAATAAGCAAGGGGAAATCTACGCCGCCGACGAAGTGGTGTCAAGTCGCACCGGTTGCGGGACCGTGGACGGTTTCCTTTGACCGGATGGGGCCGGATACTCCGATCCGCCTGGAAAAGCTGATGCCCCTGAACGAGCATACGGAAGAAGAGGTGAAATACTTTTCGGGTCTAGCCAGCTATAGGAACTCCTTCAAGTTGTCACGTTCTGCGATCAAAGCCGGGAAGACGATGAAGCTGGATCTGGGACAGGTCGAGGTCATTGCCAACGTCCGCTTGAATGGAGTTGATTTGGGGTCAACCTGGAAGCCGCCCTATCAGGTGGATATCACCAAAGCAGTCAAGCCCGGTAAAAATGAACTCGAGGTCTCTGTTGCGACGCTCATGTGCAACCGCCTGATCGGTGATGAACACTATCCTGATTTGCTTGAATACACGCAGGGGTCGCCCAAAAGAATGGCGGCGGCAATCACGCCGAAGTGGTTGACGGAAGGAAGCCCTCTTCCGAAAACAACCAAGAGAAAGACCCTCAGTGCTTTCATCCATATAACGAAGGATGATCCCTTGGCGCCATCCGGCCTTATCGGTCCGGTAGTTATTCTGGTCGAGGATAAATAGAGTCACTTGAAGATTAGAAGTTCTACATCACCGATGCCTTTACGGACAAACCGCTGCAGTGGCTGGATGAAAAGGCTAATCATGTCAGATTCTTGAGGATGGAAAAGGAAAGAGCCGCTGTAAGTGTTGGTTCAGGAAGTTATAAGTTTATCTCCACAGAAATATTGGTGACGGGTAAATAGCCGCAAGGCTAGATGTATTCGCAAAAAGGGATGGATGTGCGTAAAACACCCCCTTGAGTGAAGGTAATTAACTGTGAGATAATAAAACCGAGTAAATCATTGGATGACATACTGAATTCTTGCTACGCATGAACTCAAATAAGGGGGATGATATGAATATTTTGCGAATAAAACAGGTCGGGGTTTTGTTGCCCATTGCGGGCGTTTTTCTGCTGGCGACGGCGAGCTTTGCACAGCCGAAAGCTGCTGCTGCCTCGCCTTTAACACCGGCCCAACAGCAGGCATGGCATAGGACGTTGGCGGAGTATGACTATCTGGGGGTTGCCAGGGCCTATGCCGATTTCATGATTGCGCATGGGCGTGATGTGTATGGTTCAAAACAGACACCCCTGTTTGTGACTGGGATGGACCGGCACACCGGCAAGAAGATCTCCCCGCCTTTTGCCCATGTAAAACGCAAGCCGTTCATGCCGGGATGGGAACGCGATCGCGAGCTTCGCGGATCAGACCGCAACTACGGTCAGGCCGACCCGCTGGATCAGCAAGTGCTACTGCAGGTCATGCATCGCCTGACCGAGGTCACGGGTGACAAGCACTACGCAGAAGAGGCCGACAAGACGGCATCCTGGTGGCTGGCCAACACACAGACCGGAATTGGCCTATACCCGTGGGGTACCCACACCTCCTGGAATGTTGACAAGGAGGGCGGTGGTGGGCGGTTCGAATTCAACCATCCCTGGCTCTATTGGAAACTCAATCCCGAAGCCTTGCAGAAGTATGCCATGGGTCTGTGGGATCACTATATTCGCGACAAGAACACCGGCGATTTCAATCGGCATGCGAATTCGGGTAGGCACGCCCCCGGTGGCGGGATGGAATTCCCGTGGCCCGGTTCGGCGATGATCGCTACCTGGGCTGAGGCCTATCTCGCCAAGCCCGATCCGGAGTACGTCCGTGCCATCAGCAAGATCCTCAAGCGTTGGGAAAGCCTGCGCGATAAGAACGGCATTCTGGCCCCCTGCAGCAAATACGGAGAATGGGCCTGGTATGGTGGCGGCTATACGGTGGCAGCAAACCGGCTGGACGACTGGGCTGCGCGTATCAAGGACAAGGAACCCGAACTGGCAGCGATGATGCGCGATTACGGGCGCAAGTGCGATGCAAATTACTTCAAACTGGCCGACGACATGCTGGATGTTAAACGGGTTGGCATCGTTAAGAGTTACCTGCGGGCAACCGGCGACTTCAACCCGGAGCACCTCGACATTCTTGGCGGCCCCTGGTACGACCGCAAGGACTATGCTCATCTGGCCCTGCTGCTCTACGAACGTGCCAAACGTAGTGACTCGGATGCCGTTCGGACCCGCTACCATCAAGCGGTACTCGATACCGCTGAGGTTTATATGAGTATCAATCCCGAGGTGCAGTGGTCGGTCTGGGGCACCAATATGGCCTACGCCATCCGGCTGCTTCTGGCTGCTCACGAACTGAGCGGAAATGATGCCTACCTTCAACGTGCTGACCAGTTTGGTCGTCTGGCCATTAAGCTCTTTGTGGACGAGGCCTCACTGCTGCCCAAAATCACCAGTCAGGATGACTTTTATGAGATCGAGCGAGTGGAAGGCGATCCGACCGACCTGTGGATGCTGGCTATTCTAGAACTGCACGAACGGCTTGCCTCTCGAAAGGGAAAGGGTGCACAGCCTGCCTTCATTGCCACCGGCAGCGATCTGGGTGCTCTGACAAAAGCACCTCTCATCGGTGCGCCGGCGGAAACCTGGCGGAAAGATCTGGCGACAGCCTTCGCCAAGAAGCAGGGTGGCATCTGGAACTGCACCGCGCTGAGCCAGCCGGTTGCCAGTGTTCGGCTGAGCTATGGGAAAAGCAGAGAAAAGAAACTGTTTCTCTCACGTCGCAAGGAAGCCTTCGCAACCAACGGGCTGCCTGTGGACGGCCTTGAGTTGATTTTCTCAGACGTCGTCAACACGTTTCCGACCCTAAAAGAAGTCAAGCCTTTCAATGGCGGCTACCGCCGCAAATTCTCCGGCAAGCACCGCGAGCCCAGCACCGCCACTTACGGTGGGTTCAAGGATGTCCTCGACAAGGCGGGTCTGTTGCTGGCAAATCACGGCAAGAAAGCCGCCGAAGTGACAGTGACCGTCACGTTTCACGATAGCTGGGACGATCGAGAGACCAAGGACCACACGGTAACCCTTGAGCCCGGTGCTAAAATTCTGGTTGCCTGTGACTCATCCAAAAAACGTTATATCCGGCGGATGGATTTCAAAAGCAACGTTCCCGGTGCGGTCAAGCTGGAGCAGTTCGCATTTGCCATGACTCCGCGCAGCAAGTTGAATCCACTGACACCCGTTGTTGTCTCCGCATTCGATAGCGTCGAAGCGAAGTACATTACCGATGGATTGGTACTGCAACTCACCAGCGATGCATTAAAGAGTTTGCCCGCAGGAACATCCGTCTCTGAATGGGAAAGCGCGACCTCCCCGGAGCTTGTGGCTCGTGCTGTCGATCCTAACCGCCCGAAAACAGCTGTCATCGACAAGCGTACGGTATTGCGTTTTGACGGCAAGGATGACTTTCTCAGTATCCCCGACAGCGACGCGCTGGATCTGAAGGCATGGACGATCGTTACCGTTGTTCGCGCAAACGGAGGACCCGGTGTGGTGCTGGGCAAGATCGACGGGAAGAACACCATGATGAACTACCGTTTGCAAATCGACCAGGATAGCAAGGTTAACGCAGTCGTGCGCGGTGCCACTGCCAAGCAGCAGGTTAACCGTGAGGAAAATGTGAACGTGTTGAATCGTTTTGCAGTGATTGCCGCCCGTTTCAATCCGCAAGCCAAGGGAGTCGAGAAGGTCACAATAAGTGTCGACGGCAAGCCGGTTTCATACAGTTATCAGAGTGCGCAGGGCGAAGTGACCGCCATTACCCACAATGGCCCATTATTGATCGGTTGTCAGCCCGGCAAAGAATCCCGCCATTTCAAAGGCGACATTGCCGGCATCCTTCTCTACAACCGCGCCCTGAACGACGATGAACTCAACAGCACCGCCCTGTGGCTCTCTGAGCACGGTGTTAGCAACTAATGCAGCCACTTCGGCAAGCTCAGCACAGGTCAGGACAGGCGAATCCGCCTGTCTGCGTGCGGTCACGCACAGGCAGGCAACCAACAACGAACGTCCAACATCCAACATCCAATGTGAGAGCCGCTTCCTCCTGCGTCCTTCACACTTAGTCTTTTACACACTTAGTCTTTTTACACTTAGTCCTTCGCACTTCGTCGGGAAAGGACTCGCAACCAATTACTAAAAGTTTCGACTAAGTGTATCCGAGTAAGTGTGTCGACTAAGTGTAGGAGATTAAGTGTGGGCAACTACGCATCTGAAAAACTATTAACGTAGCAATCAATTCGCGGAGATTTGCGCAATTGCCAGTTCACTTCGTTTCATTGCCGTCACTGCGTGCCAGCCTCTGCCTTCGGCGGTCGTGATCAAAAAAAAAGCGTAGCAATGACACGCAACGCACCCAGTTCATCAATCAGCAATTCTCAATTCTCCCGCACAAGCCAGCGGTCGATATTGCGGCTCTTTTTGCCAAACTCGACTCCAACTTTAAAGAGCTTGCGAGGATCGTTGGTGTACGGCAGGGCATACTCTTTATCCTCTATCTGCTGCAGTGCCTCTTCGGCGGTGCCGTTGAGTTTGAATTCGATAACATAAATGTAGTCGCTTGATTTGATTACCGCATCAACTCTGCTACGGCTTGTTTTTACTTCAACATTTATATTTGCACCAAGCAACTTAAGTACGGCGAAGAAGATGGTTTGATAGTATTTCTCGTTTTGAATGGCGAGTTCGTAGGTGATGTCAGAGAAAAAGACACGTATCCAGTCAAGAACGGTATCGATGTCGCCTGCGTTTAGAGACTGAATTTTTTATTTTCAAAGCACTTCATGACTGAAACAGGGTTATAAACAGTGGCGGCTTTTTCCTCGAATCTATATCCGTTGTACCAGAGTTTGAGTTTCTCCAGGCACTCCTCTTTGGACAAACCCTGCTCCTCGGCCACCGCCTCGATATACCCGTCAAAATTCTCTTCCAGCTCCTCCTGGGTGTAGCCCAGCATAGTAGCCTCTGGGGCGGTCATGGTCAGGTCCGTTAAATTGTTCAGGTCGGAGAAAATCGAGACCCTTGAAAATTTGCTGACCCCGGTGATCATGGCGAAACGCTGGTATGGTTCTGTTGTCTTAATAACGCTGTAGAAGGTTTGATAAGGTCTCCGACTATAATGGATGACCCCGAAATTCTCTCGAAATGCTACGTTTATTTCGATTCTAAATATTTGATGATAAATGCAATGTTTGCTGTTGCGTTTGAGGGATATAATGATAATATATATTTACAAATAAGCATATTGTGTAAAATGAATTTTACATTGACAGGGTGAGGTTTATGATGGCTCAAAAAAAGAATGTATTGTTTCCTAAAACGGTTTCTGTTTTAAAGAGGTTTGGCGAAAACATCAGGTTGGCACGACTTCGGCGGAATATAAGTTCTACGCTTCAAGCTGAACGTGCTGGTATTAGTCGACCGACTTTAACGATGATTGAAAAAGGTGCACCCTCGGTTTCGCTGGGAAACTATGTGCAGGTGTTGGTTTCATTAGGCTTGGAAAAGGACTTTTTGAAAGTGGCAGCTGATGATGAGCTGGGGAGGAAACTTCAGGACTTGAATCTTCCCGTTCGCCAACGCGCAACAAGGAAAGATCGATAATGAGTGATGGGTCCAAGGATATTTATATATACGCCGATTGGGTTGAATTTCAAGCTCCGACTTTGATGGGGTGTTTGCATGCTCAGTATGTTCGTGGGAGAGAGCTGTTTTCATTTGAATTTTCCAAAGTGTGGTTGAATTGTAGAGAGTTGTTAACCCTCGATCCTGATCTCCAGTTTTATTCTGGCAGACAATATGCGGATTTAGATAAGAGTGCATTCGGGGTCTTCCTTGACTCCTCTCCCGACCGCTGGGGATGTCAACTCATGCGGCGACGTGAGGCAATATTGGCGCGTAACGAAGTGAGACCTCTCAGGAAGTTGAGAGAATCGGATTACCTTCTTGGGTTGCATGATACAACCAGGATGGGTGCTCTCCGGTTTAAGCTGGATTAATCGAGAGAATTTCTTAGCAACGATCTTGATTTGCCGACTCCCCCCTGGACCTCTTTACGTGAATTGGAATCCGCCTGTCGTAAATATGAAGAGGAATCTGCATTCGATGATGAACACGAAAAATGGCTTAACATGCTGCTAGCTCCAGGTTCATCGCTGGGAGGTGCACGCCCTAAAGCCAATGTGCTGGATGGCAATGGATCTCTTTGGATTGCGAAATTTCCAAGTTTCTCAGATGCAACTGATGTAGGGGCATGGGAGGGCGTAACTCATAAATTGGCTGAAATGTTCGGACTGAATGTTCCTGAGTGCAGGGTTGAAAAATTTTCGAAATATGGCAATACATTTCTGACTGAACGTTTTGACCGCATGGCAGGAAAACGGATTCATTTTGCTTCAGCAATGACTCTGTTGGGCCGAAGCGATGGGGACGACTACAGCAACGGATGCAGTTATCTGGATTTAGCGATGCTGGTTATTCAGCAAGGAGTCTCTCCTGATAAAGACCTTGCAGAGTTGTGGAAGCGTATTGTTTTCAGTATAGCTGTTTCAAATACAGATGATCATTTGCGCAATCATGGCTTTTTGCTTACATCATCCGGTTGGACTCTAGCACCTGCTTATGATATCAATCCGAATCCTAAAGGCAGCTATCTCTCATTAAATATCTCTGAAGATGATAACTCCCTTGATTTGGATCTGGCTCTTTCGGTTGCACCTCATTTCCGGGTCGATATACGGCAGGCAGAAGATGAGATAATTCGCGTAAGAGAGGTTGTCGGTCATTGGAAAGAGATCGCTTCGGGCATGAAAATCTCCCGGTTACAGATCGAGGAAATGGCACCGGCCTTTTGCTGATAAGTAGAGCGCGAATCTGTGAATCGTTGCTGTTGCTTCGCGCCAGATTTTGCCTTTGGTGGCCGAGGGCAAGAACATGCATAAACAAAAATGCGTTGTGTTATTGTTGTGTAGAGAATTCCTCGCAGAGGCGCAGAGTGCGCAGAGTGGCTGCGTTGTGTGGTTTAGGGTTGCTTGTTTTGAGGTAGGGGGATTGGCTGAGCGGAATGTCTTCGACTCGCTTCTGTCTTCGGGGTAGAAAGTATCTGTCCCTTTCCGGCATCTCTGGGGACAACTTCCCATATTTGTTTTAACTTAACATTCTAATATTGAACAGAAGGAAATTCACCGTCGCTCGTACGCAGGTGTGATGGCGTGACATGCAAAATGTAGACGATTGGTCATATCAAGGGGTTTTGCATGAGTTACGGTGGCAGAATATAATTCCGCCTATAACCGTATTTAAATGTATTTATAGGCGTATTTCATTGAGTAAAATCCGCCTATATGCTACAAATGACGTGTTGATAGGAGGTTTTTATGGATTTTTATGGGAGAAAACAGGAAATTACAGATCTTCAAACCGTCATTAATTCAGAAGATCCAAGAGTCGCTGTAGTATATGGACGAAGGCGTATAGGAAAGACATCTCTTATCAGGGAAGCCTTACGGAATGTGCCTTTCTTAATTATAGAAGGTCTTGAAAACAGACCTAAACGAGATCAGGTTTCGCATTTTATATATCAGGTCTGCTATCAGCTGGAACTACCCCAGCCGAAAAAGGAGTTTCCCGGATGGGAGCAGGCCTTTATTTTTCTATATGAGTCTTTGTTAGACAGGCCGCATCATATAGTGCTTGATGAATTTCAATGGATGGGTAATTATCGACAGGAAATTGTTTCTGATCTGAAGGCGATCTGGGAGCAATACATTTCAACGATTAAGGGAGTCTCGCTTATACTGAGTGGATCAGTAGCATCATTCATGGTTCGCAAGGTCATCCGTTCATCGGCGCTTTATGGACGAGTGGATGTGGAAATCAATCTCAAGGGTTTTCAGTTGCACGAAACGGCTCATATGTTGAGTAGCCGTGGAGTTTCCGAGATAATGGAAGCCCAGATCTTTTCCGGTGGAGTACCGAAGTATATCGAACTTCTAGAGCGGGAGTCATCCGTTCGTTTAGGGTTGGGAAAAATTGCATTTTCACCTAATGGATATTTCGTTACTGAATATCCGCGAATATTTGTCAGCCATTTCGGAAAGAATGAGAATTATGAAAAAATAGTACGGTCGTTGTCCCGAAAACCTTACGGTATGTTCCGGAATGAGTTGTGTGAAGAGGCGAAGCTCTCCCCTGGGGGATATTTAAGTGATTTGTTGTACGACCTTGAGATGGCGGGGTTTATCTCTTCGGTGACTCCTTTGGATAAAGCTCTAAATTCACGCCTTGTGAAATATCAGCTTTCGGATGCCTATCTCAGATTTTACTTCGCATTTATTGAGCCGATGTTAAAAGAGATAAAAAGTTTTCCGGTTATGCTTGCCGAACGAACTTTACAGAGTTCTAAATTCCAAAGCTGGCTGGGCATCTCATTTGAGTATACATGTGTTCAACACTCCCGGAAAATTGCGGATATTCTCGGTTTTGGTGGAATTGAGTATTCGGCTGGAGCATGGTTTCGAAAACCCGGTAAAGGTGTTGCTGGAGCGCAGGTTGATCTTCTCTTTGACCGTCGGGATCAGGTGGTTACACTTTGTGAGATGAAGTACTTACGGAAGCCGGTTGGAGTTTCGATAATTGATGAGGTTGAACGTAAAGTTCAGGTAATTGAATCAGCATTTCCGTCAAAAACTATTCAACGTGTGTTGTTAACCAACAGTTCTGTCAGCAGGGAACTTCAGGCGACGGGATATTTCTATCGTGTTATTTCACCAGAGGAATTGATAAATTTATGACTGGTAGCAACTCCAGTAGCTGCTCTACGCGGAACCCGTCGGGTCATAACTGATGTAGTAGCTGACATGAAACGCATCGGGCGAAGTTGTTCCTGACCCATTATCAACACGTAAGTTCAGCGGGAAATTCATGATTCATAATTCATAATTTTCAAGTCTCAATTCTCCCGCACCAGCCAGCGGTCGATATTGCGGCTCTTTTTGCTAAACTCGACTCCAACTTTAAAGAGCTTGCGCGGGTCGTTGGTGTACGGCAGGGCATACTCTTTATCCTCTATCTGCTGCAGTGCATCTTCGGCGGTGCCGTTGAGTTTGAATTCAAATATATATATATATATATTTCGGTTTTAGCGACTGCATCAATCCGGGCGGTGTTGGTGCGGGCTTCCGCCTCCATCATAGAGCCCAGAACATTAAAAACTGTATAGAAGATTGTCTGGTAGTATTTTTCCTGGGCTATTGTTATGTCGTACGGGATACGGGAGAAAATTTTTTTCACATCTATTCGCGGAGATTGCCTCTACGTCTTACGGCTCCGTTGCCGCCCGCTTAGGGGCAGACCTACTGCACTACGTTCCGTTTCAGCGGGAAAAAAATACATGATAACCACACGAAGAAGAACTATGACCTTCTGCATCCTTGCCTGTACTGTCGTCCACATGGTGGCAGCGGCTCAGGCGCAGGAAAAAACGATGACATCACCCATCAGCTCAGAACAGCCGCAGGTCTGGGGCGCCATCTTGGCCGCCAACGACTACTCGGCCTTTTGAGGCTATAATCCACCGTATACCGGCGGATCCTTTTCGGTACACATCACAACCGGAAAGGAGAGTTCGGGCAGCTTATTCTGCTTGCAGTACGGAGGATGCAGTGTCACGTGTGTGACACGGACTTCCAAGGTTGCGGTACGGGCCGAACGCTTGACTTTTTTCCTGCTCCCTCCTTTGATTTTCTTATATTGCTCTTTGGCTGTGACAAAAAAAGTTTTGGTTCCTAAAACATCGGAGGCACTCACTTGCTCACGAATCTTTGTGTAGTTTTCCGCAGCGGGGTCTTTGCCATCGCTTTTTGCTTTGGAAAGCAGGCGGTTCTGATTACAACGGATAAGCCATTGAGCGGCTTTTTCCCCATTGGCGGAACGCTGGTGCCACTCAGTGAAAATCTCGTAAATATCACCTTCACGGTCGGAACAGCTGACCACCTCCGTATCAGGCGCGGCTTCGGCCAGCCTGCATGCTTCGCGGTACCCTTTCAACCATCGACAGCTTTCCTTTTCCTCAATAGGCTTAGGCTTACGGTTTTTAGCCTTGCCATGTTCCTTTTCATCGCGGGCGTAGATATCCGTACCCCAGACTCCGAGGGGAAGGTGTTCGGGAGTGACCACCAGATGGTTGTGGGCGAAGAACCCCTGCCGGTCAACAGTGCTCAACGGCCCGGTGCCCTCAAGCCCCTTCTTCAGAGTGTAGTCAAGTTCCGAAGTGTCCTGGACGATCAGGACGCGTTGCTACTCTTTAACCCGCAGTAGTGTCGCATCGCGATGCGGTTCGAGAATCGTCTCGACGCTGAATTCGCGCTGTGCACCCACGGCAAGATCAAAAAACGGGAGTTGTTGAGAATCAAATGAAGATTTTTGTGCCGGACATCACGGCTCCAGCCGATCAAGCGATCCCGTGCGCCCACCTTCCAGGCCGAAGCCCCGAAGCCGATCGCCCCCAGCACGCCGTGATCCCAATTGATAAGATACCGGACCTGCGCTCCCGCCATAGGCGTATAGCCAAGATAGTGGTGGCTTTCAATTAACGCGTTATACAACATTGAGCACTTTTTTGTCTTAACTCGGGTTAACGCCAGTCCCGGCAGTTCGTGGACGGGGTTGTCTATCGGGTGGGGCGAGGGCATAGTCACCTTTTGCGGCCTTAATCCCCGCCCGTTACCATTGCTTTTTGTTGGCTCAGGCAGTTGGATAAGGCCAGCGCGGTGCAAACGCAGCAACCCCACGCGGGCGCTCATCACTTGGTACTTCCCGCCCGGGGATTTCCTTTCCAGACGGCTGCAGACGCGTCGGGCGATTTCCGAGCGGGTGTGCGGGTTGGCAACTTTGATTTCACAACGAATCACATCCAACACACCTTTGTTGAATGGTTTTTCCAACAGGCGAGGCGGAATGGGGGCATCTCTAACAGGCTCTTTTTCTGACATGGGGGGATTATGCCGCAATCAGGGCTTCGTGTTCCGCATAAAATTAATTATTTTTGCGTTATCCGTTTGCTTGCCACGTGCTACTCTGTTATGATTAAACCAAATAAGAGGTCAGAAAATGAGCTATAACGCTGACCTTGACTTGTGTATAAGGATCAGGGCGTTGCCCTGGGCTAGTATGTGAAGCCCTTTCAGGGCATGGACTTTTCGAAGTATTGAATTTTATGCAACGCGGAGCGTTGTTGACTAAAGATGCGGCGTTTAAGGCACAAGGGTACAATAAAAGGTGATGGTTTCGCATATCACAAGAACTTGGTTTGGTTGCGGTTGAAAGCAGCTTTAGGAGTAGATGAATGACATTATGGGGCTTTGATATATTTGATCTGGCGGTGATGCTCGGGTTTGTGATAGCGCTGTTATACATCGGTATTCGTGCATCGAAGCATATTAATAATCAGGAGGATTTTTTCCTGGGCGGGCGTCGATTCGGGAAGTTAGTGACGACGTTCACCAACTTCGGGCAGGCCACCTCGAGCGAGCATGCCACCTGGATGGTGGCCGGCGTGATGAAAAATGGTGCCGCTGGCATTACATTTGCGATCGGGCAGGGTTTGTTGTTTATGCCGGTTTATTGGTTTACCAACCGTTGGTGGCATCGCCTCCGTACGCTCACCTTGGCGGATTTCTTCCATGAAAGATATGGCTCCAAACGGATGGCTGCCTGCTTTGCGGTGACCGGTGAGAAGGAGCTCGACGAACGCGAGCTGACGCTGAATCTGGAGGACCCGGAACGCAACGCGGCGGCCCGTGCCTTCCCACGCAGCAACTGGGAATTCAGCCGCTGGACGGCTTACGATGTTAAAGGTCTGGCCTGGATTCTGGTCGGTGTTGGCGGATGCGTTGGTCTGATATGGTTGATTGTTAATCTAGGAAAATAAGGAGGAATGGATATGAGAATGAAACAGAATAAAGTGCGTTTAATGAGCAGCGTTTTTTTAAGCGCGGTGGTAGTCTCTTGTTGTGCATTGGGTGATCCGTCAAAAGGGCTGTCCGGTGACGCTCATGCAGGGGAGGATTCCTTGCTGGCCGCCTCCGAAATTTACAAGCTTGAAAAAATTGAACAAACCGCCACCTTCTGTCGATATGTGCCGGAACGACTCGACGATTTTGCATGGGAAAACGACAAGATTGCCTTCCGCGTCTATGGTCCGGTCATGCGTAAAAACTCGGAGGACAGCGGCATCGATTGCTGGCTTAAGCGTGTTGAGTACCCGGTCATTAACAAGTGGTACGGCCAGATGAAAAAAAAGACCTATCACAAGGATTGGGGTGAAGGGCACGACCCATATCACGTCGGCTACTCAGCCGGGTGTGGCGGAACCGGAATCTGGCTCGCCGGCAAGCGCGAGCCGCTCGACACCTACATCAAACATGAAGTGATTAAATGCACGCCGCAATGCTCGCAGTTCAAGTTGACCTATCAGCGCAAAATCGGCAGTGATGTGTACGGTGAAGAAAAAACGATCACGATCAAACGCGGTCAGCGCCTGTTTGATGCGCACTCGGTCTTCACGAAAAACGGAAAAATCGCATCTAATCTGCCGGTCTGTATCGGCCTGACCACCCACGACGGCAAGGCCACAACGTTTTCCAGCCAGCCCCAAGGCTGGATTGCCTGTTGGGAAACGATGGCGGGCAGCGAGCTCGGCACAGCAGCTAGGGTCGCCCCAAAACGCATCGATGAAATTAAAGTGGTCAGGTCGGATCAGAAGGACAAAAGCCACATCTTCATCCTCATGAAAACGGAGAGCAACGGGACCATCGACTACCAAGCCGGCTACGGCTGGAAAAAGGCCGGCGAAATTACCACTCGCGCAGCCTGGGAATGCTATTTAAATGAACAATAAGGAACTCAAAATAAAGGTACGATACACAATCGGAAAAATGATTTGAAATAATGGTGAAGAATAATGATTGGCTCTTCATCGATTTTTATGGAATGCGTCTAAGTTTGGTTATTTCGACTTTTGTGTAGGTAGCCCTTCCGAGGTCAAGGATCTCAGCTACAGTAAAGGCTTTGATCTCTGTAAATCTGTAGGGCGGGGGCCTTGCCTGCCACGGCGTAGACGCGTAGCGCGAAGACGGGACCCCGCCACGCAACTTGCAAAATATTTCGTTGACCCATAAAAAAACCCGGAAGAACCTAATGATTACAGGGAACAGATTTAATAGGGCTCGATTTCGAGCTAAGGGCAGGAGGCTGACAAATGATTAAAGGAGCAGAAGGAATGGGTATTTATTCGATAGCGGAAAAAAGTGCGGTTGCCGACGGAAAAACGGTTTGCACGAATGCCATTCAGTCTGCAATTGATGCCGCGGCTGCCGCGGGTGGCGGTACCGTCCTAGTGCCGCCAGGCATGTGGTGCACCGGCACCCTGGTCTTGAAGAGTTTTGTTACACTGCATCTGGAGCCTGGCAGCACTCTGTCCGGCAGCACGCAACTGGCGGACTATCCGGAACACATTCCCGCTCTGCGTTCCTTTACAGACTGTCAGGTCTCCCGCAGCCTGATCTACAGCGAAGATGCCGACCACATCGCCATCACCGGCAGCGGAACAATTGACGGGAACGGAGGAAGTTTCCCTCAGAAATACGGTGATACAGATAAACAACGGCCTTATCTGATTCGTATCATCAGCTGCCGCGATGTTCGGGTGGAAAACGTTCACCTGCGCAATTCGGCTATGTGGATGCAGCACTATATGGACTGCGATCGCGTTCAGGTGCGCGGCATCAGTGTCTATAATCACTCCAACTACAAAAATGACGGACTGGATATCGACGGCTGTCGCGATGTCAATATTTCAGATTGTCAGATTGATGCAGACGATGACGGGCTTTGTCTGAAAGGTACGTTCCAGAAGTCGGCGGAAAATATAACCATCACCAACTGTGTCTTGCGCAGCCACTGCACGGCACTCAAATTTGGCACGGAATCCTGCCTTGATCTTTCCCTTCCATGAAACAAAGAAGGGAACTCGCACACCGCCTTCGTGAGTGCAGGTGAATTTTCCTTTGGGCCACGGACCTTTATTCTTAAAGAGGGGGTCATCTTCATGTGCACGTCTGCCAAATTATCCCCATTGGCTATAGCCGTTGTCACCTGCAAAAAAGATGATGGTGTCATCAAGAAGCTCTAATTCCTGGAGCATGGTAAACATCTTACCTACACTGCGGTCCATATGCGCTACCATCGCCGCCCATTCTTTGTGTTTCTGATCCCAAGGCTTGTCTTTGTAAGCTCCAAGTTCAGGTGTGATGCACGGGCCGTGGGGAAGCTGGGTTGCATAATAAAGAAAGAACGGTTTGTCCCGGTTCTGTCTGATAAAAGAAAGCGCCTCATCCTGGAACAGGTTTTCGGAGTATTTCGCCTTGGTCGGATCTGTCACACCATCAGGTATCAGCTTGCCGCTCTTGTCGTATATATTGTCATGCTTGCCGCTTTTATCCCCCGTATGAGCGTAAACACGCTTCATGTTGAATCCGTAATTCTCGGGAATCGGCTCCGGTTTACCGTTTCTCATCAGGTAGTGGGGGAAGAAGCCATGAGCGCGCAACTGGTCGTAGTATCCGTACGAGAAGTCGAATCCCTGCTTGTCAGGAGTTCCCTCGGTGCCGGGCAGGCCAATGCCCCACTTGCCGATAACACCTGTGGTGTACCCGGCCCCTTTGAGCACTTCAGCCACCGTAACATCCTCTGCCAGAAGATGATCCTGCCCCCGAACCGATTTATTCGCGCGGATACGGCAGTGTCCCATGTGCATCCCGGTCATCAGGCTTCCACGGGACGGCGCACATTCCGACGATCCTGCATATGCCTGCGTGAAACGGAGGCTGCTCATTGCCAGCTTATCGAGATTGGGAGTCTGAAACTGCTCTTGTCCGTAGCAGCTTAAATCGCGATACGAGAGGTCGTCTGATAGAATGAAAAGTATATTGGGTTTGCGTTCGTGCGTCTCTGTGAACAGGAAAACCTGTCCAGGTTTCGTATTCAAGGTCACAAGTCCGTCTGAGTCGATGACGGTTTTTCTGCCGTTAACATAAATAGTTTTCCAGGGACTGAGAAGCTGGAGTTGCCTGCCTGATGCACTTTCGATCGTTGCCGATACTACCTGCCCGTCCGTAAATTCGGCTGATACAATAAAGCCGCCCTGCGCACGTAGACGAAAAAATTTTGCATCCCCGCAGTCGCGGGGCCAGCACGGGAAAAGGCGAATTTTGTTTTGAACACTTTGCAACAGGAATTCGTTTACGAGACCGACTATCCCAATCATTTCCTGCATAAATGCACCATGTTTCCAGGGCATTTTAATGAATCCATTAGGCAAAGTACGGGGGATAAAGAACCCTTTGGCATCACTCACAGCCTCTGGCATTGAAAGGCGGGTTTTGGCGATATTGAAGATAATATGCGAATTATCGCCTGTGTGTTGTGTCTCCTTTATTGTACGCAGGAACAGCGCTTTCTCCGATTCCGGAGAAAACCAGGTTACCTGATCTCCTGGGAACACTGGTGAGGCAGGGACTTCAATATTATGCTTGGTAACCTGTTTGTATTTGCACCCTTTCCAATCGACCACAACCGGTGTGCCGCTCTTGTCCATTGCCGTCGGGTAAGGACCCAACAGTGCTTTGTACTTGCGGCATCTAGCAACCAGCTCCTTGTCCGCATTCAACTCAGTCGCGGCGCGACTGAACGCATCGAACGTGTAGTGAACATAAGCGATATCGTAGGGACAATTATAAATTCCCATTTTTCCATGCTCGGGGCTGTAGGATGGGCCTAAGAGAATTTTGCCTTTCTCATCCTTTTTACACTGCGCCATAAAGGCAACATAGAATTTTGCGACTTCCTTTAGCGTGGGATATATTTTGGTTTTCATGTAATCGGGGTCGGGGTCGCAAAGATGCTTTTGTCACATGCTTTGGATGGTCATTCCTGCCATACCGATCGTCATTCCCCAGGGGTTCATGACAATCTGGCGCTGGTTCTTGCTACTGCAGATCTCTGGATCGGGTTGATGGATAAATGAACTGATGGGGAAGCATGCGCCATCAATTCCATATCGGTCTTTGGCCAGATACTTGAACTTGGGCAGCAGTTGATCAACATAGGAAATCCAGGGGTCGGCGAGCTCGGAGTGGTTTGCGGCGGGCAATGGCCAGAAGGCCTGCCAGGCTTCTTCATGAGTGGCAATGAGGGTGATCTCATTCTGCGAGAGCGTATTTTTGGCTAAAGCAATGGCCTTTTCAAGAACATCGTCGGACTGGATATCGAATGAGGTGACAAGCGAGATGGCTTTGAGAGTGCCTTTGCTGGCTACAGCTACCGCATAATCCATGCCTTTGTAATCAATATCGCCCGGCATTTTCATTAACAACCAGGAAACACCATTCGATGTTCCAAGTGTAGCGTCGGGTAGAGTCTCAGCTTTAATCGCTTCGAGGGTTACGGCATGAGGGCTTTTGATGAGGAGCACATTTCTGTCGTGTAAAATGCGAAGCGTTGTAATGGGTCGGTCGGCTGAATTTACTGAAACAAGGGCCCGCTTAATGTCAAGCTGTGCACTCATTTTTTTTGGGGCTGCTCCCAGACGCAATGCTGCTGCGCAACGAGGTTGCGGATAGAGGTGCTTATAACTGGGGGGTGTGCCGTGGGAGCCAGAAATCTTTCCGCTGACGACATCAACCCGTGGCACATCGCCGTCTTTTGATGTGTCTATGCGCGCATCCCAGATGTCGTTCTTGGTGATGCGCATAAATAGTTCGTTCTCCTTTTCCCAAACGATTCCGTAAAGATCGCCGTTGCCAAGCATAAGGCTCTCGCCTTGGCCATCCTGCATTCTGCTGAGTGTCACATTAGCTTCTCGTAAAGAATCTTGATAAGGGATGCTGTCCTGGGCCTTGATGATGTAACAGCAAAGAAGGTTCAGCAGTATTGCAATGAATGTTATTCTAGATATTTGTATTTTTTTGTTCATCTCGTCTCCTCTTGCGCCAATTCGGTGCTATAATACAATACACGTCGTAAGCTTGCAAGGCTCTGAATTGTTGAGGGTTCGAACCTTCCGTTTATCAAGAGTTTACGGCATATTGGCCGTTCTCCCCAATTTTACTGACATTTCGGCGGACGATAGCGGGCGACCCGCCTTCGAGCTGCGCTTGCTACGGCGTGGCAGGCTGATAGCGGTGGACGATTAGGATACTCTCTGCCCTGTCACGATGTCTTGTGCAGGTGTAGTGCAACGAAGACCCAAGCTCGCAGAGCGATGAGGAAAGATCTAAAATCAGTAAATCAACATCGAACATCCAACATCGAACATCGAACATCAAACATCCAACATCCAACAACGAACGTCCAACATCCAAGGTGAGAGCCGCTTCCTCCTGCGTCCTTCACACTTAGTCCTTTTACACTTAGTCCTTCGCACTTCGTCGGGAACGACTCGCAATCAATTACTAAAAGTTTCGACTAAGTGTATCCGACTAAGTGTGGTCGATTAAGTGTGGTCGACTAAGTGTTGTCGAGTTAATGTAGGCGAGTAAGTGCGGGCAACTACGCATCTGAAAAACTATTAACGTAGCAATCAATTCGCGGAGATTTGCGCAATTCGTAGTTAAAAAAAAACAACGTAGCAATGACACGCAACGCACCCAACTCATAATTCATAACTCATAACTCTCAATTCAGAACTCTCCCTTGCACTAGCCATTGGTCGATATTGCGTGTCTTTTTGCTAAATTCAATTCCAACTTTAAAGAGCTTGCGTGGGTCGTTGGTGTACGGCAGGGCATACTTTTTATCCTCGATCTGTTGCAGTGCATCTTCGGCGGTGACGTTGAGTTTGAATTTGATAACATAAATGTAGTCGCTTGATGTTATTAGTGCATATTCATCTATAATTGTAATTGGGAATACGTAAAAAGCTTTTTTTGGCGTTGTTTGACGCAATATTGAAGATTTTTGCAGTAATTTTAAAGGTGTTTTTCTAGAGCTGAGCTATAATAAGGGCACTTTTTTTTGATAAAGTGCTGGAGTGCGAGAGTTTGATTAAATTGTTAGCGTTGATTTAACGATTTCAACGAATTCAACCACTTTAACTATTTCAACCATTTCAACGCATATGAATGAAATGAGTAACAGGATACAGATATGTTTGGATTAGCAGGGATTGATATTGCGGTAATTGTCGTTTACTTCGCGGTGGTAATCGCGATCGGGGTCTGGGCATCACGGCGGATTAAAAACCAGGAGGACTATTTTCTGGCGGGTCGCAAGTTTGGTAAATTCATCCAGACCTTTGCCTCATTCGGGCAGGGGACCTCGGCGGACAGTGCGGTCGGGGTGACGACTACAACCTTCAGCAACGGGATTGCCGGGGTGTGGAGCTCATTGCTCTATCTTTTTGCCACCCCGATGTACTGGATGGTGATGCCGTGGATGCGGCGCTTGCGGCTGATCTTGCTTGGCGATTTCTTTGAGGAGCGTTATGGTTCGAAACGAATGGCGGGATTATACGCGGTTATCGGCACCATTGGAATGATGACGATTCTTGCGGTTGGTTTTTCGGCCATGACCAAAACGATTGTGGTGCTGACTCCGAAAGCAGTTGAGCAGTATTCGGTGGTTGAACAGGTGGAGTACGAACAGGCTGTGCGATGGGATGTGCTGGAAACGAAAAGCGCAAGCACGTTGACCGCGGCGGAGCGAGTGGAACTCGGTCAGCTCCAAATTGAGAGACCGAGTAAGATGTTTTTCCACTTGAACCCGACTCTGTTGATCTGGGTGGTTTGTATTGTGGTTATGCTCTATGCGATTGCCGGTGGATTGGAGGCGGCGTTTTTGACCGACACCCTGCAGGGTGTATTTATCATTATCCTGACGCTATTGCTCTTTCCTTTCGCCTGGATGAAGATTAATGCCGAGTTCGGTGGGCAGGGCTTCATGGGGGCGATGGAGATTATGCATGCGCGGCTGCCGCAATCCTATTTCGAAATCTTCGGCTCGCCGGTGACACAGGATTTCACCTGGTATTACATTGCGGCCCTGACCCTGATGATCACAGTTAACGTGGTAATTCAGCCGAATTCACTGATTGCGACCGGTTCAGCAAAAGGGGAGTATGAGTGCCGCTTCTGATTTGTTGCCGGAAGTTACATGAAGCGCGTCTGTACTGTGCTCTGGGGATTCTTCGCTTTGCTGGCTGTGGTGCTCTATCACGGCAAGGTGAATAACCCCGACCTGATCTGGGGTTATGCCACCCTTGATCTGCTCGGACCGCTGAACATGGGACTGGTCGGCCTGATGATTGCTTGTCTGATGGCGGCGCTGATGAGTACGGCGGACTGTATCATGATTACCGGGTCGAGCCTGCTGACGCATAATATCTATCGTCCTCTGGTCAGAAAGATGTCGGAGCATCATTATGTGACCGTCGGTCGTGTGGTCGGAGCACTGGTAGTTATCGGAGGCGCGCTGATTGCCTCGCAGTATGATACAATCCTGCAGCAGCTCAAGTTGTGGATGTTGTGGAGAAGCTCTGGAACCCCGGTCTGAAGTTGATTGTCACCACGTACTGTGAGAGACCGGACGAGCAGGCCGAGTGTTATGATCGAATTAAGGAGAAAATATAATGAAAGAAGGAAAAACACCAACGTTACCCGTTGATATTATGCTGGCACCGGAGTGGTGGCATCACCACGAAGGAATCACCTTTGACGAAGATTATTTCTACAATCCGAAAAGACGGGTTGAGGTGGAGCGTCAGATGGAAAAGGCTCTGTATGAACGCTGGGGCCGGTATAGGCAGGGCAGTGACCACGACAAGGATCTGCCGCAGGTCGGTGCCGTGCATCTGGCCGCCGGGTTTATGCTCTCTGAGATGATGGGCTGTAAAGTTCAGTATAATGAGGGATCTCCACCGCAGGTTATACCTGCTGATTTTGACAAGTTGCAGCTTGATGTTGATGCCCCGTTTCAGAGTCCGGTCTATCAACGTTTTCGTAAGATGACAGATGCGCTCAAATCCCAATACGGCTATCTGCTGGGGGATGTCAACTGGAGCGGCGTGGTCAATATGGCGCTGGATCTGCGCGGGCAGCAGTTCTTTATGGATATGTTTGATCAGCCGGAGCAGGCACGCAGCTTTCTTGGTGCCATTGCGCAGGTGCTCTCGCGCTTTATAAACGGGATGGAGCAGGAGACAGGTTCCACCAGTATCTCCGTGAACCGGATTGTCCGTTTCTTTGAAGAGCCGATCTGCCTGCACTCCGCCTGTTCGTATACTATGATCTCCGAAGCGGATTACGAAAACTTCGTGATGCCGTTTGATCGGAAGTGGAGTGAGGAACATGCCGCCTACGGCATTCACTACTGCGGGGCTGATCCCCATCGACATGCCGGGATGTTTGCCAGGCTGCCGAAGTTAAGTTTTCTGGATGTGGGCTGGGGCGGCGATGTGAAACAGCTGCGGAAGCTGCTGCCGGAGACCTTTTTAAGCATTCGTCTGAGCCCTGTGGAGCTGATAGAGCAAAGCGTGGAGGAGATTCGCGAGACCATTACCCGGCTGGTAGATGAATCAGATAATCCGCAGCTGACCGGCGTCTGCTGCATCAACATGGACGAGAAGGTGACAGATGACAAAATAACTGCTATATTCGAAACAGTTGAAGAGCTTGAGAGGATGATTTTGGATTGATGATTGATGATTTTGGATTGGTTGAATCCGCCAAGAGTTTGGTTGTGGTTTGATTCCGCATTAGTTGCTATAACTTCAGTTTCTGTCACAAAAAACAAGAAATTGAAGGGTTGAATATAGCAACTACGGCCCGCCGGAGCGCGGCCCGCCGGAGCGCGGCCCGCCGGAGGCGGGCCCTCCCGATGGTTGCCAAAAGGGGAGCGTGGGAGGGCTCGCCTCCGGCGAGCTGTAAAACCTGGGTGCGGAAAAAGACCACATTAGTATTTAACAGAAAGTTAAGGAATTAGAAACGATTATGAAAATTGAGAAATACAGCATGGGAGTAGGGGACAGATTTGGACATCAGGGATCGGCTCAGCTGGCGGCTTTTGTGAAAGCCCGGGTGCTGGGTATTGATGTGGTGCCAGTCTGGAATAAATCTTTTCGGGAACATAGTATTATCGGAACAGCCCCCTGTGATACCAGGGTGGCAGCCGATGCGGCTGTGGCGGATAAGAGCTGGGATGGTGCCTATTACGTAGATGCGGATCATATCAATAATGATAATGTCGATGGCTTTATTGCGGCGAGCGACTTCTTTACGCTCGATGTGGCTGACTTTACAGGTAAGTCGGCGGCGGAGAGCGATATCGTTGAATTTGTTGAAAAGCATAGCTGCTTCACCAAACCCTTTGTAATTGAGGGTATTGCGGGAGAGCTCTGTATCAGCAGGGAGGAGATAGCGGAGATAGCATCAAAGTACCTCTATGCGGTTCAGCAGGCGGCAACGATATACCGCAAGGTGGAGGCGGTTAAAGGTGCGGAGAACTTTGTGACCGAGGTTTCGATGGATGAAACCGATCTGCCGCAGACCCCGCTTGATATGCTCTTTATACTGGCGGCCATCTCCGACGAGTGTATCCCGGTACAGACGATCGCACCGAAATTTACCGGTCGCTTCAATAAAGGGGTGGATTATGTTGGTGATGTTGAAAAGTTTGAGAGAGAGTTCAACGATGATCTGGCTGTCATAAGATTTGCGGTGAAAGAGTTTTTGCTGCCGGAGAATCTGAAGCTGAGTGTGCACAGCGGCAGCGATAAGTTTTCGATCTATGCACCGATTCAGAGGGCGCTAAAGAGATACGATGCCGGATTGCATCTCAAGACAGCCGGAACCACCTGGCTTGAAGAGCTGATCGGGTTGGCTGAGAGTGGCGGTTCCGGACTGGAGATCGCACGGGAGGTCTACAGCCGTTCGCTGGCTAAGTTTGATGCTCTCTGTGCGCCGTATGCCACGGTTATCGATATTGATAAGAGCGCACTGCCAACGATTGAAGAGGTTAACAGCTGGGATGGGACCACCTATGCGTCGACGCTCAGACACGATCAGGGATGCAAACTTTACAACCCTAACTTCAGGCAGCTTCTGCATGTAGGTTATAAGGTGGCGGCTGATATGGGTGAGCAGTACCTGAGTGCACTGCGGGATAATGCGGATGTGGTCGGTCATCATGTGACAGAGAACATTCTCGAACGGCATCTGCTGAGAGTGTTTGTGAGTTAATTGATGATTGCGATGCTATGCAAATGGCTGAATGTGCGGTTCTTCCTCGTTTTTTATGGAGCGAGTTTGAATTTAGGCTTCCAAATGATTAAAAAAAGTACATGCAAAACAAGGAAGAGCCAACTTTTAACATAGGAGAAATATGAAACTTAAACATCTAATGACAACCATAATCTTTGTAACCTTGTTTGGCATCGTAAACGCGGCCACTTTGGATGAGGGATTCCGCAATCCGCCACGTGAGGCGGGGGTGCGTTGCTGGTGGTGGTGGCTGAACAGCAATGTCACCAAAGAGGCGATTACCAGAGATCTGCAGGCGATGCACGATAAGGGGTTCAGCGGGGCGATGATCTTTGATGCCAATGGTTCGGGTCATCGCAGCAATGTCAATGTTCCCAATGGCCCCATGTATGCAAGCGATGAGTGGGCTGAGCTTTATCTGCATGCGCTTAATGAAGCCAAACGCCTGGATCTCAAAATAGGGCTCTCCATTCAGAGCGGCTGGAATCTTGGCGGGCCCGGTGTGACGCTTGACGATAAGGCAAAACAGATCACATATGCCGAGATTCAGATTGAAGGACCAGTGATGGTCCATCAGAAGCTACCGGTTCCAAAGTCGAACTATGATTACTATCGTGATATCTGTGTGCTGGCGTATCCCGTTAAAGTCGTTAAAGGGCTGCCGTTTAAACTCAGCGCCAGCTCTGCCCAATCAAACCATCCTGTGAGTAATATCACGGGCAGTGATTTCTGGGTTAGCGGCGGTGTGAATAGTGGCGATGGACCGACTGCAAAATCACCGGAGTGGATTGAGCTCGCCTTTGAAAAGCGTGTGACGGTGTCGGGTTTGAATCTTGCCGGAAGAAAGGGCTATGGACCCAAGGTTTGCCACCTCGAAGCCGTTGATACCAGGCAGCGAACTAAAACTTTCAAGCTGAAGGATGGTAGCAACAAGCTTTCTTTTGATGGGATAGAGGGTAAGACAATCCGGATTGTTTTTGAAGATGCTTATGACTCGAACTCCCCCGCTGCACCTCGTAATGTGCAGGTGCTCAGCGCTCAGCTGCTTGCTAAGGATGGGAGAAGTTTGACGGGAGGAGGCACTGGAAACGCTAAGCCGATCAGCAACCTGGCCGCCAAAACCGGAGCGAAAGAGATGGGTGGATCGGCACCGGATTGCCGTTTTCTACTGAATGATTATCCGTCTGTCGCTGGTGAGGAGGATGCGGCGCTGGAGGATATCATTGATATATCCGATAAAGTTGACAGCGATGGCACGATGAAGTGGAGTGCCCCGGCTGGGAATTGGACAATCCTGCGTATTGGCTACACACCGACGCGTGCGCATGTTTCGACATCAAGTGATAATTGGCAGGGACATGTGCTTGACTATCTCAGTAAAGCGGTCTTTGAACGCTACTGGGATGACGTGGTTGACCCGTTGCTCAAGAAAGCAGGATCCCTGGCCGGGAGTGTGTTAACCCAGCTGGAGACAGACAGCTGGGAGTGCGGCGGGTTGAACTGGAGTCCGGAATTTGCTGAAGATTTCAAACGCTACAATGGATATGATATCTTGAAATATCTGCCGGTTGTCGCAGGTAAGATTGTTGGAAGTCGCGAGGCGAGCAATGCCTTTCTTGCTGATTTTCGGAAAACCATTGCGGATTGTGTATCCGAGAACCACTACAGGACCTTTGCTGCAAAGGCCGCTCGCTATAACATCGGCATTCAGCCGGAGTGTTCCGGTCCGCATGCCGGTCCTATCGATGGAATTAAGAACTATTCTCACAGCGATATTGTCATGAGCGAGTTCTGGGCACCGTCGCCGCACCGGCCCAATCCACCGAACCGCTTCTTTGTCAAGCAGGCCTCATCAGCTGCGCATATCTACGGCAAGCGGTATGTGGGCGCGGAGGCCTTCACTACCATCGGTCCGCATTGGAACGATCTGCTTTGGCATGCCCAAAAACCATCTATGGATTATGAGTTCTGTGAAGGGTTGAATATGGTGTTCTTCCACACCTTTACCTGCTCGCCAAAGGAGATGGGACTTCCCGGTCAGGAATACTTTGCCGGCACGCATGTGAATCCGCAGGTCACCTGGTGGAATGAGTCCGACGTGTTTATAGACTATATCAACCGCATTCAGAGTGTTGTCCAGAAGGGGAAGATGGTAGCAGATGTGCTCTACTACTATGGCGACCATGTACCGAATATTGCCGTCAACAAAGGGTTCAACCAGGCGGGTTCACTGCCGGGCTACGACTACGATGTCACCAACGAGGATATTCTGCTGCGATTGAAGGTTTCTGGTGGACGAATTGTGGTGCCGGGCGGGGTGCGTTATCGTATGCTGGTGCTGCCTGATCACAAGGTACTCTCGTTTGCCGCACTGAAGAAGGTGGAATCCTTGTTGGCGCAGGGTGCCACGGTGTTGGGGCCCAAGCCGGAACGACTGGTCAGTCTGGTCGGGGGTGATGCCGCGCAGCGTGAGTTTCACGCTCTGGCCGATAAACTCTGGGGGGATAGCCCGGCCGCAGCAGGTAAAAAGAGAGTGGATAAAGGCCGCCTCGTCTGGGGCACAAGCTCCCGCGTCATACTGCAGGCCGATGGGCTCGTACCGGACTTTGAGGCACTCAATACGGAGCGGCAGGCGGACTATGAATACATCCATTACACCATCGACGGTGCCGATGTCTACTTTGTCTGCAACCAGACCACGGAAATGCGCCAGCTGGATCTGGCTTTTCGTGTAAGCGGTCGTCAGCCGGAGTTATGGAATCCCGCGACCGGCAAAATTCGTGTGGCAGATGCCTTTACTATAAAGGGGATGCGGACGACTGTTCCCGTGACCTTTGATCCACACGGCAGCATGTTTGTAATTTTCCGTTCCAAGGCCGATACAAACGGCGGGTCAGGGGCCAACTTCCCGGTTTGGAAGGAACAGCAATCCCTCACCGGACCATGGACTGTCAGTTTTGAATCCAAAAAAGGAGCTCCTGAAAAACCAGTCCGCTTCGATACGCTCAGCAGTTGGACAGAGCACAGCGATCCCGGAATCAGATACTACTCCGGCAAGGCGGTTTATTGCACCACTTTTAAGCTGGACAAGGTTTCGGCTAGCGGTCCGTTGGCATTGGAACTTGGATCGGTCAAGGATGTCGGCATTGCGCGGGTCACCCTTAACGGCAAGGATCTCGGGGTGCTCTGGCTCGCTCCTTTCCGGGTTGATATCAGCGCGGCGGTCAAAGCTGGTGAGAACCGCTTGGAGGTCATGGTTGTTAACTCTTGGCACAACCGGGTAATGGGCGATAATGGCTTGCCGCAGAACAAGTGCTTTACCCGGACCAACATCAGGGTCACTGAAAAAGGCCGGTCGAAACTGGAAAAGTCCGGTCTGCTTGGTCCGGTCCGTGTCATGAGGCATTAATTACATTTCAAATCCAACCGGATTTTACGGCAATAGCAGAAATTTCCCTTTTTGTGACATGCCGGCAATTTAGACTTCGGCTTGGTATAACTGCTTGTTTCATCTGAGGATTTGATATTTCAGCTTTTTTTTGATACACTATGAACTATGAATAAGAGCGAGTTGCTTGGATATCTTGAAAGAATTGATGCTGAATTGAAAAAACCGGCCGTGTTATATATTTATGGCAGTGCTGTTTGTATACTTCTGGATCAACCAGATCGCACAAGTCTGGATATTGATGTGGCCGCACCCTATTCAGATGTTGATTACGGTGCACTTTCTAGTGCTGCGGAACGGGCTGGAATTCCCGTAAATCCAAAAGACGAAAGTTCATCAAATCATATTGAATGGATTCAATCTTTGCGGTTGTGTCTACCAAAACCATCTTCTGACCATGAAATGCTTTTGTGGCAAGGGAGTGTTTTGACAATAAAGAGCGGTTCTCTGGCAGACCTGATTGCAAGCAAACTTATTCGTTATGATGAGATTGATCAGGGGGATATTCAATATCTTTACGCGCAATCTAAAATCAGTTTTTCGGATGTGGAGGAGGCTGTCCGACATCTTCCTCCTTCTTTCAACACAGATGCTCTGGTGCTTGAGAACCTGAAGAATCTGGAGGTTGATATCAGGATCTGGAGAGGTGGTGCTTGATGACAGCTCGCGAAGAACTACAGTATTGTTATGAATTAGCTTTCTTTCCTCCGAGATTGAATCATCTTTGGCAGCAGATAAAAAGAGAAGAACGAGAGTTTGATGAACTTAAGCCGCTGCTTGATAAGGCTTTGATGTTGCACTTGGCCTTGTCGGAAACAGGATACGCTTCACAGCGTGCACTGCAGCACCTTGCTGTCTATCAGGCAAAATCACGAGCATTTGGCATGGTGACTTTTATTAAGAACGTCAGAGCAGTAATTGGTTGCAAAGATATCGAGTGCAATACAGTTCCTGGAAATATGGTTCGTGATATCGGGCTACCGGAATTTTCTCACCGTACATCTGTGGCTGCAGTAGAAGCTGGTGCCGTTATTAATAAGAGGTGAAAAAATGGAGTTTGAACCTAATGTTCCGTATGACAACCTTCCTTTACTTCCCCCTTCAGTGGATGTTGAGTCAAAGGCGGTGTTAAAGCAGTGCCTGGCTGCAACGCGGGCGCTGGCTGAATTGAAGGGTGTTGGAAGTTTGATCCCAGATCAGTCAATCCTAATAAATTCAATTCCGTTACAGGAAGCGCAGTTTAGCTCTGAGATTGAAAATATTGTTACTACTCAAGATGAGTTGTTTCGTGCCGCTCTTGATGAATCAGGGATCTCTGATCCGGCAACAAAGGAGGTGTTCCGTTACAGGACTGCTCTTAAAGCCGGTTGTGATATAATTCAGACGCAATCTTTGTCTGTCGATCTTATTCGCAATCTTTGTCGCATTTTAAGGGGAATGCCGGAGGCTGATTTACGGTCCAAAAATGAGAAGGTGGTAATTGGTAATGCGTTTAGCAGAGATGTGATATATACACCGCCGTCCGGGGGGCGGAAGTTGCAAACGAAGTTGCGTAATCTGGAAAAATTTATGCAGACTAAGAACGGTATTGATCCTCTAGTGAAGATGGCCATTACTCATTATCAGGAATAAGTCAGCTTATTACCGGCTTCTAAGAGGTGTCACTGAATATGGCGACTGGGAGCCATGGTTGCTTTACATGCTTGAGGGGGTAGAGAAAACCGCGCTATGGACTTGTAATCGTATTCGTGCAATAGAAGATCTGCAACGGGAAACAATAGAAAAATGTTGTAATGAAATTCCTAAAGTTTATTCCCGTGAGTTGATTGATTTGATCTTCCGTCAGCCCTATTGCAAAATCAATTTTGTGGTTGATGCTGGTTTAGCAAAGCGTCAGGCAGCCTCTTCCTATCTGCAAAAACTTGAACAGATAGGTGTACTTGTCAGTGAAAAGTCAGGCAGGGATATGATTTATAAGAACCCGATGCTACTTGAAATTTTATCGGAATAGTTTGTTTTCCTGCGTTTACGGCAATTTCAGATATGTCGATTTTTTTAATTTTTATCGACATATAAAAAAAATATGTTTATCGGATAAACATATTAATCCGATTCCCTTTGAAAAATTTGAACACTAAAGTAGGTAACTTAATGAAAAAAACCGTATTAACAATCGCTATAGCAATGTTTTCAGCAGTCGTAACTGCCGCTAATCTGGTAGACGATTTCGTCAATCCCCCGGATTCTGCTCGTCCGGGGGTCTACTGGTATTTTATGGATGGCAACCTCAGTCGCCAGGGTATGACCGATGATCTGGAGTCGATGAAGGAGGTCGGGCTTGGCAACCTTGTGTTTCTGGAAGTGAATGTTGGTGTACCTCGCGGGCCGGTTGATTTCATGAGCGAGCAGTGGCAGGATTTGTTTGCACATGCAGTGCATGAAGCCGAACGACTTGGAATCGATATTACTCTCGGCAGCGGTCCGGGCTGGACAGGCAGCGGCGGGCCCTGGGTTAAACCCGAACAGGCGATGCAGCATTTACTGTCGAATTCAATCAAAGTAAAGGGGCCTACGAAATATGACGCGGTTCTGCCAGTGCCTGATCAGCATCCAACCCCATGGGGTAAGATGCGTACAGATTATTACGAGGATGTCGCCGTCTACGCTTTTCCAAAATGTGCGCCAGTTATCTCAGACATAAATGAAAAGGCTCTCTATGACAGGTACCCTTACACATCGTGGAAAAATGGAGTCAAAGAGTTTTTGCCCGCACCTGCAAAGTTTGATGAGCCGGGTCCCGGGGGTGTGATTTCTCCAAAGGACATAATAGACATCAGCGGGCATCTGAATTCTGACGGGCGTTTGAAGTGGGATGTGCCTGCCGGAGAATGGATGATCGTTCGGATGGTTCGGCGGGCTACTTGTGCAAGTACGCGGCCAGCACCTAAGCCGGGTATCGGCCTGGAGTGCGATAAGTTCGACGCTGCGGCTTTGGATTATCACTTTGAAAACTATTACGGCAAGCTGCTGAAAAAAGTCGGTCAGCGCAAAGGTAAAAATGGCTGGAAGGCGGTTCATATCGACAGCTGGGAAATGGGCTCTCAGAACTGGACTAAAAACTTTCTGGCCGAGTTTAAGAAACGTCGCGGGTATGATGCAAAGCCATATCTGCTGGCATACAGCGGACGTGCGGTAGGCACACTGGAAGAGTCAGAGCGTTTTCTCTGGGATGTACGCATGACAAGCCAGGAATTGATACTGCAAAACCATGCCGGGCATTTGAAGGAGCTTGGCCGTAAACACGGCTTTGAACTATCGATAGAACCTTATGATATGAACCCGACTGCCGATCTTGACCTGGGTGCCGTGGCCGATGTGCCGATGTGCGAGTTCTGGAGTGCCGGATATGGTTTTAACTCATCATTCAGTTGTATCGAAGCTACATCGATCGCACATACAATGGGAAGGCTGATCGTTTCCTCAGAAGCATTTACGGCCGGAGGAAAAGAGAGATGGCAGCAGTATCCCTGGTCGATGAAAAATCAGGGCGACTGGGCCTTCTGCATGGGCATCAACCGCTTTGTGTATCACACCTTTGCCCATAAGCCACTTGGTGATGAGTTTCGCCCTGGCATGACGATGGGACCGTATGGTGTACATTGGGATCGCGGTCAGACCTGGTGGTCGATGGTCAGTGATTACCATAAATATGTGACGCGCTGCAGTCATCTATTACGGCAGGGTGTTACGGTCTCGGATATCCTGTATCTGACGCCGGAAGGAGCTCCGCATGTATTTCGTGCCCCGGTGAGTGCTTTAGAGTCAAGTGAGCTGAAGGGATGGGATGATAAGAAGGGGTACGGGTTTGACGGGGCTTCTCCGAATATCCTGATGGATCGCGCTGAAGTCAAGGATGGCCGGATTAAGTTTGAAGGTGGAACCTCATACAGCATAATGGTCATGCCTGCTTTTGAAACTATGACACCGGAACTGCTGGCCTGGATAGAACACCTTGTTAAGTCAGGCGCAACAGTTATCGGTTCGCCTCCACTGAAATCACCATCTCTGGTGGATTATCCGCAGTGTGATCAGAAAGTACAAAAGCTTGCAAAGAAAATGTGGGGTACTCTGGAAGTGCCTGCAGAAAAAACAAGACGTAAATATGGCAGAGGTACTATATACTTCGGCGGTGCGCTCTCCCCTTCAACAGCGAGAGTAAAAGCCGGTGCCTCAGGGAAATCTTTACCAGCTCCAATAGCTGCAGACAAAGTCGAACTGTACCCTGACTACTACGAAACTGCTGCCCTTCTAAAGCAGATGAACATCAGTGAAGATTTTAAATCTTCTGGGCCGGTCCGGTATGGTCACCGATCTACTGAAGACAGGGAGATATATTTTGTTTCCAATAAATCTGGTGAGCCGATCACAGCCGATTGTACATTCAGGGTCGCCGGTTCAATGCCGCAATTATGGAATCCTGTCACTGGCCGGATCCGGGCACTACCACAATATAAAACGGAAAATGACCTTACGACGATTCCAATGAAATTTGCTTCGTACGAAAGTTTCTTTGTTGCCTTTCCAAATGAGGCACCAAAGCAGACGACCATTACCGGAGGTGTGAATTTCCCGTCAAGTAAACCTTTTGCGGTTATTGACGGGGCGTGGGAGGTTTCGTTTGATCCGAAGATGGGTGGTCCCGCTAAGATAACATTTGATAAACTGCAGGATTGGACATCGCGCACTGAACGCGGAATCAAATACTACTCCGGTATAGCCACCTATAGGAAACTCTTCGAGTTCCCCCAGGAGTCTCTCCTTCGCCAAGGCTACGGCGTGGCAGGCAGGAGTCAGGAGTCAGGGGGCAGGATATGCCTGGATCTTGGGACGGTTCACGACATAGCCCGTGTGAGGCTCAATGGTAGAGATCTCGGTGTTATCTGGTGCGCACCATGGCGTGTAGATATTACAGATAGTGTCAAAGTGAAGGATAATCTCCTTGAGATCGAAGTTGCTAATCGCTGGTCCAACCGTCTGCTCGGCGATCAGCAGGCACCTGACAAGGATGTACGAACCGTCAAATGGGACTCCGGTTTTCTTGCGGGCAAAGAGTTCAGGACCGGTCGTTATACCTTTACGACAGGGAGCGGTCCGGGCAAATTGCTTCCTTCGGGTCTGCTGGGTCCGGTTCGGATTATGACAACGACCGAATAAATTCTGGAAGCTGTGAATACGTGCACTGTTCTGGCGATTGATTTGTTCGTTTTTCGAGGGAATCGATAAAATCGAGATATTCGACTGAGCCGAACCAAAAAAGAGGACACAGTTTTACCCCTCTCGATTAACTCGATTCCCTTTCAACAAAAGTATTCTCCTGCTTTACTCTCTTTTACACTGCCCGGTTTTCTGATACGCTATATCACATTATGCATACCTATAAAGATTTTCAGAGTTTCATAAGGAAAAACGGAAAATACGAAACTGCGGTTCGGAAAGATGCAAAACCGCCCTGTATCTCCTGGCTAAATTCGTTTCGGTATGCCCTGACGATTATCTGGCTTTGTTCAAAATGCACCATTAAGGAGGTTTTCGGGAAGTTCAACTGCGAAACCTGGGCTGCGGCTTGTTTTGCATCGATCGCCTTCGCGGAAAAGATTCGGGGACGTCTAATTATAGAGGGCTTTGAGGAGCGTAAGGAATATAAAGGTCCGGTGGTCTATGTTTCCAATCATATGAGTACCCTGGAAACTATGATGTTGCCGACAACGCTACTATCTTTCAATGATATTTCCATTGTTTTGAAGGACAGCCTGTCGCGCACACCGCTGATCGGCAAGGCCTTTGATCGTTTGGGATGCATCGGAGTAACCCGTAAAAATGCACGTCAGGATCTGCAGACTGTATTAAAGGTTGGAGTGGAGCGGATTAAGAGTGGTCGCTCGGTCCTTCTTTTTCCGGAGGGAACACGTCAGATTGTTTTTGATGCAAAGAAATTCAATTCGCTTGGTTCTAAACTGGCCCATCGTGCCGGGGTTCCGGTTGTTCCGATTGCGGTTAAGACTGATTTTCTGGGAACGGGCAAGCTAATAAGAGATTTCGGGGTGGTTGATCCATCCAAACCGATTCATATTGCCGGTGGACCTATTATCACTCCTGATCTGGGAGCCAAGGAGATGCATGCCAGGTGTCTGGCGTTCATTGATGACAAACTTAAAGCATGGAATAAAGAGATGGTTTGAATTATGGTTGTTGAAGGGTCTGCGCGGAAATAAATTCACAAATTTTTGTGCTGAGGCGCATGCCTGACAAGGCGCGGAAACATAGGAATATGGACATATTTCGAGTTTCCGCAACGATGTCAGGCGTGATGCATTCACCACCAAAATGTGAAGTTATTTTTGCGTGGGCCCTAAGCTCGGCAGGGTTTTAAGTTGCCGTGCTGATCAACGGGAAATATTGTTATTAGAGGATGTCTGATGTACAAAATAAATTACGGGTCGGTAATCAAAAAAGTTGTCTCTTTTTTTCAACGTGATATGTGGCAGATGGCCTTAAGTGATCGATCACTGGCCTCCAGAGCCGTTGTGCAGTCGCTTCGTGTGCTGACTTTAGTGGCAGACGGATTCAAGCGCAATCAATGTGCTCTGCATGCCTCCTCTCTGACACTTTTTTCTTTGATATCTCTTGTGCCTGTGCTGGTGCTGGTGCTGGCTCTTGCGCGCACACTTGGCAATGCCGATGTTATCAGGCAGCAGATTGATAATAAAATAGATGCTCTGGTTGTTGGACTTGAGCAGGGGGCTGCGAATGAGATAGCTGAACAGAAAGAGGAGGGAGCTGATGCAAATCCGGAGGTAGTCTCAGCTTTCACAAATCAGTTCAGAGATGTCGTCGAGAAGATTTTTGAACAGGTGAATTCAATTAATTTCGGGAAGCTGGGCGGAATGGGTGGCATTCTGCTGATCTGGTCGGTGATCGGTGTGCTGGGCAAGGTTGAGGCCAGCTTCAATCAGATATGGGGAGTTGATAAGCCACGCCCCTTTGTGCGAAAGTTCGCAGATTACCTCTGTGCCATAATCATTCTGCCCTGTCTGCTGGCAGCCGCATCAACTGTGCCCGTAATGCAGACGGCCAGTTCGTTTATGGAGAACATACTCGGCCAGAGTGCCTCCAGCGGTATCGTGCAGGTTCTTAACTCAAATCTGCTCCGGGTTGGGATGTCCGGTCTGGGTGGCACGTTGGGGTTCGCATTCCTGCTTGGTTTTATGCCCCACGAACGGGTCAAAAAGGTGCCCGCGCTGGTGGGTGGTTTTGTGACTTTTATCCTTTTTGTTATCTGGCTCAAGGTTTGCACCATGCTGCAGATCGGTATCGGCAAATACAGCGCACTTTACGGCGGCTTTGCGGTTCTGCCAATCCTGTTGCTGTGGGTCAATACAAGCTGGCAGATTATTCTGCTGGGTTCGGAGATATCATTTGCCGTACAGAACCGCGACACCTATATGCTGGAGCTTTTCGCGGATCAGGCCAGCATGCGGGCACGGCTTCTGATGGCGGTCACTCTTTGTGTAGAGAGTGTGCGTGCCTCAAAGCAGGAGAATGGCGGTGCTTTTGATGCAGAGCTCTACGCACATGAAAACGGAGTGCCGCACCGTTTTGTTACTCAGATTCTGGATGAGCTGGTAACTCACAATATTCTGGCAGAGGTTGCAGATCATCCCGGTAAATACCTGCTGTGTAGATGCAGCAGCTCTCTAAGCGTAGCTGACATTGTTAATGCCATGATGAGCAAGGGGGAGTCTATTGAAACTCTTGGTCTGGAGGAACTCAGTTCTCAGGTGGCATCGTTGAGAGAAAAATGGCGCGAAGCGGAGCAGAATGTGCTTTCAATCCCGCTGAACCAATTGTGTATAGCTGAATCCTGAAAAATAGAGTAGTATGAGTAGTTGAAAAGGTTCAAGAGGTTGAAAGGTTCAAGTGGTTCAAGTGGTTCAAAGGTTGAAAGGTTCAAGTGGTTCAAGTGGTTCAAAGGTTGAAAAGGTTCAAGTGGTTCAAGCTTGTGGAATTGATGGCGGTTTGCCATCTGGAGGGTTCGGATAAATCGATTCAGTCGATAGGGCCTACCTGCTGCAGAGGCGGAAGCTGCCCGCTGGAACCCTTTTCAAGGAGAGTTTTACATGTCAGACAATAAGCGTAAAATAGTTGTAACATCCGCCCTTCCGTATGCCAATGGTGATATCCATATTGGTCATCTGGTTGAATATTTGCAGACCGATTTCTGGGTACGCTTTCAGAAGATGCGCGGTCATGACTGTCTTTATATCTGTGCGGATGATACCCATGGAACCCCGATTATGGTGCGATCCCGCAATGAGGGGATCACACCTGAAGAGCTGATAGCCCGTAGTTATAAGCAGCATGTTAAGGATTTCGATGATTTCCAGGTGAATTTTGATCACTACGGCTCGACCAACTGTGATGAGAACCGCGCATTCAGCGAGAAAATCTTCAAGGCCATGGAAGCCAGCGGCAACATTACCCAACGCACTCAGCCGCAGCTATTCTGCGAGAAGGATCAGATGTTTCTGCCCGACCGCTTTGTCAAGGGCAGCTGTCCGAAGTGTTCCGCAGAAAATCAGTATGGTGACTCCTGTGATTCTTGCGGCGAGACCTATGCCGCCGAGGAACTCAAAGATGCCCGTTGCACACTTTGCGGCAGTACTCCGATCACGCGCGAGAGCGAACACCTCTATTTTGAATTGGAGCCGTCGCGTGACTTTCTTAAAGAGTGGATTCCGGTGCATACCGCTCCGGAAATTGCCAACAAGTTGCTGGAGTGGTTTGATGAGCCGCTGCGTGGTTGGTGTATCTCACGCGATGCACCCTACTTCGGCTTTGAAATTCCAGGTCATCCCGGCAAGTTTTTCTATGTATGGGTCGATGCGCCGATCGGTTACATGGCATCGCTGACCCAGTGGTGTCAGAAGAACGGCGAGAATTTTGATGAGTGGTGGCAGAGTCCCGATGCCGAGCTCTATCACTTCATCGGCAAGGATATCGTCCGCTTTCACTCTCTTTTCTGGCCGGCTATGCTCAAGACCGCCGAGTACAAAACACCGGATCAGGTTTTTGTACATGGGTTTCTGACGGTCAACGGGGAGAAGATGAGCAAGTCCAAGGGTACCTTTATCAAGGCACGCACCTATCTGGATCATCTCAAAGCCCAGGATCTGCGTTTCTACTATGCCTGCAAGCTGAACAGCACCGCCGATGATATGGATCTGAACATGGATGATTTCATTGGACGTGTGAACTCCGACCTGGTGGGCAAGATAACCAATCTTGCTTCGCGCGGTGCGCAGATGCTCTATAAGCGGCTGGATGGGGTTTGCGGTGTTATGGATGATGATGGCCGCAGGCTCTGTGATGAGGCGCGCTCAAAAGCGGAGCTTGTTGCCAAGCACTATGAGGCCCGTGATTTCAACAAAGCCATGGTTGAGGTAAGGGCCTTGGCCGATCTTGCTAACCAGTACTTTGACACCCAGGCTCCGTGGCTTTTGATCAAAACCGATCCTGAGGCGGCCCGTTGTGTAATGACATCGGTGCTGAATCTCTTCCGTATTCTGGCAATTTACCTGCAGCCGGTGCTGCCGGAGTATGCTCTTAAAGTTGCGGCGCTGTTTAATGAAGAACCCTATGTCTGGTCGGATATAGAGAAGGTAATCGAGAGTGTTCCCATTAACAAATATGCCTACCTCACCCAGCGGGTTGAACAGGATGCCGTGACCAGGATGGTGGCGGAGAGCAAAGAGAGCGCTGTGCAGGATTCGGTAGTCGTTATTCCTGGGATCGAACCGGTCAAAGAGACCATTGACTTTGACACATTTTCAAAAATAGATCTGCGGGTCGCAACCGTTATCTCGGCTGAGGCAGTTGAGAAGGCCGACAAGCTGCTGCGGGTGATGCTGGATATTGGCGATGGCAAGCTACGCCAGGTCTTTGCCGGTATCAAGAAGTACTACGATCCGGATAAGCTGGTGGGGCGGCAGGTTGTGATGGCTGCTAATCTGGCACCGCGCAAGATGCGCTTCGGGCTCTCAGAAGGAATGATTGTCGCGGCGGGTAATCCAGATGGCGACCTCTTCGTAGTCTCACCTGATGCCGGGGCTCTCCCAGGCGCCGGTGTGAAGTAGTCCGTACTCGTACACATACTCGTACACTACGGAAAAGACAACCCAAAGAATTGTGATGTTCTGTTTTAACCCAACGAAGCCGGAACCAAAGCGAAAGTCCTTCGCAAACAGGATCGAAGTTAAGAAAAAAACCGAAAAACATGGTTTATGGCAGAAGTTTTATTATTCCGCCGGAGGCTTTGGAGTGCGCAGACCTGTCTGCGCTTCTGAGTTCGGCCGACTCCGTCCTCGTCCTGCAAGTGGAACTACACCGTGGCACGGCAGGTTGCCGCACTTCGCGCCGCCACAACCCACTCATTCTCATTGAATACAGAGGTTTTAGACGTGAGTATTTTCGAGTTAACTTTAATTTACTCATGAGTATTTTCTAGTTGACTCTAAAACACTCATGCCTTATTATGGGCACAGTAATGAACGAAACACGTTATATTAGCACCTTTATAGAAGAGGATCTTGCCAATCGGATGGTTTTTATTGGTGGTGCACGTCAGGTTGGTAAAACGACTCTTGCGCTCTCTTTTCTGACGGATAATCTTGGGGAGAAATCACCGGCTTATCTGACATGGGACTCGTTGTCAGATAGGGAGAATATCCTTAATGCGCGTCTGCCGTCAAATCAGAAGCATGTTATCTTTGATGAGATTCATAAATATGCTGAGTGGCGTAATCTTTTAAAAGGTCTATACGACAAAAATAAGTCCGATACATCATTTATTGTAACCGGTTCCGCTCGGTTGGATTATTATCGTAAAGGTGGTGATTCCTTGCTTGGACGCTATCATTACTATCGGTTGCATCCACTATCTCTGATGGAGTGTGCAAAAGAACCGGATAAAAGTCTGGTTGATCATCTTCTTCGGTTTGGTGGATTTCCAGAGCCTTTTTTTTCTGGTAGCGAACGTTTCTGGCGCCGTTGGCGCAGGGAGCATACTGCCCGTGTGATCTACGAGGATCTGAGAGATCTGGAGCGGGTGAAGGAAATCACAAAACTGGAGTTACTTTTAAATCATCTGCCTGCCTGTGTCGGTTCTCCTCTGTCGGTTAATCAGCTGGCAAAACTGTTGCAGGTTGCACATGCCAGTGTTGAAAAATGGATCTCAATATTTGAGAACCTGTACATCATTTACCGGATAGCACCTTTTGGATCTTCGAAAATAAGGGCTGTGAAAAAAGAAAATAAGCTCTATTTTTGGGATTGGTCCGCGAATACGGATGTCGGTGCTCGTTTTGAAAATATGGTTGCCGGACATCTCTTGAAGTATTGTCATTTCATAGAGGATACAGAAGGGTACAATATGGAACTCCGCTTCATCAGGGACACTGATGGACGCGAGGTGGATTTTGTTGTTTTGAAGGGAGGTAAACCGCTTTTTGCTGTTGAATGCAAAACTGGTGAGCGTAATCCTTTAGCCGCATGTGCATATTTCAGAGAACGCACCGCTATTCCCCTTTTTTATCAGGTTCATTTAGGTGAAAAAGATTACGGCAGTGCCAAAACCGGTACGCGTGTGCTGCCATTTGCAACTTTTTGCAGAGAGTTAAATCTTCCTTGAACTTACACATCGCCATACCTGTCATGGATGAAATGGAGTGGCTCCCGCATACGTTGGAGTCACTTTCAAATCAGAGCCTTAAGGCATTTAAAATCTGGGTTTGCGTTAACCAACCTGAGAGTTGGTGGGAACGTGAGGATAAACGCGGTATATGTGAAAACAATGCTCAACTTCTGCAGTGGCTCTCCACATACAATAAAGTTGATTGCCAGATCATTGACAGGTCCAGCAAAGGCAAGGGGTGGCCGGATGGCAAGGGCGGTGTCGGTGCTGCCCGGCGAGTTGTTATGGATGCCATCTCAGAGAACTCAGATGCTCAGGATATCATTGTCAGCTTAGATAGTGACACGCTGCTTGACCGTGATTATCTCGCTGAGCTCCATCAGAGCTTTGCTGAAAATGGCGATGCTGTCGGTTATACCGCTCGTTATTACCATAAGCTTACAGGAAATTCGGATATCGATAGAGCTGTTCTGCGTTATGAGATCTATCTGCGCTACTACCTCATTAATCTGCAGAGAATTGACTCCCCTTATGCTTTTACGGCTATGGGCTCTGCCTTAGCTACGACTGTTAAATT
>Ga0307990_1000399_pt1 | contig 39901 bp, 34 predicted proteins | sample EllFjometagen129_FD_203168 | JGI IMG/M metagenome (GOLD analysis project Ga0307990, IMG submission 203168) | Marine microbial communities from Ellis Fjord, Antarctic Ocean - #129 | ecosystem: Environmental > Aquatic > Marine > Unclassified | place: Southern Ocean | collected 2014-10-08
TCGTTGACAGGGCAATGGGACTAATAAATCACCGGCCTAGAAAACGGCTGGACTATAGAACACCTTATGAAGTATTCTTTAATACCAAAACATTTTTAACTGTTGCACTTACGAGTTGAATCTAAGTTATGGTCTACACCTTGGCATTGACAGTTATCTACGGTTGGATGCAGTTGAACAGAGTTTGACGACCACCTCTTTTTACTTATATCCTGTGGACTTTTTCGAGACCAGCAAAGATGAAGTGACAGTGCGGCCGGGCATAGGTCGCATATTCTAGCGGGAGCGAATCCCGCCCCGGAAGGCTGGCCAGCCACTGGGTAGCAAGTCCTGAAGAATTAGGGCCAGAGTTATATTAAAGATCCAATTGGGACATTTTAATGTTGCCACAGCAAATCTTAAGATAATTGCTGTATTCTCAAACTTAATCTTATCTGCAAGCATCTTCGATCATCTGAGTCTTGTAGCACATCAGGATATAAAGATTTATGAGGTTGCTCAGATAAATAGTGAGGAAAATACAAGGATGGCAGCGGATAAAATATGACGGTATTTATGACGGTATTTTTTGATTTAAAAAAAATAAACTCTTTTATTTACAATATCTTGTTCGCTTAGTTCAAGTCCCTGCACCGCCATCATTTAATAATCCGGAAAAATCCGGTTAGTTCCTCAGCCCCAAGTCCTAAAAAGATTTTGGGGTTTTTGTTTTTTGGCCATATACTGAACAATGACTAATTCTAATAATAGCATCGGTAAAACTATTACACCCCGGAGATAACCAGATTTTCACCAATAATTATAAGAAGTTAAAACTTCCATGGAATTCACTTTTAACGCTATATAATTCATAGCAAAAAAATACTGCCGGAATTCTTAAGTTTTGCTTTTCCTATGCCGATAATCACTTAGACGGAGAATTTGATAATGACTGTTTATACCAGACTACCTTGGAAAATGACCTTTTTGCTCGATTACTGCGTTAGGCTCAAATTATAATCCTCAAAATATGACATATATTCCTGCGGTTATAATTATCGCCTGCCTTGTACTCAAACAAAAATTCTAATTTTTCAAGACAGCCACTCGTCTGACAAAACCAATAAATTTTAACCGCTTCCGGGCGGAGGATCGTCACCATGAGTGTTTTTGTTATTGACCACAATGCCGAATCTACCGAATATATCTCTCAAATTATCAGTTCCCTGGGTCTCACCCCCAAGCCGATAAAATCGCTGGCCTCCCTGGTTACCACCTTGCAGCAGGAAACTCCGAGACTGATTATTGCTGAAGCCCTACTTCCCGGTTACGATGACTTTATTATCCTGCAATACATCAATGACCAGGATCAGAAAGAGCTGAAGAATATTCCAGTCATTGTCACAACCAGTCGTTCAAAAAGAGAAGATATTCTCAAAGCCAGACAACTTGGAGCCAAGGGGTTTCTGATTAAACCCTTTGACAAAAAATCATTGATCCAACAAATCAAACTGGCCCTGAAAATCAAAGACCTGACTCCGACAAAAGTCGCAGCTAAAATCGGGCATACTGGAAGCACACGCCGTCAGCAACAACAAAAAATCTCTCTGAACAGCATCAATACAGAACGTCTTAAGAGCCGGATCATGCAGAAAATAGAATCTATTCCATCATTACCGGCCATTGTCTATAAAGTGATGCAATTAATTAATGATGAAAGCTCCAACGCGGCTGACTTCGAGAATCTGATTGTCAAAGACCAGGCCCTGACCGCCCGTATGCTGCGGATGGTCAACTCTTCTTTTTTCAGCCTATCCCGTAAAGTTAATTCAATTTCCGATGCGGTGGTATACCTGGGACACAATACCATCAAAAGCCTGGTACTGGGTGCTTCGACCTCGAACCTGTTTAAAAAAAGTCTCAAGGTTTATGGCTATCAGAAAGAAGGTCTATGGCAACATGCAAACCTGGTGGCAGCCCTGGCCCGTTATCTGGCTAAATCTGCCAACCTGACGCCAGCAGAGATTGAAAATTGCTACGTATCCGGATTATTGCATGACATTGGCAAACTCATTCTTGGACCTTTTGTGGAACAATTCGCTGATCGTTTTGCCCCCGCAATTACAGCAAATAAGCCCCTGTCTCAGGCTGAAAAAGAGATACTTGGTTTTGATCATGGGGAAATAGGAGGGATCCTGTTAACAAACTGGAAGCTACCAACAAACTTGGTTGAATCAGTTAGCATGCATCACTTTCCGGAAAATGCCACGGTTAATCCCCGTGAAACACTGGTCATTTCTCTAGCCAACAACCTTAGCAATCGATTGGGCTTTGCCCTTGAACAGCCGGTGGAACGACTGAGCCAGGAGCAAAGAGAGAAAGCTTATAAAATGCTCAATTTACCGCCAGACTGGGAAGAACAACACCATGATGAAATCATCACACTGGCTGCTCAGATCATGGAATTAATCGACAAGCTCTAAAATCATCACAATAATTAGAGCCATTGACAGCAAAATTAAATTTATTACCGTACGCGCCGCTATCATTGAAGAAGTAAAAGAAACAAAAAGGGAGAAGCTGAATGAAGGGGTCGATTCAACAAGCTGTAATGGAAATTCATGCCTCCATGGATTCTGAAGAAATATACCTGGCCATGAGCAGGCAACTGGCCGGGCGATTCAATATTCAGGCCTTTTCCATCTTTCTTTTCAATAATGACAGCCAGCAATACAACCTTGATTATTCAACCATTATTGACTGCGGTTATTGGGATGAAATTTTTTTCGACCGTGAAGATGTAGCTTTTGACTATTTTTCCGGGCAGGAACCCCTTAACATCCCCTCACAGCTAACCTGGTTTGGCAATGAATTTGATGTCTATTGGGTCGATCTGCTGCTGCGGGATAAAGAAGTGGCCATAGCTTTTGTGGCCCATGAATACCTGGAAAACTTCTCCGAATATGCCACCATATTACAAATCTACCTGGACCAAGTCTGCCTTTCACTGATCAAAACCAAAATCTATGAAGAAATGTGCAATTTCAAAGAGGAAAGCGCCGCCAAGCTCGATGCCATCAATGAAATGGGTGAATTGTTGGGAAACCTTGATTTGGACCGGATCATGGCTAAACTCATGGAACTGTCCCTGAAGATTCTGCTGGCGGAAGTTGGATCTATTATGCTTTTTAATGACGATAACGAACTGTCAACCAGCATTGAATGGGGGTTAAAAGACGACTTTGTCAAATCAATTATCTATACGGACGGTACCAGACTGATTGATAAAGTGGCAACCAGCAGATCCGTTTATCATATTGAAGACCTCCCCCATGACCAGGAACTGAGCATTGCCAGCAACAAGTATGCAGTCAACTCCATCATTTCGTTTCCACTGTTCACCAAGAACAAAACCTATGGGGTAATTAATGTCATCAACCAGGAAGGTGGAACCTCGTTCGGCAGTCTGGAAATAGAAACGCTGAAAACGGTAGCTCAACTGGCTTCCATCGCCATCGAAAACGCTGTTTACCACCAGCAGGCCATTGAGCAGGAAAAGCTTTTGGAACAGCTTCGCATTGCCGGAGATATCCAGCGAGGACTTTTACCCCAGGCAAACCCTGTTATTGAAGGTCTGGACATCAGTGGCATCAGCATGCCGGCGGTTAATGTCGGAGGTGACTTTTTTGATTATATTAATACACCGGAAGACAAATTGTGCGTCGTCATTGGGGATGTTGCCGGCAAAGGCATCCCGGCAGCCCTGCTGATGGCAATGACCCGCAGCATGCTCAGATCCAGTCTGCAGCAATCAGAAAATAATTTGAATGATCTGCCGAAGAGGGTTCAGTCAGTTAACAATTCTCTGGCCCGGGAAAATCTGAATGGTAAATTCGTTACCGCCCTGATTTATATCCTGGATCTCAAGGTAATGAAAATCCATTTTCTCAGTGCCGGACATACTCCACTTTACATTTTCCGTCCCCGGGAAAACAGCTTTCAATCCTACAATGAAGGAGGTCTGCCTTTTGGCATCCTGGAAAACGAAGAATACCAGCATGCGGTTGTGGACATTAACCCAGGAGATATCCTGGTGACCTACACTGACGGGGTGACGGAAGCCCAGTGCAAAAGCGGCGAACTGTTTGGCTATCAGCGGTTACAAAATATAATCAAGGAACAGGCCAGCCAAAGTGCCCAGGACATTCGCAACGCGGTAATAAAAGAAGTGGAAGATTTTGCCCTGGGGATGCCCCAGTTTGATGATCTGACCCTGGTGGTGGCCAAAATTGGCAACTGAAAGAAATTTCCCAGGATGTTCCGGCATGGTTCTCGCTCATTTTCGCCGGCCGTCCATGGCCGGCTTCCGAGGCGTCCGCCGCGAATCACCAATGTGGGACAGTTTTTAAAACTGTCCCAACTCCGGCGGCCAAAACCGCTATGAGCCAAGCCCGAACATCCTGTAATGTATCCCTGGCAATGCAAGTCAGAAAATTGAGTTTTTTTAGCCGCAATAAATATCTCCATCCATTCTTCCGTTGCACCATAACCAGGAAGCTGATAAAGTCCTCCAGTTGATTTTTTCTTCCATTATCCGCTTTAGCCAGACACCAATTACTGAACGCCATGGACCGGTTGCCGCTTCCAGTCATAATCCACCATTTTATCCCCATGCTGCTGGTGTTAATTCTCCTGCCAGGAGCCTGTTCTCCATTACCACCAGCAAAAAATCATGACGATCAGATAACCATCGGGCTCGAAGGTTCACCCACCACCCTTGATCCGCGCTACACCACCGATGCCTATGGATCCCGCATCCTGCCACTGATTTACAATGGCCTGGTAACTACCGATCGCCATGGCTCCATCGTTGCCGACTTGGCCAACAGTTGGAAAATCATTGATAATCATACCTATCTTTTCAGGCTCCGGCCAAAAGTAAGTTTCAGCGATGGCTCACCCTGCACTTCCAAGGATATCAAGGCAACTATTGATTTTATGCGAAAACCGGACAATGGCTGTCCGGCCTATGGCAGTCTGAACATCATTGATTCAATCCAGACTCCTGACTCACTCACGGTTGTTTTTCACCTCAAAAAGCCTTTTGCCAGTTTTTTATACGCTCTGACCTGCTACATAGTACCGGCATCCTGCTGCCAGCATAGCCTTACAAAACCCATGGATATCCCGGGCACCGGAGCATTCAGACTGGTGGAATTTGCCCGTGGACATCGAATTATCCTGTCCAGAAACCCACACTATGATCTCGCGACACCACATCTTAAGCGTATCTGTTTTAAAATCATCACCAATGATACCACCAGGATTCTGGCTTTAAAAAAAGGAACGGTTGACCTGGTCCAGAATGCCATTCCGCCCTATGCCCTAAAATTCTTCCAGCGGGATCAATGCCTGCGGGTACTCAGTCGCCAGGGAAGCGGCTATAAATATATTGGCTACAACCTGAAAGATCCAATAGTCGGCAACATCATGGTACGTAGGGCTATTTCTCTGGCCATCGACCGCCGACAGATCATTCGCTATGTCCTCAAAAACCAGGCCCGTCTGGCAAACGGCCTGCTACCGCCGGAGCACTGGGCCAGCACTCAGTTTCTAAAACCGGACTCCTTTGACCCTGACCAGGCAGCCATGATTCTGGATCAGGCCGGATTTCCACCACAAGATCCTGAGGGAATCCGCTTCAGCCTGAGTTATAAGACCTCTACAAACCAGGAAAGTTATGAAATCGCCCAGATCATCAAAAAACAACTGGCACAAATCGGCATCAGAATTGATATTCTCCGCTTTGAATGGGGAACCTTTTTCGCCGATATCAAGAAGGGTAATTTTCAACTCTATTCGCTGAAATGGATAGGCATTCAGGATCCTGATATTTTTCACTACATCTTCCATTCGTCCAGTATTCCACCCCAGGGTGCCAACCGTGGGCGCTTCTCTAACCGGGAAATGGATAGCCTGCTGGAAGAAAGTCGAACAGTCATTGACCTGAAAAAACGCCGGCAGATTTTTTTCAGGATCCAGCAGATCGTTGCTGAGCAGAAAATTTACACCAGTCTCTGGTACCGGAATGATGTGGTTATCATGAAGCGGAGGCTGGAAGGTTTTGAAATCTATCCGGGAGGTGCTTATACTTCACTCAGGAAAGTCAAATGGCAAGATACCTGATCAAAAGACTATTAACCATAATTCCCACCATCATCGGGGTGGTTACCATGGTGTTTTTTCTGGTTCACCTGATCCCCGGTGATCCGGTTACCGTCATGCTGGGAGAACATGCCATGGCGGTGGAAAAAGCAGCTTTGCGACACCAGTTGGGGCTGGATCAGCCACTATTGAGCCAGTATCTCATCTTTCTTAAAGGTATTTTTCATGGCAATCTGGGCAGTTCAATTTTCTACCGGCTGCCAGTCAGCTCCGTCATTGCCGACCGGCTGCCGGCCACCATCATTCTGGCTACCGCCGCCATGGGTGTGGCCCTGCTTATTGCCCTGCCCCTGGGAATCCTGGCTGGCTGCCGGCAGTACAGCGCCATTGACAATTTCAGCATGTTTTTTTCCCTGCTGGGAATATCAATGCCAAATTTCTGGCTTGGACCTCTGCTGATTATTGCTTTCTCCATCAAACTGGACTGGCTGCCGGTATCGGGAATGGATAGTTTGAAAAGTCTTATATTGCCGGCCATCACCCTGGGAACCGCCCTGGCCGCCATCCTTTCACGCATGACCCGTTCCAGCCTTTTGGAAGTTATCAGCCAGGAATACCTGACCGCCGCCCGAGCCCGGGGACTGCCAGGCTGGAAGGTCCTGATGAAGCACGCTTTAAAAAACGCCCTGCTGCCGGTAGTCACCATTGTCGGCCTGCAGTTTGGGGCTTTACTTTCCGGAGCAATTGTCACCGAAAAGGTTTTTTCCTGGCCGGGAATCGGCAGTTTGCTGATTCAGGCAGTTTTTACCCGGGATTATCCCATGGTCCAGGGATGCATCCTGGTCATCTCCTTTTGCTACATCATTGCCAATGTTGCCACCGAACTGTTCTATGCCCTCATTGATCCACGAATCCACTATGAGTAAAATAGCGATCAACTGAAGTTACTGCAATTGAACATCCTGCAATAATTTCCTGATATCGGAATTCCAAAAACTTTAAGCTTTTCTTGACAGATGATAAAATGCCGGTTAGAAATATATTAGGAAGCAACAATAAAGCATCTTTTGTTTCTGCCAGCATAGCGAAAACATTCTCAGACTTCAGTAAATCAACTCAAGATTTAAGAGGGGTATTTTTTCTGAATGGAGCAATTCCTGGGATAACAAGCTTTCAGCTTCCCGATTAAAACAGAAAGTTGGAAAAAATCTTACAAATCAAATTTAGAATGGAGGCAAGTCATGAAAAAGATGATCAGATTGATGGTAATGATTATGGTACTGGCTTTCTCAGTAAATGCCAGCGCATGGTATTTATACTGTGATTGAGAAAATGGAGATGGAACTAAAGTCAAACATAGCAGGATCGATATTACCAGCGTTCAGAACAACGGTCTCATCCAATTACAATTTAACGAGTACGGTCCGTGGGTCAATCCTGATAAAACATACAATTCTGATGGACAAGTAATATTCAAACAAGTAACACTCGGAGAATATAGAGGTTCTGAGAGTATCGTAAGCAATGGTCAGCGGGGTTACGCGCAAGCCTTTGCAATCGTGAGTGGCTTTTACGTCTTTATTTTCCATTCCAGGATATTCGATCTAGAATACATTCATCCGATGTATGGTTCTCAGTATCAGGCGGAGGTTTTATGTCTGGAATATCGACCAGATTTATTGGGATTTCTCCTAGTTGATACTTGGCATACCTTTTACGCAACTAATTCGGATGTAAATGCAAACGAATGGTATCATGCGACCCCGAATAAGGTACCGGATGAGATGCTTATTTATTACCTCGCGGAATAATAAGAAAGTCCATCATAATAATTGAGCTCATGCCATCAAAAATAATCTGATATCTTTGGTGATGGCCCGTGGGGTGTGATCTCAACTATATAAAGCTGTCATGGTCAGATTTTGAGCGGCTTTGGACGCGTATGGGTTGGTTTGCGGCGAGCGCCGATGTAATTTTTCACCAGAACTTTCTAAAAAAGCAACCAGCACCAAGGAGAGTATGTCATGAAAAAAACATTATTATCCATTCTTTTTATCCAGATGATATTTCTGACTTTGATATCTACGGCTTTTTCCCAATGCGGAACGGTAGCCGATGATCTCTCCCTGGTACTGCCGTGTGTTGAATATGAAGGTCAATATTACCAGATCAATTTTAGTGCTTATACAAATCCTGCCGACCCTTCATGGCTTTACTGGCGGTATGAATCCATCCAGGTCGCCTCAGGAGGGTCGTCTTGCGCCCATGCCGATAACGCTCTGACCATCACCGCGCCATGTATCTATTACGCGGGCTATAATCTTGCGATGACGCTGGAATATTATGTTAATCCCGCCGAGCCCAACTGGCCGTACTGGAAACTGGGATCCCAATTTGCCGTAAACCCGGTAACCATAAAGTCTATTTCCGGCGATACCATGGATCTTCTCCTTCCCTATTACTCCAGCATTGATTTTCAGGCAGTTATGACCTGCATGCAACAATGCAGCAGTAATGATGATCCCGCTTGTATTATGTCGTGCATGCCTGACCTTGGGCTTGGCAGCGCCTTTTCACTGGCCTTTGAACTCTGCAACCCGGGAATCACGCCCATAGAATTTTGCCTGCCGGCCGGTGCTTATTTCGAACCAGGCACGGGAGATGTCCAACCCATGCTCATCGGGGTTGACGAATGTCTGATAGTACCACCAGTAGAATGTAAAATATTTTTGGTGCCGACCTACTGCATGGATAGTGGCACTTCCGCCCCCTCGGAAGAAGACGTGTATGGAATAGCGGGAGCGGGCATAGCTCAACAGACCTGCATTGCTGAAATACTGAATCTGATAAGGGATGAAACGAAGATCTCCCAGGCCAACTCATACATCATTCAGGACACGATATGGGAATGCACGGAAACCGGTTCAATAACAGAGGATCAACGCACTGCTTTACAAAATATGTAACCCAAGTTGAATGCTTTCAACTGCATAAAACTGTCATAGTCAGATTCTGAGCTGATTTGGACGCGTATGGGTTGGTTTGCGGCGAACGCCGATGTAATTTTTCACCAGAACTTTCTAGAAATTAACAACCAGCACCAGGGATGATATTTCTGACTTTGATATCTACGGCTTTTTCCCAATGCGGAACAGTAGCCAATGATCTCTCCCTGGTACTGCCGTGTGTTGAATATGGCGAAAAACCGATGGGGAATTTATCAAGATGTTCCTGCAGCTTTCGATAGACACTATCATTTTGTTGCGTATTTTTACCTTTTTTTCCTACTGTCCAGCAGACAACTTATAGTATACCTTCAATCATTCAGCCCAGCAAATCCCAACTGAGCGGCGTTCCTCTTTTTACCTGCTGATTTATTTTTTTACCGAGCAGCTGTTGATAAAACTTAGGCGGCAATCCCATTCCCGGCCTGATGACCCTTACATTATGAGGAGTAAAAATATCGCCTTTCTCCATATCCTGAGTGATATAGAGAGAACGACGAAACACCAGGGATTTTTGTTCTTTTTCCGTTGGCCCATAAGAAACCCGTCCGAGAGACTTCCAGGCCCGTTTCATTTCACTGACCATAAGACGCATCTCTTCGGGTTCCAGCGAAAATGCAGCATCCACCCCACCATCTTCACGGCTCAGGGTAAAATGCTTTTCCACCATTACCGCCCCCAGTGCAACAGCAGCTATTGCCGCCCCGATACCCCTGGTGTGATCAGAAAGGCCAACCGGACAATCAAAAAGCTGCTGCAGGTGAGGTATGGTTAACAAATTAGATTCTTCCGGGCTGGCAGGATAACTGCTGGTGCATTTCAGCAGAACAAGCTCACGGCAGCCCGCCTCGCGAGCACACCGAACCGCCTCATCCAATTCACTGATTGAAGCCATACCTGTAGACATGATCAGTAGTTTTCCCGTGGCGGCAACTTTTTCAATCAAGGGAAGATCTACATTTTCAAAAGAAGCAATCTTATATGCCGGGACCTGCAGATCTTCAAGAAAATCAACAGCCGTCTCATCAAAAGGCGTACTGAAACACAAGAGCCCCAGCTCCCGGCAACGATTGAAAATCGGTTCATGCCAAGCCCATGGAGTGGCGGCCTCCTGGTAGAGATCATAAAGCGAGCGCCCGGACCACAAACTTTCCGGATTAGAAATAAGGAACTCTTTTTCCTGCAGATCCAAGGTCATGCTGTCGGCGGTATAAGTTTGCAGCTTAATGGCATCAGCACCTGTTTTTGCCGCTTCATCGACAATGTTCAGCGCCCGCTCCAACGATTGATTATGGTTCCCTGACATTTCAGCAATGATAAAAGGAGGATCTGAACAGCTGATCCATCGGTCACCTAGCTTCAGCCGACAAGAAAACGGATGATCATCATTCATGGGCTATAACCTCCTGGAAAACGCCATAATATTCACTAAATCCAGCCGCAAGAAAAGCTTTTCTCCCGGCAGTATTTTCTATCAGCACCTCCGCCTGGATAGTTTTGCAGGACGGGAAACGGGACCGGACCCAGCTGCTTCCAGCCCTGATCAGGGAGCTGCCCAAGCCTTGGCCATAGCAGCCGGGAACAAGATAGACGGAAACCAGGACCTTCAGGTCAGAAAGGAAATCATAGCGCAAAACCCCCACCGGCTGACCGTTCTGTTCACCGACCAGCAGGACACACCGATCATCGTCCAGAGATTTGTGGAACCATTGTTGGTGCGCATCCAAAGAAATTTCCTCCCCGGAAAAAGAAAAAAGGCGCGTTATCTCAGCGTTGCGCCAGGCATGGATTTTATCACAATCGCTTTCCTCTGCCCGACGCAAATCTATTTTCTCCGGAAAAAGAATCCGGCTCAGGCGCTGGCAGCCATAGCCATCTACCAACTCCCGGCTGCGCTGGCTTAAAGAGCGACGCCACCAGGGAAAATCCAGCAGTGATTGTACCGCCCGGGCAATGATCTCTCCACTCACCTGCGATGCTTCTCCAAGATACAATATCCGGCCATCCAAGCCCAGGGTTTCGGACAAAGCGGTCTGGTTGTCTGCGACACTGATGACAATGCTCGGCAATCCCAGGCAGCAGCGTTCCCAGGTTGTCGTCCCCCCGGCTCCCAGGGCAATGTCTGCTTTGGACATCAGGGAAGCCATAGTATCAACCTGACAATGGAAAGTTACCTGTTTGCAGGAAGCGGCCTGTTTTTCAATTTTTTCACGATAAGGATTCCCACTGCCTACCACCACATCAAGCTGCAATTGACGATTGGCCAACAAGGGTAAAGCGGCAAGTGTTTTGCCGGTTTCATCGGTAGCATCACTGCCGCCAAAAAAAACAAAGAGACGATTGCCAGGTTTTCCTTTTTTCTCCCCCTTTTGCCGGGAAAAGCTGGAATCCAGCAAAGCAAAGCGTGGCCCCAGCAATAACCGGCAATCAGAAGAAACCAGGCCATCATAACGATGCTTCATCTCAGGATAAAACCCCTGGTCAAGCAACACATCACAATCATGTTTACGATTCGCCAGATCATCCAGCACCAGGATTTTTTCAACCCGCTCCCGGAGCACCGATTCCCATTCCCGTCCCAGAACATAGTGGTCGACAACCAGCCAGTCAACAGTGTTCGGCAGCGCATCTACAACGGCAACGGTCTCCCGGGCATCCTTAGCAGGCAGGCATTCCGGTACACCTTCCACTGGTGCCGGCAGACAAAAAACACGAAAGTTACGGTCAGACAGTAAGTCACAAAGGTTGCCGGGAAGTTGACGACAAATAAAAAAAACTTCAGCGCCCCTCGTTTTCAGCTCGCTCGCCAGGGAAAGACAGCGTCGGATGTGGCCGGAACCGATTTTAATGGAGGCGTCAGCCCTGATTACAACCCGCAATGATCATCCTCCAGTTTTTTCTGTTCCACATGCTCATTGAGCTTTTCCATTTCCGGGTGGCGCTGTAATAAGGCAAAGACATCAGCGGTAGTAAAAGTTTCTCCTGGCCGATAGAGATACTGATAAACAGCTTCGATAAATTGCCAGTCACTTGGTGTATCCAGGGTCCAACGATAATGTGACCGGTCAACGAGGTCCTTGTGGCTGACCAGTTGAAACAGGTCCTCATGCTGATAGAGATAAGGGGTCACATGCTCACGTTCGAAGGGTTCTTGGGCTTGCTGAGCAGCCATCGCCAGAACTTTGCGGCTGAAGATTTCAACATCAAGACCCCGGGGGTAGGTTCGTTCAAGGGTATTACTCAGATAGTCGACTGCCGGCAAAGAAAAGAATTTTCGCACCATATGATCAATGAGTTCAGGATCAATCAACGGACAATCAGAAGTTATGCGAACAACCACATCGGCACCACAATCTCCGGCAGCGGCGGCATAACGACCCAGCACATCCTCTTCACTGCCGCGGAATACCCCGGCACCATACTTTCGACTTTCTGCCACAATCGCGTCATCAACCGAATGAGTAGTGGTCGCCACGACCAGACCATCCAGGGTTTTGGAGGCTTGCAGGCGGCTGATAACATGGGCCAGCACTGATTTATCAGCCAGTTTTTTCATCACTTTGCCCGGCAATCGGGTTGAAGACATACGAGCTTGAATAATAGCAATGGTATTCATTGCAACAGGCTCTTTATACTCTGGCGCACACTTTCGATAACCCTGGCAACATCATCATTCGTCATGGCCGGATAAAGTGGGATGGTGATGGCGTGCCGATAATATTCCTCCGCCAAGGGATAGTCTCCAGCACGATAGCCAAACTTGTTGCGGTAATAGGGCTGCAGATGTACGGGGATATAGTGAACGTTGACCCCAATTCCTCGTTCACGCAGGGCATTGAAAAGATCAGCACGATCCAAACCCAGAGCCAGAATCACATAAATATGAAAAGATGAGCTGACTTCCGGACGTTGAGCAATCAATCCCAACGCAGCTTCATCCTGAAAGGCTTTTTTATAAGTCCGGGCAATATCCCGGCGGCGGGTCACAAACGCATCAAGTTTTTTCAACTGACTGAGGGCCAGGGCACACTGAAAATCCGTTATCCGGTAATTAAAACCCAATACCTGCATTTCATAAAACCAGGGACCTTCGTTCGCACTTAAACGCTCTGGATCTTTTACTATTCCATGGGACCTTAAAAGGCAAAGCTGGTCATAAAGTTTTTTATTATTGGTCGTAATCACCCCACCTTCACCAGCAGCAATATGCTTGACCGGGTGGAGAGAAAAGATTGTCATATCACTGTGGGCACAACAACCGGTTTTAAAGTGATGACCATCAACCGTATAGGAAGAGCCCAAAGCATGGGCAGCATCCTCAATAACAATCAGATCATGTTCCCTGGCAATGGTGTTGATGGCAGCCAGATCACAGGGTTGACCGGCAAAATGTACCGGAATGATCCCCCGGGTTGCCGGGGTCAACTGTGCTAAAATTTGATCAGTAGCTATGCAACCGGTTTTGGGATCGATATCAGCAAAAACAGGCTTTGCCCCCACATAGATCACACAATTTGCCGAGGCCACAAAAGTGATAGGAGAGGTAATAACCTCATCTCCCGGAGCAAAACCGGCCGCCAGTGCTGCCAGATGGAGAGCCGCCGTGCCACTGGAAACCGCCACGGCATAACGAACCCCGCACAAAGAAGCAAAAGCCTGTTCAAATTGTTGCACCATCGGTCCCTGGGTTAACCAGTCAGAGTTGAGAATATCAACCACCGCCTGGATATCATCAGGTCCGAGAAAATGACGTCCATAAGGAATATATCGGGAAGACATACGTTATCCTTTTTAAACCGTAAAATCAGGATCGACATGTTCACGCATCAAAGTACGTAATTCCTCCACGCTCAAACGATCCGGATTATCATTACTGTTATACTCAAAATTTTCCTGACACCTGACGGCATTATTAGCTTTGATGAACTCATCCACATCCCATAAACGCATGGAAGGTAGAATCACATATTCATCCTCAAGTTCTATTGTATTAATAGCATCTGAAACCGTTATCATCTCTTCATGCAGTTTCTCTCCAGGGCGAACTCCGATAGTGCGCAACTGACATCCGGGAGCTATTGCTTCGGCCAACTCGGTAATCAGGTAACTGGGGATTTTGGGAACATAAATCTCACCACCCCACATCATTTCCAGGGCTTTTAAAACCATCCGCACCCCATGATCCAGGGTAATGTTAAAACGGGTCATCCGTTCATCGGTAATCGGTAAAAACCCGGTATGGCGCTGCTGCAGGAAAAGAGGGATGACACTGCCCCTGCTGCCCATAACATTACCATATCTGACCACGCTGAATTTAATGTCCTTTTTCCCTTTAATATTATTGGCAGCCACAAACAGTTTGTCTGAACAAAGTTTTGTTGCTCCATAGAGATTAACCGGACCGGCAGCCTTATCGGTACTCAAAGCAACTACTTTTTTCACCCCGGCATCAAGACAGGTTTCAATAATATTTTGTGCCCCCATCACATTGGTCTTAATACATTCAAAGGGGTTGTATTCCGCCGCTGGAACCTGTTTGAGAGCCGCAGCATGGATGACAATATCAATATCCTGCAAAGCCCGTGACAGGCGCTCTTTGTCGCGAATATCTCCAATAAAATAGCGAAGTTGAGGGTACTTTTCAGGAGAGAGAACCTGGGCCATCTCAAACTGCTTAAGTTCGTCACGGGAAAAAACCACCAGCCTGGTAATTTCCGGATAACGGTCAAGAACCGTCTTGATAAATTTCTGACCGAATGATCCGGTTCCGCCAGTCACTAAAATTGAACGTTCTTTTAACAAGGGATTATACCGTCCTCTCTGTCAATAGATTGATTTCATGCATCAAGAATCACAATACATTTAGCCAACATCAAAACATTATGCTATATAATTAACATTCATAAAATCAATTTCACCCTAACTAAATCCAGCTGAAAATGAAAAACTCTCTCTCACTAAAACACTTCGCAAGAAAAGTATATGCAGGTTTCTGCATCGCAACTGCCCGGATTATACACTATTGCCACGCCCGACACAATCCTCCCGCCTCCAGCCAGCAGCAGCAGCAGAACTTTATGTTGCTGATCAGTCGACCCCAGGACATTGATCTTTTCATCGATATTTATCACCAGTCGTTGAAACATCCTGAGATTGAGGTGTTTTTCTGGGCGACGAAACGGGCTCTCACACATTTTCCCGCCACCAAAAAATTGCTGGACGAAAAAGGAATTCGGACAGTATTTACCGTCACCCATGGCAACCTGATAGCAGCTATTTTCAAATTACTGAAGATTGACGCCCTGCTGAATACGGTTGAATCCACGGTGGCCAGCCACAAGGTTCCCTACATCATCACACGCATCGCCAACGCGTGCAAAGTGCATACCTATACGATGCAGCATGGCTTTGAAAACGTCGGCCTGACCTATCAGGACCCTGATTTAGGACCCAACGTTCACTTTGCAGCCCAAAATGTTCTGACCTGGGGACCGGTTGATCAACTGCCAGGCATCGTTGCCGCCGATACCCGTCGTAAATGCATAGCTGTCGGTTGTCCAAAAGTCCACCTTACCAACCTGGAAAAACCCCAGAAACAGGTCTCTAAATCACCCATCATCGCCGTCTTTGAAGGGCTCCATGTTGACCGTTTCGATAACCGGTATATGCAGCTCTTTTTTGCCGACCTGCAACATATGGCAGACACATTCACAAACCTTCATTTTATTCTGAAACCTCATCCTGGAATCATACAGCGCAGTAAAACCCACTCAGAGCTTCTCCATTCAATGAGAAATATCTTGGTACTTGATCCCGCCCGGACAGATATAACACAGTGGTCAACACCAACGCTGCTGGCCAATGCCCTGGCAGTCGTCACAACGCCTTCCACCATCGCTTTAGATGCTGCCATGGCTGCCACTCCCGTTGCAGTTATCCGTTATGGACAAGACATTCCCTACTATACCTACTATGAACCCTTGCCGATTGTTGACAGCAGCCAGGATTGGCATAATTTTCTTGAAGCTGCACTGACGGAGCGCTCCCAACTGGAAAAATCATCTCGCTGCTTTTTAGAACAGGTCAGTCTGCCGGGCAATGCGGCCGAACATATTCTCGCTGTTGTCAGCAGGCAAAATTCTTACCTAAATTAAGCAATTAGCGTTTAGCATTAAAAAATCAAGGCATTACATTCATTAGCGGTAGAACCTAACGGATGGCAGTTTGAAATAGTAAACATCCTGAATGTATTCCCAACAATTTCCTGTTTTTCATACCCCTCAAGGGGGTACTGAAAAGAGTGACAGGAATTCAGGAGTAAGTTACTAATCGCCAACAGCTAACCACTCAATTCAGCTCTTAATTGATGCTAAAAATATATTTACTCCGCCGTTCGACCCGCACATCAGAAAAACGCCCTAAAAGCTCTCCCAACCGCTTGATCCGCGCTTGTATTTCATCAGCAGTGACCCCGGGAAAACGATGTTGATGGTAGGCAAAATTATTACGATGGCCAGAACGGCGCATATTGATTTTCTTACTGACCGTACGAACCCGGTTATGTAGCCAACCCCGCAGATAACTACTCATAGGAACAGCCGGGGGCAAACTTTGGAGATAACCGGCTTCAACCAAGACATCAACCATCCGGTCACAGGACAATCGCCCATCAAGAGCAGTAATATGGGGGGCTAGAATCCGTCTTCGCTCTAATTCATCCACGGGACCCTTTTCACCCTTCACAATTTCTTGTACCAGCAGACAAAGTTCCTCTAAAGAGTATGCCCGATGGCTCACCTCATTGGGCAGATCATCGTCATATCTCCCCCCTATTACCGGTTGATAGGCCACGGTTGGCGTCCCTAAAACGGCAGCTTCGATCATGGTGGTACAACCGTTGGCGACCAGTACTTTTGCCGCCATCAGCCAAGGGGTGACGCTGTCTTCATTAATAATTTTCAGCTTTGGATAACACTTGGCAATCTCCAACCATGGACGGTGATTTTCCGCCGGATGAGGCCGTACCACAATAGTATGATCCGGCATTGCCTGACACAAGGCCGGCAACATTTCCTGAAAATGTTCAAAGAGAACCTGTTTTAAGCGCCCTTTACCGGCATCAAAGGTCTCTTTCCCCCCAGCCTCCAGTGACAAAGCCGGTTTTTTCAACTCACTCAACCTGGGGAAAAAATGATTCACTTTGCTGAAATTGGTATTTATGAGAATAAAATCACCATATTGTTCTTTCAGCATATCCGCTTTCTGCTGGTAGAATAAACGCAGTTCAGGACGGAGCAAATCTATCCGGGGGTTGCCGGTAAGATGGATCGGCGTCCCGGGATAACCGGGATAACCACGCAGCACCCGAACATCATCCTCGCCCCAGGCCAGCAAATGGGATAATTCTTTCAAAGTGACGGGAGACAGACGCCAGCGATAATATTCATCATCAGGCCAACGCACCAAACCCTCTTCATCCCAACCGACAATCTCATGACCAAGGTCACGCAGAATGGCAAACATCCTGATGCTTAACGTTCGCATACTTTTTGCCAGATAGACACCACGAGGCAGAGAGTCCACTTGGAAATGGATAAAAGCCCGTGAACCTATAATGACGGGAAAACCACGTTCAGCCGCGGCACAAGCCAGCAGGATCTTGGCATCCAATTCCCTGACCTGGCTTTCCACCGGAATTATAATCGTTGAAGGTTTATCAGTCATAAAAATCCTCAAATATTCAAAAGCAAGTGGGTATAGTAAGCATCAATTTTTCACAATCTATCTTTTCTGTTCCACGGAAAGCCGCAGCTGGACTTTTTAATCCTCCGCCTGGCCAATCAATTCTTCCCAACGGGAAGTAAACGCTTCATACAATCCGGCATCAGCAGAGATCATGCCAATCTCCTGATTAAGCCACCATGAACGGCTTGTCCAGTTAAAACTGCCAAAAATAACCCAACGTTTTTCACCACCATCAACCAGAATAAATTTATCATGCATGGGCAAGCCACTTTCACCCCCCAAGCGCCGGAAAAAGATCCCGGCATCCCTGATAATTTTTTCCGCTGACGCTGGAACACGACGCAAGGTTGAATCTGAAAGAATTTCAACATTATGCCCTTTTCTGGCAAGCTTTACCAACTTGCGAGCCATAGTCGGACCCTTCAAATGAGAGATGACAAATTTCAAGCGAAAGACAGAATTCAAAGAATGGAGAAACCGCATAACTGGATGAGGACGCAGACGGGGTAAAAAGAAGATGACCCCGCTTTTTGCTTGTAATTCCAGGTTATTATAAAGGAAAAAACGCCGGCTACCATGCATTTGCATCCTATGCAGGCACCTGGCATGGGTAACCAGATGACGTACCAGCCGGGGGTCTGTCATGCCAACCAGAACGTTATATCCTCGGTCCTGAGCACCAATTTCTCTGATAATTTCCGGAGACTCTTCCGGTTGATCACCAGAGGGATTGTAGGACCCCAGAAATGCTACCGGCTGCGGATGGGAAAAGCAATAGAGTTTTTCATGCAAATGGGGCTCCCAACCAAGCCTGAACCATGGAACCAACAGGGACAGGGAAAGACAACGAAATCCCGATCCCAGACCTTGTGGTCCGGCAAGCATTTCAATAACCAGATCATTGGCATGAGCAAAACGAGGATGCTTTTCAATGGTTACCGTCACCCTGACCCCACGGCGGTGAGCAGACAGTAAATCCTCTGCCAGCTGCCGGTCACGAAAGTAATAGGTCACCCAATCAATAGATCCACCGGCAGGAACCGCATGTATGCGCTCATCAAGCAGGTCCCGCAAATAACCTGGAGGTGCTTGGGGACCACCAAAAAAAGCTCTCATTTTTATGTTTTCCGCCCAAGGCGGGGCAACGCCCGCAACCCAAAAGAAATTTTCTGAGGATGTTTCGGCATGGCTCTCGCTCATTCTCGCTGCACATCGTGTGCAGCTCCGAGGCGTCCGCCGCGAATCACCATCCTGGTGATTCGTTCGGCGGCCAAAACCGCCTGCCTATCGCCGTGCCTGCCGGCAGGCTGGGCAGACACGGCTATGAGCCAAGCCCGAACATCCTGTAATGTCTCTGGCAATGCAAGTCAAAAAGTTGAGTTATATTCGGTCAAGCAGGAAGACTTTACCGTTCTCAAGCCGGTACGTACGATCAGCGGCCTCAACCATGGTTGGTTGATGTGAAATAGCCAGAATAATCAATTCATCACGTAGCTTTTGCAAGGTTTTGCAGATTGCTGCTTCACTTTCACTATCCAAGGCACTGGTTGCTTCATCAAGAATTAAGAGCCGCGGTTTATGCACCAGGGCACGGGCTATCGCCAGTCTTTGCCGCTGCCCCCCCGATAATTTTCCGCCCCTTTCGCCAACATCCGTATGCATCCCTTGGGGCATGGCCGAAACAAATTCCCAGGCTCCGGCGGCTTGCAATGCGCTTTTAACCTCAGCTTCCCCGACACCCTCTTCTCCTACCGTAACATTTACAAAAACAGTATCATGCAACAATAAAGGATCCTGGGGAACGTAGCCAATCAGCCGACGCCACAAGCGCAAATCAATAACATGCAGCGGCACATCATCAACATAGATTTCACCCTGTTGAGGCCGGCATAAACCAGTAATCAGATCCGCGATGGTCGTCTTACCCGTACCTGAAACTCCCACCAGGGCAGTAAATGAACAGGAGGGAAAATTCATCGAAACATGATCAAATAAGGTAGTTTCACCATAAGCAAAACTGACATCTTTTAATGATATTTGCTGCTTGAGCGTTGGAACCTGAGCACCCATTACCGGTTCCCGTTCCTGTTCCGCTTCCTGAATTTTATCCAATAGTGACCAATAGGCACTCTCGAAAATCACCATTTTTTGGTATTGCTGCTGAACTTTTCCCAGCTGAGTTAGAATTCGGGCCAACAAAAACACCAGCACCATAACCTCAGCCATGGGGATATGCAAATAAATCAGGGAAACATAGAGGCCAATCACCAGGATGATGGTAATCATTGGCTCTTGGAGAGCCTTTAGCGCTTCTTTGCTTAAAACCTGTTTACGCAATGCCTTATTCAAACGGCTGGTTTCGCTGACTAAGATTGCCTCAGCCAGGTTTTCCCTGGCCATGGCTTTCATGGGTTTTATGGCCTGCATACTATCAGTTAGCTGGGATAATAATTTTTGCAGCAAATTAGTCTGTTTCACACCAGCCCGTCGGGCCTTTTTCACCAATTTACTGAATGCCAGAAGAAAGATCACTGCAGCCAGAAGAGATATCACTGTAGTTTTCCAGGAAACAATCAAAGCAACACAAATATAGACCAGAGACTGCAATAGTTTTGCAATCATGGTGGCACCGCACAAATACGCCTGTGAAGCACGCATGGCTTCGGTCGCCACCGCATTAGCTTGACTGCCAACCGGCTGCCCCACATAATATTCCCAACGAGCCCCTATCAATGCCCGAATCAAAGCCAAACGAAGATCAGTTGCCACATGGGCAACGGTATAACCTACCCTTTTTTTGGCCATCAAAACCAAAATACTTTTAAGCAGAATAGCAACCACAATAACAAGCAATAAATTCCTGGCCCCTGGTTCAAGGCCGATGGCTGACAATGTTTTAACCACGATTTGTCCTGCCCGGTTATCGGCAACCGAAGTCGCAGCACCAGAACCAAACCCACCTAGAGTCATGCCAAATAAAGGCAGGAGTGCAAACAGGCCAAAACCCTCGGCGATACCGGCCAGCAACAGGGCCAGTAACATCATAATACTGGGATAAAAATAAGTCCGGAAAAAACTCTGGAAGAGACGCATGGAGCTATTACCGTAAGCGGTTAGTAACTATCCCACAGCAAAAAACATTCACTCATCAGCGGGAAATTATCGGGAAACAGTCGTGAAGGCAGCAATGATTCGGGAAATCTGCTCAGATGTGTGGGCGGCACTGACACTGCAACGAAGCAGAGATCCACCATCCGGGGTAGCGGGAGGCAGCACCAGATTTGTATAAACCCCCTCTTTCAGCAATCCCTGCCAACAGGAAAAGGCTTTTTCAGCCTCTTTAAACCGTACCGAAATAACCGGGCTGGGCTCCGGCCCCATAGCAAAGCCAAGCTCCTGCAATCCCCGGTACAACTGGTTGGCGTTATCCCACAGCTGCTGACGCAGTTGCGGACGATGCTGAACAATCTTCAAAGCTTCCCTGGTTGAGGCAATGGCGGAAGGGGAAGATGAAGCCGTAAATATATACGGCCTGCTGGCATAACGAATCAACTCCAACTCAGGATGATTGCTGACACAAAACCCCCCAATTGACGCCAGGCTTTTACTGAAAGTACCGACGATAAAATCAACTTCGTTTTCTACCCCGGCTTCCTCGGCACAACCCCGACCATGAGCACCCAGCACCCCAAGTGAATGGGCCTCGTCCACCATCAGGAAGGCGCCATATTTCTTTTTTACCGCCACAATTTCCTTTAAAGCCGCCTGATCACCGAACATACTGTAGATTCCTTCTACCACAATCAGTGTATTAGCCGCCCGATCACCCAAACGCCGCAATCTCTCACCCATATGGGCAGCATCATTATGACGAAAACGAACAAAGTCAGCCCCACTCAAACGACAACCATCATAAATACTGGCATGGCAATCAGCATCAAGCAAAATAACATCCCCGCGACCCATGAGGCTTGACAACATCCCCAGGTTGGCGACAAAACCAGTGGAAAAGGCCATGGCTTCCTTTTGATTATAAAAAGCCGCCAACTCCTTTTCTAAAGCGACATGACCGCTTAGGGTCCCATTGGCCATCCGGGATCCGGTTGTACCAGTACCCTCTTCCCGGGCAGCCTTGCAGGAAGCTTCAATGCAGGCGGGATCAAAGGTAAGACCCAGATAATTATTCGTCCCGACCAGGATACTACGCCGGCCATTAATGATCGCCTCCGTCGCTGAGAGGATTTCATCCATCACCACATAAATTGAATCAACCCCCTGTTCAGCCAGACGCTGACGGGCCTCCGCCAAGGGCCGCAATTTATCAAAAAAAGCCATGATTATTTTTCCTCAAGCATCTTTTGGAGCTGCTCTGAAAAATCCTTTATTGTCTTGACATCAGCCAAAATATTCAAGGGAACAGCAAGATCAAATTCATCCTCAACAACTTCTACTAACCGCATCACCGCCAGGGAATCAAGTCCAAGGTCCGCCAACAGGTCAGTATTTTCATCCAGCTCTGGAGCATCCTCAAGCATTTCATTGAGAATTCCATAAAGTTTGATCAGTATATCATCATAACTAATTTTCATCCACTCACCTTTTACACCGCTGCTGATTAAAAATCATATGGATTAAAGGTAACTATTCAGGTAGCAGTTTTGGCAGTTAATTTAGCGTGAAAACTACCGAACTTTGCTTCGCTTTCTCTGACGGGGTCAAAGCTTGACAACCGGCGGGGCAGGATTCTGATGTTTTAAGGTGATTTCTTGCCGCCGCTCATCAAGCACTGACCCCAATCGAGACAGTTTGGAAAGAGGTACTGAATAGTTACGAAATTTATTTTATTATGAGCGGTGAGGGAAGAATGACCGTCGGAAATGAAACAAGGGCGGTGGTTCCTGGGGATGCTATGTGGATCCCTGCCGGTTCACCACATAGTCTTTTGAATACCGGTCAGGAAGATTGCTTGATTTTGGTCGTTGCCTCGCCTGCATGGGAGAAATAAAGGGGGAATGCCTGGTTGACACTAGAATTCCGATATAAGGAAACTTTTGCAGGATGTCCAATTGAAGTAACTTCAGTTGACAAAATATAAGACCTTATATCAGAATTCCAGCTGGTTAATGGGTCTGGTTGAAAAAATGAGGGTAATGGTGTATTCAGTCTGCAGATGCCCAGGCTGAAGCCAGAATTACAGCTTGACAGTGTGTTCCTTGGTGTCTATATGACCTGAATTTAGCGGTTAGTTTTTAGCCGTTAGCTATTAGTTTAATGATTACAGGATTTTTACTATTACAAACTGTCACCCATCAGGTCTTATTGTTCATGAACGTAATGTCTTGGTTTTTTTAAAGCTAAACGCTGGTAGCTAACTGCTAATCGCTTAACTTAGGTATGAGTTTGGTTTCTTTGGGGGTAAATGTGCTTTAAAAATATTTCAGGCCTCTTACGGTTGTCTTTTAGGAAAAAATTACTAGCATTAGATGATACAGGTGAACAGGAAATGTACAAGGTTAAAATATTAGGGGCTGGATCGATTGGTAACCATCTGGCTCATGGATGTTCTTCAAAAGGGTGGAATGTTACTATTTGTGATCTTGATCCCGCGGCGCTTGAGAGAACCCGAAATGATATTTACCCTTCTCGTTATGGTGTCTGGGATGACAATATCAGGTTGGCAGCTCCGGAGATGGTGGAGACAGAGGATTTTGAACTGGTGATCGTGGGAACGCCGCCGGATACCCATATGGCCATTGCCACAAAGGTTCTGGAAACCAGGCCACCAAAGGTCTTATTGATCGAGAAACCGGTATGCACTCCCGGATTGGAAAATGCCCGGGAGCTGGTTGTCCTGCAGGAAAAAACCGGTTGTTTTGTAGCCGTAGGCTATAATCATACTCTGACTTCCCATAGCCGACGGGCAGCAGAACTACTTGCCGGCGGGTTGGTTGGCCAGCCGCTGACCATCAGTGCCGGGTTTCGGGAATTTTGGGGAGGTATTTTTAAGGCACATCCATGGCTCAACGGTCCCCAGGATTCTTACCTTGGATTTGCAACCCGGGGTGGTGGTGCCGGTGGGGAACATTCCCACGCGACGAATATCTGGCAGCATTTTGCCAGTTTGACCGGGATGGGGAAAATTATAGAAGTCTCAGCAATGTTGGATATGGTAGATGATGGGTTGGTAAACTATGATCGCTTGTTCCAGGTCAATGTGAAAACAGAGGCTGGACTGGTCGGGTCAATTATTCAGGATGTTGTTACTGAACCGCCGGAAAAAAAGTTGCGGATCCAGGGAACAACGGGGTTTATTGAATGGCAGGTCAATGCTGACAGTACCCATGATGTGATTCACTATGCTGGCGAAGATAATGAAATTATTGAAGAGCTTTTTGTTAAAACCAGACCGGATGATTTCCTGGGTGAAATTGATCATCTGGGAGAAATTCTTGCTGGTGGTTCCACGGAACAATCTCCTATTGGCTTGGCTGAAGGTTTGAATACTATGTTGGTTGTGGCTGCTGCTCACCTTTCCAGTCAGCAACAGCGATCAGTGCGGATAAACTATGAGGCTGGCTATTGCCCTGGAGCCCTGGAATTAATTTAAACGAGTGAGGGAAGAGTGAAAAAGACTTTTGATTTTAATAATTTATTTACCTATGACTTGGCGAATAATCACCAGGGTGATGTGAAACATGGATTGCGGATCATCAAGGAAATAGGAAAGGTTAATGCCGCTGCCGGGGTTCGCGGTGCTTTTAAATTCCAGTTCCGTCAGTTGGATACCTTTATTCATCCAGAATTCAAAGAACGGCAGGATGTGAAGCACATTCCACGTTTTATGGGTACTGCCCTGAGCAAGAAAGATTATCAGCAGCTGCTGGCAGCTGTGACTGCCAGCGGGATGTATACCATGTGTACGCCCTTTGATGAAGAGTCGGTGGATGTCATTCATGAACTGGGGATTAAAATAATCAAGGTAGCCAGCTGCTCGGCGGCTGATTGGCCGTTGCTGGAAAAGATTGCCACAGCTAACCGGCCGGTGGTGGCCTCTACGGCCGGCCTGAGTATGGATAAAATTGATCGTTTGGTCAGTTTTTTTGAAATCAACAATGTTCACTTTGCTCTTATGCACTGTGTGGCGCTTTATCCGACGCCATTGGAAAAACTGGAACTCAACCAGATCAGGCTTTTGAAAGAAAGGTTTCCCCAGCTGCCCATCGGTTTTTCCACCCATGAAGATCCAGATAATTATATTCCCGTGCGTTTGGCTTATGCACTTGGTGCTCGCTTGTTTGAACGTCATGTTGGCATAAATACAGACCAGTATTCTCTTAATGCTTATTCATCAAACCCAGTCCAGGTTGCCAGTTGGTTGTCGGCTTATAAGGAGGCTGTGCTAGCCTGCGGTGGGGAACATCGCAGCCCGGCAACCCCGTCGGAACTGGTTTCATTGCGGTCTTTGATGCGGGGAGTGTATGCCCGGAATGCCATCAAAAAGGGCGAAAAAATTACCCGGGATAAGGTCTTTTTTGCCATGCCTATTCAGGAAGGTCAACTGGCCAGCGGTGACTGGGTTGGGGGGATGGAAGCTGATGCTGATTATGCCGCCAAGCAGCCGTTACACCTGGAAGTTGTTAATTCATCATTGCCGGATCGAGAGATTATTTATCGGCTTATGCTCCAGGTCAAGGGGATGCTTAACCAGGCGCGCATTCACATCGGTCGGGACAGTTCCATTGAAATATCTCACCATTACGGCCTGGAACGGTTTCGGGAGTTTGGTGCGGTGATCATTGACTGTATTAATCGCCAGTACTGCAAAAAGCTGGTGATCATGCTTCCCCGGCAGAAACATCCTTATCATTATCATGAGAAAAAAGAGGAAACCTTCCAGTTGCTCTGCGGTGATCTGGAAGTTGAACTTGGTGGTAGGCGGATTAAGGCGGAGCCGGGTGATACCATTCTGGTGAAACCTGGGGAATGGCACAAGTTTCACACCCTTGACGGGGCCATATTTGAAGAGGTATCCACGACTCATTATAATAATGATTCTTTTTATGAGGATGAGCGTATTGCCCGGTTGTCCCGGGAGGCCAGGAAAACGGTTATTCCTAACTGGCATGTTATCCAGGGAAAAAAAGAATAATCGCTGAGGAAATCTCCTGGAATTCCAGAAAAAGTTACGACATTGATACAATGGGGTGCTGTTTGATTCTTCATGAAACCATTAAAGTCATCGTCCTTGATTTTGATGGTACCCTGATTGATTCCAATCGCTTGAAGTATAAAGCTTTTTTCAAGCTTTTTCCTCATGACCTGCAATCTGAAAATATTGTCCAGTCCGTTCTGGGGGAAATTTTTGAAGCCAGCCGGTATGATATTCTTGCGGAGATAGTTGCCAGGCGTAAACGCCGGCAACTGGACCAAAACCCATTGGATGTAAAAATCCTTGCGCAAGCCTATAACAGCCTTGTCCTGGACGGTGCCAAGCATTGTCCGCAGATTCCCGGCGCCGAAGAGGCGCTTGCCTCTCTTTTTCCCAGGGTCATACTCTATGTCAGTTCAACCACGCCTGAAGGCGCCCTGAAGGAAATCATAGCCTTTCTCGGCTGGACTGATTATTTTGTTGATGTTTTTGGTTATCCCCAGAAAAAGTCCGAGACTTTGGCTGGAATTATCGATCGGGAAAAGGTTGAAAGCTGCAGCGTTATGGTTGTCGGCGATGGTGAATCTGACCGTATTTCTGCCGAGGAAAACCGATGTAAATTTATTCCGGTTGATGATGTTTTCCCGTTTTCTGAAGTTGTCAGTCTGCTGGGGGAATAAACGGATGTTAGGGGATAACTGAAGGCAGCTTGAATCCTGTTGAAAACTGCCCTTTTAAGAGGTTGGCATGATTGATGGTCGTAAAATCCTGGTGGTGGTGCCGGCCAGGGGCGGCAGCAAGGGGATTAAACTCAAAAACCAGCGGCCCCTTGGTGGGGTGCCGCTGGTGGGTTTGGTCGGCCAGGTGGTGCAAAAGCTTGACTATGTTGATCGGGCGGTGGTTTCCACTGATCATCCTGATATTGTCGCCGCTGCGGTGGCAAATGGGCTTGGGGCACCGTTTATGCGCCCTGAAACCCTTTCCGGTGACCGTGTTGCTGACTGGGATGTGCTGTATCATGCTTTGCTGGCTTGTGAAGAAATGGATCACTGTCGTTATGATATTGTGGTCATGCTGCAGCCCACGTCACCATTCCGTCGTCCTATCCAGGTCACGGAAACCGTGAAACGTCTGATTGAAGGGGAGTATGATGCGGTCTGGACCGTGAGTGAAACTGATTCCAAGGCCCATCCCCTTAAACAGCTGGTTCTTAATGGTGATCGTTTGGATTATTATGATCCTGCCGGGGCGGCTATTATTGCCCGGCAGCAGCTGGTCCCTGTTTATCATCGCAACGGGGTGGCTTATGCCATCAGCCGGGAATGCCTGGTTGATAAAAAAAGTATTAAGGGCGATAAAACCTCCTATGTGGTCATTGACGATCTGCTGGTCAATATTGATACGGAACTGGATTTTAAATATGCTGAGTTTATTTTACAGCAGGGTGTTTTCCCGGATAAACAGGGTGATTAACTTTCCCGGTTTTGCGATGTCATGAATCGCTCTCTCATTATCCCGGTCGAGAACCAGGTCCGTGAACTTGATGCCAAGCTGTTGCTTGCCTGCATTGCCGCCCGGCATGGATTTTCCGTTATTATCGGCTCCCGCTTGGAAATTAGTTTTCGCATTGCTGCTTTTCCTCCCAGTATTTACTTGGCAAAAAGCATGACCGCCCGTAGCCTGAAAATGTTTCGGATCATGTGCCAACTGGGGCATATAATCGCTTGCTGGGATGAAGAGGCCCTGATTCATCCCCCTGCTAAAACCTATTTTAGCCGCCGTCTTTCCCCCGAAGCGATTACCTATGTTTCCTACCTGTTCGCCTGGGGTGAAGAAAATGCTGAGCTGTGGCGGCAATACCCTTTCCTGCCATCTGGTATGCCTATCCATCTGACCGGCAACCCTCGTGGTGATATGCTGCGGCCGGAGATGCAGCCTTTTTTTGCCGGAGAAGCCGAGCAGTTGCGGCAGAAATATGGCGATTTTCTGCTCATCAATACCAACTTCAGTTTTGTTAATGCCTTTTATCCTGATCAGAATCTTTTTCAACCGGTGAAGAATCCTGGAGAAAAACCATGTTACGGCCGGGCGGCAGTGGGGATGGAGCGTTATTTTGCCGAGGGGCTGCGGGATCATAAACAGGCGGTGTTTGAAAGTTTTCAAGACATGATTCCCCGGTTGGAACAGGTATTCCCCGAACTGACGATTATTGTCCGCCCCCACCCGGTTGAAAATCCAGCTGTCTATCATCGTTTGGCTGTCGATTGTCAGCGGGTGAAGGTTGTTAATGAAGGAAATGTCATTCCCTGGTTGCTGGCCTCCCGGGCGGTGATTCATAATGGTTGTACCACCGGGGTTGAAGCATATATCATGCGGGTTCCTGCTCTGAGTTACCAGGAAAAGGGTGATCCCGGGTATGATAACGGTTTTTACCGGCTTCCTAATGCTTTAAGTCACCAGTGTTCTGATTTTACTGGCCTCAAGCAAACAATCAGCAGCATATTGGTTGGAGAAACGGGGGCTGCCGGTGGCCGGGAACGTCGGGAGCTGATGGCAGGCTGTCTGGCTTCACAGGATGGTTTGCTGGCCAGCCAGAGGATTGTCGAGGTGTTGGAAAAAATTATTCAGGAATCTGTCAACAATCCTTTACCTTCATCTTTTGAGAGGTTTATGGGTTGCTCCAAGGTGGCAAGACGCCGACTGGCTAAAACTATCAAATCATTTCAGCCCAATTCCAAATATCGGTCGGAATTTCAACGTTATCGCTATCCAGGGCTTTCAATCGAGGCGTTGTGTAAAAAAATCAAACAATTGCAGTCAATTCTGGGTTGTCAGCAGAAACTGGATATTGAAAAACTGGGTGATCATGTTTTTAGGATTACCCCCGATCATCCTTCATAACTTGTCGCAGATTGAAATGGACTTGGCCGATGAGCGGAATATCGCCATCTATGCGGATGGGAACACGTGATTCTTCATTGAAATAAATGGTAATATCACCTGCTAATCCCATAAAAGAGAATTTTTCTGCAGATGTTCCATCGTTATCCTTCACTGGCCGGCTTATGAGCCGGTAGCTGGTCAGTTCCATTTCCCCCTTTTTCACCAGTTTGTTTTGACCATCCCGTTGTTCTGTATACTCAACCTGGATCTGGATTGGTGTTCCTTTGATTAACTTTACCATATGATATTGTTTTTTATTAAAAACACAGATTTCCTCTGGCTGTGTGCCTGACTTTAGTGTCTTTGCCGAAAGATAATATAATATTAGTGACGGTTCTGAAATGATGGTAGTTACTGAGATATTGCCGGGAAGGGAGTAGAATGTTTTCTCTGTATCGCTCCAGAGCTTTGGTGTAGCCATTTCTTCCTCTGAATCAGCAGGTTTTTTCCGGTAGCGACAGACTCCGGAAGGGGTGAATACATAATCTTTCAGATAATCTTTTTTTCCCCGCAGCAGCCTCAACCGCCTGATTGCCATACCATTTTCGGGGGAAAACCATACTTTTGTCTGGTGAAAACGGTTGGCTGAGAAAAGAGGCTTTATGGTTGTGGATACTGAAAGACAAGACTTATCAGTTAGGGTGATGTCAGTTTCCTGTGTCTGGTTTGAAGGGGTGTTACATTGCTCAGGTAAGGTGGGTTGCTGAGGGGTGTTGATTTCTATTTCGGCCTTGGTGGTGCCAAAGAATGATTTTGATGTAAAGGTCAGGGATTTCCAGGTGACAAGGTTAGGATCAAGACTGGGGGTTGAGATTTCCTGCCCGATGGCCGGATTGGTATAGATCAGGAGTAAACCGGAAATGAACAGGAAAAGAAGCTTCAACGAAATCCTCCCTGTCGATAGGCCTGCCAGAAGGATTTGCAGAGCTGGAAAAATGTTTCCGGTTTTCCATCTGCCGGCTTTTGGAATTCGATGCCTGCGTGTCTTTCAACTTTCCAGCGAATATAACGGATGCCGCCGTGAAAAGTTAGAAGCGCCTTGAGTAGTCTCAGGATGGATAGTATTTTCCCCTGAATCTTCCGGAGTTTCCATGCCTGTCGGCAGCGGCGCCGGCTGAATTCGGAAATCAAGGTACGGCAGATGGTTGGTTCAGTGTCACTGCAATTGATTTTGAAAGGCAAAGCTGGAAGTGTCAGGCAGGTCAGTTGGTTATAATAATTTTCAGCTACAGTGTGAAGGTTTGTTGCGTAGCCAGGGCGTTCAGGACGTAATTCAGCCCCATAGCTGAGGGTGAAAGCCTGATGCCAGAGTTCCTTGGTGGTGAAGGTCGGCGGCAGGGTGGGGATGACCCGGGAGAGAAAAGTGATGGCCGACTGGGCACTGGCCTTATTGATCAGCTGGAGAATTTCTACAGAGCGATGAAACAGTATGCCGAGGGGTTGAGCAAACCTGCCCCAGAGATAGGAATGAAACCAGTGTTTTGAAGTCCCCCGGATAAAATCATGCAGGGTCAGGACAGCGTATTTGGCTCGAATTGGCTGATTACCTGTGGTTGCCTCCAGATAAAAAACATTGGGTGGCAGCAGTTTGTTTAGCCAGGCCAAATAGCCTTTTTCATAAGCATTATGGTAGCTGTCCACCAGAACATAGAGATCAAGAATACCACTATGATAATCACCGCTTCGTTGGCAGGATCCGTAAAACAGGATGGCCTGCAGGGAATTGCCAAACTGTTGCTGCAACTTTTCGACCAGGATATTGGTTGCCGGATCGACCATCATGGTGGTTTGCTTTCGAATGAACGATAATAATGCCGTGGGAATATTCATGTTTGCAACTGGACAAAGGATAGCGTCCCTCCATGGCGAATAATAATCGGAAACTTGTCGTCGGCTGGATGGTATATCTGGCCATCGAGGGTGTAGGGGCTGGCGCAAAATATTTTTATCTGTTTTGCATTATGACTCTGGTACCCGTGTTCTGGGGTGGTGTAACGGGGGCGACGGCCACGGGTTAGTTGGAACATAGTGCGCAGTAAATGCCGTGCCTTACTGGTGACGCTGGTGAAATGCAAGGGGGCGTCTTCTTCACCCCAGTAGGGGTGCAACCCGAGGAAAAGCCGTTCAAGGCTGCTGGCAAGAACGATCAGGTAATCATTTTTAGTGGTATCATGCTGCTGATTTACCTGGATGGCCATAGGAATCGGTCGGAGGATTTTCTGGCGCTGGAATCCCAGTATGGCCAGGAGAAAACGAACCATGACCAGCCCAGGTCCAAGCTCTCCACGAAGTCCGGGGCGATTAACCCGCTGGTGGAAAAACTCAATCCCCTGGGGAATGACGGCAGCTCCGAAAAACATGCCGTACCGTGAAATCACATTATCATGTTTTACTTCCATGATCGGCCGCTGGACGACCTGGATTGTTTGGTTCTTGTCCATCTGGTACAAAAGCTGTGACAATGCCTTGCTTCCCCGTCCGGGCAGGCCGATATCGCCGGCGGTCATGCTCGTGGTCCCGGCTTTGAGGATTGCCAGCAGGGGAATATTACCAAAAGGCTTCCGGTTGAAGATGGAGGTCAGAACTGCCTGAATAGTGCCGTCGCCGCCATTGATAACCAGAAGTTTAATTCCCGCTTTGCCAAAAGTTAGCAGGACATTGTCAACCTCGGCAGGATTCCTGGCTTCATAATGCAGTACTTCAGGTCGGTCTGCCAATAGTTTTTTGATGGAATTGAGGCCGCGTTTATTTCCCCCGCTTAAAGGGTTGCTCAACACCCCGATAGCTGATTCTTCCAGGTTGCCAGGATTCCATTGCAGGTGTTGTTGATTATAAGTTTTTGTGTCGGATAAACTGGTAGGTGCCATTAGCCTTGGCTTCCATCCGGAAGTATAGTCGGTGGTCGGGTGAATAATCGTACTGCCAGTGATTTTGGTTTTTCTTCCGGATCAATTTTGCTTAACCATGGGGTCAAGGGGCCACTGGTGAAACGGGTCTTGATTGCCATTCCCAATCGTACAAGCATAAATAAGCTGGTAACAACCGTCCAAAAGGCTACTGCCAGCAAGCCCAGGTCAGGGCGGCCGAACAGGGTGCTGATGGTTAACAAAATAAGGTTTGGGTTGCGACGTCCGGTAATCAGGCGAAAATATGAATCGGTGGGATGCCAGGAGAAAATGCCAAAACGTCCCAGCATGCTGGTGAAGATGGCTTCAACCAGCCGTCCGGTCAGGTAGGCGCCGACTATCAGCCATAAAATCAGCGGCAAATGGGTTAGTGACAGGGCAGGGGAACTGTTTGCCAGGCCCAATCCCCAGACGACATACCAGAAAGGTGGATGAATGAGATCAATGGCATGATCAAAAATATGGCCGAATTTGCTGGAAGTAACGGTGACCCGGGCAAGTTTTCCGTCCACCGTGTCAAGAAAAGTCATCATCCAGCCAGCCATCAGGCCCAGGGCATAGAAACCAGAATAGAATAAAATACCAGCCAGAATGACCAGCCCCAGGCCTACCAGGGTTACCTGGTTGGGTTTCCAGTCGCGACGAACGCAGACCCCCACCGCCAGCCGGGCGGGAAATGGCCAGCACCATTTGGTAACCAGATCGGTTATTCCTTTATATGACCAGGAAAAAAGATGTTTTTCCAACTTATGACGATATTGTTCCGTGATGGGTAATACAAAGGGCGGGTCGAATTTTCGCAGCCGCTGCTGGTATGCCGGTGTCAGAGTTTGAGGGGTAACCGTGCGCAGAGACTTCAGGGCTTCATCCTGCTTGCCATCGTTAAGATAATCAAAGACAGGTGAAGCCAAGTCAGTCTTGATTTGGGCGGCGACCGGAATTTTGCGGCCTTCCTTTGCAGTCAGCAGGAGAGTGTCAGGTGATTCCAGCAGGTTCTGAATTACCCGATCATCGTAGAGATAGTCAGCGCGGAGCAGCAAGATGTTATCCGTTGTTGCCTGATTTGGATCAGAAATGAAATCATGTATCCCGGCTTTGGCTAAAACTCGTTCAAGGCGTTCTCGGGAGGTTAACCCCCAAAGTTTTACCGGACTCTCATTGAATATATAGACGCTGGTTGACATGAAGGTTTTCCTGTCTGAAGGTTGATACAGAATAATCTTATCCAGGTTGTCGGCTGACAATCATTGCAAAAAAAATCACTCTGTTTTATATAGATTTTTATGATTGTTGTAAAGCATGAAGAATGTCGTCGTGAAGAGCTCCCTGCAGACATGGTAACTGAGGTCGGGAAATTTCATCCCTTAATCCTGGCCCATTTATCTGATCCTCATTTTTTTTCACCAACCGACAGCCGGCTGACTGATTTTCTCAATAAACGATTGTACGGTTATCTCTCATGGCGTTGGCGCCGCCGGCATGAACATAGCGATAAGGTTGTCTCGGCTCTGATTAAAGATTTGAAATCACAGCATCCTGATCATATCACGGTGACCGGAGATTTAACCCATCTGGGACTGCCGGATGAATACCGTCGGGCAGCGGAATTTCTGCGTTTACTGGGGCCGCCGGAGCAGGTGACGGTCATTCCCGGCAATCATGATGCCTATGTGACCTCCGCCTGGGAGAATGGCCAGAATTTATGGAGATCCTACCTGGTTGGCGATAGTGTCCATTCACTCGGGGAAGAGCCGAAAATTTCATTTCCTTTCATCCGTGAAAGGGGAGATGTGGTTCTCATCGGATTGACCACCGCCCACCCCTGCCTGCCTCTTCTGGCTACCGGGACCCTTGGTAAAACCCAATTGCAGCATTTGGAAGTGCTCCTGAACAAATATGGTTCGCGGCAGCAATGCAGGGTGATTTTAATCCATCATCCCCCGGTTCCCGGTGTCATCAACTGGCGTAAAAGGCTGACGGATTACCGGGCTTTTTGTAAGCTGCTGCAGCGCCAGGGAGCCGAACTGGTATTGCATGGCCATGCCCATATTGCTTCCTGCTCATTTCTGGAAACGCCGGCTGGTCGTATCCCTGTAGTCGGGGTGCCTTCGGCATCGGCCATCGGCAGAACTCCCGATCGACGGTCAGAATATAATCTTTACCATATTGCTCGTAGCGATCAAGGTTGGCAGATAAAGTTCAAACGGTGTCGTTATTCGCTCAGTGAAAATAAATTTTTTGAGCGTGGCAGCTGGCAGCCTCTATTACCATGATCTTTTTTTGGCCATCCAGGCACTGATCCCCAGAATGAGTGCGATGGGCATGAGTACAGTTACTGCCGGGGAAAAGTTGAACATTAAGCCAAGATCACCGATGATGTTATTGAAAAGGTAGGCAAAAATACCAACCAGGACAGCGATGGTGATCAGCAGCCCGGCTGATGTGTCACGGATCGGCCCGAAAATCAGGGGCAGAGAGAGCAATAGCATGGCCCCGGTGGTTAATGGAGCGCTTAACTTTTGCCACAGGGCCATAATGTAATGATCAGCATTTTGTCCTCTCTGTTGCAGGATTTTTACATAATGATAAAGATTTGTCGGTGACAGACTTTCCGGTGGCAAATTAAGGATTCCGAGCTGCTTGGCATTGAGGGAAAGGTCCAATGTCAGTTCGGTGATGGTTTTTCTGCTTATGCCGTCTTTAGTGAATTCTCTTTTTTCAACATTCTGTAATCGCCATATTTGTTTATCAATAATATCAGCCTTGGGACTGTGCAGGTATGTTTTTAACTGTCCCTGCTGGTCGCATTCGTAGATATCCATGCCGGCCATAGTATCCAGTGTTGATGGTTTTTCTATCCGAATGAGGTTATTTCCCTGCCGAATCCAGAATTCATCTTTAGTCATAATCATGCCGGTGTCGGAAAGCGCCAGTAATCGCTGGGTTCTAGCCTGTTGTTCCAACGGTGGAATAATAAATTCAGCACAAATACCTGCAATCATCATAAAAAGAATCCCGATAACTAGTACCGGCAGACATATTCTCCAGGGTCTGAGACCAGCGGTCTGCAAGGCTAAAAGTTCATTATGGTCAGCAAGGAGTCCCAGGCCGATGGTGCTGCCCAGCAGGGTGGCGACCGGGAGAAGATCAAGCCAGCGTTTAGGGGTGGTCAGGATAACATAACGAAAGGCATCACCCAACTGGTAGTGACCAGTGCCGATGTCCTTTAATTGTCCCATCAATTCGATGAAACTGAAAAGGAAAAGCAGGATGGTGGTAACCAGCAGGAATGCCTGCAAAAAATTTCTGATCGTATAACGGTCGGTTATTTTCATGGTTTTTCAGTGGTATAAACGTAGTATGTCAGCCCCTTCTAGGGAGATGCCACTTCTGAAAGAAACTTATGGTGGTGATTAATAACAAGAGGGCCATTGCCCCTTCAATTCCCCAGATTCCTGGCCAGGGGCTGATAACCCGTTCTCCAATCCAGGTTTTAGTTACCAGACTGAGGGTGTAAAAAATACTGTAAATGACTACTGCTAGTACCACCTTCGCATATTTTCCCCGGCGGGGGCTGGTCTGGCTGAGTGGAATGCCCAACAGTGCCAGGATAACGGCGGTGAGCGGGGTTGAAAAGCGCCACTGAAGTTCGGCGATTGCCAATGACTTATCTGAGTGCATCAGGTTGCTGGTCGATGAGGCTTTTATTTTAGTTATGGGAGTGGCTTCCGGAGGACTGAGGGAAAGGGTGTATTGTTTAAACCCTACGGTTGTATCTCCCTGACCGGATGATGATAGCTCAAATATTGTACCATCTCGGAAAACCAGAGTATCGTTGTCGCCAAAGGGATCATTTTGCTGCGAAACTTCCCTTGCCGTGATAATTTGTTGTTTATCTTTTGATCTGGTGCGGATGAAAACCTGTTGTGCCCGTTGTCTTTGTTGATTAACCTGCTGGGCAAAAATAACCCGTTTCCCTGATTCAAGTTCGTAAAAGGCGGCCGGTTCCATCCGTTTTATCTGAAAGTGGCTTTCTGCAAAGCTTTTCAACTGGTAGGCAGTACGGTACGCCCACGGTCTGATGAACAGTGAGAGACTGGCCACCAGCAGGCTGACCATGGTGGCAATCAACAGAACATTTCGATAAATTCTGCTGCGCTTCACACCACAGGATTCAAGGGCTGTCATCTCCAAATCCGTATATAAACGACCAAGGCCGACAACTACCGAAAGATAGATGGTCGTCGGCAGCAGAACTTCCAGGGCGATAACGACTTTCAGCAGTATTAGGCTGAAAACTGTTTTAGCTGACAGCAGTCCCGCAGTGGCATCGGCCAGGTAGCGGGTGGCACAGTATCCGGCGAAAATGCTTACCAGAACCAGACAGACCACAATCATGGGTTTCCCGATTTCCTGGATTATGTAACGGTCAATAATCTTCATGGTTAGTCAATTGTGGTAGATGTGAGGAGTATGTTGTTATTCAGGTCAAACTATACAGGGTTTGGGTCTGTATGGCAATACTTGACTGGAAAGGACATCTCCCGTTAATTGTTAATGTGGATGATTGTTTTTGTTGTTTAATTATGCTATGTCACCCGCGTTTCATAAATGATTCTTGAAATTGAAATGAAGTGTTTTCATGGTAATCGGGGCAGTTCTTTGCAAGTTGAAAAAAGGAGATCAGAGAGTGAAAGCGATTATTTTAAGTGCTGGTCAGGGAAAACGCTTGTTGCCGTTGACCAATGAAATGCCTAAATGCCTTTTGCCGATTGGCGATAAAACTTTGCTCGAACGGCAACTGGATGCCCTTGCGATTTGCGGGGTAGAGCAGATAACAGTAGTGGTTGGTTATGGTGCTGGCAAAGTTGAATCCTTGCTCAAACATTATTCCGGTCCGCAGAATGTTGAAACTTTTCTTAATGCCGAGTATGCTACATCTGACAACTTGGTCAGTTGCTGGAAAGTCAGGGAAAAAATAACCGGTGATTTTCTGCTGATTAATGGAGATACTCTGTTTGAAGCGGCTATTCCTGAACGCCTGCTGAAAACGCCGAAGCATGATGTTACGGTTACCATCAGTCATAAAAAAGAATATGATGCTGATGATATGAAAGTCCAGCTTGATGGTACGCGGTTGCAGCAAATAGGGAAAATCCTGGCGGCTGAAGAAGTTGATGCCGAAGCTATTGGAATGATCCTTTTTCGGGAACAGGGGGCAGCATGGTTTCGCGCGGCCATGGAACAGGCGCTCAAGGAGCCGGCGGCCAGAAAACGTTGGTATTTATCGGTAATCAATGAAATGGCCCAGAGTAAACCGGTTTGGACTTGTGCTGTTGCTGGATTGTTATGGGCTGAAGTGGATTATCCCGCCGATCTGGAACATGCCAGACAGGTGTTTAAATGATATCGGCGAAATGAACGAGGGCCATGCCGGGGCATCTCATTGCAAAAGATTTGTTATTTATTGATGTGTGGCCGCCCATAGGGGGCTGAGGGTGCTTTTAAGAATTGCCGCCTCGGTTGGCAATAATGTTGTTGGTCAAGGCTAAATCTCCCACTGTATCCACATCAACGGCGGCTTCCGGCTGGACCATCATAATGGCTCCTGCCTTTAGTTCCATCCGCCGGGAAATACGCCGTAACCCCTCTTCCATAGTTAACTGCCCCAATAAAAAACGAAGTACGGTTATCCAGCCGCAGACACTGACAATGCGTAAAGGTTTTTTTCGCTGTTGTTCAACCTGTCGCCAGAAATTGGCCGCGGAATAACTTTTTGGGGTCAAAAAGGCAAACAGGTTGCAGGAGCAGAAACCACCGTCTTTAAGTTTGGTAACCGTACGCCGGCAGTTTGGGAAAGCCTTGCTAAGCATATCATAAGATGCCAGGCCAACGGCCAAATCATAATCAGTTTGGCGGGCCTGGGAACAGAAATAATCAACAATCTGCGGCGTCAGTAAAGCATGATCTGCAGTGGTTACCAGAACCGGTTTTTGTTGGTCAACCTGCTGTAATGCTTCATAGGTGCTGGTGCTTGGTGTCTCCCGCTGCGGTATCCAGCGGATGCTGTTGTTGGTTAGGGCCTGGCTGAGTTCCGGTGATTGGCTTATTATTTCTCTGGAAGGGCCGCAGAGGATACAGGAATCTACCTCGCTGGAAGCTTCCAGTGCTTCAATAACGCGTATAACCATGGGTACGCCACCTACCGGTGACAGTGATTTGCATGGAGCGCCGGTTGCTTCGGCCACCGGGTCGCCGATAGCTCTATCAGCGGCAAGGATGATAGCCGTAAATTTACGGGTCTGTCTAGTCATCTATGTTTGTCCTTTTCGTGCAAGAAATATTCATCTTTAAGCCTGGAACAAAGTTCACAATGCTAATTCAGATTTTTTTACGGTAGATAGTATACCGTTTTGATATCTTGCTGCCATTCGTTTCGAGAATCTTGCGCATTTCCAGGTTGTCTTCCAGGATCCAGGACATCTCCACATCCGTTACTCCTTTTTTTATTACCGCATGCCGGGCTGCATCGATAACCATGAAGGCGAGAGCGGCCCCGATCAGTTGGTGCTGGTATTGTTTCCTGATCCCCATGAGGGCGGCCCGGGCGGTTTTAGGATGTTTAACCTTTAATCGCCATAGAATTTTCATCCAGCCCAAAGGAAACAAGTGGCCATTTAAATCAGTAATTATTTCATTAATGTTTGGCAGTACGATGATCATTGCGGCTGGTTTTCCATCCACCTCGGCAATTTGGATGAATTGTTTGTTCACCAGCAGTTTAAGATCTTTGCCCATGGCTTCCAGCTCAGCTTTGGTCAGGGGAATGAATCCCCAGTTGTTGGACCAGGCATCATTGAAAATATCGCCAATGGTCTGCAACTCTTCATCAAAACGGGAACGGTTCAGAGGTCTTATATGGATATTTTTTTTAACTCTTTTGGTTATTGCCAGCATGGTCCGGGATGGGGTGAAGTTTGTCTTGACCATATAAGCCAGCAGTTCCTTTACCGGGGTGTAGCCCTGCTCAGTTATTCTATGGCTGTAATAGGGTTTGGCATGGCCCATCATAATGTAGGGCGGGGTATCAAACCCCGATGTCAGCAGACCGCATTCATGGTTGATCGATAAATTGAAGGGGCCCATAATAGACTTCATGCCCCGTTCCTTCAGCCATGTCTGAGCAGTGTTTAGTAACGCGGCAAATGTTTCCTGCCGATCTTCTGCCTCCAACAGGCCGAAAAAACCACACTGGTCATGGTGATGTTCCAAGTGAAGGCGGTCTATCTGGGCACTTATCCTGCCAACAGCCTTTGTGCCACGAAAAGCTATCCATGATTGAACCCGGGCATGGGAGAAATAAGGGTTTTGGGGATCAAGCTGGCGGTTCAAGTCTATGATTAACGGTGGGACCCAGGCGGGATCATCCTGATAAATATTCCATGGTACTTTAGTAAACCGCCGCTGAAGGTGGCGACCGGTTACCGGCTTAATGGCTAGTGGTATGACATGATGGTCGCGTAGCATAGAGTATAACTCGTTATTCAATTGATATCAGAGAATCGACATAAGGTTGTCTTGAAAAATTAGAATTTTTGTTTGAGTACAAGGCAGGCGATAATTATAACCGCAGGAATATATGTCATATTTTGAGGATTATAATTTGAGCTTAGCGCAGTAATCGAGCAAAAGGGCCATTTTTCAAGGTAGCCATAACGTGTTTTTGATGTACTTATCAGTTCAGGGGTACAATAATGATCTTTATCTGTCAATATGAATATGAGTTCAAGGTTGAGTTTCGCTGGTCTCATTGGTATTTTAGTCGGTGATTTTCTTATCGATAATGTGGCTATTTTGGTAAAATAATTATTTCATTATTATTTAAAAGGTGTTGAAAAGTAGCCAGTTTTAGCCGGATGTAAATATTTTCTAGCCATAAAATGGCCTGTTTTTCATGTACTTCTTGATTTTCGTGGCCGTTGATTAGCCTGCTAAAGTTTTTTTGCTGA
>Ga0307990_1000400_pt1 | contig 39801 bp, 45 predicted proteins | sample EllFjometagen129_FD_203168 | JGI IMG/M metagenome (GOLD analysis project Ga0307990, IMG submission 203168) | Marine microbial communities from Ellis Fjord, Antarctic Ocean - #129 | ecosystem: Environmental > Aquatic > Marine > Unclassified | place: Southern Ocean | collected 2014-10-08
CTATCATCTTAGAATATCCAAAGGAACGGATTTGCTCATCCTCAAGCTTCCGCTCTAACTCCTTGATACGTTTGACAAGCTCTTTCTTATCAGTTTTATTATAATCCATAATACGTTGTAAATGTGGTTCCATTTGCCGCAGGCAAATGGGGTGGTTTTACTCCCCGATAATCTTCACCAGCACCCTCTTTCGTCTCTTCCCGTCAAACTCTCCATAAAAGATCTGCTCCCACGGACCAAAATCTAATTTGCCGTTTGTAACAGCAACCACAACCTCACGACCCATAATAGTACGCTTCAAATGTGCATCTGCATTGTCTTCATACCCATTGTGCTGGTATTGTTCATAGGGCTTTTCAGGAGCTAATTTCTCCAACCAGACTTCAAAGTCATTATGCAAGCCCTGCTCATCATCATTGATGAATACAGATGCCGAAATGTGCATCGCATTCACAAAACAAATCTTGTTATATGTTAGAAGGTAATATTGACGCTACTCTCCGATGATTTTCACTAACACTCTTTTGCGACGTTTACCATCAAATTCGCCATAAAAGATTTGTTCCCAGGGACCAAAGTCCAGTTTACCATCGGTTACAGCTACTACAACTTCACGACCCATTATAGTACGTTTAAGATGAGCGTCTGCATTATCCTCATAGCCATTATGCTGGTATTGATCATAGGGTTTTTCCGGAGCAAGTTTTTCCAACCAAACTTCGAAGTCATGATGCAATCCGGATTCATCATCATTGATGAAAACCGACGCTGATATGTGCATCGCATTACAAAGTACTATGCCTTCTTGTATTCCACTTTCCTTTAAGCACTCATTCACAACATGCGTGATATTGATCAGTTCTCGTCTGGCTTTAATATCGAACCACAATTCTTTTCTGTATGATTTCATTCTTTACTTTCTATATGCTTCCAATTTAGTATGCAATTCTTTTATATGTTTTTGAAAATCTGAAACGTCCGAAAGTTCCATCAGTTCTAGTGTTTCTCTTATCCCTCCAAAATTTTCAAATTCTTTTATTTTTTGTTGTTCTTCTGATGGCAGCCTTTCTAATAGGATCACTGTAGTTTTAGCTATGCTTATCATATCCCTCATTAGAGTATAAGAGCCTAATTTTTCATGCTTTACATATAAAGCGCCTAACCATCTTACAGCCCACAAATAGTACATAAAAGAGTTTACATTACTTGCATTAACCATAGACCTGTTCACATCAATTCTATTTTGCAAATTTTCATTTTCAATGTTACTAAAGCGAGTATCTAATATTTTCATTCTCTTTTTTAACATTCTATTCCAACCCAATTTTGGAAGAACAAATCCAAGAATAAATGTTACAATCCCAATTGCGGCTAGCACTATGATAAGTAGAATATTAAAATAATCTCTTTCTGCTTGGATATTGATTTTATGTTCATTTAAATTAGATATATCTTTCTGAATTGATTCAATCATTAATTCTAATGAATCAATTTCATCATTTATTGATGAATTCTCCTCAATAAGGCTGACGATAAGAGAGTCTGTATTATAATTTTGAGCGCTTAAATAAAGTACTGGTGTAATGAGCAAGACGCAAGCAATAATTTTTATATATTTCATTGTTGAGGAGGGATGTCGTTCATTTAGTATTGAGTATAATAAGAAGTTTCAGTTTTTCCATTATATCTTGTTACGGTCTTATATGTGCTACCACTTCTATATATAGTGCTTTGATAATTCCCACCCTGATCTCTTTTTGTAAAATAAATGAAGATTTAGACGGGCTAGAGCCATCAGAATCAGGGTTCATGAATCTTTAATAAGATTAATTTGATTCAATGGCAATAATATGTTGTCGAAAGAATTGTTCAGGGTTATCTATACTATTTGTAGTATTTGGTTTTATATCAGTATAATATTCTGTTCCATGCAATCTGATAGTTTCCCAATCATATTCTTTTAGTGTTTTTATCCGTTCTTTCATTAGCTCTTTATAATCTCCTTCTTTCATTTCATCTTTACTAACAGGGATAAAACCTACTATTTCATTTTCTCCACACTCCGTATCTGTTATTTGAGTGAATTCAATAACCTCACCATTAGTTAGTTTTACTAGCATTTTTGATCGCGCCTGAGAAAAACACCCTAACTCATCAGAGTATTGAATATAAAATACTATAACGTCTGTCTTCTTAAAAAGCCAACCTGAAATAGTATATTTAAGATTGTTTATACCAAATTTATACCAACGTTTGGTAGTGCATTTTTTATCTCCTGAAAATTCATCTACTTCAACATCAACTTTGACATTTGACACGATAGGAGTAACCGTTTCTAGTGTTTTTGACTCACTCCAAGTACCGTTTTCAAATACTAATATCGTATCTCCTTTTTCAGTAATAGCAGTTATTTGAGCATGAGTTGTGTAAAAACAAAACAATAAAAGCGTGATAACAATTTTTTTCATCATATTGGGTTTTAATTATTGTCAATTCATCCATGTCCTGATTATTCTCCACCCATTGACATCCTGGCATCCGGGCCTTCATCTTTAGGAAATTCCCTACTATTTATCTCCGCAATAAGGGTACTAATGAAATCCCTCCCTTTATTGCATTCAAAACTAAATGATATGGTCTCTTCCTTATTTTCCATAATTCTGACATGCCATTCGTCTGATTTTTTTTGTCTATTTAACATTGCAATTTTAAGGGGAGTTTTGCTTGGGAGGCAATACTCAAGTACTGCCTGATAAGTTCTTTTGTATAGGAAATCTTCTAATGATTTTCTGTATTGAGCTTCATTTTGAAAATCATTCGCTTTTTCTGTGATATCATAATAAACATTGATACCAGCAATTTCAATTCTTTCCATGGCAGAATGTGTTGAGGTATATCAAAGTTAAGCTATATATTATTCAATGTCAAGATAGGCCGGGTCATTTAACCATTTCACCCCCTCAAGTGGTATAAAGTATCGTCCCAGGGGTAAAACCTTATTTAAACAGGCTCTAAACAGCCTTACATCTTGATATTTCCATCCTTCACATATACCTATCCATCAAACAGTTGTCTAATAACATGTTTTATGGCATATTCATTTTACTCCATGAATCGAAACGACATTAGTATAATATAAATAGTAAATACATCCATCATGAAAGCAAAAAAGTATCTCCGGGCAAAACCACAAAGTTTTTTTTCAGAAGAAGAAATGAAAAGGATGACAATTCCTCTACAAGTCCGAATTGTCAGATTTGAAGAAGCTCCGGCAAAACATCCAGATGCCTGGCTATTCCAAATAAAGCAGGATTTTCAACCAATTAACCTGCCGGAAATTTCTTATATCATGGAGAAAGGATCTTATCTGTTTTTACATATCAGAGTCTGTCCTGGGCGGTATTTTATAATTACAAAAGAAAATGATATTTATTCTCTCCACAATTACAAAAGAGTTGGTGCAGGATGGTTCCCAATAGGAGAATTTCAATATGATCTTAATTCTCCCTTTTTAGAAGAAATAATTTATTGGTTGCAGACAGATCAAATCATTGAAAAGTATGAGGAAGATCCAATTGATGAAACACTTATTAACGAATATCTAATCGACAAATGTGATGTTTATCTCTAATAATGAGAGTTTTGTGTGTGTTTCCCCTCCTAGATGATAGCTATATCTAATTTATATTCATTTTAAATAAAAGTCTTCAAATCTTTGATTTTTATTAATCAATTAGTACCTAATAAGATAACAATAAAAAAATAATAGGTTATTTTAAAAAATGCCCTATATTTTTAAACTATTTTGATTATCAGGCAGTTACGTCATGTTTTGTGTTCCTTAATTACGTAATTTTACAGTAAAATAAATTTTAAACATTATGAACCTCAAAGAAGCACGACTGGAAAAAGGACTTCGAGCACTCGATCTCGCAGAGCTCTGCCAAACGACAAATGTGACAATAAGCCTGCTGGAGAATAACCGATTTAAACCATCCCATCGGATTAGGTGCAGAATTGAAGGAATTTTGGGGCCAATTGAATGGGACAAAAATCAATAACTTAAAACTATACAATCATGACAGCAAAGAAAAAAGGACAAATTTTAATTATGGGACCACGTTATGCAGTAGAGCATAAGGATCAGCCAGCGACCAATGAAACTGTGGAACCTCTGCTCCCTCCTGGCGTTATTGAAAAGCCAAGCAAACCAAATTCAGATCCTGACATTTTGTACAATCCAGATGTTGAAGAAGGAAAGGAAAACAAATGAAAACATTGGATCAATATGTAGCACAATTTAAAAGTACCTCCGTTATTCTACATCCTGAAAAAGGAGATATTTATGGTGGCATGTATCTCAGTGAAGATTTACAAAACCTTCGAACTCACCACGAGCTGATTGCAGGAAAGTTTGGCTATTTTAATGGAGCAAAGGAGCAGTTGGAAAAAGTTGCTGATAAGTTTTTAATCCATCAACAGACAGCGGTAAATAGTGGTGAATATAAACCGACTGAATATCCTAATTTTTTGCAAGAGGAGCAGAATCTTTGGCAGGCCAAAATCAAAGTTTTCAATGAAGAGCTTAAGGAAATTGAAGCACAAATAATTAAAGTTGAAAAAGCGCAGGAAGATCAGGACACTAAAGTTTTGCCAAGACGTCAATGGGGCTCCTGCCGATTGAGAGGAGGTATTATTTATAGAATTGGTGGTTGGAAGGTTCTACCCAATAAATCAGGAATATTAGCCATCGCAGACCCAAGAAGTCCCTTCAACGGAATGACATTGCCCAGGTTCAAAAGTGAAGTACTATTTTCGATTTCAAAAGAGACATCTTTCCGACAACGCCAAGCCATTAAAATAGCAAAGCAAACTGGCAAACCAGTAGAGCCCCCCAAACACGTCAAAACGCCTTATCTCATTGAGAAAAGTGGTGAAATATTTTACCCAGATTTTTCAAGGCCGTGGGTTCAACTAAATCAAGAAAAATTGAACAAACAAAAAAATCAGAAATAATGGAAACAAGATTTCAATCCTTAAAAAATAGGATTACCCAAAAGAGGCCGAACCAACTTAATGCCCAGGAAGCATCATTTTTAATTCTTGAGCAAATCCATGAGACGCTAACAGAGCAGAACCAACTATTGAAAAGTCTTCTCCTAGTCCCGACGACAAAGGCATCAACGCCAGTAATTAAAATGCAAGTTGATAAAGTGCCAGTGGTCAAAAGGAAATGGTACCAAAATGCATGGCATTGGCTCTGGAAAAAATAATCAATATCCTTCCTTTAGTTTGAAGGGCTCTGCTATCCGGGCAATCAATAGAATAGTAGAGCCTTTTTTAAAACATTAGAAATTATGTACGAAAAACATAGAGGTACAATTAAGAGCTTCATTCAAAAGAAATATGGTTTTATTAAACCCGAAGCCAATGGCACAAGATCAAAAGATATATTTTTTGGAAAGGAAAACATTAAGGATAATACCAAACCTGAACAGCTCACCCAGGGAACAAAAGTACTATTCCATACGCAAATTGTCAATGAACGAAAGAGAGCTGTAAAAGTTGAAATAGCTAAATGATATTTCAGAGGACAGATGCTTGCATCGTTGACATCCAAGTTGGGTTGGAGCTTCGCTTGGGTGCCTCCTCTGATTAATCAAAATCTTTTTAGTATAATATAGTAAAGAGAATGAAAACATAGTCCGGGGCTGGGATTGCAATCCTAAGAACCAAGAATTTTTCCAATCTGACTTGGTTCGTGCCTCGGATCTTTTTAAGAGATTGGAATTAAATAATGTAACCATGAATAAAACAGATTGGAAAACAAAAGTAGGATCGGCCGCCAGGAAGGATGTTAAGAAAAAACCTGGGATGACTAAAGAGGAAAAAGATGCTCATTTTACTAAAAAATATGATAAACCAAACGAATATAAATTTAAAGCTGTGGATGAAGTAAAAGCTAATAGTTTTCGTTGTCTATCAAAATACTTATTACATGAAGGCCTCAGCAAGCCTGCATTGGTACTTTATCCTGTGTTATGTCATTTGGCTGACTATAAAGTGAACAAATGGTTTAGACAAACCCTTAAACAGCTTAAAGAAGCATCTGGCTTAAGTGAAACATCCGTTGCAAATGCAATAGCTGAACTTGAAAAATCTATTCTGACCAAAGAAAAAAAGATATGGAAAAAACGTCCTTACCTTCAGTTCAAAATAGATTTTATTAGAGAAAATAAAATGAAACAAGAAGAAGGGAATTACATCACATTCTTTTCAATGATCATTGAGCTTGGTTTATGGGCCCAAATAAGTAATCCAGGAAAAGTACTTTATTTATATCTGCGAAATATTGCAAACTATGATCAACAAGAATATGCTATGTTAGAAAATTGTGGCTACGATGAAATCAATGAAACTAATTTCATCATACGAAAGTGGGATTTGGCAGAACTGAATCTAACCCATATAAGTAAACAACTACATATCAATTTTGCAGATGTGGGGAAAGCCATTAGAGATTTAGAATTTCATGGTTTGTGTGAGAGGCATGATCAAACCTGTTTAGTTTATTTGAGACCCAAAGACTATTATCAATACTATGATGAGTAAATTACCATATCTGTGGAAATTATGGGAACAATTGAAGATCAAGTGCTCTATACTAATTTCAGGGTTTGATATACTTTATTTAGGGTTTGATATATATAAATTTAGGGTGCCAACTATACTAATTTTAGGGTTTGATGCATATAAATTTAGGGTTATATATAAGTATCTAATAAGTAAAGAATATAAGTATTTAATAAGTCTTCTATAAGGATTGCCAAAAATGGCAATCAGTATTATCGAAAGAAAGAAAAAAGATTATTAATAATTTCAACCATATGGAAAGAATGGAACCAAAAGAAAAAGAATAATAATAGTAGATCCATAATTAAGAATAAAAGACATGACCCAAATGAGAAAGGTAATACAGGGATTACCAAAAATAGAGAAGCATCTAATCGAATCCCGTGCCCGGGTACCATTGGATCGCTTCTACGGGGTCAAAATAAATATAGATAGCAAATGAACCAACAGCAGAAAATCATATATCGCTTAGCACAATTAGTTGAAACAAATAAAAGGTTAAGAAAAATAATCTTAATGAGGATTGAAGAATCAGAGAACAATGATGAACTGATTAAAATCCAGCTCCGTAAGCTGGACAGCCTCATGAAGGAACCATTGCCCGGAGTAGTAGATAAGAAAAGAAAGAATTAGTAGCAACAAATAATATAAGTAATAGTAGTAGTAAGTAAGTAGTAACCAATAAAATTAATCAGCTATGGGACAATCTTGTAAGGTGTGCATGCATAAATCAAGGATAGAGATAGATAGACAACTAGTAAAAGGTATTTCAAAGGCCCAGGTATCTCGAGAGTACAATATAAGTGAAGATAGTCTAAGGAACCATTTTGCTAACCACCTATCTAGGCAGATGAAAACCTCAATAGAGCTAAAGGGTAAAGAAGAGGGTCTGCAGGTGCTCAACTTGCTTGAAAACATGATACTTGGTGTTCAGGCTGTTGTTGATAAGGCCTCTAGCAAGAATCAAGACGCTAAATACCTAGCTGCAACCAAGGAATTGAGGAATGGGTTGGAATTGCTAAGTAAAATCCAGTTTGCAATGTTTACCCAGGAGAACCCAAAGAATCAATTAACTGATGAGGAGCTTCTCAAAAAAGAGAGAGACCATGAGTGGGAAGAAATGATGTCTCATAATTGGGAGGGATTGCAAGAGGAGGAGAAAAAAGCTTATAATTCTGTTTGGCTGAGAATGATGGGAGCAGATACAAAAGGAAGACTTGACTATGTAAATTACTTTGATGGCAATAATAATGAAATTATTGATTGGAGTACATTTGATAATAGCGATGCTATGGTTAATCCAGGTAAAGATACCACCCAGGAGGAGAAAGTGCAGGAAACAGCCTCTACTACAGCTGACAATGAGAATGAGGAGGAAGTTATGGGAGTGAAACCCATTATACCTACACCGATTGAAGTTGGCTATGACTTTCATAGCACACACGGCGTGACAGTTAAAAGGAGGAGATAATCCAAAACACGAGTGTCGAACAGCACGACACTCTTAATAGATTTATTAGGAGTGGAGATAATCCAAATATTTAATAATTAAACTTTTCACCAGCAATCTTAACTTTGTTTATTTCTTAAGATTATATAATGTTAATATTTAGACAGTTAGCTAATATACGTTAATATGAATATTAACTTTCATATGGTTGGAGTAGGTACATTAATATATTATCTGTATATTTAGGGTATTATTAACAATACATACCCAATGAAAAGAACAAAGCAATCAACCAAAGGACAGCACTTCACCTCTGATTACATTCCATATGATATAGCAGAGAGAGAAGGAAACGCACTACTCTGGGGACCTATCCCTGTAATTGGCTTTTACATCCTCTTCTCCATTAACACAGGCTTGAGGGTTTCCGATGTAATGAAGCTAAAGCATTCGGATCTCAATGGAGCCAGGGCAAACACTACTTTTTGGATTAAGGAGAAGAAAACAAAGAAAGACCGGGAAGTGTATGTCAGTGAGAAGATAGCAAAGGCCTATGCTACGTTCCTGGAGAAGCTAAGAGAGAAAGGCAAGTACAATGCAGAAGGATTCATCTTTACAAGCCGTGAGGGGAACCCATACGCCACTGCTTCACTTATCACTATACTGAAGACTACCTTCAGGGGAGTTGCTCCCAATATCAGCACTCATTCACTCCGTAAGACATTTGGCAGGCATCTCTACGATATCAATGGACAGAGTGAGAATGCCTTAATTCAACTATCAGAAATCTTTAACCATAGCTCAGTAGGAATTACACGCACCTATTTGGGATTTAGTAGAGAGGAGAAGATCAATATTTATAAGAATCTTTAACCATGAGCAAAGGATTAGGCAAATTACAGAAGCTAATTTTATTCCGTCTCAGTGGATACAAGATGAAGGGTGATGGAGAGGGTTTACTTCCCAAGGGACAATTGTATTATGATATTGAACAATACCATTGGGGAGATAGGATTGCACCCGAAGGACTCAAGCGATGGGATGAAGATTTGAAGGAGCTGAAAAAGCGCAGAGCATCCATCTCACAATCTCTACGATCATTAAAGGATAAAGGGTATATCTGCGATGAATATTGGTCATTAGGATTGACTGAAGAAGGTCAGAAAGTAAATGATGCTACTGGCTGGTGGCCTGATCTATAAACATTAATAGTATTAATACTTAACCATTTAATCACAATGGATATGAAAACAAAGAAATTAAGATTTGCCCCGTTGGTCCGAGTCAGCACAGAGCAACAAGATGAAGAGATTAAAACTTCAATGGAAAGCCAACGCAATAACATTCTCCAAGTTGTTACCAATCGTGGAGGCATTATCCCAACAGAATGTTGGCAGTATACAGGCCAAGAGCATTCCACTAGGGCGTACCGCCTCAGCAACCCCGATTATGAGAGGACTATCTTTAAACGTTTATTGGATGATTGTGACAAGGATATATTTGATGCCATTATTGTAGATGATGAAAGCCGATGGGGTCGTGATCTCATGGACTCATTGGAGGGCTTTGATATTCTCAAACGCAATAACATAATGTACTTCGTGGGGGACATGGGATATGACTTGCGGAAACCGGATCACGAGAGTGCTGTAAGGCGTGGATCATTGGAAAGTGATGCATTTGTGAAAAAGATGTGTACCAATAGCATTCGTGGTAGAATTGCAGCTGCTAAAAAAGGTATTCCATCCAGTGGAAGATTACCCTACGGAAGGACGTATGACAAGAAAACCAACGAGTGGGGATTGGATGAAAAGAAAGTACATTTGATCCAGGGAGCCACAGAGAGATATTTGAAAGGGGAATCATTAGAGAAATTGGCTAAGGAGATGGGAATGGTAGCCACTACATTGCATACAATTTTATTACATAGATGTGGGGAGGATTGGAAATTAAAATTTGAGTACAAAGAGAATTATATAAAGGAGGAGGTCATGTTGAAAATTCCTCGGATATTTAGTGAACAAACCATAAAGGCAATCCACGCTCAAAACAAGTCCAATAAAACTAGTGAGAACTTTGGAAGAGGTCACCGCAAATATCTTTATCTGTTAAGTGGTTTTATCTTTTGTGAGAATTGTGGCCATAGATTCACCACAGCAACAAATCAGCAAAGGAATTTCTATTATCGCCATCGTACTACAGATGGAAATAAGGATTGTACATATAAGAGATTTGTACCAGCTAGGGAATTGGAATCAAAAATCTTAATCTCCTTAATTGAAGTACTGGGTAATCGGAAAAAGATAGAAGAGGCCATAAAAAGGAGTACGCCAGATTTGGGAAAAATTGAACGCCTGCAGTCGGAGCAATTCAAATTGGAGAATAAGATAAAGGAGATCCATAAAAGCAAGGAACGTTTAGTTAAAGCAGTAGCCGAGGGTAATCTATCCAGTGAGGATGTTGGAAAGCAAATGACGGGCTTACAGAAGGATGAAAAGATACTATCTGAGAGATTTACAAAGGTGCAGACAGAATTATCCTATTTGCCTGATCCGGAGCAAATCAAAAAGACAACAAATTGGTCCATAAAAATAATGAGCCACATCACAAAGAATCCATCACAGATTCTCAAAATGACATTTGAGGAGCAAAGAGAGCTAGTTGAATTTGCTTTTCGTGGATTTGATTCCCAGGGTAAACATTTGGGAATATATGTTAGTGACAATGAGAAAGGAGAAATTCAATATAGGATGAATGCTAACTTTGAATCCACTCTTCAATCTGCTACATTAACGGACGCTGATATTGCAGTAGCGTTTAAACTGGACCCCGACTACCAGGATACCAGGAAGGAAATTGATAAAATCCGTGAGGAGTTATCTCATAATCTTAGTAATAATCAAAGTAGCATTAGTAGTTGCAAACTGGAGCATCATCAAGGAAGTAGATGAGAATGACAAAGACAATTTCCTCTATTCATCCAACTATAAATCATTTGGTATTGATAAGGGTTGGTATGATCCTGATGGAACTAAACCATTTGTTTTCCAGGAAGTATACGCTCCAATGTTTCGTGAATGGGCTACCAGCAGGTTATGGTTATTTTACAGCACCTATGCCCCGAACTTTGCAGACTGGCCAAAAAGAAGCCTTGAGGACGGTCACATGATGGGATACAATCAATACATCCAGTATGTGGAACCTGTTTCCTTGTATCCAACCTCTGTGAAAGTAGAAAAAAAGATTGCTGTGCAAGATGTGATGGCTTTCCAGCGCTCTACCTTTGAAGGTACAATTTATGATATAACCGAAGACTATGATTGGTATGTTCCGGATGGCAAGGGAGGCATGAAGAAGAGTCCCCTCACTACGCCATTCCCCTCAAAAGATTTAAGAGAGTTATTAGATATTAATAACCGGAGAAACGTGGCACGTCCGCAGGGATACTACGGAATGATCTGCCAGTTGCGAGATTGGTATCCGGATCCTATCGGTGGCATCTACTGGGTGTTCCTCGACAATGCCTACACCAGTCCCTATGTACCCATCTACGCCGGCACAAAGGAAATTGCAGAATGTTACAAAAACTTTGATCCTACCACTTACAGTCGTGAATCAGCAAAATGGGCCATCGACTTTGTGGATAACCTGCTCTACCTGAAATGGCAGGATATGATTCAGGATGTACGGGCCGTTCGTGATCCCTTCGAGCAGCGACTCTTCGACGAGCGGGATGAAATAGATAGTAAAGCAGCTGAATTATATAAAAAGCACCCAAAAGAGGCGAAGGAATTTCTGACTGATTATACCAAAAAGAATATGGAAGAGGTACTTGAGATGTACAATCGACTGCATGATGAGTTGATCGTCAAATACTCGAATAGCAGGTAAACGCCCCACCCACCAGCGGTGTGCAATCCTCCCAAAAAGACAGGAAGTAGAAAATTCTTCAAATGAACAATTCAGTTATTCTTTTGTTTAAAAATTACAATTATAACTATAAACAAAATGAAGAAATTATTTTTATTTGCAGGCATAGCAGCAATGTTAATCTCCTGCACTCCAAAAAATGCTGAAGAAGCAAAAACAGGAGAAGCGCAAAAAGTTGAAGAAAAAAGTGGTGAAGTACTTAATATTGCATCTGAAAGCATGATGCATTGGCGAGGAAAAAAGGTGGGTGGCGAGCACTATGGTGTTGTAGCCATCAAATCCGGTTCCATAAAAGTACAGGATGGTAATATTAACGGAGGAACTTTAATCATCGATCTTAACTCAATCGTATCTGAAGACCTGGAGGGCGAATGGTATGATAAATTAGTCGGACATTTGAAATCATCTGATTTCTTTAACGTAGCAGAATATCCTGAAGCAACATTTGAAATCGTTAAAGTAGAGAAATTTATAGGCGAAACCGATGAATCTCTTTCAGCCCCAACTCATGAATTTACAGGTAATCTGACCATCAAAGGTATGGCGAAAAGCATTTCATTTCCTGCCACTATAGCCATAGAAGATGGTATTGTAAAAGCCAGTTCCAATGAGTTCGCCATTGACAGAACGCTTTGGAATATCAACTTCAAATCAAAAACTGTCTTTGCAGAATTCAAGGATGATTACATCAATGATATGATCAATCTAAAATTTGAGGTAGAGTTCTCAAAATAATTTGAGAATAGAAGGAAAAAGTAAAAGGGAAAAAGGAAAAAGTGGCGCCACTTTTTCCTTTTTCCCTTTTCCCTTTTACTTTTTCCCTTTTACTTCAATAACTACAACCTAACTCCCACAGTAAATCCGGGATACATCTTTACATTCACGCTGTTTCTTGTCCTGTCGAATGTTTTCCATCCCACCAGTGAAGATGAGGTAGGAACACCTTCCACGTAGTACAATTGTGATACATGCACATTCCAGGTTGGTCCACCGTATACTGTCATGAACTTACCTACCTTATACTCCACTGCCACATTCAGTTTATTCAGTGAATTTAACCGATGGGTAAACCATACGTCTTCATTTACATGGAATGAAACTGCTTCAATATTTAATTTCATTTTTTCTGATACAGGGAACATAGTACCTAAACCATAGCCCCATCCCCAAAGGATCTCGTTATTTTTTGGTGATGCACCTATGCTGATAATATTGTATAATCTCTCTGTTCCGGTTTTGAAACTCAGGTTGCCATAGAATGTCTCATTGGCGCTGATTTCAAATGATTTGTATCCATGCTTAACAAAGGTCAGGAATCCAATACCTACTCCATTCGCAATAGTGTCGGCTACATTGATAAATCCAATTTGCACACCATCTACTTTCCTGGCTGTATTTAGAAACCCTGATACCTGGGCACCTGCAATATCTCCAGTATTCACATTGCTGAAACCAGCTATTTGCACACCTTTGGCATCTCCCCTGTTCACATTGGCAAATCCGGAAATCTGTCCTCCAACGGACATGCCACCGGCAACATTGCTAAAGCCAGCCACCTGGAGGGCTCTAATTTCCTTCCTTGCTACATTGGCAAATCCTGCTGCCTGCATTCCGTTGACTTCCCCCAGGGCAACATTCGTAAACCCCGCTGCCTGGAATGCATCCACATCTCCCCTGTTGGTATTGCTAAAACCTGCAAGTTGTACTCCTTTGGTATCTCCTTTGATGACATTGGCAAAACCTGCTACTTCAAATCCCTGCAAACCACCGGAATAACCAGCAATCATATTAAAAGAGAATATATTTGTTACCTCACCCGATTGCATTCCATTGGTGCTGATCGGTGTGATAAAACTGATATGGATTGGACGTACTATTGTAGATTCCTCTTCAGTATCGGTAACGCTCACTAATTGTGAGTCTTCCTGGTAAGCTTCTTGTGAAAACAGGTTCAAAACTGTTCCCATCATAAGTGCTATCATTATAAAACTAATCTTCTTCATGTTGTTTGATTTAAACATTATTAATTGTTGATTCATAAGGAAGACAATTGAGGAAGAAAATACCCCTATCGGAGATGGGGAGACCAGGAGAGGGGGAGATGGGGAGAGGGGGAGATGGGGAGATGGGGAGATGGGGAGAAACCTGATACCAGTCAGTGCCTGAAATAAGTTGACTGCTAAATTAAAAAAAATGCAGAACAATTATTTCAATTCAAATTCTGAGCTACGCTCAAGACAAAACAGGTACTTTACAGAAGATTTCAAGAAAAAAAGAGTTAAAGAGTTAGAGAATAATTTGGTCAGAGTTTCTGATATTTGTAAAACATATGAAGTAAGCAGATCTTCAGTCTATAAATGGATTTACAAATACTCAGTTATGGCAAAAAAGCAACACAAACAAGTGGTAGAACCGAAGAGTGATACCAGGAAAATTCAATTACTTGAAGAACGCATCAAAGAGCTTGAAAGAGCAGTAGGACAAAAACAGATGATGTTGGATTTCAAAGATAAAGTGATCGAGATAGCCGAAGATACCTACAACATAGACATCAAAAAAAAATTGTATTCCAAAGTCTCATCTGGTACAAGTACCACAGGCAAGAACACCAATACAAAATAAAGGATATGATAGAGTTAAATGGGATGAGTAAACAGAACTTCTATCAACGCCTCTCAAGAATGAATTACCAGGCAGATGAGTCAGCCGGTATATTACAAGTAGTTCAACAAATAAGAATAGACCATCCTTGTATGGCATTAAGAACCTTATATAAAAAGATCAGACCACAGACAATGGGCCGAGATAAGTTTGAGCTATTCTGTAGTGAGCATGGTTATGGAGTAAGGAAACAAAAAAACTATCGTGTAACCACAAATAGTAAAGGAGTAACCAGATTTCCCAATCTAATCCAAGATATTGAGTTGACAGGTGTCAACCAAGTTTTTGTAAGCGACATAACCTACTATGAGATGAACGGAAGATTTCATTATTTAACATTCATTATGGACCTTTACAATAGAGAGATCGTAGGTGCTTCAGAAAGCGATAATTTGCGAACAGAGAACACAACAATACCAGCTTTAAATCAGCTAATTAGATTAAGAGGAAGGCAAAACTTAGAAGATGCAATATTTCATTCAGATGGGGGTGGACAATACTACAGTAATGATTTTAAAGAGTTAACAAAGAAACTAAAAATGAAAAATTCAATGACTCAAGAGAAAGTCAATGAAAACCCTCATGCTGAAAGGCTTAATGGAGTTATAAAAAACAATTACCTTTATCCTTATAGTCCAAATAACAAAAAAGAATTAAGAAATTGTATGAAAAAAGCTATCTGGATGTATAACAATGAAAAACCACATCAATCGCTAAATGACTTAACACCTGTAGAATATAGAAAAATAAATACTGTTGATAACAAGAATATCTCTTCAAGATATTTCCCGTTGTCAACAATACATCATCATCATTATAAAGAGAAATTTAATGTCTAATTAAGTCAACCCTATTCAGGCATGGACTGCCTATCGCCTAACGCCTAACCCCTAATACCTATAGCTCATCATACTTCTTCGCATTCCCTTTCGATTTCTCAACCGGATACTTCACCCCGTTTTTTACCACTTTTTCTAATACAATCTCAGGTACATTAAGTTTGTGTTTTTCTGCCAGCAAAAGTGCATAGGCAAATATATCAGCCAGTTCCTCTTTCAATTTTTCCCGATCCACCTCTTCTGCTTCTTCCCTGGTTTTCCAAAGGAATAGCTCGTTCAATTCGGCTGCTTCAATCGAGAGTGCCAACGCCAAATCCTTTGTATTATGAAATTGCTGCCAGTTGCGTTCATCACGAAATTTAACCAGGGCGGTGGTTGCTGTTTTTAAATCGGACATGGGAAGAAAAAATTAAGTTAATTCTATGAATTCAAAATAGTAAACAAGTATACAAAAATTACATGAAGACTGAAGAGTAAATAGTGTACAGTGCCAGGTATCCTGCAGAGTCGCACCACCCGGGATGTCTCACCAAATCCTGACACCTGATACCTGACGCCTAATACCTTTTCCCTTTTACCTTTTACCTTTTTCCTTACCCTCACTCACTCTTAAAATCCGAGGTGCTATGGAAAACCAGCTTTGGATATGATTCCTGTGTTATCTTCAGGTTCCATTCACTTTGTGCGAAAAAAACAGGGATGTTTTCTTTGTCGAAAGCAACAGATGAAGCTTTCCGAATCATAAAATCTTCCATGGATTTTTTGTCATCAGTGGTAATCCAGTATGCCTTAAAAAAGGCAAGTGGTGAGAAATTGCATTTGGCTCCATACTCGTGCTCCAGCCGATACTTGATTACCTCGTACTGAAGCTCTCCGACTGTTCCGATCACCTTCCTGTTTCCGGGCTGCATGACAAACATTTGTGCTACACCTTCATCAGTCAGTTGTCGAACACCTTTATCCAGCTGCTTGGATTTAAAATTATCAAGGTTAATCACTTCTCTCAAAATTTCAGGGGAGAAGCTTGGAATACCCTTAAAGTGAAGCTCTTCGCCTTCGGTTAGTGTATCTCCAATTTTGAAGTTCCCGCTATCGTACAGACCGATTACATCTCCCGGAAATGCCTCATCGACAATGTTCTTATTGTTGGCCATGAAACTTGTTGGAGATGAGAAGCGAAGCTTCTTATCCAATCTTGTATGGTAGTAGAATTTATTTCTTTCAAACTTTCCCGAACATATCCGCATAAAAGCAATACGATCGCGGTGATTCGGATCAAGATTTGCATGTATTTTGAAGATGAAGCCGGTGAGTTTTTCTTCTTCCGGTTCAATGATCCTCTCAGAAGTCTCAATACTTCCTGGAGAAGGAGCAATCTGAAGGAAAGTCTCCAGTAATTCCAAAACTCCTGTGTTATTCAATGCACTTCCAAAGAATACGGGAGCAAGGTAACCTTCCTTATACATTGAACGGCTGAAGGGTTCGAACATCTCATTAACGAATTCAACTTCCTCCTTAAAAGTATCGACCGTGCTGTCACGGACAATCTCCTTTAACTTTGGATCATTGATATCTTCAAATTCTATGGCGCTTTCGGCGATGCTCTGGTTTTCTCCCTTTTGAATAGATACTTTACTTTTATAAAGGTTGTAAACTCCCCTAAAATATCTTCCCGATCCAACCGGCCATGTATAGGGACAAACAGCGATGCTCAGTTCCTTTTCCAGTTCTTCCAACAAATCGAAATGATAGATTCCTTCCCGGTCCATCTTATTGATGAAAATCATCACAGGTGTATTTCTCATGCGACATACCCTCATGAGGTTTCGAGTCTGCTCCTCCACCCCTTTTGCTGTATCAACAACGAGGATTACACTATCAACAGCCGAGAGTGTGCGGTATGTATCTTCAGCAAAATCTTTGTGACCCGGGGTATCCAGTATATTCACTTTTATCCCGTCGTACTCAAATGCCATGACAGAGGTAGATACCGATATACCACGCTGCTTTTCAATCTCCATGAAGTCAGATTGAGAGGTCTTCCTGATCTTATTGCTTTTTACCGCACCTGCAGTCTGAATGGCATTTCCAAACAGCAACAGCTTCTCTGTTAACGTAGTTTTCCCTGCATCCGGGTGACTGATAATTGCAAAGGTCCGTCTTCTCTTTATTTCGCTATTGATATCCATATCTCAAATTGATGCGCAAAAGTAGTAAAAAGAGTTGGATAACATAGAGTGAGTAAAGTGACTTGAATGACTAGAGTGACTAAAGTGACTTGAGTTGGGAGTATGAATACCTGCTAAACATATACTCACTATAACAAACATAAGATCAATGAACACATGAGTATATATTGATACCCGATAAATCGCGTCCTTACCTCCCCTCCTTCTCAAGGAGGGGTGCACGCCGCAGATGGACGGGGTGGTTAATACACCGGATACACCTCAAAATACAGTGTGTCGCTGTTAAATGCAGTGAAAATTCCCAGGCCATTATTTACATTGGAATAGGGTTCATTGAGTTCGCGGGAATCCTGATCCAGTGAATTATATAGCTGTACATATTCATTATTAACACTATACACAATAATTCTGTGGGTGCCGAAATGGGTAAGTTCCTGAAATGAGATGGTACTATAATTATCATTTGTCGGTCGGGTATCCATTTGAAAATTAAAACCACCTCTTGAAGGAGCACCATCCGGGGGCTCAGGTATAATAAGGTCTACATAGGTTTCAATATTCTGTATCCTGAAAAAGTAATAGTCCAGCTCAGGGTTCTCCCAGGTCAATTCGAGTGGATCCGGCATCTCAAGTTGGTTGAAATCCCTCATATCATATACTTTTGGAATACCTATTGATGAGGCAGACAAACTAACTGAAGGAGGATTGTCGGGCATTAGTGTAGCTGCGCTGATTACTTCATCATTCATTGTAACAGAGATATTAAAAGAATCGCCCGGCTCCATAGCAAGCTCTTCGCCCATATAATAAGTTCCGGGAACTGAGTCATTTTCTAAAAGTTGCCAGAACTCACCTTCTCTCTCCAGGGTAACTAGGGCATCAGAGAGCGCTGATCCACCTGTTGTATCGTCTCCAAAACTTATCATGCTGGAGAGTTTTACATTATTTATATCCCTGTCCTTATAGAGATAAGCTTCCAATACTACCTTGTACTGATCCTCAAACTCAAGTGAGGTGTCAAAACAAGCTCTCGTCAAAAGCATAAGAAACAGCAGTAGTAGTATTCTGAATTTCATTTTTTAAAACTTTATTGAAAAGAAAAGATTAGGTGTAAATCCTAGCGTGTTGACATCAATGATCACAATTTCATTATCGACCACGTCGAATTCGCGGTACCAGATATTCTTACGCCCATATACATTGAAGAAAGAAAGTCCAAGACTGCTCATTGTCTTACCAATAGAAAAACGATATGTTGCTGAAAGGTCAAGACGATTATAGGAAGGTAACCTAAAGGCATTTTTATCCCCCACATGAATATAATCTATTGAGGTTCCGTCAAGCATTGTTAACTCGTATGCTCCAACTGGAGCTGTATATGTTCTTCCGGTATTATAAACAAATGTTCCTCCCAGCACCCAGTTGCCCCACTGGAATGTATTTACAAAATTTATTTCATGTGGCTGATCGTATATAGCAGGATAAGGGCTCCCGTTATTCAACTCTTCAAACTGGTGTTCCACCCTGCTAAATGTATAACCCAGCCAACCTGTATAACTGCCATATTTCTTCTGCAGGAGCACTTCAAAGCCCTTCGCCGTTCCACTTCCCTCGTAAAAATTATTAAGAATAGATGTGCCGGAATTGAGGTTTGAAGCCTGGTTTCGCATGGTATATTCAGCCAATCCGCTCATTGGCTTATAGAAGCATTCCACATCCACCAAATAGGAGGGAGTAGTATAACTTGCTCCAGCAATATAATGATATGCAGAGCTTACTGGAATTGTTTCATCATCTGCCAGCAACCAGAAATCCCTGTTTCCTTCCAGGATATTCTCCCTCACAACCCTATTGGTAAACTGATTATACATTCCCCATGATGCTTTGAAATTCCAATGGTCATCCAACTGGTAATTCATTGATACCCTGGGTTCCAGGTAGACCTTATTTGTAAGGTTATAGTATGTACTCCTCAGTCCGTATATAAATGTCAGCTTATCCTTAATGTATATTTTATCTTGAACATATGCTGCTAATGTCAATCCTTGTGAACGTGTATTAATTACATCCACTGTATCATTCTCTGTATAGTCATAAGCGATATCCAATAAAGAACCCTGTAATCCGAATTCCAGGGTATTATTTTGAGTGAGCCGGTACTCATTATCCATTTTTAAGGTATAGTCAAGGATGTTATTGTCCTCAACCGAACCATCTATTGTGAGTGTCTCGCTTCCGTCATCATTCACAACACTACGCTCACGATAGTTATCACGCTCACTGAAATAGTTTGAAAAGGCAAGTGTAGAATTAGAATAGAATTTTTCATTCCACTGCCGCGACCACTTGGTACTTACTCCCCAGTTACCCCATTCCAGGAGGTCAACCCTGTTCATGCTAAAATCGTTTATCCTACCACCGGGCCTTCCCATCATGGCGGAAGCATCAGAAGTTTTATCCAATACATCCTTCCCATTGTAGAAACTCAGGGTTAGGATATCCTTTTTATTCGGCTTGTATGTCAGTTTAGAATTGATATCATAGAAATAGAAAGTAGGATCCGTACTAAACCTTGTAAATTGTCCGCCGTCGATCTCGGTTTCATTTACGCTGTTATACATCTCATTAATATTATTGTAGAGTCCGCTCTGAATGAAATCAGTATATGATCGTCGCCCGGAAATAAAGAAATTTAGTTTTTCAGAAACTGGTACTTCAAGATGGGCACTGCCGCTGAGCGCTGAAACGCTTAAGCCACCCGATACTTTCTTTGTATTCCCTGTCTTACCGGTCAGCTCCATGACGCTGGAAATTTTGCCACCATATTTCGATTCAAACCCACCTTTGTAGAGTTGCACATCCTTAATGGCATCAGCATTAAATGCGCTTAAGAAACCATAGAAATGGTCAACGTGATATACGTTAAATCCATCCAATAGAATTAGATTCTGATCCGGTGTCCCCCCACGTACATAGAGCCCTGATGAAGTTTCATTACCACTGCTCACCCCCGGCATCAACTGCAGCGTCCGAAAAATATCCTTCTCTCCAAGGTTTGGTAAAGTTTCAATCTGCGCAGGCCTCAATGAAATCTGGCTCGTTTTCTCTGCATAGGTCACAAGCTTCTTCTCCTCACCCACTATCATGACCTCCTCAATTCTGTAATCTACCGGTTTCAGGTAGACATATATATTTTCCTCAGCAATCTCGGGTGTAAGCTTAACGGTCAGTGTCTCATAACCCAAAAAACTCACCTTCAGTGTAGTAGTATCCGACGAAACATCCATTAAAAGAAAATGACCATCTACATTGGCAATAGAACCCATGGAGGTTCCGGGTACTGTAGCAGTGGCATAGGGCAAGGTCTCATTGGTGCTCTTGTCATAAACCCAACCCGCAACCTCAATATTGTTTCTTTTTGAAGCCACGGAAACCCTTTCTTCCTTGACATAGGGTTTGATTATGACAGTTTTACGATCTGGTATAGTAAACACAAGATTGGTCTTTTTTAACAGAGCCTTCATGCTTGTCTCCAGATCCAGTCCCTTTATATTTATCAGATCAATTTTAATCCCCTTCATGTCTTCAGGTTCATACTGGAAATCAATATTATAATTCATCGAGAGATCAAACAATATGAGTTTCAGTGATTTATTCTCATAATACTCCCGGATAAGGATTTGATCATCCTGTGCTTTAACAATGAAAGACAAAGCAAAGAGAATAGAAATAGTAAGGAAAAACGATTTGCCTTTCATAGAAAATACATGTTTGCAGAGTTATGAATTCATTATTGAATTCTTTGCATCAGAGTTTCGACTCCAAAATAAATTGAAGGTTTAATTAGATTGCGCAAAATTCTATATTTCGAATACTTCAATAAATGATTCTCTACAAATATTCTTTTTTCATACATACAATAAAACCTTAATCTACGAACTGACTAATTTCATCTACGAATCATATCCCTTACCCCTCTTTTTAAATTGGAAAACATAGTTATCTTTATCACAAGTAAATACTATTAGCCTAACTAACACTAATTCTATTTCTATGGATAACTCCCCCAACGACTATCACATCAGTCTTTTCAAGCCCACCACAGAAAGCGCCAGGTTCAATAAGAACCTGATAATGTGGCTGGCATCAATCTGGTTTGTTGCCATATTTGGCTTCCAGATTGCCCTAAGGGTGTTTCAAAAACCGACACCTGAGCCCTCATATGTAACCTTCGAAAATGTTTGGGACAATGTGAAAAGCGGAAACGCTTCGACGCTTGAGCTGCAACAATTCGGACATGCTACCCTATCTGTACTGGGGAAAATAGCCATTGACCCGGGTGAAAGAGCAGTCCTCGATAATGCCATTAGCTGGACAGTGCTTGAGCTGTTTGACGAGTCCATGCAGGCTTCCCTGGTGGCAAAAATTGTAGAATTTGAAGAGATCAAAGCCGGAATAACAAATATCTCCGACGAAACCTACGTGAAAGCCAAGCAAGACCTTTCGAGTAAGCTCAGCGGAAAGCTGGGTCTTTCAAAACTGGATGTCAGATCTACAATTCTGCCTCTTGAACTTGTCTCTGCAAACATCGGCGCCCTTAGCGATGAGACTGTAAGCAGTCTTCCTTCTACTATGGAAAAATACCTGGTACATAACCAGTCATTCCTGACTGATTTTACCTTACTGGGATTCCCGTTTCACTATTTCTACACCGCAGTATTCCTGCTCATACTATTCGTGGGACTCTGCTGGCTGTATTGTGTACGTACCGATTTACGTAACCGGAAACTGGGCATAGAAGACTAAGTTGTTTACAATCAAAGACTGAATAAGATGAAAAAAATTATATTACCAATTATACTACTTGCCATTCCCGGTGTCACACAAGCTGCTACTGCTGCTACTCAATTAGACGGGGGTTTTAAACTGGGACCGGCCATCATACTCATAACGATACTTATTCTATTTGTGAGTGTTGGATTTATCTTCCGCGCCAAAGACACGACCGACTTCTATGCTGCTGGAAGAGGAATCTCCAAAGTAGGCTCCGGTATGGCCATCGCTTCCAACTGGATGAGCGCCGCCTCCTTCCTGGGAATGGCTGCCTTAATGTACGGCTCAGGCTATCATGGACTTGCTTATGTGGTGGGCTGGACCGGCGGTTATGTATTGCTGCTCATTTTGATGGCAGGACAAATACGGAAATACGGAAAATACACAGCTGCTGATTTCATTGGCGACCGGTACTATTCACAATCGCTTAGAGCCGTTGGTGCCATTATCGCCATTCTCATCTCGATTGCCTATTGTGTTGGACAATTTGGTGGAATTGGATTGATGTTTAAATGGATACTGGGACTTGATTATGCCCTTTCCGTGATTATCGGAGGAGCCGTAGTTCTCACCTATACCCTCATATCAGGTATGTTGGGAGTTACCAAGAATATGCAGATACAATATGTAATCATTATTATCTCCTTTATTATACCCCTGTTTATATTAAATTTCAAATTTGATTACTTCTGGTTGTTGCCACAAATTGGCTATGGATCAGTAGTAACAGACGCCATCACCGGAATACCACTCGCTGAAAGTGAACAACTATTTAACTCGCTGGGACATGAATTTGCCATGGTGCCTACCCCTGAATATGCCATGCCCTGGGATCCTGCCACGGGAAAGACTTTTTTCCAGTGGATAGCTATTGCCTTTTCACTGATGATTGGTACAGCGGGACTACCACATGTGATTCAAAGATTTTATGTAGTTCCTAAAGCCAGGGATGCACGCTGGTCTGTAGTATGGGGCTTATTCTTCATTTGCATACTTTACTGGAGTGCTCCTGTTTATGCAGTTTTTGGAAAGATATTATCTGCTCATCCGGAGGTTGGGGTACTGGCTAAAGACGCCATTGTAGTCTACACGGCACAGCTGGGAGATATCCATCCACTGATCGTTGGATTCCTGGCTGCTGGGGGTGTATCTGCAGCATTCTCGACTGTATCAGGACTCCTCGTTGCCGGTTCATCGGCCTTTGCACACGACCTCTACGTGAAAGTGATCAATCCGGATGCCAAACCGAAAAACCAGTTGATTGCTGCACGACTCGGTACAGTTATTATGGCAGTTATTGTTACCATTATTGCACTTGCGAAACTAGCGCTGATCGGACAGCTTGTTGCTGTTGCCTTCTCACTGGCCGGTTGTACTATCTTTCCACTATTCCTCCTGGGAATTTGGTGGAGTGGATCCAACAAGCAAGGTGCCATCGCCGGTTTGATTGCCGGAGGTGGAGTTTCGATACTTGCGCTGACATATTTTATCGCAGGAAAAATGGGAGCTGTCTTACCTGCACATGAATTCATCTCTTACTGGTTCGGAGCGTGGTATTTTGCCATCTGGGGAGCACCTTTAGCTATCATAGTGCACATTATAGTGGCAAAACTGACGAAAGAAACACCTGTTGAAATTCGTAAATTCCTGGTTGAAAAGGTACACTCCTAATGTTTTGGAAAAATAAAAAAACAAGGACACTCATCATCGTGATGGGTGTTCTTTTTGTCGCAGTCATCATCATTTCGCAGTGGTACTACGAAAAAATGAATGCCTCGGTAGATCCGAGAATCAAGCCAGCACGTGAGCTGTATAAAAGCTATAACAGCTATGCGACTGTAAATGATTTCGATTCGCTGTTTTACCTGATGGATACCATCGAGTCGATCTACAGTTCTGTTGCTCATTATGCAAAATCATACGAAATTGGCGTATTGTATAACAACAGGGCTGCGGCCTACCTTACTATGGGTATTTACGACTCCACAATAAATGAAACAGAGCGCGATTCGATTGTTCTCCTGGGCGAAATATCGGCCAGGGAGGGTATTCGTATATATGAAGATTGGAAGAGAGACTACGCAGAGTTGACAGAAGATGAAGTGATCAGCAAGGTGAAGTCCGATTTCAACATAGATGAAATTAAGGCAGCACAGGACGAGCTGGAATCATACCTGGATACGCGTATCAATGAGATTATTGATACGCAAGTAGAGATTGACCGCCGTTTATCGGTGAGCTATACCAACCTGGGGATCGTATACCGCTACCGGATGCAGTACGATTCAGCTGCCTATTGCTACGAAGAAGCTTTAGATCTCTGGGAGCAAAATCTATCTGCAGAAAACAATTTAAATGTCCTCTTGGGAAGACCCCAGAAAAAAAGTAATTTCATTCAGCGGATGTTTCCGCCGGATCGTTTATAAGCAAACTTATTACATCCAACTATTATGAAAAGAATTGCATGTCTGTTAATCATAAGTAGCTTGTTTTTTAGTTTAAATATCTCCGGTCAGCAGAAAGAGGAGAAGGAAGAGAAAGAGAAGAAATTTGGAATTGAGTTTTCCGGTTTTGTAAAGAATGATTTTTTCTGGGACACCAGGCAGACCGTTGATGCTCGTGAAGGACATTTCCTTTTATGGCCTGCTGCTCCAAATCTGGATGCGGATGGTTGGGATATCAATGACAAGTCAAGTTTCAATTTTCTCTCAGTGCAATCAAGATTAACAGGGAAGATTAGCGGGCCGGATGCCTTTGGAGCAAAAACCTCAGGCGTCATTGAAGGGGATTTCTTTGCCCAGAGCAATGCCAACATCAACCTTTTCAGATTGCGGCACGCTATGATTAAACTCAATTGGGAGAGCACAGAATTATTAACCGGACAATATTGGAATCCTCTGTTTGTAAGCCTTTGTTTTCCGGGTACCATCTCTTTCAATACCGGGACTCCACTTCAGGCTTTTTCACGGAACCCCCAGATCAGGGTCACCCAGAAGATCGGTAATAATCTGAGTATTATGGCAGCAGCCCTGGCGCAACGTGATTACACATCACGCGGTCCGGATCCAAAAGACAACAGCAAAATACTGGTCAGTTCTCAATTTCTGAGAAATTCCAGCATTCCAGATATGCATCTGCAACTCATATTTAACAAGAGTAATGAATCAGGAAGCAGCCTGGTGCTGGGGGCAGGAGTAGCTTACAAGATCATCGTACCCAGATTGTACGCTGTAATGGGAACAGAAAAATATAGTGTTGATGAGTCTGTTGGTGGGCTAACAAGCATTATGTTTGCAAAAGTAGTAACAGGCCCGGTAACTGTGAAACTGCAGGCAAGATATGGAGAGAATACTGCTGATGTACTTTCTCCAAGCGGTTTCGCCGTGGTACAATCCGATCCTGTAACAGGAGCACAAACCTACACTCCTCTCAAAAACATGAGCGGCTGGGGTGAAATCCATACCAATGGTAAAAAGTTTCAAATTGGTGTTTTTGGTGGCTATTTAAAAAACCTGGGGACTGCAGAGCCCATGAGCGATGCTACAAATTCGGTATATGGATTAACAACCAGTATTGCAACACTTTTCAGGATTGCTCCACGTGTCATGGTAATCTCAAACAAATTTAAATTAGGAGGTGAACTGGAATATACCTCAGCAGCATACGGAAGTGGATTTGATGTGAATTATCTTCCTTCATCAACAACTACAGTAGCTAATATGAGGCTTTTGTTAAGCGCGATTTACTCGTTTTAGAATCTTAGTGACAAACAACTCAAGCCACCATCGAGTTTTTGAAACTCCGAAACATCCAATTCGATAACTTTATAACCGGCTTTCTCAATACGTTTTTTTGATGTCGGATACCCCTTAGGCGTCAATACAGTACCATTTATCCAGACAGAGTTTGCAGAATATGCTTCTTCCTTCTCTACCCTTATCTTTTGTATATCTTTGAATAAGGGGTCCCTGATAAAAGAATGAGTAGCCAGCATGGTATTATTCTCCAGGTATGCAACTCCGGTTTTCAGATGTAAAACATCATGCATCTCTACCTTAATACCCGTAAGTTCATACTTTTCAAGAATCTTAATCAGCTGATTGGTACCAATATCATTCGTCCTTTTAGACTTTCCGATGTAATATGTTGAGCCAACCATCATGATATCACCTGCTTCCACAGTTCCCGGCTCAACTATTTTTTCGATGTTCTCATACCACTCCGATAATATCTCTTTGATCCCATCTGTCTCTTCCCGGCGTGATTTTGCACCCGGACGCATGATAATCGCACAATGTGGTGTACATAGGGCAACATCTTCGATAAAAGTTGAGTCTGGTAATTTACTATCCGCATCAACTGCCGTTACTCCCAGTCCACATTCAAGCAAAGCATCGATATAGGCATCATGCTGAATTACTGCTGTATCATAATGTGGTTTACCCAACGAGGCAGAAGTAAGTCCATGAACCATTTGCCTGCAGGGTCGACGAACAATAGCATGTTTAAACATGGAAATAAATATTTATAAACTACGCTCCGATATACTTAAACACGTCATATATCAGGAATGCCGGCCAAACCATGGCCTTCAAAACGCCAAGCACCCCGATCCAAAAACCAGAAGCCACTGAGATATAATATACTACCGCACCAATAAAACCCAAGCCATAAATTGCACCACCGGTTGCACCACTATTGTTACTTTTCTTTTCCATAGATATAAAATTTTGTTTCCTAAATGTACAAAAATCTTCCAAATAGATCGTCCTCCTCCCTATACAATCATCCCCAACCCAGGACGATGTACCAGGGGTGCCCGATATTTGCATTGACTTTTCCTAATTATTCCGTATTTTCGCGGTCCATGAAATATATATTTGGCAAGAAATATCTGTTCCTGCTGCTGCTGCTGCTTGGATTTATCCCCTCTAAGCTGCATGGCCAATATCCGGTTACACTGGGGTGATGCACCATATTCAGACCTTTCGATGCTGGGGAGTCCCTACGATATGCCGGGTTTGGATACAGGTTTGAAGTACAGCCCAGGATGAATGTAAGGGCTGAAATAGGAGTTGGAAAAGAGACAAATGGATTTTATATAAGCTTTAATGAAGCATTTTAAATCTTCAAATGGCCCTGTGAAGCATTGTGACTTCTCTGCGCTACTCTGTGCTGCAGCTATTCCACAGAGTAGCACGGAGAATTGCAGAGGTACACAAAGAGATATTTTAAACCTTCATACAACTAATTTTTTATCCATTCAGTTTTAGCACTATTATTGTGGTATATTATGTTTGAAAATAGATTCGTGCGAAGAAGTAAACCCAATATGATAAGGATCAGTTTCATCATCCTTCTTGCCTTCAGCTTTTGCTCAGCTGGAGCCCAGGTGCTTATTAATGAGTTTTCTGCTTCAAACTCACTCCTGCTTGAAGACCCGGATTTTGACGACTATTCTGACTGGATTGAACTCTACAATGCCGGCAATGAACCAGTAAACCTGCATGGTTATTATCTCACGGACAATTACTATTCGCCCGTAAAATGGACCATCTCCATTGATACATTTATTCAAGCCAATGATCATATTCTCATTTGGGCTGATGGAAATGACACCCTATTGCATACCAATTTCAGGATCTCATCTCTCGGGGAAGAGATAGCTGTCTTCGCCACGGGAGCCGGATTGATAGATTCAGTATCATTTGGAAACCAAATGACTGATATATCTTATGGCCGGACAAGCGATGGCAGCAGTGAATGGGCTTTTTTTAAAACACCTACACCCGGTAGTTCAAATACAACAACCCATTACGAAGGTGTTGTATATAACTTACCTGGTTTCTCACTTCAGGGAGGTATGTATTCATCCTCACAATCCATTGTACTTTCAACCAATTTCGGAGGTGATATCCGGTACACAACTGATGGTTCAGCTCCCGACAAATACTCAGCGCAATATTCAAATCCTATTCCGGTAAATGAAACAACTGTGCTCAGGGCCAGAATTTTTAAAGCCAATCAGATTCCCGGACCAACAATTTCACATTCCTATTTTATTAACGAGAATTCGGCTGATGAAAAACTTCCTGTAATATCTATAGCAACTGACCCGGATAATTTCTGGGATGACGATATTGGTATCTACGTGCAGTCATATAAACCTGGATGGGAGATACCAATAAACATAGAACTCTTTGAAAATGATGGCAGTGATCGGGCGGCATTCAATGAAAGGGCGGGAGCAAAAATCAACGGACTCTATTCCTGGCTGCTGCCTCAAAAAATGTTAGGTATATATTTCAAAAATGGTTATGGCTCAGGCAATCTCGATTACCCTCTCCTCCGACAACGGAAACGCAGCTCTTATAAAAATTTTGCACTCAGGGCTTCAGGTAGTGATTGGAGCTATACATTGTTTAGAGATATTCTTGGTCAGCATTCGACATTATACAACATGGACATCGATGTCATGGGATATCGCCCGGCAATTGTATACGTAAATGGCGAATACCTTGGAATCCATAACATCAGGGAAAAGGTGGATGATGACTATATCGAAAAGAGTTACTCCATGGAGTCAGGAACCTTTGATCTTGTTGAAAATCAAGATCATGCAGAGGCAGGAAAGCTGGACGCCTACAATCATCTGCTTGATCTACTCAGCCAGGACCTCTCCGTAACTGCAAACTACATGAAGGTATCAGAGCTGGTTGATATTGAAAACTTTACCGATATGCTCATTACAGAAGTGGCTACAGCAAATACCTCTATCAACCACAATGTGATGGCCTGGAAACCCAAAAATTCAGGTAAATGGAAATGGGTGCTAATGGATTTGGATCGTGGTTTTTTTAAACCATCAGATCACCTGATAAAATACTACACCTACTCAGATGAACTACTATTTGACGAGTTAATAACAAACAATTCGTATAAACAATATTTTGCAAAGCGACTTGCAAGCCAGCTCTTTACGAGCTACAATCCAGATCGCATGTTAGCATTGATCGAGGAACACTACAATGACATTGTAAATGAAATACCAGCGCATATTGAAAGGTGGCAAGGCACCACGTCTAGCTATGGAAATGCTTTGCCATCAATAACTTACTGGGAAAATGAAGTATGCAATCTCAAAACCTTCGTCACAGACCGGCCGGCAGAAGTCCTGAATGATCTTCAGGAATATAATTTTTCAGGCATTGCAAGTCTCTCCCTGAAGTGTTCACCGGAAGACGGAGGTATCATCGAAATAAATCATCTTCCTCTTGCAAATTCATATAGCACGGGACATTATACTATTGGAATGAGTATGGACCTTGAAGCTATAAATCATCCCGGGCACCAGTTTAAAGGTTGGATCAGGTCTATCGAAAATGAAATCGTACCTAAGGAATCTGTCTGGAAATATCTCGACAATGGTACTGACCCCGGATCAACCTGGAAGAATACAACTTATAACGACGATTCCTGGGACTCTGGCAAGGCACAGTTAGGTTATGGCGAGGGAGATGTGAATACAACTATTGATTATGGCAATAGCAACGACCGCTACATTACCACCTATTTCAGAAAAACGTTTACCGTTGGTAGTACACAGAAAAATGCTGGTCAATTCACACTAAAACTATTGAAAGACGATGGAGCCATTGTATACCTGAATGGTGTTGAAATTCTGCGTTCAAACATGGATTGTGGAACAATTAACTACAGGACGAGAGCTGCCCATACTATCACCGATCGTTCAGAGAACCTCTTCACCTCTTACAAAGTAGACGCAGACCTCATTACTACCGGGGAAAATCTCCTCGCAGTAGAAATCCATCAAAACTCTACTATTAGCAGTGATGTAAGTTTTGATCTTGAATTCTCGGCCTTCATCCCTGGTCAATCAACATATTATTCTACGGAAAAAGAGATTTCTATAACCTTTGCTGACGACCTTTTCCTGACCGCTGATTTTGAACAAACCAGTTCTTGCATAATTCCTGAAGTGATTTTTGAAGATCTAACCCTGGATGCTTCCTGCTCTCCTTATTTGGCTAATGGAGATATCCTCGTTACAGAAAATGCAACATTGACCATTGATACTGGAGTAGAAATCTGGATGAGCGAAGAGAGCAATATCTTTGTAGAAGGAGTTGTGAATGTCAACGGGACTGCAGGGCAAGAGGTAATGATAAAGCTCAATCCTGATCTTGCTCCTGGCAGCTGGGGTGTCATCACCTTTAAAAACACCAGCGAGCCCTCGGTGCTGAGTCATCTCATTATTGAAAATGCATCTGAAGGTCCGGATCCAGTGCAGGATAAAGCCGCTATCTCAGCTTTCAAGGCAGACCTGGTACTCGATAATATAACTATTGAAGATGTGGAAGGAAACCCTATCTCTGCAAGGTATTCCAATATTATGCTTACGAATAGCAGCTTACACTCAAAGGTTACAGGAGACCTGATCAATGTTAAATATGGCTATGCGACGATCGAAAATTGTGACTTCCTCGGCAATGATCAACCAGATACAGACGCTATAGATTACGATGAGATAGAAAACGGAATTATCCGAAACAGCAGGATTTCAAATTTCTATGGTTTGAACAGCGACGCCATTGATATTGGCGAAGAAGCAGTAAACATTTTGATAGACAGTATTATTGTCCATAACATTACTGACAAGGGTATTTCATTGGGACAACGTTCTACTGCCAGCATCAGCAATAGCATCTTCATCAATTGCAATATGGGTATTGCCCTGAAAGATTCCAGTCACGCAACAATAGACCATTGTTTATTTTACAGTAACGGGCAGCCCGTAGCAAGCTTTGAAAAGAATATTGGACAGGCGGGTGGAAATGGCATCGTTACAAACAGCATCCTTTCAAACTCCACGTCTGATTCTTATTATGTCGACTCAGAATCGAGCTTGAAGTTTTATTATTGCTTATCTGATAATGATATACTACCCGAACCCGGCAACAATCTTTTTGGAGATCCGCTATTCAAGAGTCCGGGTTATTACGATTTTGAGCTATTACCGCAGTCTCCTGCCATTGGAACCGGCGATAATAAAGGAAGTTCAGCAGATATAGGAGTTACCTATCCGTCTTTAACTTTCGAGCCCTCACTAATGATTTACCAGTTTTCTGTCAATTGGGGGAATTTCATTCAACCCGAATTCATTGTGATACAAAATCCTACAACAAGAAAACTCGACATATCAAACTATGCAATTACCAAAGGAATTGAAGCTCTCATTCCGGAAGGAACATGGATACATCCGAACAGCAGGGTCTTTCTGACAGATGATCGAGGCAGTGACTTGTGGGGAGCCGCAGGTTATAAGAAATTTGAGTGGGACCTGGGACAGCTTGATAACAATGGAGAAAGTATCAATTTAGTAGACAATCATGGCATTGTGATTGATTACATAAAATATGCTAACGACGGTATATGGCCCGGGGATGGTTTTAGCAAGGATGGTGTCTTTCAGCTGATTAATACTGGAAAAGATAATCATTTTGGCAGCAGCTGGACCAGCAAAACGATGGAAGATGTATTGCCTGTCGAAAATATAATCATAGCACCAGGATTCAATATCTATCCAAATCCAACAAGTGGCATCTTATACTTAAGTGGTAAAGACCTCATTAATCAATTTGCAGAGATTTACAACATCAGTGGTGTACTGCTTAGCAGACAAATGCTTCACAGCAACGAAGAGGCAACTATCGACTTATCCACTTTTGCTGATGGTATTCTGTTTGTTAAAGTTGGTGGCATAGTGAAAAAGCTCATCTTAAATAAATAAGCCATTAACACTCTTTTTTGCTTACTCCTTCACTATTGCCGACTCAACAATTTTTTTAAACTCATCAGCATAAGGAACACCCATAAAAGGCACATACTGAGTAAATGACAATACAATCATATTGTTATTCATATCGAGAAGAAAATCTGTAGACGCCATTCCTGACCATCCATACAAACCCTTCTCCTCGTCAACATAGCCACCAAGTCCGTAACCCAAACCTTCCTGGAAAACCGGGCCTGCTGGCATCTGATCTGAGGTAATCATATGTACAGTGGATTCCTGTAATACCCTTACTCCATCTAATTCCCCGCCATTCAACAGCATTTGTCCAAACCTTCCATAATCTCCAATAGTTGAAACCATTCCTCCGCCTCCGGAAAACAAGCTAACATCACCCTTCACATCGTTAGTCATACCTGGAACAGCCATAAGTTTCCCGCTGGATTGATCCATAGTATAAATCATTGCCAACCTGTTGTGATCCGTCTCGGGAACTTCAAAACCGGAATCATCCATACCCAGGAGACCAAACAGTCGTTTTTGAAGAAACTTATCAAATGGCATTCCGGAGAGGACTTCAACAAGGTAGCCGGCAACATCGATGGAAATCGAGTATTCATATTTTGTGCCGGGCTGATGCTTGAGCGGAATGCTGGCTGCAAATTTCATCATGTCCTCCAGGGTAGCATTAGCCCATATACCGCCTGACTGTGCACTACTATATAATGAATCAACATAGGACTTCTCCCAACCATAGCAGAATCCGGCTGTATGCGTTAGCAGATTTCTAATGGTGAAGGGCTGCACTTGCTCAACTTCCTTGCCATCAACCCAAACTGTAGTTTTCTCAAACATCGGTATATATTTGGATACCTGGTCATCCAGTTGAAATTTCCCTTCATCATACAACATCATCAGTGCTGCAGCTGTAATGGGTTTAGACATCGAGTAGATTCTATAAATAGAATGTTCATCCAGCAACCTGTCTTCGTCAATATGTGCATATCCGCTAACAAATTGATGTGCAACTTCACCATCCTTCAATATGAGTGCAGAGATACCGGGAAGTTTGCCCTCATCTATATAACTTTGCAATGCCTGATCCGCAAGTTCGAGGGTGTCAACTACTAAACCAAACCTGGTCTCAACAGTATTGTTACACGATTGTACAATAAGCAGGAATAAGCCCAAAAGAATTATTGAGGGCTTAATGAGTGATTTTAATTTTTTCATGAGATGGTATTTTGATATGATGAGAAACAAGATAAGGAATTTTTCCTTTTTCCTTTTTACTTTTACCTTTTTCCTTTTACCTTTTTCCTTTTACCTTTTTCCTTTTACCTTTTTCCTTTTACCTTTTTCCTTTTACCTTTAACGACGCAATAAATTACGTCCCTAATAAATACCAAAATGAAGAACCTTAAAATTTTCGTCATATTTCTGATCTCTTTTATTACCCTTCTTTCGTCAGGCAATTTATGCTCTGCCTGCACTATTATAGCAGTGGGTAAAAAAGCATCTGCCGATGGTTCAGTAATCATTTCACACACAGACTGTGGAGCGGATTGCAGGATTCGGGTTGTTCCTTCACAGAATTACAAGAAAGGTATGCTGGCCAATATCTACTGGGGAATCCAGGATGTGAACCTGCCTCTCGATGACAACGGAACAGTACTGGGTACCATGCCCCAGGCCATGAGAACCTATTCCTACTTTCATTCTGCCTATTCGCATATGAATGAGCATCAGCTGGCTATAGCTGAAAGCACCACCAGCCAGAGAGAAGAAATGAAGATTGATATGGCTGTTTGTAAGCAAATAATGACCGTTGAGCAAGCGCAGATCTTTGCTTTGCAGCGCTGCAAAACTTCAAGAGATGCCGCAATGCTGATAGGATCACTTATGAGTGAATATGGCTTCCTCCCCTCTTGCGTGGGAGAATCCGAAACGCTTGTCATTGGAGATACTGAAGAGATCTGGGTCATTGAAATATTCAGTGTAGGATCTGATTGGGATCCTGAGGGTAGTGAACCGGGAGCTGTATGGGTGGCTCAACGAATTCCTGATGACCATGCCCTCGTTGTAACAACCAAAGTTTGGTTATTAGTGTAGAAGGTAGTTTGAGTTAATCTTACTTTCCTTACTGTTTACAAGCCCTGGAACGTTTTTCGCTCTGGGGCTTATTATTGATATGTGTCGAGTGTCGTGCTGTTCGACACTCGTGTTTTGGATTCCTCAAAAAAGGATTATAAATTTATTGTTGACTAATTGGTCAATCAAAACCCAACAAAACCCAATAAACAAACAACATTATGGAAAACCATTATTATCTATCGCTAAACACAACCGAGTCAGGCAAAACGCTTGAATTACATGAAATGCCTTTTTACTTTATATCTGCTCACAGCTTTGAAACGTGGATCCGTACTGCCAATAAACAACTAGCCAGTGCCGGATCTGAGACCAGAATAGAAAAGCTGTATTATGTGGGTCGAAATAAGATTGAAGCTGACACAATGCGCTTGCACCTTATCAGGAACCTTCAGAAGCAAAAGTATGAACTCCATGTTTAGAACCATTGAAGAAATTACTCTTATTCTCTTACTGCTCTTTTTGATTTACATTTTACTTCCCGACTAAATTCAATCACAATGAACAATTACAAACATTTCAGATTTCAAATTAACATCACCCTTCCCATCGCTGTTATTTATCTGACAGTATGTTTTACTCTGATGGTTATAACTGGTGTCACATTGTTAGTGATGCAGATAACTTAATTTAAAACAGACCACCCGGGATTATCTCAATGGGGAGTTGGGGAAGTGTGAGAGTTTAGAAAAAGTGGTTAATAAATCTATTAAGGACTTATTTGATAATGCAGAGCTGGGGAAGTATGAGAGTTGGGGAACATCTCATGTCAACATGAGATGTCTATTTGATTCTCAACGTGCATTTGAAAGTACAAAAGGAAAACGGGGAGTCGGCCAAACCACTATCCTCAAGTTTCTGGGAGGCATTCTGGAAATGGTTTGATAATCCATGGATTGATGTGGAGTGAGGCCAATATCACTGAGGGTTTTGGGTTTAGGTATATTACCGTCCTTAATATACTTACTATTTGGTTCATTTGGTTTACGAACCTCCCCCCGCTCTTGTCCTTCATTTAAGAGAGGGTTTTGGGTGAGGAAGTATTATGTTTATTAATACTTCCATATTGATTATTCCCTGTTCTATTTCCAGTTCTTTGACTTGCAACCTCCCCCTTTGTTGCCCTTCATTTAAGAGAGGGTTTTGTGGTTATGACCATTAACGTCCTTAATAGTCATTGCATATTGATTACTTTTTGAACTCGCAATATCAGTGTCCGTGATATTGCTTTTTAGTATTAGTGTCCTTAATACTGAAATTTATCTTTTTTGGAGGTTCTTCCCTTGAGGTATAACCATATTGCTCTAATGTTTTGGGTTTTTTAGTCTCGGTGTCCACGATACTGAAATTTCCTCCTGGATGATTATTCTGACTCGCAACCTCCCCCCGCTCTTGTCCTTCATTTAAAAAGCTGCCCATATTTCAATTTAAGTCCTAAAGTGGTATATATATATTACTTTGTCATTAGAACGCCGTATTCGCTCTTAAAACCGTATTAAACCGGCTGTAAAGCAGTCTCGTAAGGCCCTGCGGAGCATTTTCCTATTGATATCCTCATAATTATTTATATTCATTTTAAATAAAAGTCTTCAAATCTTTGATTTTTATTAATCCTGTGCTACCTAATAAGATAACAATTTTAATAAAATAGGTTATTTTAAAAAATGCCCTATATTTTTAAACTATTTTGATTATCAGGCAGTTACGTCATGTTTTGTGTTGATATATTACTTATCTTTACATTAAATAAATTATAAATAATATGAACCTCAAAGAAGCACGCCTGGAAAAAGGATTAAGATCACTCGATTTAGCGGAACTCTGCCAAACGACAAATGTGACTATTTCACTTTTGGAGAATAACAAGTTCAAACCTAGCCATCGGATTAGGCGCAGAATCGAACAAATTTTAGGGCCGGTCGTATGGGACGAAAATCAATAATTTAAAATTATATATCATGACAAAGAAATTAATTAGACGTGGGACATTTCAAACGTTTCGAACACCACAGACCCACTTAAATAATCGTGGTGTAATGATGAATAAAGAGGAGGTTCTTTTGATTCCAGGGCAAATTAGCTCAGAGCCAGAAGAGGAGGATAATTCAATTTTACTGCCTCGAGATGTTGATGAAACTCCTTCAAAGGATATCGATTCAGCTCTGGACATTTTACTTCCAACTGAGGTTACACAAGCAATAAAGGAGGACAAGAAATGAAAACACTTGACCAATATATCACACATCCAGATTACATCAAGGCTTTCAACCAAGCTAAAAGAAACAGTCCAATTCTAAATTTAGAAATGAATGTGGCAAGAACGACTTGGACACTTTTTTCGCTGGAAGATAAAAAAGAGGAGATTTTGGAAGAAATCAAATATCTCAAACTCCGACTTGTTGATGTTAAACACGCTTTCAAAAATTACAGCCAGCAACAAATAAATGAGGGGAACCGACCTGCTGAAGAACTCCCTCCAAACCTGCTAGAGGAATTCCTACGATATTCTGCAAAAGTTGATTTGTCTGATAAAGAGCTGGCAATTATTACGGCGAAGCTTGAAACGTTTGCAGATGAAAAAGAGAAACAAGAACTGGAAGCAATGCTGAAACCAGGTCAATGGTCAACAGCAAGAATCAAATATGGCGTATTATCTTCTATCGGCGGTCAGAAAGTTTCACTGAACAAGAGAAATATTCTAGCAATAAATGATCCCCGTTCACCCTACGATACTTTAGAGGTATGGCGTTACAAAGCAGAAGTCCTTATTCCGATGGCCAAAGAAAGGAGCTTTTTAAATAGGGCAGAAGAGAAACTTGCTAAAGCGGAAAAGCGACTACCCAAAAAGAAAAAAGTAAAATCACCAAAATTCAATAAAAAGATGTCTATGATTGAATACCCTGGTTATCACAAAGACTGGGTGGAGCTACAAAAAATGAAATTACCAAAATTACAAAAAAATGAAAAATAGATTTGAATCCCTAAAAAATAGGATTACCCAAAAGAGGCCGAACCAACTTAATGCGCAGGAAGCATCATTTCTAATTCTTGAGCAAATCCATGAGACGCTAACAGAGCAGAACCAACTATTGAAAAGTCTTCTCCTAGTCCCGACGACAAAGGCATCAACGCCAGTAATTAAAATGCAAGTTGATAAAGTGCCTGAAGTCCATAAAAAGTGGTATCAAAATGCGTGGCATTGGCTCTGGAAAAAATAATCAATATCCTTCCTTTAGTTTGAAGGGCTCTGCTATCCGGGCAATCAATAGAATAGTAGAGCCTTTTTTAAAACATTAGAAATTATGAGTTTTGAAAAACACGTTGGGACAATAAAATACTTTAGCAACCTCAAAGGTTTTGGCTTCATTGTCCCAGAAGATCAATCCATGGGGAAACCAGACATTTACTTTAATTCAAGATGCTTTAAGAATGTTGCAGACGTTCAGAACGCAGAAATCGGCATTAAAGTTTTATTCCATACCAAGATGAGAGAGAGAGGTAAGATGGCTGTCAAAATTGAGTTGGTAAAATAATCGGGGGACAGATACTAGGTATCGTTGACATCCAAGTTAGGTTGGAGCTTCGCTTGGGTGCCTCCTCTGATTTAATCAAAATATTTTTAGTATAATATAATAAAGACTAAAAACACTTATCATGAAAAGAACAAAGTCATTGGAAGCAGGAAAAATGCTCAATAGAGTGAATACTTTAGGATGGTTACTTAAACACGAATATATATTAAAATGTGATGAAGAGGTATTGCATTGTATTTTGATATTTGCGGATGAGTCCGAGGAAGGCAGATTAGTTAATTGTACTCTCTCAGACATGAAACAACATTTAAAGGAAAATGCTATTATTTCAAAACGTTCCATTGAATTTATCCGAGAAAGCGTTGATCGTTTATTGGATATAACCATCAGAATAAAAGATAAAAACCGGCATCTAAATATTTCCCCAATTTTAGGGTGGATGGAGGATGATCACTTAAATATTGAAGTCAGTCCGTTTTTAAAGCATATAGATAAACTAATGGTTCCTAAAGATATAAGATATAAGTAAAAACAAAGTCCGAGGGATAGGTTATGCAAGCTAAAATAATTGACTTCTCATCCGGTCAATTATTCCCTCGGATCTTTGATACCAAAATAGGATGAGAAAACAGGATGAGAAATTAGGATGAGAAATTATGGAAAGAACAAATTTTAAAAACGTAGATAAAGAGAATTGGACAACAAAAGTAGGATCAGCCGCCAGGAAGGATGTTAAGAAAAAACCTGGGATGAGCAAGGAGGAAATGAAAGTTGTTTTTGCTAAAAAGTATGATAAACTTAAAACATATAAATTCAAATATATGAATGAGCTAAATGATAACAGTCACCGCTATCTTCCAAAATACTTATTACATGAAGGACTTAGCAAGCCAGCATTAATACTTTATCCTGTACTATGTCATTTGGCTGATTATAAAGTAAACAAATGGTTTCAACTATCAATAGAAAATCTTGCAAAGGCATCTGGCCTAAGTGCACCATCCGTTATAAAGGCAATATCTGAACTTCAAGAATCAGTCTTAATAGTAGAGAAAAAGATAGAAGGGAAGCGACATTATAATCGTTACAAAATTCATTTCATTAGGGAAAACCAAGTAGTTGAAGAAAGAGGGAATTATATCACATTCTTTTCAATGATCATTGAGCTTGGTTTATGGGCTCAGATAAGCAATCCAGGAAAAGTACTTTATTTATATCTGCGAAGTATTGCAGAATATGATGCACAAGAATATGCTATAATTGAAAATATTGGCTACGATGAAATCAATGAAACTAATTTCCGTGATCGAAAGTGGGATTTGGCAGAATTGAATATAACACAATTGAGTAAACTGCTTAGAATTAATTATGCAGATATAGGGAAAGCCATTAGAGATTTAGAATTCTTTGGTTTGTGTGAGAGAACGGGTAGATACTGTTTAGTTTATTTAAAACCTAAAGACTATTATCAATACTATGATGAGTAAATCACTATATCTGTGGAAATTATGGGAACATCCGTTGAACAAGTGCTCTATGCTAATTTTTAAATCCGATATATATAAATTTTAAATCCGATATGTATAATTCTTTAGTTCGATACCCTATAAATTTTAAATCCCATATATATAATTCTTTACATATATATAAGTATCTAATAAGTAAAGAATATAAGTATTTAATAAGTCTTCTATAAGGATTGCCAAAAATGGCAATCAGTATTATCGAAAGAAAGAAAAAAGATTATTAATAATTTCAACCATATGGA
>Ga0307990_1000401_pt1 | contig 39753 bp, 37 predicted proteins | sample EllFjometagen129_FD_203168 | JGI IMG/M metagenome (GOLD analysis project Ga0307990, IMG submission 203168) | Marine microbial communities from Ellis Fjord, Antarctic Ocean - #129 | ecosystem: Environmental > Aquatic > Marine > Unclassified | place: Southern Ocean | collected 2014-10-08
AATAAAAGCAATATCATCAAAATCACTTTGAGCATAGTTTGCCAAACTAGTATCGGATGAAAGATCAATAAGTACTGGAAAATCAGTTAAATCAGAATCAACTTTAGTATAATCAATAGTAATCTCTTTATTATATGTCCAATCTCCATCCCACCAAGGATCTAAAAGTCCATAACCATTCTTATTACCAATGGCCTCAATATAAAATTCTCCGGAAGTGTTTGGTAAAAATTCTATATTCATTTTAAAATATTGGGTTTGATTGGACTTGATAATATTCCCTTTTCCTAGAGTACTTTCTTTAACCATCAAATTATTAGGAATGTCTTTTCTGGTTATTTCGTTTCCCAATAACTTATCCCAGAATCCTCTCTCTGTTGATAAAGGGTTATTTGACAATTTTATATTTTGCCAATCATTTTTATATTTAATTTCTTTAATAAGACCGGTTTGAACTTTATTAATAATACAGTTCTGACCATCTTCACTTAAATTATCACAATCTTTTATATTTCCTGAACCCAGACATTGATATCCAATGCCTTCATTATTTTGTCCACTAGCATAACCATATTTTGCACAAATACCATGCTCATCAAATAAAATACATCCGGGATTATTTGCAAAATTACTAATACTTTTAGTCCACCCCTCTTCACAAAAATAACTCTTTGAATCATATTCCGGAACATCCACTTCATAAGGAACATTGCTTGTCCATTTAGCCATTTGACTAACATTACCTGTATCATGAGGAAAATAAACTTGAAGATTAACTAATTCTGAATCATTACCTATATTAGTAACGCTAAAATAAACCTCTCCCCGAGCCAAACCAACATAAGTTTGTTTATCTGTTTTGATAATAAGATTTTCATTTGTATTATCATCTGTAAAAGTAAAATTAATACTTTTACTATCAAAAATTTTCATTTCTATTGCCTTTATTTTTTCAAGCTTTGGAGGAAATTTTTTAATTTGAGGCCAGCCTGAAAAAACCCAAGTGAACATTAGGGCAAAAATTGTGACAGCTATATTTATTTTTCTTAATCTTCCATCCAAAAACATACACGAAAAAATAGGATTGATTAATTTTAGTCCTCTTAATTATACCAAATTTCTTATTATTTTCTAAACAAAAAAAATCACCCTTGAGGTGATTAATTAGTGGCGGAAGGGGCGAGATTCGAACTCGCGGTGCCTTGCGACACACTTACTTTCCAAGCAAGCGCACTAGACCACTATGCGACCCTTCCTAATGTCTTTTAATATACTATAACCATAAAATAAAGCAATAAAATTCTGCCTCATCCCTCTGCCTACCTCTATCCCTGTCTCCCTTTCTCCCTGCCTGCCGGTAGGCAAGCTAGTCAGGAGAAAGGGACTACATACTCGTTGATATTTTTCCCTCTCCTGTCGAAGATCCAGAGCGAAAGCGTGGGAACTAGGGGAGGGATTAAGGGAGGGGTTGAATTAGGGATTAAGGGTGAAGGAAAATAAAACAATGAAAAAAGCTCCTACAAGTGTAGAAGCTTTTATTAGATTTATTTTTTGGGCTAATGCGGCCCAGAAAAATGAATTAAAGTATGTCGATCATTTTTATTACTATGATCATCATTATGGCCCTTATCAGAAATTCCTGAATTTGAACCGTCACCTAAAACTTTTCCATTTTTAACAATAATTGTTGCTGGTTTTTTTTCTACATGACATTTCTGTCCTCCTTGGTTTTATTTTAGATTCCGTAGAATCTTTATATATAAATTTTAGAATAAATTTATATTATAGTCAAATCTTACTTAATTTTATTCAAAGCTACAATGGTATTTACTACTGAATCTGGAACCAAAGACATACTGTCAATTTTTTCTTTTACTAAAAATTTTGCAAAATCTGGAAAATCTGACGGAGCTTGTCCGCATATTCCAACTTTTCTTTTATTTTTCTTCGCTACTTTAATAACCTGTTTAATTAAATCTTTCACAGCCTTATTTCTCTCATCATAAATATGGGCTACCACTGATGAATCTCGGTCAACTCCCAAAGCTAATTGAGTTAAATCATTAGAACCAATTGAAAAACCATCAAATATTTTTGAAAATTCATCTGCCAGAATAACATTAGAAGGAATCTCACACATTACATAAACTTCTAGGCCATTCTGTCCTCTTTTCAAACTTTCGCTGGCCATAATTTTCAAAACTTTATTTCCTTCTTCAATAGTTCGACAAAAAGGAACCATAATTTTAACATTAGAAAGACCCATTTCATTTCTAACTTTCTTTAGGGCTTTACATTCTAATCTAAAAGCTGGTTCATATTTTGGATCATAATATCGCGAAGCTCCTCGCCAACCAATCATGGGATTATCCTCTTCTGGTTCAAAATACTTTCCACCAATTAAATTTGCATATTCATTAGTTTTAAAATCTGATAATCTTACAATTACTTCTTTAGGATAAAAAGCGGCTGCAATTCTAGCGATTCCTTCAGCTAATTTTTCAACATAAAAATCTGGTTTTGATTTATAATTTAAAGTCAATTTATTAATTATATCTCTTTCTTCTTTATCTTTTACTTCTTTAAAATTTAATAAAGCCAGAGGGTGAATTTTAATATAATTAGAAATAATAAACTCTTCCCGAGCTAAACCAACTCCATCATTAGGGAGCATGGAATCATGAAAAGCCTGCCTTGGATTACCAACATTCATCATGATTTTAACATTTTTTGGCTTCTTCAGGTTTTTCAAATTTGTTACTTTTTTAGTAAATTTAATTAGTCCATTATAAGCATAACCTTCTTCTCCCTGGGAGCAATCTACTGTTATTTTTTGCTTGTTTTTTAATTTAAACATAGCATCTCGAGTTCCTACCACACAAGGAATTCCTAACTCTCGACTAACAATTGCGGCATGACAAGTTCGACCTCCAGAGTTAGTAATAATAGCCGAAGCTTTTTTCATAACTGGCTCCCAATCTGGGTCGGTCATTTCCGCTACTAAAACTTCACCATCTTTAAAACTTCCTAATTGGTCAACATTTTTAATAACATTTACTGGACCCTGACCTATTTTTTTACCAACTGATTGTCCAGTTAAAATTTCTTTTGGTCTATTTTTTATAAAATATTCAATTAAAAGATTTTTATTCTCCTGAGAAGTAACAGTTTCTGGACGAGCTTGAACTATAAATAATTTTCCACTCTTACCATCTTTGGCCCATTCCATATCCATTGGTCGCTTATAATGCTCTTCAATAATTACAGCCCATTTAGCCAATTGCATTATTTCTTTGTTATTCAGAACAAATTTTAATTGATCATTTTCAGAAACATCTAAACTCTGAGTACTATTAGTTCCTCCGGTAGCATAAACTAATTTCTTTTCTTTGGAACCAACATCTTTACCAATAATTGAATTAAATTTCTTTTTTAAAGTTGGTTTATAAACATGATATTCATCAGGATTAACAACTCCCTTAACCACATATTCTCCCAAACCATAGGCAGCATTAATAACTACAATATTTTCAAAACCAGATTCTGTATCAATAGAAAACATTACTCCCGAAGAGGCTAAATCAGAACGCACCATCTTCTGAACAGTAATGGAAAGAGCTATCTTAAAATGATCAAATTTTTTGTCCACTCTATAAGAGATAGCTCGGTCGGTAAATAAAGAAGCCATACATCTCTTGCATGACTCTAGAAGGGCATATTCGCCCTGAACATTTAAATATGATTCCTGCTGTCCAGCAAAACTAGCATCTGGCAAATCCTCTGCTGTAGCCGAACTCCGAACAGCAACATCTAAAGTCAAAGCCGATGTTTTACAAAATTTAGCTAACTCTTTATAGGCAATAATAATATCTTTTTCTAAATCTTCTGGAAAACTTCCGCTTAAAATAATTTCTCGAACTTTTTTACCTCGTCTTTTTAAATCAGATATTTTATTTGTATCTAAACCCTTTAGAGCATCTCTAATTTTCTGATCTAATTTATTATATTTTAAAAAATATCGGTAAGCTTCCGCGCTAACCGCAAAACCATTTGGTACCGGCACTCCCTTCTTTTTCAAATTTCGATACATTTCACCCAGAGATGCGTTTTTACCACCAACATAGGGAACATCTTTAATGCCTAATTCATTGAACCAAAGAATGTTTTGCTTTTTTTTATTCATATTTTTATATTATTCCACTTCTTGTAATTTAACTAAATTCATATTATGTTTTTTTCCAACTGGCTGACCAGTAACAATAACCACTGAGTCTCCTTTTTTAACTAGTTTATTTTGCTTAACTAATTTAATAGACTTATTAATAATCTCGGAAACAGTTTTACACTTTGGCATATTCAGAGAAGAAACTCCCCAGGAAAGATTTAATTGTCTTTTAATAATATCATCATTTACCAAAGCAATAATTTTTGTTTCTGGTCGCAAACGAGAAATCATCCGCGCCGAATATCCAGAATTAGTAGCTACTACAATGGCTTTAGCTTTAGTATTTAAGACCAAATTTTTTACTGATTCTGGAATAGCTAAAACTTCTCCTAACTTAGCTAATAAAGTTACGTCAATTACGTCATCGTAAGGAGAGGCCTCTGTTTTCTTAACAATCTTATTCATCATTTCAATAGTTTCTACTGGATATTTTCCATAAGCAGTCTCCCCCGAAAGCATAATAGCATCTGTATGATCAATTACAGCATTAGCTACATCTGAAACTTCAGCTCTAGTTGGTCGTAAATTTTCCACCATAGATTCTAACATTTGAGTAGCAACCACAACTGGCTTTCCAACTTTCATACACTTAGTAATAATATCTTTTTGAATAATTGGAACTCTCTCAATGTCTATTTCTACTCCTAAATCACCTCGCGCAATCATAATGCCATCTACCTCCTGGATAATCTTATTTATCTTCTTCAGAGCTTCTGGTCGCTCAATTTTAGCCATTATTTTAATCTTAGACTTAGGATCGTACTTTTTTATTAAATTCCTTAAATTTTTAATATCTTTAGGATCACGCACAAAAGATAAAGCTACCCAATCTACTTTTTGTTTAATACCAAATTTTAAATCCTCCTTATCTTTATCAGTTAAAACCTTATCTGTAATTTTATTCCCCGGAATATTAACTCCTTTATGAGAAAAAATAATTCCCGCTGTATTAACCTTACACCAAACTAAATTTTTATCTACTTTAGAGACTTTTAATTCTATTAATCCATCATGGATTAAAATTCGATTATTTGGATTAACTATATTACTAACATCAAAATCTACTGGAATTAATTTTGCTTTAGAAGTAACCAATAGATTATAATTGAGAATATTTTTATCCACCAAAACTATTTCTTCATTTTTCTCAATTCTAATTCCACTATCTCCAACATCAGCTACTCTTAATTTAGGACCTTGCAAATCTTGCATAATGGTCACTGGTAAATCTAATTCCTGACGAACTTTTTGAATATTTTTAATCAATTCTAAATGAATCTTATGGGAACTATGTGAAAAATTTAGTCGACAAACATCCATACCGGCTTTAGCCATTTTTTTCAAAATTTTATAATCCGAAGACGCTGGTCCAATGGTAGCGATTATTTTAGTTCTATTCATCCCGTAAAATAATTAATTATTAAATAATTTATATGCTTTATTAAATTTACAAATCCCTGTAGAAATAATTTTAAATTTATAAAAATTATTTCTAAGACCCCCTCTCCTTCTCTGAGGGAGAGGGGTTGAGGTGAAAGTTTTTATATTTTAATTTTTTTAGACAAATTATAAATATAAGGTATTTCCCATTTTTCTCCATTTAAAGCTTTAATAAATCCAATAATGGCTACAATACCTACTATCAAGCCTAATAACCAACCAATTACTGGAATCCACATTAATATAGCTAAAACCACTTCAATAACAAATAAAACGAATCCTTGTCTAGCATGAAACTTTACAAATTCATCTTTAGACCCCAATAGAGGTATCAAACACAAAGCCCAAAGATAACTTAAAGCTGCTAAAACATTTTTGTTACCAACTTTTTTACCTGCTTCTTCAAAAATACTTTTTTCATTACCTTTTTTTTCTTCCATCCTATTAAATATTATTTATTAATTTATTCATATTCTTCATAAAATAAAGCTGCAGACAGTAATCCGACAACTAAACCTGTTATTCCTAAAAATATACTCTCAGCTGATAAATAAAATATATTCCACATTTCTCGATACCAAAATAATTTAACAACCGCGATAATAACTCCTGCTGAAAAACCTATCACTACACAAGTAATTCCGGCAATTCTAGGTAATTGCTCCTCTCTTTTTATAATTATATAGGTGACAACTAAAAATACTAAAATCTCAAAAGGCCACTTCAAATTATCAAACCAATACATACTTTGCGCAAAGCTGGTTAAATTAGAAGATATGGTCACTAAATATCCTCTACCTAAAACTAAGAGACTATACAGAGTGATTAAAAAAATTGGTACTCCTGATATCCTCATATACCAGTTCAAAGTTTCATTTGAAACTTGTTTCTTCTTTTTAACATATTTCAATTTTTTTTCTTCTGGATAAACCAAATTTTCCTCTCCGCTAATATTTTTATTTTCTGAAACTTTATTTGTCTCAAAATCTTTAATACTAGGAACTCCTTCCTCATCCTCTGTTATAATTTCTTCTTCTTCCGAAGATTCTAAGCTTGTCGAAGGATTATTATCCAAAGCAAAATCCTCAATTCTTTTTTTCAATTCTTCATGATCTATTCCTGAAACTAAATCTTTCTTTTTCTTATTACTTTTTATTAAAAAACTATCTGAGTCGTCGTCAGATTTTTCTACGCCATTAGCGTTTAAATCATATTTATTTTCTATTTCTATATCATCTCCTCTACCTTCGTCAGGATAGAACGGCATATTCTTCTATATAATAATTATGTACTTATTATAACAAAAGCTTGAGCTTTTTAAAACTAAAAATATCCTTATTATTAATTCCTGCCTACTTCACAAAATTTAGATAAAATTTGAATGAAAGTAGATAAAATTTCTATGAGGAATAAAATAACGAATAAAGAAATTTAGCTACTTGAATGATAAATTCTCTAAATTTTAGTGCTAGGCGACTTTTTGGCACTACCTTTTTCTAGAAAAAGGTTTTAAAGAAAAGTTATCTCAAAATAAAATTAAAATCACTATATTTAACTATGTAACGAAATAATATTTTGTTAAAACAATATAATCTCTATCTAGAATTCAAACACCACCACCCCTCACCTCGCTGAAGCTATGGCGAAGCGGGCTGTCTCCCCTCCTCAACTGAGGAGGGGACATAAAAAGTTAAAAAATAAAGACGCTCCTATAAAAAGAGCGTCTTAAAATAATAAAATTTAAAATAACTAAACTTCTACATCATTCCTGGCATTCCCATACCACCCATTGAAGGTATACCTGAACCACCACCATCTTTCTTAGGAATTTCCGCTACTACAGCCTCGGTAGTTAAAAACATAGCTCCGATTGAAGAAGCATTTTGCAGAGCAGAACGAACAACTTTTGTAGGATCTACTACACCAGCTTTTACTAAATCTTCAAATTTATCTGTTCGAGCATTATAACCAAAATTAGTTTCTTCATTAACTCTAACTTTTTCAGCAATTACTGAACCATCTTTACCGGCATTTTCAGAAATTTGTATAATTGGAGCTTCAATAGCCTTAGCTAAAATATCAATACCAACTTTTTCTTCACCTTCAACTTCAACTTTATTTAAATCTTTAGCAACTCGAAGTAAAGCTACTCCACCACCGACTACAATACCTTCTTCCACAGCAGCCTTAGTAGCAGCCAGAGCATCATCTATTCGATGTTTCTTTTCTTTCATTTCTGTTTCAGTAGCAGCACCAACTTTGATAACAGCTACTCCACCAGATAACTTAGCTAATCTTTCTTGAAATTTTTCTTTATCAAAATCAGAATCAGCAGTTTCAATCATTTTCTTAAGATGCTTAATTCTTTCTTCTAAAATTTCTTTATCACCTTTACCTTCTACGATGGTTGTATTTTCTTTAGTAGCTACAACCTTTCGAGCCTGACCTAATACATCTAAATCAGCATTTTCTAATTTAAGTCCGACTTCTTCAGAAATAACTTTAGCACCAGTTAAAATTGCAATATCTTCTAACATTTCTTTTTTTCGATCACCAAATCCCGGAGCTTTCACAGCCAAAGCATTAAAAGTTCCTTTTAATCTATTTACTACTAAAGTAGCCAAAGCCTCTCCTTCAACTTCATCAGCAATAATAACTAAATCTTTTTTACCAGTTTGAGCAATTTTTTCTAATAAAGGTAAAAATTCTTTAAGAGATGAAATTTTTTGGTCAGTTAATAAAATATATGGATTTTCATATTCTGCTTCCATTCGATCAGAATTAGTAATCATATAAGGAGAAACATAACCTTTATCAAATTGCATTCCTTCCACAACTTCTTTTTCTACTCCAAAGCTTTGTGATTCTTCTACGGTAATAACGCCATCTTTACCAACTGAATCCATAGCTTCCGCAATAATATTACCAATTTCAGAATCATTAGCTGAAATTGAAGCTACCTGAGCAATTTCTTCTTTAGAATCAATTTTCTTAGACATCTCTTTTAAATTTTTAACTAAATGGGCTACACCTTTTTCAATACCTGATTTGATTTCCAAAGGATTAGTTCCAGCAGTAACATTTTTAATACCCTCAGCAATAATTGCTTGAGCTAGAATAGTTGCTGTAGTTGTTCCGTCTCCGGCAATCTCATTTGTTTTAGAAGCAACTTCTTTAACTAACTCTGCTCCAATATTTTCAAACTTATCTTCTAATTCAATATCTTTAGCAACTGTCACACCATCTTTAGTAATGGTTGGTGAACCAAACCCAGAACCAAGAACAGCATTTCGTCCTTTTGGTCCTAAAGTTACTTTGACAGCATTAGCAAGTTTATCAACGCCCTTTTTAATTTCTTGCCGTGCATCTTCGTTATATTTTATTTCTTTTGCCATAAATTTTTACCCTGTTAATTAAAATTTATTTTTTTAATGAAATAAATTTTAATTTTAATTTTTAATATCTTATATAATTTTTCACCCCTTTATAATTATGAAATATTATTAATAATAAATTAATTATATTTAAAATTATTTAACAGGGTGAATTATTAAATTATTAAATTGTTTTTTATATAATGGCTATAACATCACTCTGAGCCATTACTAAATACTCTTCATTATCTATTTTGATTTCATCCGGAGAATATTTTCTAAATAAAATTTTATCACCAACTTTAACTTGCATACCAATTTTATTACCATTGTCAGCAATTTTTCCTTCGCCGATAGCAATAACTTCTCCTTTTTGAGGTTTTTCTTTATCAATTGTTTCCGGCAGAACAATACCACTTTTTGTTTTTTCTTCTTCCTCTATTCTTTTGACAATAATATTGTCGAATAATGGTTTTAGATTCATATTTTTAAAATTAGTTATTAATTTTTTAGCACTTGAAATACTAGAGTGCTAATTACTTTACTAATATTAACATATATTAAAAAAAATTCAACACTCTTTGCTATTTACAAAACTCTTTTAAAGTATTAAGTTAAGAGTAATAAAAAATTAGGGAGGAAAAAAATATGATTTATGTTATATTATCTTGGATCATAAGAGTCATGGGTCTGTATTTAATATTTTATGGTTGCAAGGTCCATTCAAAAGCAGCCAAAAAATATTTGATAAAAACTGGTTTATCAAGTGCCCCACCGTATGAGGAAGATAAAAGTTCCACAATAATTATCAGTGGAATAGCAATAATACTATTGGCTAAAATAATTTCTATAATGACTATTATTATGCTATTCCTTCCCCATACGATTTTAATGGCCATCTTAGATAAACTTTAATTTTGAAATTTATCAAAACGCCCAGAAAACACCCTGGGCTTTTTATTTTAAATCATTAGATTTCCTTTACAAATCCCTTCAAAAGTATTAAATTGAAAGTAAGGGAGGAGAAAAAAGGAGGATGCTATGAGCATCACAACAATCAAAATCCTTGGCTATGTAATAGTTATGCTGGGGTTCGTTTTAGAAGCCATAATAATTGAAACAACTCCTGTTTCTCCTGAAAAAAAATTATTTATCGCTTTTATCGCTTTTATCGGTTTCATTTTTATAACTCTAGGATCAATAATGACCCAAATTGAAAAATTACACTTACCATTCTACTAGAATTAGTAGAAAGCTCGTCAAATCAAATTAAATCGAATTGACGAGCTTTTTTATTTAAATTAATCCAAGGCTAAACCTCCTTCGGGAGGTTTAGCCTTGAGTATTTTATATATCTAAGTTCTTTACACTAGTAGCATGAGTTTGAATAAATCTCTTTCGATGATCAACTTCAGCGCCCATTAATTTTTCAAATATTTCATCAGCTTCAGCAGCATCAATAATTGTTACTCGTTTCATTTTTCTAGTTTCTGGATTCATAGTAGTAGTCCATAATTGATCAGGATTCATTTCACCAAGACCTTTATATCTTTGAATATTGAATTTCTTATTTGGAGCTTTTTTAGCTTTGACATCTTCAACAATTTCTTCTTCAACTACTTCTGTCTCGGCATCATCTTCACTTACTTCATCCTGAATATCATTAAGATCAACTTTAATACCCCACTCTTTCATAGTTTCTTCTAATTCATCTTCAGTATAAATCCATCTCATTTCGCTACCTTTTTTGATTTGATATAAAGGTGGCTGAGCTATATAAATATAACCAGCATGAACTAATTCTGGAAAATATCGATAAAATAGAGTTAACAATAATGTTCGAATATGAGAACCATCAACATCAGCATCCGTCATAATTACTATTTTATGATATCGTAATCTTTTTAAATCAAAATCTTGTCCAATGTTCGTACCCAGGGCAATAACTAAAGCTTTAATTTCTTTATTAGCCAACATTTTATCTAAACGAGCTCTTTCAACATTTAAAATTTTACCTCTCAGAGGTAAAATAGCTTGAGTATTTCTATCTCGACCTTGCTTAGCGCTACCTCCGGCAGAATCACCCTCAACAATATATAATTCAGTATCTTCTGCTCTCCGAGAACTACAATCAGCTAATTTTCCAGGTAAAGTAAATCCTTTTAAAGCTCCTTTTCTAATAACTGCATCTCGAGCTGAACGAGCAGCTTTTCGAGCCTGAGCAGCTAATAGACATTTACCTAGAATAGCTTTTGCATCACTAGGATTTTCATTTAAAAAAGCAGTTAGATAATCTTTGGTTACAGTATAGACAGCTGGTCGCACTTCAGCATTACCTAATTTAGCTTTGGTTTGTCCTTCAAATTGAGGTTCACTTAATTTAACAGAAATAATAGCCGTTAAACCTTCTAAAATATCTTCTGAATTTAAATTACCATCTTTATCTTTCAGAATATTATTCTCTTTAGCATAATCATTTAAAGATTTTAATAAGGCGGTCTTAAATCCAGTTAAATGCATTCCACCCTCAATAGTTGGAATATTATTTGCAAAACAATAAATATTAGTTCTAAAATCCTGACAATACTGTAAAGCAATTTCTACTTGAATTTTTTCTTTTTCTTTATCTATATAAAATACATTATTTTGTTGAGTATCATTATTTGCATTCAAATGTCTAACATAAGAAGCAATTCCACCTTCAAAATAGAAAGTATATGACGGACAAGCTATCTCTTTACCTTCCTTATCTTTTCCTCTTGAAACTCTTTCATCAACAATTTTCATTGTTACTCCTCTAGTAAGATAAGCTTGCTGTCTCAGATGATTAATAACTGTTTTTAAATCAAATTCTAAAATTGAAAAAATTTCTGGATCTGGTTGGAAAATTTGAGTAGTTCCAGTACCTTTAGATTTTCCGTCAATGACTAATTTAGTAGTTGCTTTTCCTTTTTTATACTCTTGAGAATATAATTTTCCGTCTCTTTTTACTTCACTTCTCATCCATATTGATAAAGCATTAACCACACTCACACCCACGCCATGTAAACCACCAGATACTTTATAACCTTCTCCACCAAATTTACCACCAGCATGTAAAGTAGTCATCACAGTTTCTAGAGCACTCTTTTTAGTAACTTTATGTGTATCAACTGGAATTCCACGACCATTATCTGAAACCAAAACTTTACCTTCTGGTAAAAGTTTAACTTCAATTGTATTACAATAACCTGCCATTGCTTCATCAATAGCATTATCAACAGCTTCCCAAATTAAATGATGTAATCCAGCTGAAGCAGTATTTCCAATATACATTCCTGGTCTTTTCCGAACTGGATCAAGACCTTTTAAAACAGTAATTTCACTGGCATTATAGGAACCCTTTTTTGTCTTTTTTTCTTCTTTTCTAACCATATATTTCAATAAAAATAAATAGAATTTATTCAAATTCTAGCTTAATTTTAGCAAAAAATCACTTGAAAATCAAGTGATTTAATAGGATCTAAGGTGCTGTAAAATAATAATTTTTAATCTTTATTTTCTTCTTTAACTGACTCTAATAATTTTTTATCAGTCAATTTAAATTCAACCATTACTCCCTTTGTTTTAGCTGTTATGGCATTGTAAACTAGAGCAAATATATAACCTATGATCCAGAAAAAAATTGCAAAAAATATTACACTAGCTAATAAACTTGTTAACTGTTGATCCCAAGAAATATCATATTGAATACCAACACCAGCTATATTTAATATAAAATTAACAGAGCCTAAAATTAAAACAGTGATAGCTACTATGACCGAACAATATTTAGCCAAAGAAGCTGGGAAAACTTTTTTTATTTCATACATAGATGTAAATTATTAATTATTAATTTTAAATTACTCTCTTATCTTAACTTTAAATTCCGTAACAAGCATTTCTTTAATTTGCTTCATTAATTTTTCAACCTCTTTGCTAGTTAAAGTTTTCTTTAAATCATGAAAGGTTATATGGAAAGCCAAGGAACGCTCTTTTTGATCTTTATCCTTTCCTTCATAAATATCAAATAATTCTACTTCTGTAATCAATGAAGAAATAGCATTAATTTTTTGTTCTACATCTTGCCATCTAACACTATCAGAAACTATCATTGAAATATCTTGAACCATTTTTGGATATTTAGATAAAGCTTGATATTTTTTAGAATCCTTAACATATTTTAAAAATTTAGAAACATTAAATTCAGCATAAAATATTTTAGAATCTATACCAAAATTACTTAAAAGTTTACTATCAATTTCTCCCATTACACCAATAGTCTCCTCATCAGCAAAATATTCTAAAACTTGACCTCTGACAAATGAAATATTCTCTACAACATCACTAGTATAGTTAATATTCATTTCATTTAAAATGGATTCTATATCCCCTTTAAAATCTAAAAAAATATCATCACCAATAGACATAAAAGCTAACATTTTATCCTGACTTGGTAAAAATTCTGTTGAATCTTTACTTATTTTAAAATCTCCGTGCTCTTTATTAAACACTCTCCCAATTTCAAAGATCTTAAAATTTTTATAATATCTTAAATTATCACTGGCATTATTTAAAAAACCTATTAACAAACTATTTCTTAAAAACTTCAAATTCTTAGAAACAGCATTTTTTATTCCAATATAATCTTCTTTGTTACCATATACTTTCTGAATATCATCTTCGGAAACCATAGAATAATTATATACTTCATTATAAGCTAAACCAGTAGACATAAAATCTCGAATATTTTTTTCTACTACAAAAATTTTATCTTTTAAAGAAAGAGTCAATTTAATTTTAGGACTTTTAACTTTAATATTGTCATAACCATATATTCGAGCAATTTCTTCAATCAAATCTTCTGGAATGTTAATATCGCCAGTACTTCTATAAGAAGGAACTTCAACTTCTAATTCTTCTTTCTTTTCTTTAATACCAAAACCTAAACTACTTAAAATATTAATAATTGTTTTCTTAGGAATAACTTGTCCTATTTTCTTATTAATAAATTCTAGGTTTAAATTTATTTTAATTTTCTCTTGTTTAGAATAATCTCGATCAATTAATTTACTAGCAATAATACTATCTACATCTAATTGGTTTACTAACTCAATAGTTCTTTTTATTGCTTCTTCAGCTAAATTTACGTCTAAATTCTTTTCAAAACGGGTACTAGACTCTGTTCTAAGCCCAATTCGCCCAGAAGTCTTTCTGATTCCAGTTGGCTCAAAATTTGCAGCTTCTATTAAGATTCTAGTAGTATCATCTTTAATTTCACTATTTAATCCGCCCATCACACCAGCCAGAGCAACTCCTTTTTCACCATCACATATTAATAAATCTTCTGTTGTTAAATTTCTTTCTTCTTCATCCAAGGTAATAAATTTTTCACCAGCCTCAGCTTTTCTAACAATAATTCTGTTACCTTTTATATTTCTCAAATCAAAAGCATGGAGAGGTTGCCCCATTTCCATCATTACAAAATTAGTGATATCTACAATATTACTAATTGATTTAACTCCAACACTTTCCAATCTTTTTGCTAACCAATCTGGAGAAGGACCTACTTTGATATTATCCATAACTACACCTAAATATCTTCGACAAGCATCTCTATCTTCAATATCAATACGAAGTTTATATTTTTTCTTAATTTTTAATTTTGATGAAAAAACTAAAGGTTTAAAACGAATATTTAATAAAGCTGACAATTCTCGCGCAATCCCATAGTGCCCCCATAAATCAGGACGATTAGTTAAAGATTTATTATCTATTTCAAAAATAATGTCATTTAAATCTAAAGCTTCTGAAACATTCTTTCCAATAAATGATTCATCTAATTCTAAGTCAGCAATTCCACCTTCTATAATATATTTTTTAGCCAAGCCAATTTCTTCAGCAGCACAAATCATTCCTTCTGATTCTACTCCTCTGAGCTTAACTTTTTCTAAAGTAACTAAATCTCCTTCACCGTGCCATTTAACTCTAGCCCCCACCATAGCCAAAGGAACAAACATATCTTTTCGTAAATTATTTCCACCGCAGACAACCTTAAATGAACCTTTTTTGCCAGCATCTACACTAATCACTTGTAATTTGTCAGCATCTGGATGTTTGTTGATTTCTTTTATTTGAGCTACTACAATACCTTCTAAATTATCGGCTTGTTTGATAAAACCATCTACCTCAATAATTGACATAGTAATTCTTTCTGCTAGTTCTTCTGCTGATAATTCTTTAGGAATTTCAACGTATGATTTCAACCATTTTAGAGAAATATTCATATTTATATAAATTAAAATTGTTTAGTAAATCTAATATCACCAGATTGTAATAATCTAATATCATCAATTCCATATTTCATCATTACCAATCTAGTTAGACCCATACCAAAAGCAAAACCACTCCACTCTTTTGGATCAAGACCACCAGCTTTAAGAACTTCTGGATGAACTAAACCACAAGGAATTAATTCTACCCAACCATCTCCACAGACCGAACATCCTTTTCCACCACAAATTACACAAGAAAAATCTAATTCAAAACCTGGCTCCACAAATGGAAAATACCCTGGTCTTAATCTAGTTTTTACCTCTTTTCCAAAAACTCGTGACAATAAAGTATTCATTACTGCAACTAAGTTAGCAATAGAAATATTTTTATCTATCATTAAACCTTCTAATTGATAAAAAGTATTATCATGAGAAGCATCAGTAGCTTCGTTTCTAAAACATTTGCCTGGGAAAATAGCTCTCAAAGGTGCACCTAATCTTTCTATAGCTCGAACCTGTTGATTAGAAGTATGAGTTCTCATTACAAATTTATAAGGATCTTTATACTCTTCGCCTTTTTCAACAAAAAAAGTATCCTGCATATCTCGAGCTGGATGAGTTTTAGGAATATTTAAGGATTCAAAATTATAAAATTCTGATTCTAATTCTGGGCCATCTAAAACTGAAAATCCCATAGAAGAAAAAATTTCTACTACTTCGTTTTGAATAATAGTACTAGGATGAAGACGTCCTAATTCTTTTTTTCTAGATTGTAAAGTAGGATCAAAATTAGAAACAAAATCTTTAGTTTTATCAAGACCTGTACTGATATTTTTCTTAATTTCTGAAAAAGCAGTTTCTAATTCAGTCTTCATTTCATTAGCAAATTTTCCCATTATCGGCCTCTGCTCTTCTGCTAAATCTTTTACCTCTTTAATCAGTTTAGTAAACTCTCCTTTTCGTCCTAAATAATTCTTTTCCAATTTCTCTAGTTCTTCTGGAAGATTAATTTCTTTAATCTCTTGTAAGACTCTTTCTTTTATTTTGATTAATTTATCTTTCATATATTTATTTTTGATCATTATGTCCTAGGTAAAAAAATTCTATTAAACCTAATCCTAAAATTAATAATATAGCATTCCACCAAGCCAATAATTGCTTTGATTGCAAGTATAGAGAAATAATTAAAATTAAACTTAGCCAGATAGCTTGTCTAAAAGATATGATAACATGCTCAAAAGCTAATTCGTTTTTATTAAATAATTTTCTAATTAAAAATCCGATAATAGTTAAGGTTCCTATGACTGCTAAAGCTAATATTAAATAAAATAATAAAAAAGTCAAAGGTCCAATTTCATTAGGACTAATAGATAGTATCACAGTTAAAAAACCAAACCAACAAAGTAAGGTTGCAAAACTCATAGATAACAAAAACTTTTTAAGATTCACCTTGTTAAATATTAATATTCAAATAATAACTAAATTTAAAAATAAAAGTTTCAAAAACTTACCCTTATTAAATCAAAAAACTATTCTACTAAATATTAATTTAACAGGGTCTATTTTCTTAAATTTTATTATACAAACTAATTATATCTAAAAAAAAGTTTTATAGCAAAAATAATTTAATAAAAATTGACAAAAAAATAAATAAGAGCAATACTATTATAGTGTGAACATAAGTTGATTATTTTCTATCGTAAAAAAATTGAATTTGAAAAAATTCTTAGTAGCTAATATCGTTTTAAAGAAAAAATCTTTAAAAAAAATTTAAGGGAGGAAAAGTGAAAAAAATCTTTATCTTGGTGATGGCACTGATGTTTACAATACTACTATTCAGTACACCAATTTATCAAGCAAGAATTATCGAAAATGAAAATGGTACAGGTGATCAGAACGGAACTTTTATCATGCTCCCGGAGGTAGTAACCGGTATTGCAGAGTTATCTCCAGTAATTTTTCAAAAAGTCGTAATCGAAAACACCTACAATTACGAAAAAAACTTTGCTCTGGTAACTGATCAAAAAGAAATTGGTTGGTTAGATCGTACAGTTAAAACGAGAGGGTCAGTATTAAAAATGCCCACTTATCATTTAGTTGTTAATATCGGATGTAAAGGATACTTAAGTGCGGGTGCGCTTAAAATCTCAACTTATACTACTGACAACTTGAATGTTAATATCGGAAACTCAAATTGTAACGAATTAGAAACCTTCTTTTAAGCCAGATGCGCTAAAAAGGAATACAAATTATTCAGAAAGGGTACAAAAAATTGTACCCTTTTTTATTTTAGATTATTCCTATCTAAACCCCATTTGAAAGGATTATTTTGAATATAATTACGAATTCGATTCAAATCATCCTCGTCTCTAACAATATGATCATAATATGATTTTTGCCATTTAAAATCGATATTGGAATTATTCAAATTTATTTTACGCGACGAAAATGTTTTAAATCCACGAATAATTTCCGATAATGGATGTCGTTTACCCGTAGAGGCGGGTTTTAAACCCGCCTCTACGTTTGAATTGAAATAAATATTAATTGGTTTTAAACCCGCCTCTACGTTTGAATTGAAATAAATATTAATTGGTTTTAAACCCGCCTCTACGTTTGAATAACAAATTTGAATAATTCCATGCACATGATTTGGCATTATAATTAATGAATCCAATTTGCAATTACCATAATGTTTCGGTAAATCACGCCAACATTGTTTAACAATATAACCATTTTCATTTAAAATCATTTTATCATTTACAATATTACCCAAAACACATTCCTTATATTTAATACACGTCGTTACAAAATAATATCCTGGATTTGAATAATCCCAATACGGCAACCGTATTGATTTAATCCTATATTTTTCTTGATATAATTCTTTATCAAACATAAAAAGCCGCTTTTAATAAATTAAAATTGCGACCACTATTTATATTTTATTACTATTTAAAAATAAATCAAATTATTTTAAGTATTTTCTATTTTTCAATTTTTCAGGAAGGTATTCTTGCTTTTCTTTATAGTCATGATCTGGACTATATTTGTAACCTTTACCGTAATTTAGATTCTTCATTAATTTTGTCGGAGCATTACGAATATGTAAAGGCACTGGTAAATTTCCATATTCTTTGATATCTTGAGCTACTTTTTGATAGGCAGTGTATAAGTCGTTCGATTTTTTACATTTTGCCATATAAACCACAGCTTGCGCTAAAATCACATTACATTCTGGCATACCAATAAAATGACAAGCCTGATAAGCAGAAACAGCTTGTTCCAGAGCGCGCGAATTTGCTAAACCAATATCTTCAGACGCAAATCTAACTACTCGTCGAGCAATATATAAAGGATCTTCCCCAGCCTCTAACATTCGCGCTAACCAATATAAAGCTGCGTCTGGATCAGAACCACGCATTGATTTATGCAAAGCCGAGATAATATTATAATGCTCTTCTCCATTCTTGTCATACATCAAATAAGAATTTTGAAAAGCTTCTTTAATTAAATCTTTAGTTATAATTTTATCCTTAGATAAAGAAGCTGAATAATCTAAAACATTGAGAGCGATTCGAGCATCACCATTACTCATACCTGCCAAAATTTTTAAAACCGACAAAGAAGCTTTTAATTCTGAATTTCCTAATCCTCTTTTTTTATCTTTGATAGCATTTTTTAAAATTTTAACTAGCTGATCTTTTTCTAGACTCTTTAAAACAAAAACTCGACAACGTGATAACAAAGCGCTCACCACTTCAAAGCTCGGATTTTCAGTTGTTGCTCCAATTAAAGTAATAGTCCCCTTTTCTACATGAGGCAATAAAGCATCCTGTTGTTTTTTATTCCACCGATGGATCTCATCTATAAAAAGTATTGTAGAAATTCCTAATCTTCTACTTTCCTCTGCTTTAGAAATTACTTCTTTTAAATCTTTGATGCCACTAGTTGCCGCTGAAATTTGTAAAAAATCAGACTTAGTTTTTTTAGCGACAATAAAAGCCAGAGTGGTTTTTCCACTTCCCGGAGGTCCCCATAAAATCATAGAAGGTAATTGATCAGATTCAATAGCTTTTTTTAATAAAGAGTCTTTACCCACTATTTTATCCTGACCAAAAAAATCCTTTAAATTTTCAGGACGCATTCTATCTGCTAGAGGATTGTTTTTGTTTATAGCCATATTTAAAGATTAACATTGAGATTATAAGTTGGCAACCTCAAAGCTTGATAATAAAATATAGTTAAATCAGGTAAATAAAATAAAAAATATAAATACCGATCTGGAGAAATCTAGATCGGTATTTATATTTTCTAAAAAAACCAATGAAGCTAAATTTAATCTACTGCCAAAAAACAATATCCGTAATTAATTCTTCCTGACAGGCTTTATTCACTTCTTCAACTATTTTCTTTTTAGCTAAACTTAAAGCATTGGCTGCTGTAGAAGAATTACAGTGGATATATAAAATTCTTTCTTTCACGTATTTAGGTTCCACTAAATTGGAAACTTCTTTTCCCCAAACCTGCTCAATTAACTTCTGACACTCAACTAAAACATTAGTAGCTTCTATTTGAGGCTTAATTCTATTTCTTGTTAAACTTTGTGGTAAAAGATTTTTTAAATCTATAAATGACATAATTTATTTTTTCTCTAATTCTTCACTATAAGGAGTAACTCGATTTCGACCCTTATTTTTAGCATCATAAAGGGCAAGATCAGATTTCTTCTTTAAAACACTTACAATTTTTTGCATATCAATTTTACCTCGTTTTTTTGTCCATTCTTTTAAACTCTCACCTTCTAATTCATCAGTACTCATGCAACCTATGCTTACTGTCGTATCAAATATCTTAGCTTTTTCAACATTTCCTCTAATTTTATCTGCTATTACTTTAGCTCCTCCCATATCGGTATTTGGAAGAAAAACAGAAAATTCTTCTCCACCAACTCTAAAAACAATATCAGAAGCTCTAATAGTATCTTTAATTATATTTACCAATTCTATTAAAGTCTTATCTCCAGCATCATGTCCATATTTGTCATTAACCTGTTTAAAAAAATCTATATCTACCATTAGCATAGCAGAACTTTTATTTTCTCTCTTTTCAATATTTAAAACTTTAGGAATAGTTTCATTAAATGCTCCTCTATTACCAATTCCAGTTAAAGGATCAATAAATTTCTCTTTCTCATTTTCTTTAGCTTCTAAAGATTTGTCACTAAAATGTCTAAGTCTTTCGTCGTTACTTTCATCTCGATATTTATCTTCTTCCTTTGCTAAATCATGAATTGAATCCATATCTAATTTATCCACCCTAGCTCTTTCAGTATTGATTTGTTTTATCTCTTCTTCTGAAGGAATAACTTGTTTTTCCAAATTTTCCATATGTTTAAAATTATTTTTAATATTGAATTATAACACATAATTATTAAAAAATCAAGGTCTAAAATCTAAAAGGACATATTTCTTTGAAGTCACAGTATTTACAAGTAAAATCACTTGGTTTAGCTGTAAAATCGCAAGAATTTATCTTTTTAATAGTATCTATTAATTTGTCGGTAACCTTTTCTAAATCTTTTGGTTTTCCCAGGAAGTCTACTTCTGTATTATCATTTAAATAATAAAATTTCAAGTTCTTTACTTTTTCTTTAAAGACAGCTTCATAGGCAATTTGATAAATCAAAAGTTGTTGTTTGTCATCAATACTCAATTTTTCTTTAGAATTCCCAGTTTTATAATCAACAATCTGTACTCCTCCGTCTAGATCGTCAACTCGATCGATTTCTCCTTTAAAAGAATAATCACCAACTTTTAAATTAAACCCTTTTTCTAAAAATTTAACTTCTGGTAACTTCTTTTCAGCTTTTTTATAAAATTCTCTCAAAGATCTTCTACCCAAATTATTATACTTCTTTTTAGACTCGGCATCATCGAACCAATCATTTATCCAAGATTCTTCATAAATTTTTAAAAGTTCGTCTAGAGAAACACTTAATTTACCCTTGGCTGGTTTAGCTGCTATCGAAGAATCAAAAAGATCAGCTTGTTTTTGTTGAGCTCGATTCATAATCAATTGAAAAAACTTTTGCATAGTTAGATGCATTGTTTTTCCATAAGAAAATACTGCCTTACCTTGAAGAGGTATTTTTAAAATATGAGAATAATAATATTGGCGCGGACATGATTGATAAGCTCGAATTTGAGTAAAAGAATATTGACGCGGAATTAATTTTTTCAAATCAGCCTTAGTAATAGTACTCTTAATTTTAATATCACTAACTTCTAAATCATCTTTAGTAAAGACCTTCTTTTCAGTTTTCAAATCATCCTCTAGTTTAATTAAATTTAACTCTTGTAAAAATTTAGAAGGTTTTTTTAACCTCACTCCTCCATAATCTTTAGCCCAAGTAAAATATAATCCTTGTTTAGCTCTGGTCATAGCTACATAAAATAACCTTCGCTCCTCTTGAATATGAATATCACCACTTGGCAAAAGTTCTTTTACTAATTCATCAGGGATAGGAATTTTTTCTTTTCTTTCCATGGTCGGAAATCTTTTATCAACTAATCCTACTATAAATACATATTTATATTCTAGGCCTTTGGAACCATGAACAGTCATAATTTTTACTGACTCTGGTCCTTCATCAATCTCAGAATTCAATTTTCCTTTTTCGCCTGACTCTATCTCTAATTTAAAAAATTCTAAAAAGTCTCTCACCTTAGTGGATTCATTATTATCTTCAAAAGACTGAACTCGTTTATAAAATTGTCCCAGATAAGAAAAAATCTGATACTTTTCTCCTTCATCTAGACTATCAATATATTTCAGGTAACCAGAATCATTTAAAAAATTCCAAATTACCACCCAAACATTTTTATTCAGAGCTAATTGGGTATGCTTTTCTACTAAACTGGTAATATTGTTTAGAGTTTTATGAGTTAGCTCATCAACTCTCAAATAATAATCTATATTTTTAATAGCAGAATAAATTGAAATTGCTTTTTTCCGAGCCGCATAAGAAAAATTAATAATATCATTCGGCCTTAATTTCCAAAATGGAAAATTTAAAACTCGCCAAGTAGCTGAAGATTCGTGATAATTATCTAATAATTTTAAATAAGCAATTATATCTAAAACAATCTCTTTTTCATAAAGTCCGCGCGAAGCTACAAATTGATAAGGAATATTAGCTTCGTTTAATCCAATAGTAAAGGGTTTAGCATGAGCATTAGCTCGCACTAAAATAGCAAAATCATTCCAAGAAAGATCTTTTTCTTTTTTCAAAATAGAATGAATTTTCTTAACCACTTCTCGCACCTCATCTTTTTCATCTTCAGCTCTGATAACTTCAATCTCTCCACTATAGTCCACGTTAGCAATCAATTTTTTACTAAGCTTTTGTTTTCCTTTGGAAAGTTTTACTTCCAAACGTTCCGGATTGTTTTGCTGAATAAAATTATATGATAAATCTAAAATATCTTGAGTAGAACGATAGTTTTGATTTAAAAATACTTCTTTAGCTTTTGGATAGTCCTTTTTAAACCCTAAAATATTATTCATAGATGAGCCTCGAAAAGCATAAATAGACTGATCATCGTCACCCACAACTGTAATATTATTTCTAGGCTCAGCCAGAAGTCTAATTAATTGATACTGAGCATAATTAGTATCTTGAAATTCATCAATTAAAATATGTTTAAATTGTTCTTGATATTTCTTTAAAATATTAGGTCTTTCTTTAAAAAGTTTCAGACAATAAAACATCAAATCTCCAAAGTCTAAAACTTCATTATCTAATAGTAATTGTTGATAAGTATGGTAAGCATTAGCCATTTCTTCTAGTCGCTTAGTTTCCATTTCAAAATCTTCGGTAACTCGAGCACCTTTATTTAATTTTAATTTTTCAGCGTGCTTTAAATAATCTTTCGGTTCAATCAATTCATCTTTACATCTAGAAAAATGTTTCAACATATCTCGAATAAATTTAGTTGGATTTCCCAGGGGTTGATAATAATCTAAATCAAACTTATCTAAATTTTTTCGAACCAGAGTCCAAGCTCCAACTTCATCTAAAATTTTAAAACTACTAGGCAAACCAATATCTATACCATAGTCTTCTAAAATTTTCTGAGCAAAAGAATGAAAAGTCATTACCCATAAATCTGCATAACCAAAAGGCAAAGCCCTTTCAATTCTCTCTTCCATTTCATTAGCAGCTTTCTCCGTAAAAGTTAAAGCTAAAACTTCATCAGTATTTAATTTTAAATCATTAAATAAATGAAAAACCCGCTGGGTTAAAACAGTAGTTTTACCAGTTCCAGCACCAGCTACTATTAATAGAGGTCCTTCTTGATACTCAATAGCTTCTTTTTGTTCTTTATTAAGTTTTAAATCATCACTCATATAATCAATATTACCCTTTTAAAGTTTTTCAGTCAAAAAAATAACCTCATTACTGAGGCTATTTAACAAATTCAAATTTTCCTGAATAAGATTTATGTCCACTATCAAAGCTAGATATAAGGAACCATTCGGGTTCTTCACTATCCAGAAAAGTACGGAGACATTTGTAATTAGAATTTTGATTCAAATATAAACTGATTTCTAAAATGGTTTTATCCATTATATTAGTAATCATTACGCGTTTAATTTTATTCAAAATCCTTCCATCTTTAAACACAAATCTGTAAGGCAAATCAATTAAATCTGACAATCCTTTAAAACCAAAATATTTCTTGAATTTTTCCGTATAAATACATTCTATGAAAGAAGAATCATCTTGGACAATCTTAAAAAATCCTGGCATTTTTTCATCTCCTCCTGTTGGATCAGAAATTAAAAAACACTTTGGACCATTTTCTAAAATACCTCCTGGAAAAATTCTTAAACACTTTAGTGTCAGATCTTGATGCATTAAAAGACTAATTTCTAAGACTGATTGATGATTATCAGAATTAGTAAAATAAAATTTATTAACTGTCCCTGCTATTAATTTTGTCTTTTTTGAATCTAAAAATTCAAATTTTTGTTTAAATATATCATCAATATCTTTCATTTTACTAAAATTGAAACCACAATGCTTCAAAAAATTTCTCTCTTCCGCCAAAGATGCTTGTTTGTTATTAATCATTAGATCCTCCTATATTTTTATATTCTCCGGGCTTGATTATAACAGATTAAAAATAATTAACAAATAAAATACTTAATGATTTATTTTATCCACAAATTTACAGAAAAATCTTATTGACTTTGAAATGAAATTACTGTATAATTTCTTCTATCTTAGGTCTTTATTGCCTAGAAAATTAAAAAAAGTAAAAATTACGAAAATGGAAAATAAAATTAACAATAAGAAAGAAAAATTATTTAAACCATCAGCCGTGAAAGACATAGCTACTGGTATTTTATATTATAATGCTGCTTCTATTTTAGGACCTATCTTAGTATTTGTTGGCAGCGGACTATTATTAGATAATTATTTCGAGACTAAACCCTATTTAACGATTGGCGGTCTAGTTATTGCTTTTATATTCAGTAATATCTTAATTTTAAAAAGAATTAGTAAGCTAACAAGTGAATTAAAGCAATATAATAAAGAAAAAAAAGATAATCCTTTAACAAACTCAGGACCTTCGGAGGAAGAAACAATTAAACAAGAAAATAACTTATAATCATTATGAATGGAATTTCCCTGGCACCACAAATATTATTTTATATCGGATCATTTGCAGTAAGTAATGCTTTTTTTTGGGGAATAGTTTTAAACACCATCGTAATAACTACTCTTGTTTTAATGGTGAGATCATTAAAAAAAATCCCTGGCCGAGGCCAAGGTCTTTTTGAGGTTATCATTAGTGGAGCCTATGACTTTGTAATTAGCGTAGTTGGTAATGAAAAAAAAGCTAAAAAAATCTTCCCCTTGGTATTTTCTATGTTTTTAATAACTTTTACTGCTAATCTAGTTACTTTCATTCCGGGACAAGCCGCTATCACTATTAAAACAGCTGGCGGAATAGTTCCTCTATTTCGAACAATTGTAGCTGATTATAGTTTAGTATTTGTAATGACTTTGGTCTCAGTAATCACAACTCAAATTGTTGCTATTAGTGTTCACGGTCCCTTCGGATATATTGGAAAATTTTTAAACTTTAAGGGGATTAAAGATTTTTTTGTTCAAGCTTTTAAAGGTAAGTTAAAATTTGGATTATTAGCTCAGGGATTTTTAGACGCATTCCTAGGAATTATGGACATTGTGGGAGAAACAGCTAAAATCATTTCATTATCATTTCGTTTATTTGGAAACATGTTTGCCGCTGAAGTCTTAGCTGCTGTATTCTTATTCCTAGCACCTTTTATTATTCCCATACCATTTCTATTTTTAGGATTATTAACAGCTATTGTTCAGCCTTTCGTGTTTTCAGTTTTAACTTTAATATTTATTAACATGGCTTCGGAGATTGAAGAAGATCAAATAATCGAACAAGCCACAATATAATAAAATAACAAAATTTCTAATTACTAATTTCAAATTTCAATTTAATATTTAATAACCGAATTTTAAATTAATTTGAAAATTAATAATTCGAATTTCAATTAAAATTTAGAATTTAAAATTAATAATTAATACAAAATATATGGATGCAGAAGCAGCAAAATTTATCGGCGCTGGAATTGCCGTTGGATGTGGAGCTATTGGACCCGGAATTGGTGAAGGTATTGTAGCTAGTAGAGGCTTAGAAGCTATCGGTAGAAACCCAGAAGCTGGTGATAAAATTATACCTTTGATGTTTGCTACCATGGCGGTCGCTGAATCAACAGGTATTTACGGCTTAGTTATTGCCTTATTAATCTTATTTGCTTTTTAAGGGCAGAGTCCATTCTACTCTCTTCAGAGTAGAATACCTTTGAACTTAAATTAAAAATTATAAAAATATGGAATTATTTAATGCCCTCGGGTTAAACTTAAAAATCTTAATTGCTCAATTTTTTAACTTTGCAATATTTCTTTTTATTCTTTGGAAGTTTGCTTACAAACCAATGCTTAAGTTTTTAGATGACCGTAAAGATAAAATTGAAAAAGGAATTACTGATGCTGAAAAAGTTGAACAAAGATTGATTGAACTAGAGGAAGAAAAAAAGAAAGTTTTAGAAGAAACTTTAAACAAGGCTAAAAAAGAAGCTAAAAATATTATTGAAATATCTACCAAAGCTGGTGAAGAAAAAAGAAATATGATCATTACTAAAGCTAAAGAAGAAATTAAAGATATTATTTCTAATGAAAAAGAAAAAATTAATTTAGAAAGAGCTCAGGCAATCAAAGAGGTAAAACAAGAAGTAACAGATTTAGTAATCCTCTCACTGGAAAAAGTGTTAGGCAAAAGAATTGATCCTAAAAAAAATGAAAAAATAATTAAAGATATAATCAAAAAATAATGAAACTTACTAATAAAAAATACGCTCAAGCTTTATTTGAATCAGTAGATGGTAAAAACGAAAAAGAAATTAATGTAGTTTTAAAAAATTTTACTGATTTATTGATCAAAAATAATGCTCTAGCAAAAATTAATAAAATTATAGAAGAATTTAATGCTATTTGGAATAAAAAAAATAAAATAGTAAAAGCTACTATTACTACAGCTCAAGAAATTGATAAATCAATTTCTCAATCTTTAGAAGACTATATTAAAAAATTATCAGGAGCTGAAAAATTAGAAGTAGAAAATAAAATAAACAAAGATTTAATTTCTGGAACTATTATTAAATATGGTGACCGAATTTTAGATAATAGTTTAAAAACTAAAATCAACAATTTAAAAATTAAAATGATTTCAAATTAATATAAACAATTAAATATCTATAAATTTATGGAAATATCTAAAGACTTTATTGTAGAACAATTAAAAAAACAAATTTCTGACTATAAATCTGAAACTAAAGAAGAAATAGTCGGTAAAGTTATTGAAATTGGCGATGGTATCGCTAAAATTTCTGGTATAGACGATGTTATGATGTCAGAAATGATTGAATTTGAAAATGAAAAAGGTAACAAAATTTACGGAGTAGCTTTAAATCTAGAAGAAGGTGAAGTTGGAGCAATTATTCTTGGTGAGGCCACTAAAATTAAAGAGGGTGATAAAGCTAAGTGTTTAAGAAAAATTTTATCAATTCCTGTTGGGGAAAATGTAATTGGTAGAGTTGTAAATCCCCTAGGACAACCAGTAGACGGAAAAGGTGCTATTGAAACTAAAGACATTTATCCAATTGAAAAAGCTGCTTCCGGAGTTATTACTAGAGAATCTGTTAGTGAACCACTTCAAACTGGTATTAAATCTATTGATTCAATTATTCCAATTGGCAGAGGTCAAAGAGAATTAATTATTGGTGATCGACAAACCGGAAAAACTGCAATTGCTATTGATACTATTATTAACCAAAAAGGTCAAAATATAAAATGTGTTTATGTTGCTATTGGACAAAAAGAATCTAAAATTGCTGGTATTGTTGAAAAATTAGAAAAAGCTGGTGCTATGAAATATACAACTATTGTTTTAGCTTCTGCTTCTAATCCAGCATCATTACTATATATTGCTCCTTATTCTGGTTCAGCTATTGCAGAATACTTTCTAGATAAAGGTGAAGATGTTTTAATTATTTATGATGATTTATCAAAACATGCTGTTTCTTATCGTGAAATTTCATTATTACTTAAGAGACCACCTGGACGAGAAGCTTATCCAGGAGACGTATTCTATCTACATTCAAGATTATTGGAAAGATCCTGCAAACTAAATAAAGATTACGGTGGTGGATCAATTACCGCTCTACCTATTATTGAAACTCAATCCGGTGATGTATCTGCTTATATTCCAACTAATGTTATTTCTATTACTGATGGACAAATTTTCCTAGAATCTAACTTATTTAATCAAGGTCAAAGACCAGCAATTAATGAAGGTATTTCAGTTTCTCGAGTAGGATCTAACGCTCAAATTAAAGCTATGAAAAAAGTAGCTGGTAAATTAAAATTAGAAGCTGCTCAATATCGAGAATTAGCTGCTTTCGCCCAATTTGGTTCTGACCTAGACGAAGAAACTAAGAGTAAATTAGAAAGAGGTAAAAGATTAATGGAAATTTTCAAACAAGATCAATATGCTCCAATAGCCGTTGCTAATCAAGTTGTAATCTTCTTTGCTTTAACTAATGGATTACTTGATGATGTAGAATTGGAAAAAATTCAAGAATTTGAAGATGGACTATATCAATATGCTGAAACTACTACTAAAGAATTATTGAAAAAAATAATAAGTGATAAAGATTTTGGCGAAAATATTCAAAAAGAAATTACTAAATTGATAGAGAATTATAAAAAAACTATCTAAATAATCGTTTAATTATAAATTAAAATGGCTAAAACTAAAGAAATACAACAACGTATAAAATCAGTAAAAAATACCAAGAAAATAACTAAAGCTATGGAAATGGTAGCTGCTGCTAAAATGCGTAAATCAATAGAAGCTGTACTAAAAACCAGAAGTTATGCTAATTTAAGTTGGATGACTATTTTAAATATTGCTAATTCTACTAATAATCTTTATGTTAAACATCCCTTATTAACTTACAAAAAAGAAATTAAAAAAGTATGTATAATTTTAATCACAGCTAATCGTGGTCTTTGTGGTAGTCTAAATACTTCTATTGTTAATAAAGCTATTCAATCAATTAAAGGTGAAGTAAGTACTGATTTTATTCTTCTGGGCAAAAGAGGATCCTCTGTTCATAAAAGAGGTCATAATATAATTGCTGAATTTGAAAAAAATGATGCTTTGACTCAAGTTGTTGAAGTTCGACCTTTGGCTAAAATGATTGTTGACGATTATTTAGCTGATAAATATGACAAAGTAATGGTTGCTTATACTGATTTTGTAAATGCTGTTACTCAAAAACCTAGAATTAAACAAATTATTCCTGTTGATATAACTAAAGAAGATGGCTACCTAGGTGTAGTTGGTGAAGATACTCGTTTAAAAACAGATAAAGAATATATTCACGGAAAAGAAGAAAAATATTTAGAAGTAAAAAATAAATATGCTGTTGGTAAATTCGACTATATTTTTGAGCCAGGTCCAGAAGAAGTTTTAAATGAAATGATACCAAGGTTAATAGAAGCTCAATTATTTCAAGCTCTATTAGAATCAAATGCTTCCGAACACAGTGCTCGAATGAATGCTATGAGAAATGCTACTTCTGCAGCTAGTGACATAATTGATGAATTAACTTTATTTTATAATAAAGCCAGACAAGCTAGTATTACTTCTGAAATTGCAGAAATAAGTGCCGGAGCTAACGCTTTAAAATAATTATTTAATAAAATATTAAAATATTAAATTTATGACAAAAGAAGACAAATCTTTAGGAAAAATTAAACAAATCATCGGAGCTGTAGTCGATGTTGCTTTTGAAGGACAGCTTCCAGAAATATATACAGCTTTAGAAGTAATGAAAGACAAAGAAAAAATCGTTTTAGAAATTGAACAACATATTGGTTCTGGTGTAGTTAGAACAATTGCTATGTCCTCTACTGACGGTTTAAAACGTGGTGATGAAGTTATTAATACTGGAAAATTTATTACTACTCCGGTTGGAGAAGAAACACTGGGAAGAATATTTAATGTTATTGGTGAGCCAGTAGATAATAAACCTTTATCTGATAAAGTAGAAAGAGAACCTATCCATAAACCAGCTCCTAACTTTGTAGATCAATCAACTAAAGCTGAAATTTTAGAAACTGGTATTAAAGTTATTGATCTTATTTGCCCCATTGTTAAAGGTGGTAAAGTAGGCATGTTTGGTGGTGCTGGTGTCGGTAAAACCGTGGTAATTACAGAATTAATTCATAACATTGCTTCCGAGCATGGTGGTTATTCAGTTTTTGCTGGTGTAGGAGAAAGAACTCGAGAAGGTAATGACCTATATCATGAAATGGCAGAAAGCGGAGTTATTGATAAAGTATCCATGGTGTTCGGACAAATGAACGAACCGCCAGGAGCTCGTGCTCGAGTTGCTTTAACTGCTCTTACTATTGCAGAGAACTTTAGAGATGCTCATGGACAAGATGTGCTTTTATTTGTAGATAATATTTTTAGATTTACTCAGGCCGGTTCAGAAGTATCTACTCTTCTGGGTAGAATGCCATCAGCCGTAGGTTATCAACCAACTCTAGCTACTGAAATGGGAGAATTACAAGAAAGAATTACTTCTACTAAAAAAGGTTCTATTACATCCATTCAGGCTGTGTACGTTCCAGCCGATGATTTAACAGATCCAGCTCCAGCTACTACTTTTAGTCATTTAGATTCTACAGTTACTCTGGCTCGAAGTTTGGCTTCTCTGGGAATTTATCCTGCTGTTGATCCTCTAGATTCATCATCTATTATCCTTGATCCAAAAATTGTTGGAGAAGAACATTATAATGTGGCCCGAGGAGTTCAAAAAATACTTCAAAAATATAGAGACCTGCAAGATATTATTGCCATCCTAGGTATGGATGAATTATCTGATGAAGATAAATTAACTGTTACTAGAGCTCGAAAAATTCAAAAATTCTTATCTCAACCCTTCTTTGTAGCTGAAGCTTTTACTGGTACTCCTGGTAAATATGTTAAATTAGAAGATACTATTAAAGGATTCAAAGCAATTTTAGATGGTAAGTATGACAATGCTAATGAAAATGATTTTTATATGAAAGGTAGTATTGATAACGTTAAAATAAATAAAAAGGAAACTAAGAAAAAAGTAGGAGAAGATAAGAAATAATCTCTAAGTACAGACGTGGCGACGCCACGTCTCTAAACATAATTATATGAGTTTAATAAAATTTGAAATAGTTACTCCAGAAAGAGTTTTAACCAAAGAAATGGTAAAAAGTATTACTACTCCAACTAAAGAAGGAATTATTACTATTTTACCAAGACATATTCCTTTGGTTGGTATTTTAGTTCCGGGAATAATTGAATATAAAAGAGAAAATGATGAGATCGGAATGATGTCTGTTTCTGGTGGTTTTGTAGAAGTTTTAAGAGAAAAAGTTGTTATCTTGGCTGACACTGCTGAAAGAGCTGATGAAATCGATCTAGAAAGAGCTGAACAAGCCCGTAAAAGAGCTGAAGAGGCTAAAGAAAGAGCCGAAAATCAGAGTGATGTTGACTTCGCTGGAATAACTGCCCAATTAGAAAAAGAATTAGCTCGAGTTAAAGTTGCTAAAAAATGGCGAAACATTAGAAGATAAATTATTAAAGCCCTAAATTAAAATTAATTAATTTAGGGCTTTTTGGATCTCGTATTCTTTTTTTCTCTTATTCAACATTTTATTCTCCTTAAAAAATTTCTGAAGAAATTTATTTTTCTTTGTTTCTTTTCTCTGAGACTAGTTACCTTCCTATCAACTAAATCAAACAATTTGAGCAAGAGGGTCAAGAAAGACATCAGAAGAGTTAAGAAAGAAAGAAGAATAGTATTAAATTTCTTATTAGAATCTTTTTTTTCGTGTTCAATAAAATTTTCTAAATCTTTTTTACTGACAAAAGTATTGTCAACTAAAGAGAAAACATTTATTGAATCACTCCAAACTAGACCAAAGCAATCTTCTACTCCAATCAACAAGCTAATAAGAAGAGTAAGAGTAAAGAATTTGTAACGAGATCCATACAAGTTAATTCTTAATGATTTCATTTTAACCTCCTTTTTAGGGTAATTTCAATTATTTCTAAGTAAAAAGCCGAACTCTTCTAGAGCTCGGCCTTCTAATATTTTTAATAACTACTTTTATGATTAAATGATTCCGGTTTTAAATAAAATAGAAAACCAAGCTCTATTCAATAGGGTCCATCCACAATGTCTAGAATACATTTTTTGGGCTTGATTATTCATATTTTTAATATTTTTATACCTCTCTACTTATTTAGACGGAATTTTAAGGTAAAATATTACAAATATTTGTCTAAAATATCAAAAAGTTATATTCTTAAAATAGAAAAGGATAATTTAGGAGGTTATAATGAAATTTCAAAAACCCTTAAAATTTCCAATTTTGATACAAAAAAATATCACCGAAAGAATCAAAGAAAATAAGACAACAAAACTTATTAATGGTATATGTAAAAACTGTTACAAAAAATCTTTAAATAAGTCAGCCTTATTTTGTAAACATTGCGGATATTTATTCATTAACAAACTAAAGGAGAGTTAAAAATGAATCAGCTAAATTGGAAATTCAAAAAAAGCTATCACTTTAACAATAAAAGATAACTTTTTTATTTATCAAAATTTTAAATTTATTCTATTCCTCTACCTGAGGCTTATCGATTTTTTCTGCTTCTAATAATTTGGAATCGTTACCGGTAATTTTAACAACATCTTTATCGATCTTTCCAAATTCTTTATAAGCGGAATTATAAGTATTAACTGTTGTTCCTAAATGAGTACCCATTTTTTTAAAATAATCATCATAAGCCACTAAATGTCTTTGAAGCATTCCTACTCGTTTAATAATCTCTTTAGTCTGTTGTTCTATCTTCAGAGCGTTTAATCCTTGCAAAACAGTCTGCAGATAAGCTGCAAAAGTAGTTGGTGACACAATAATCACCTTTTTCTCTTTAAAAGCATATTCGATTAAACTACGCGTATTAACCTTAACTGCACCCACTTCATTAACCAATAAATCATAATAAATAGCCTCCGAAGGGATAAACATAAAAGCAAAATCTAAAGTACCTAATTTAGTATCAATATACTTACTAGTTTGTTCAATCGTTTTTTTCAAATCCTTTTTAAATTCTACTTCTAATTTAGCTTTCACAGTTTCATCTTCTTCATCCAAAACTCGCTTATAATTTTCCAGAGAAAATTTAGCATCAACAGGAATAATTCCATCTTTAGTAAAAATAGCAGCATCAACTCTCCTCTCTTTATCTATTTCATATTGAAACTGATAAGCAGTTGGTGGTAAAATATTTTCTAAAACTAATTTTAAACCAGCTTCACCTAAATTACCTCTCCTCTTTTGACTTAATAAAACTTTTTCTAAATTCTGTAATTTATCAGTTACTCCCATAACTTGCTGATTAGTTTTATCAAGTTTAGTCAAACTTTCAGTAACATCTTTAATAACATTTAAACTTTCAGACATCTTAGTGTTTACCATCTTATTAGTATCACTCAATTTGGAATCTAGAGTTTTGGTAACCTCGTTTAATTGATTTTGAATCATAACAAAAGACTGATCATCTGTTTTAGGATCTTTTTTCTTTTTTAAAAGCAATACTATTACAGCGACTAGTAAAGCTAGAATTAAATAATTTATTATTTGCATATTATTGATAATTATTTTTTCTAAATATATTAAAAGTATAACACAATTAATAAAATAAATTAAAATCCCATATCAAGATGGGATCATAATAAATATAATATTTAAAATACTTTATTCACTTCTTAGAGCATCTACTGGGTCTAAACGACTAGCTTTTAGGGCTGGATAAAATCCAAAAACAACACCCACTAGAGTAGAAAAGGTAAAACCAATAATTGGACCTATGGATGTGGAAGTAACCGCTAAACCACTATATTTACTTATTAATGGGATAGCACTTTGTCCTAAAATTATTCCTACTATTCCTCCAACAGCTGAAAGAATAATTGATTCAAATAAAAATTGACTTAAAATATCTCCTTGCTTAGCACCGATTGCTTTAGCAATTCCAATTTCTTTAGTTCTTTCTGCTACGGTTACAAACATAACATTCATGATTCCAATTCCTGAAACCAGAAGAACAATTACAGCTACCAAAGTCAAAACCGTAGTCATTAAACTAGCTGATTCTTGAGCAGCACTCACCATAGAACCAGCATCCATAATTTTAAAATCATCTTCCTGGCTACTTTTAAGACCATGCTCTTCTCTCAGAATACTTGTAACTTCCTCACTTGCTAAACTTATATCATCAACTTCTTTTGCTTCCAGAGTAAGCATGGTCATTCCACCTTTGCTTCCGAGAATACTTGACTGAGCCACCTGATAAGAAATATAAACTGCTTCATCTTTACTGGTCCGACCCAAACTAGCACCAGTTTCTTCAAAATAACCAATAACCTCTAATTTTTTATTATTTATGGTAACCATACTACCGATTACCTGACTAGAATTTTCATATAAATCCTCTACCACATCACTTCCCAAAATAGTTAATTTATCTTTATTCTCCATTTCTTCTTCGGTGAATAAACGACCAGCCACTAATTTTAAATTTGAAATATCAAAAAAATCTAAATCTGTCCCAATAACACTGTAGGAACTTTCATTAGATTCATAACTAATAGTAGAATTTCCCTGAACAATACCAGTGGCAGTACCAATATATTTGGATTCTTCTTTAATAACCTGAACATCTTCAATGTCTAACTTAGAACTAGTCTTGGGTCCTTGTTTTCCCATGGATCCCATTACGATAATAGATTTAGCCGATAAACCAGCGAATTGATCATCAACTGCTGATTCCGCACCTTTACCTATTGCGAAAACTGCAATTACAGTAAAAACTCCAATTATAATACCAAGCATTGAAAGAAAACTTCTAGTCTTTTTAGAGAATAGAGATTCAAAAGCCATTTTTATTATTTCTAATTGCATATATTTAGTATGATGATTTCAATTTATAATCATGATCTATAACCTTGCCGTCTTTTAAATAAATAATTCTATCAGCATATTTAGAAACCTCAGCCGTATGAGTAACCATGATAATGGTTTTACCTTGTTTCTTTAGATCTTTAAAAATTTCCATAACTTCTATTCCTGATTTAGAATCCAAAGCTCCGGTGGGTTCATCTGCCAAGATTATGTCTGGATCATTCATCAGAGACCTACAAATAGCTACTCGCTGCTGTTGACCTCCAGAAAGCTCACTTGGTTTATGACTTGCTCTACTTTCAATGCCCAAAGATTTAAAAAGTTTTAATGCTTTTATCTCTCTTTCTTCTTTGTTAATTCCAGCATATAAAGAAGGCATACTAACGTTTTTCAAAGCCGTTAATCTGGTAAAAAGATTAAATTGCTGAAAAATAAAACCCATTTTTTTATTTCGAATAAAAGCTAAAGTATAATCATCTTTAACTTTACCAATATTTTCGCCTCCCAAATAATACCCACCCGAATTTAAAGGATGCAAACAACCAATAATATTTAATAAAGTTGTCTTACCACAGCCGGACTCCCCCATTAGGGCAACAAATTCACCTTTTTTAATATCTAAATCTATCCCATTTAAGACAGGCACCTCTGTTCCATTAGACAAATAATACGACTTATGAACATTATCTAGTTTTATTTCAGACTTACTATCCATAAAATTAATATAATATTTTATCTTCTTCGTTTAAACCACTAATAATTTCTACATATTTTCCATCTGTAAATCCTGTAATCACTTCTACCCATTCATTATTAATATTTTCAACAGAAGGATTGCCATTAACATTTTCTACTGCACTCACTGGAATTATTAAAACATCATTAACCTCTGAAATTACAAAATCTATAAAAGAAGTCATTCCTTCTCTAATTTGATATTCACTATCATTCTCAAAAATAACTCTCACTAGATAAGTAACAATTCCATTATTACTAGTGCTAGAAGTAAGAGAAATAAAACTTATTTGTCCTTCTAATTTTAATTCATCCAAAGCATCAAAAGTAGCATAAGCCTTTTGACCAACTTTTAATTCATTAATATCAGCTTCTTCAATGTCTACTTCAATAAATAAAGTATCATTATTTAAAATAACCACAAAAGGATCACTATTATCAGTTAAAATTATATCTCCCTTTTTATAATTAAGAAGAGCTACCTCTCCGTCAATAGGAGATTCTAAAACACTATCTTCTAATGCTAATCTAGCTCTTTCCAAATTAACAGAAGCTGAAGTTAAAGAAGATTTAGCAGATGCTAATTCATAATTTGTCAAAGAAGAAATTAATTCTTCATAATCTAATTCATATTCCTCCAATGAAATTTCTTTATTTCTAACATTAGCTTCAGCATCTTCTATGTCTCTATCCGTATCAGCGATAGCATTATCATAATCTTTTTTATAATCACCTATTAAATCTTTAGCATCAGTAACGTCATCTATATCAGCATTTAAAAAAGTAATTTTAGAATTTAAAGAATTTCTATTAGAAGTTATGGTGGACTTAAAACCGTCTAATTTGGATTGACTAAAATCAGCAGATGTAATAGTAGCATCTAACATATTTTGCATATAATAAAGATGAGTTTCCGTTGAACTTAAAAGTTCCTGAGTCAAAACCGCTACTTGATCAATTTCATCATAAGGACTGGAACCATTTAAACTTACCGAATAAAGATCCAAACTATCTTTTTTACTCTTTGATGCTTTATAATGATTACTAGCTAAATTTAAATAAGAAGAGTTTTTAACACCTAATAAATTTTCAAAATCATCATTCAAAGATTGATCATCTATACCTAATATTTCATCAGAATCTCTCAACATACTATCTATACTAATAATAGTTGATTTTATAGTGGTTACTAAATCATCATAAGCATCCTGTACTACTTTACTATCCCCTATATTAATATTTTCTTCATATGATTCTTCAGCATCGGTAACTGTTTCTTGACTATTTCTAATAGTCTCTTCTAAACTATTTCTGGCTTGATTTAAAGACAGTTCTGCCTGTTCAATTCTATGCTCAGCTTCTAATTTTTCTTGATCAGTTGGACCAGCTAATTTTTCTTGATAAGAAGCCAAAGCAGATTGATAACTAGCATAGGCACTATTAAAACTAAGTTCCAGAGAATCTGTTTTAACTTGAGCTATTTTATCACCCTTTAAAACCTTATCTCCTTCATTTACAAAGACATCCTCTACTTCCAAAGTATTCCCACTAACCGAAAAAGAAAGTTCCACACCATGTTCAGCCACAACTTTTCCGTCTGATTCTACAGATATTTGGAGATCATCTTTTTTTACAGAATATTCTTTAGAGACTACCTCACTTGTAGTATTTTTTTCAGAACCAAAAAATAAGTTAAATCCTAAAAATACTAATAAAACCAATCCTATTGGTATAAAAACTTTTTTCTTTTTAAATAATTTTAAAAATCCAAAAATATTATTTCTTTTGGCTTTTTTACTTTCTTCTAATATTGATTCAGTCATATTTTTAATTTATTTTATTAAAACAAAATCTGCTATTTGACGATCTGTAATTTCTTTATTAAGCCAAATACTAATCATGCTATTTTCAGTAATATCAGTTAAATCAGCATTTACCATTTCTCTGGAATCTTCATCCATTTTTAACATTTGAATGCCCACCGGAACAATAACTGTTTCTTCTCCGCTACTCATTTCTTTCATTTTTTCTAACATGATACTTCTGGAATCTTCATCCATATCATCTGGTTTTCTTCCACCCATCATACCTCCACCACCAGGCATTCTTGTACTACCAGTACCAGTAAGACTCAATGTTTTTGATTTTCCAGACAAATCTCCTTCTTGATCAGTATTCTCTTCCGAATTAGCGTCTCCAGACATTTTATTCATTCTACGAGGCTGATCTATTTTTAAAATAGTTACCTGATTTCCAGTAATACTTTTAACTAAACCAGCGACATCTGGTTTATCTTCTGGTTGTTCAAATCTTTTTATTTCTTTTGAACTACTCTTGTTGACGTTTTCTAAATTACCACCAGAACAACCAGTTAACGCAAGAGAAAATACTGCCAATAAAATTAATATTTTTTTCATAAATCTTTTTTTATTTTTTTAAAAATCCTCTATTAATTAATACGCTTTTTGCTATTTTTTATTTCACTTTATAAAAATAAAAAAATCACTCTTGCAAATCATTTTTAAATTTTCTAAATAATCAAATTTTAAATAATTTTTTAGAATTTTCCCAAACTTGTTTAATAACCTCCTCTACTTTTATTTCCTTAATCTCTGCAATCTTCCGGGCCACTTCCTCTACATAGATAGGTTCATTTCTTTCTCCTCGATGTTCCTGAGGTGTTAAATAGGGAGAATCTGTTTCAATCAAAATCTTATCCAGAGGAGTTTCTTTGATAACATAAGTTAATTCATCTGTCTTTGGGAAGGTAACTATTCCAGTGAATCCAATATACATCCCAGCATTTATAATACTTTGAGCTTCATGAATAGTTCCACTAAAACAATGAATAACTCCTTTTGAATAACCCATATTATCCAATACTTTTAAAATATCAAAATAAACTGTTTGCAAAGCAAAATCATCTTTGGAATTCCGTCCATGACAAACCAAAGGTAAATCATTATCTTTAGCTAGTTGGATATGTTTTTCCAAAACCTGTCTTTGTTTTTCCAAAATCTCAAATAAGGGCTTATCTTTCTCTTTCAGATGAAAATAATCAAAGCCAGTTTCTCCGATTGCTACTGTTTTATCTGTAATTAACTTTTGAAATTTACTAACACTAAAATTTTCATCATAAACATGGATAGGATGTAAACCTACTGCATTATAAAAATTTTCATTTTTTGAAAGTCGAACAGCTTCTTTGGAAGTATTATATTGAGAACCAATATTAATCACCGCCATTGGATGATCAAGGCAATGTTTAATAACATCAGTTCTGTCTTCATCGTAAGCTTCAAAATTTAAATGCGCATGTGTATCTATTAACATAAATCAAATTTTATTATTCTATGGAATCAATTGTATTTAAATATTCCTTGAATTGATCTGTAATATATTCAGTAACATTTTCTTCTGATTCTTTCAAAGCATTTTCTTTTATCTTATCAATTAAAGATTTCTGAATTTTATTGTCAGAGTTAAGATAATCAATTAATTCATCAATACTCATTTCTTCTAAATTCATTTCCGGAATTTCTACTTCCGGAAGTTGAGGCAAAGAGCCATCAAAAAATTTTCCTGGAATACTTTTTAAATCTTGTGGTAAGAATGGTCTAATAATAGTAATAACCTTTTCTGAATAAGGAGCAATTAAAGATTTACTAATTATATTATCAGCACCCACAAAAGATCCCAAATTAGTAAAAATAGTTACTATCAAAGTAACAATCAAAGCCCCCTGGAGAAAACCTAAAGCACCGCCTAATATCTTATTTATTGAATTAATGATTGGAATTCTAACAATTCTATCCAGAAGAAATATAATTAAAGCAAAAACTCTGTTAACAATAATAAATACTACAATAAAACTAACAATATTAGCTTCCATAGAACCAAATATCTGTGTGACTGTTTGTAACCATTCTGAAAACTGTAAATAAAACAAACCAGCAAAATAAATTCCTACAAAAATTCCTAGAATTCCACCAA
>Ga0307990_1000402_pt1 | contig 39623 bp, 32 predicted proteins | sample EllFjometagen129_FD_203168 | JGI IMG/M metagenome (GOLD analysis project Ga0307990, IMG submission 203168) | Marine microbial communities from Ellis Fjord, Antarctic Ocean - #129 | ecosystem: Environmental > Aquatic > Marine > Unclassified | place: Southern Ocean | collected 2014-10-08
CGCGTAAATAACTTCACATTTTGGTGGCGAATGCATCACGCCTAACATCGTTGCGGAAACTCGAAATATGTCCATATTCCTGTGTTTCCGCGCCTTGTCAGGCATGCGCCTCGACACAAAAATTTGTGAATTTATTTCCGCGCAGACCCTAAGTCCGGGCATCCCTTGGACGACCATAGCCCAAAGCTTTGGAGGCTGGTGCACTATGACCTACCTGAGTCTCCACCCTGAAGGACTCAAAACCTGCTACCTCTTCGGAGGTTTGCCTGGACTCGAGCGTACCGCCCACGATATCTACGAAGGAACCTTTCCCTTTGTTGAGAATCGCAACCGGCAATATTTCAAGAAGTTCCCGATGGACAAGGAACGCATGGCAAAACTCTGCCGTCACCTGCAGGATAATGATGTACGCCTGCCCAATGGCGATCGGCTTACCCCGCGACGCATACAGCTGCTCGGCATCACTTTTGGATTTGCCGGAACTGGCGAAGCTCTTCACTTCATGATTGAAGAGGCTTTTATGCAGGTTGGAGACAAGCAGGAGGTCAGCCATACATTCCTCAAAGCCATGCAGTCCAGCCTCCAGTTTGACACAAACCCCATATTTGCCCTTCTGCATGAAGCTATCTATGCGCAGGGAGCTGCAACGAAGTGGGCCTGCGATACTGTTCAGAAAGAGAGCTATCCCCACTTTGACAACTACGAGGATTTCTACTTCTACGGAGAGATGGTCTTCCCCTGGATGTTCGATGAGATCAGCGAACTCAAAAGCATGAAAGAGGCGGCCAACATTCTGGCAAACTTTGAAGATTGGCCCGCTCTTTATAACAAAGATGTCTTGAGTCGCAACACAGTTCCAATCGCCTGTGCCGTCTACGACAACGACATGTTTGTCAACCCCCGCTTCTCACGTGAAACCATTGATTTTGTACCAAATATGAAAGCATGGTGTACAAGCGAGTATGAACACTGCGGCATGCGGGTTGACGGCGAAAAGATACTATCACGATTGATAGATCTCGCCCATGGAGAGACTGAACGCTGATCCAAGTGGGTTAATGGGGTGGAACTTAAGCGGTTTTTTCCCGTACTCGTACACGTATTCGTACACTCAAATCTCTTTTTCCGCTATCCCCTCGCTAGGTTTTGGAGATTCGCGTGTACGAGTACGTGTAAAAGTATGTGTCCCTTCGACTATTTCCGCCTACTGGAAGAGTTTCTGATTCTTTTGTCATTTCTCAACCCTCATCAGCCACTCTTTTGCTGCGGTGACATCCAGTTGCTTGCTATAGCGTAGCAACTGATAACTCTCGAGAATTTCCGATAATCCAGCATAACTGTCCGCGGGAAGATGATCTTTAACCCGCTTCAGCCATGAATCCCAGCACTCTGCTTTGTGAATTTTATAATCAGAAGGTAGAGCGCGGTGTGCTGTCTTATGCATCATCGTTGTTAATTCAGTTCGCAGCTGTTCCTCATCTGTAAGAATCGAGCGCAATTTTCTTCTACGCCACCAAACAAATGAGAGCAAGCCAATCACCAGAGCAATACCCCATGGACTCAACGCAAGATCCATTATGAATAAAAACAGCGACGCACTCGCTCCTGCAATTAGCACCAGAATGTTAACACTGCTAATCCAGGCGATTAACCGCTTCCAGGCAGTTGAGAGCATGTCCATTGCCAGTTGCATCACTCCCGACGGACCTCGATTAATAGGAATTCCTGCTGGTGGAGTCGGTTCCACAAGAATCCACTTTTTATGCTGTTCGTCCCAAACCTCAACCCAGGCGTGTCCCTCTCGCTCTCGTGTGACAAACCGCTTAATCCATGGATTCCACTCCATGCTGACATAGCCAACCACCACGCGGGAGGGAATTCCTGCCGATCTGAACATCAGCGCAGCTGCACTTGCAAAGTGAACGCAAATTCCCTTACGTTGTTTCATAAAATTTATAAGGGGGTCAGGTCTTTTGTTAATCTGCACTGCGGTGCTGTAGGTGAAATTTGTTTTGAAATAATTTTGTACATTAACCTTTGACTCCAACACAGAAAAATCGCCACCGATTCCGGTACAATCCCCCACCCAGTTTGAAACCGCACTCGAAATTTTCAGAGGCACATCAAGATATGCAGGATCACTGAAGCCATCTGACTTTTGACAGGCTGTCATGAATCCATATCGTTCACCAATCCCCACACGATATTGGAAAAAATACTCATCATCAACAGTAACAACTCCGTTGGAATTAGCGAGAGGAGATGGATCATGACTGGATATGGATATAGCACTGCCAGGCAGGCATAGCGATGACACGATCTTAGGAGCCAGCACTTCGATGCCCCATTCGTCGAGCACCCTCTGCGTTGTCTCTCCGGTAAGAGAGAAGGTCATCTTATCACTCTCATTATCCAAAGCTGTATTTACCGCCGTCAGCCGCTCTCCTCCCTTCTCCGGTATAAGCCAGTTCCCATTCTGATATTTCGTAAATACATTCACTCGTAAATATCCGGGTATCCGGTTGGAGTCGATAAGCAACAGCAACCTCATTCGCTTCCGATACCCCTTTGGTAAAGGCCTGCTCAAATAGAGGCCGGTTGCGACATTCATTGGTGACTGTTTTTTGGAACGACTGCTATAACTTATGCCGTTGACTATACGCTGCAACCCGACCGATGCCAACTCAACCGGAGTACGTATGCCATACGCAGCACAGAGAGCCAGCAACAACCACAACCAGCGTACCCTGCCCTTTTTGAAGGTGATCCGAGTTCCACCGCCTAATTCGGATGGACGTGTAGCCCGGCAGGTATAATCCAGAATCACTACGAGTAATATAAAACCCCAAACAATCAGCTGTTGATAGACAGAGCTTAAAGCCGTACCATTCCTTTCACGAAGGGCAAGCATTACAAGAGGCATAGATGCAACCGCTATTAATGACACCTGCAATTTGCCGAAAAAGAAGAAAAGAGGACATATACCAATTGAGAATAGAGCCGTCGCAACACGGTCAAAGATGAACCCGCCTCCTTGATCACCCTCCACAGGCACAAGTCGGTTCACATTTGCAGCCAAACAAACCACTGCCACAATCACCCAGATCCAGATCACCCAGCGGGCACTCCGGGGAAGATTACGTTTGCTGATGGCAGCCAGGACGGCAAATACGGCCGTTGCAAAAAACAGAGCCATGTTGTCTCCCGCACAGTAGCTCCATGTCGACCAAAGCAACACGGCTGCGCCGGCTATTATGATCCAGCGACTACGCTCAGTTCTAAGTACGGGGGTTCTCTTTTTTTTCATAGCAAACAGACTCCACCTCGTAAGATCTCACGAGCCGACAAACAAATTACATCCGCAGGCACCTCATCCGGTCTGCGCCCATTCGCAGTAATCAAAATAATCTTAACACCGGCGGCATGAGCGTAGAGTTCCTGAATCAGTGCTTCCCTGCGCTGATCCCAGTGGGTAAGTACAAGGCACACACTTTGAATCAGACGTATTTCCTCCAGCAGCATTGTCCCCAGTTGATCAAAGGAGTCCTTAGCGCAGGGGTCAACTGCAGCGAGAACATCGAGCACCTCCTCAAAGTATCCAACTCTACCTGAACTCACAAAGCGATAGACCTCTGGACCGGCCACGAGAAGCTCCAGTATGCGATCAGTAACAGAGAGGTAATCCACTATAGAAGCCGCCAGCGAGAGCCCGGCTTCAAGCGGGCTGCTTTTCAGAAAACGCCCTTTCACTCTGTCAAGCATGGCATCGCCTAGCGTATCGATCAAAACTGCGGTGCGCTCCCGACCCTCACTCTGAAATTCCTTGACCACCGGTTTTCCCAAACGGGCCGATGAACGCGGATGCACATGACGCAGTAAATCACCAGCACGAAACTCACGGCAACCATGAAACTCAAAGGCCTCGCGTGAGATCTCATTTGCAGAAGATAATTCACTTCTGTTGCCAGTACCCAATGGAATATTCAAAGATTCCAGCCGTGTGAAATGCGGATAAACAAAGAGAGTGCGCGCTGCACGATGCGTCTGACCCCAACGCCAGAAACCACACGGATAATCGGTATCCCAGCGCAAATCCGGCAGAGTATACACACCCCGCCTTTTGGCCTTACCGGTGCTGCGAGTAAGAACGCTTGCACCTGGTGCCAAATCCCCCGCAGCTGCCAGTTTCAGCGTGAAGCTGGAAAGATCCGGATAAATAAGAGTTTCAACCTCAATACAAAGAGCTGTACGTTTTCCTGCATTACGAACAACATATCTTGTTTCGAAAACAGAACCGCATTCAACACGTTCGGGCACCTGGGATTGTACTTCCAATCGTGGACATCGGAGATAGCCAACAATCATACAGGCTAATACCCAGGCAATAATTGCAAATGCCACCTGAAAGAAAGCGCTGTTAAACCCCACCAACATTATTAATACAGTCGGGGCAACACCAACCACAACGAACAATACTATCCGCCGGGTAAAATGTGCCACAACCCAATAAGCTGTCCACAGCAACATAGGAAAACGCCGGTTAGCCATTCCGCGCTTTCCATGCTGAAACCCCATCGGTGTCAAAAGCATGCGCTGCCTGAAAGAGGACCCGCTTTTTTGCCGAGCACTCACGCTGGTACCGGCTCCGTTTTGACTGCATCTTCAATCACGCCGACCCCGGTTAATCCGCTATGACGCGCCTTGACCTCCACCAGCAGCCTATGCGCCAGAACCGGCACCGCCAACTTCTGGACATCCTCCGGACGCACGGCACTGCGACCATCCATAAAGGCTGCGGCCTGTGCGCAGCGACGCAGATCCAGCGCACCGCGCGGACTTGCACCCAGACGCAAACGTGAATCCCTGCGCGTACTCGCGACAAGCCGCACAATATACTCGAGCACTGAGCTCTCTACCTCAATTGATTTAACCGCTTTCTGAAGCTCAACCAACGCTTCCGTATCCATGACCGGAACGACATTCGTCAAAGGATGCACATGCTCTTGATCCAGTAAGAGTCTGACCTCATCCTCAAGCTCTGGATAACCAATCGCAATCTTCATACAGAATCTATCCAGCTGCGCTTCAGGCAGGGGATAAGTTCCATTATGCTCGACCGGATTCTGTGTGGCAACCACCCAAAAAGGGCGGGGAAGCAACCGCGACTCGCCTTCTATTGTTACCTGGCGCTCGCTCATTGCCTCCAGCAAAGCGGATTGTGTACGCGGAGAGGCCCTGTTAATTTCATCAACAAGGACAATGTTCGCGTGAACCGGACCAGGTCTGAACGTAAAACTGCCATCCGCTGCCGAGTATACCATGCCGCCAATAATATCTGTCGGCAATAAATCTGGGGTGAACTGAATGCGGGAGAACCCGGCATCCAGCGATAGCGCCAAAGCTTTAGCCAAAGTGGTTTTACCGGTTCCCGGAACATCCTCTATAAGCACATGTCCGTCAGACAACAACGCAATTAAGAGCTGATCAATCACCTCTGCCTTACCACGAATTACCTGGCTCAAGCTCTCTTTCAGCTTTTCCAGCCCCTTTTTTGATCGATCCAATTCGTCAGTACTCAATTCCATACTCCTTTTTTCGCTCTCAAGCCTTTAATCCGCAGTCAACCTTTTTGCATCCATATTTTGTACTCATATTCCAATCCATACATATGGTACGCCCAGCATCTAACCTTATATTTTAATATGCTGATTGTTGTCTGTCAATAGCGCCTTGGCAGTTTCGAATCAAATCCCGTTTTTTTGAACCGCGAATGGACACAAATGAACGCGAATGTGAATCTCAATACGGGGGTACGAGTACACATGCATGCCTTTGCCAATCTTACTCGTACACTCAAATTTCTCCCGATTTACGCCCAAAACATCTCGTCACGAGATATTCCTGCCTCCAGAATTCCCCACTTTCTTGCTACAATGGGCGGCCCGCCGCCCGCATCCCATAGCCTTGAAAGGAGGGCCATGCCTATGATTAACTGACACCAGACCCGCAACGCTCTGTTCGGGTGAGCAGAAGTGGCCCAAATTGTTTTGAAAGAGAAGAAATGCCTGCTGGCCGATCTCGACAAAGATATGCGTGAGACTCTCAAGACAATTCCTGATGTAAAGGGAATGCCAGAAATATTTGGAGAGCGTTCGAACAAAGGCAATGTTAAAAACAAATTGACCAAAGATGGCTGTCACATGAATGCAATCGGCAACAAGATGATGGGCAGTGGCATACTTAAAGCATTCGGAGTCCCGCAAGAAAAGGTCGCGGCCTTCGCAAAAGAGTGGAGAAGCACGCCTGCTTCTCGGGCAAAGAAGAAGTAGGTCCGGTTTCCAACCGGACAATCCCGATGAAATCGGGATCTACAGGTCTATCTGTGTTAAAATTGCCTTTTTGCCCTGAAAGACCGAGAGTTACAGGTTGTACTGAATGCGAGAGTTCTAAAGTTAAAATTCAATCTTTACATACAGATCACGCATACTGCGATGAGGCAGGAGAAATAATATGAGCAACACCAACGTCCACTCCATTTTCTTTTCACCCACTGGCACCACCCAAAAAACGATCTGCGCGATAAGCAAAGGGACCGGCCGTTCACTGGGCCAGACTCTGGATATCACGGTGGGTTTATCAGATGGGGCCACCCAGTTCACGGATGATGACTTGGTTATTGTGGGGATGCCTGTATACGGAGGCCGTCTTCCCGCCCTGGCGGTCGAGCGCTTTAAAGCCATAGAGGGAAAGAATACAGCGGTAGTCCCGATCGTGGTCTATGGCAACCGCGCCTACGGAGATGCCCTGCTTGAGCTTAGCGACCTGTGCACAGCACAAGGATTCCGCATCGTTGCCGCAGGGGCATTCCTTGGCGAACACTCATTTTCTTCAGCTGAGCTGCCGATTGCTCCGGGCAGACCGGACGAGCAGGATCTCCAGAGCGCGGAGCAATTTGGAAGTCAGATCTCTCAACTTCTCGGCACATGCGAATCTGTCCAATTGGAGCCACCCTCGCTTCCGGGCAACCATCCTTATAAACCAGCCATGCAACCGGCTGGAGCAGCAACGGATGTCGACCGGCAAACATGCACACATTGTGGAATGTGTGTTGAATCCTGTCCGGCACAGGCTATCAGCATGACCGATACCGGTCCTGTCATCGATGCGGATGACTGTATCTGGTGCTTGGCCTGCTTACGGAACTGCCCCGTAAATGCACACAGTATTGCCCTGCCGAAGCTCAACGCCACTGCCCAGCGACTCCATGGCGCATGCCAGGAACGCCGGGAACCCGAAAGCTTTATGAAAAAATTACGAAGCGCAACCACTTAGCGCCTTTGCGGGAGAGAACCCTGAAGGCGGTTGTTGTCGAACATTTTATTTACTCACTAACCTTATAGAAGAACGCTCTGAACACGGCATTAGTATCTTTCGCGATGGAGCCTGATGGGTCGGGAAGCACGCGTTCCCACTCTCCTTCCACCAGGTTGGATCGCCGGGAAAGGCGGGTGATGACTTCAGATGCCTTGCAAGTGAATGTCGTCGAAGTCACAGCGCAACTTGTTATAACTGGTGGAGCCGCGTCCGTTGGGAGAACAGGTGCGGCATCTATTGAGAGTAATTCGCCTCCGGCGTTAAGCGATGAGTTCGTAGTGATCTGCAACGCTGGTATATCGCCTGTGTCATACGCGCCATTTTCGTCGAATAGAATATAAAATATACCGTCGTTTGATTCGCCCGAAGTAAAACCTGTAATCGTGCGTTCGTCAATCGTGGTAACGAGACCGGAGAAGTTATCATTCAAATCTTTGTTGACCGTAATTTTGATGCGGTCGAGCTTACCGTTATGATCCTGATCTGCCGTTTCACGACTCATAATCAATGTTTGAGGGTAAGAGGAAACCCAGTTTTCTCCCTGCAACCACAGAACCTCTAGCGAGCCTTTTATGTTGTTGTAGTGACAGATAATCGGTGTGTCGTCGCTGGTAAGGTCAATGGCGCAATAGGCACCGGATTCCATCGAGATACACTCTTTCTGCCAGCTGATGCCGTTATGAACCGCATGGATAAGCGCATTGCTGGTAATGTCTGTGTACGCGAAGTGCGGTGTGCCGTCAGATGCCAGTGCCACGGCGGTCAGCCCGTAGTTGCCGTAGGTTGAGGGAAGACTACTGGCAACGGTGCTTACGGACCACGTAGCCCCATTATAGGAAGCATATCGCATTTCCAATAAATCTGAACTATAGTATCCTATTCGGGGATAGCCCGTAACCGGATCAAATATTAATTTTGTCGACCCGAAAACCAAGCTTGGACTTGTGTCAACGGTTTGGCTGGTCCAGCTGCCGTTTGTATTTCGTGTGCGATAGAGCAGGTCAGCCGAATTATCTTGGAAGTAGGAGATGCAGATTTTTCCGGAGTTGTCAAAGGCTGCGGATGTATAGTAGCTTCCGTTACTGTCGAAAACCTCTTTGTTCCATATTCCTGACACACGATAAGCATGTTTGCCGTCATAACCGCCTCGGTGGTGATGATAGGCAATGTGCGGTGACCCTCCGTTATCGATGGTGATAGAGGTGCCATACGTGCCATAGGACTTGTTGTAAGAATCTTCTACGACAGCATTATTCCAGACAGAACCGTCAAAGTAGGTATACACTAAATCTGCATCGTTGGCATCTTTAAGGTCGCAGTACGATATATGGGGACGCTCCTGGGTATCTATGGCAAGGCTGGGAAAACGAACTGATCGCCCCACAGCAACCTCGGTTACGTTTTCCACGGTCCATGCCGAACCGTCAAACCTCATATACTGTAAATATCTTCCGTTGGCGCATATAATTCGGGGTAGATCATTTGTGTCGATGATCATACTGGGATGAGTTACTGCCTGGGCGGCTGCGGTAGTTAATAACGCGGCCACTGTTATTTGCATCCATCTTTTGAAATTTGACGTGATACGCTTGCTGTTTTTTATTCGAATCATGGTGAACCTCCTATTAAAACTAATTATATAACAACTAAACAATTGTAGCTAAACAAAAACAGTTATAGTTCCACTACACTTATAGTGTATCAATGCATGATGCTTTTGTCAACACACCATATAAGTTTTTCGATTGACAAACGTATAAATAACAACAGGAGACCGCTTCATGCCAGACATCGCCGGACAAGTAATGACCATCACACAACTTCTCAAAAAATATGATATAATATTACATATTAATTGAAGAAAGTTCCTCCTTCGTCCCGCAAGCGGGACTACGGCGGGACAAGTTGGTTGCGGCTCCGCTGCGTTAAGTTGACGCGTATGAGATCAGCGGGATACTGCAGTCCATTGTTTTAGAACATCTGCTACCTTGTCATGCACCATTGCACGTGCTTTACTGCGGCCAACCATGCTTGATCGCAGCTTGTCATAATTCGTTTCCGCATGGCGCACATGCGCACGCACAGCCAAGCGGATAGCATCTTGATCGAGATCTTTAGCGGCTGCACAACGTCCAACCCGACCGCTGTACTTGCGGCAGGCATGGCGGCCCAGATCCTGCCCGCACTCATCGCACTTTGAATCGCGGCTCGAGATAAACACCTTAAGTTCCTGCTTCTCTTTTTTATCACTCATCGCATCCTTTCTCTCTAAAGCTGCTTTCTGCCTGTCCTGAGCTTGTCGAAGCGGCTGCGTTAGAATTATTAAAATACAGCCTTTTAAAATGCCACTTTTTAACCTATATTAGTAATCATGACGATAACAAAAGAAAAGATTCTCTATTATCTTGATTCTAATGAATCAGCCACAGGACGAATTGTTGACCTGCTGCTGACGCTGGTGAACATGTTTGCCTGCGGTCTGATCGTCCTTCAGTCTCTGCATGCGCCTGAAGAACGCTGGCCGCTGTGGTTAAAAACAGCTGAAGCCGCTGTGGTCATTATCTTTTCCGGTGAGTATCTTCTTCGCCTTGCAACCGCCAAAAACAAGCTCAAATACATTTTCAGCTTCTATGGGTTCGTCGATCTGGTTTCGATTCTGCCCTCCATAATCACGATTGAAGGGTTCAACTTCCTGCGAGCATTAAAAGTTCTGCGGATTCTGCGCTTCACCCGCATGCTTAAAACTACCGATTTTTTCTTCGGGCGGATCAGTCGATTTCAGCTGCAGGCGGTCAAGACCCTGTTCACCGTCTTTACCATTCTCTTCGTCTTTTCAGGTTTTATTTATTTTGCGGAATCCGCATCTGCTCGACCGGAGATAATGATCCACAACTTTCCCGAGGCAGCCTATTTTGTTGTCACTACACTTTCCACCGTCGGATTCGGCGATTATGTTGCCATCACTGCGCTGGGTAAATTTTTTACTGCTGTCATGATTTTATCGGGGGCAATTCTGATTCCGTGGCAGGCGGGCAAACTCGTTCGCATGCTGATCCTCGATGAAGGTTCCAAGCAGGTTGTCACCTGTCCCAGCTGCGGACTCACCGGACACGATCTGGATGCCTCGCACTGCAAAGCCTGCGGACATGTGATCTTCCAGAAATACGAAGGCGATCTCTGAAAAAAGCAGGCATATTCTTGTTGTTTCCGTTTTTCATACCGCCATACCCATAAGTCGTCGCTTATTTTGAGGTAAAAAAATGGGGGATAAGAAAACGGGGTGCGTTGTGTCTTTGCGTCGCATTTTTTTTGACAGGATTACATGATTAACATGATTAAGATGATAAGGAACAGGTCGACATGAAAATGATGAATTGACTGAGAAGATTATCGGCTGTGCATATAAAGTATACAATATAATGGGATTTGGGTATCTTGAATCTGTATATGAGAAATGCCTTATAATTGAATTAGAAAAAGCTAACTTCTCTGTTGAATCACAATCTCCTATTAAGGTTTTTTATGAAGGCGAAAATGTTGGCGACTTTATTGCTGATATCATTGTGAATGACATCGTCATTGTTGAGCTGAAATCGGTTCGTAGAATTGCAAAAGTTCATGAAGTGCAGTTGGTGAACTACTTAACTGCAACAGGTAAAGATGTTGGGCTGGTTATTAACTTTGGTCCTGAACATGTAGAAATCAAAAGGAAGGCGAAGACTTTTTTAAAATGGGTCTTCCGCAGAATCTGTGGGTCAGGATGTACTCCTGTGCCCCTGATTATGCCGAGGAGATTTACGTGTACGTGTACGAGTAGGTGTACGAGTACGGTGTTTGCGGTCCTGACCTGTCATCTTTCCTCCAGATTTCGTTCCCACGCCACGAGCATGCACGCGATATCGGCGAGGCAGCTCTTGCCCTCAGTGGCTTCCCGGGTGCACTTGACCTGCCGCACCGCGAGAACATCGAGCGTTGCTGCCGACTGTAGTTCAGCGGTTCGTGCGTGACCAATAAAGCTAAAAAGAGTAGTTGGCCAAGCAGACAAAGGTAAAGAATAAGGTAAAGACGAAGGGGTATGGATCTCGCTCTTAATCTTTATCCTAATCTTTATCTTAATCTCTCTTAATCTACGCCCAAAATATCTTGTTACGAGATATTCCCATACCATCACAACCGTGAAATACCGACAAAGACTCCCAGAACACACGAAATCCCGCGATCCTCCACGCCATATCTGACCCACACATTCTGCGGAGGAACCTTTAAAACAATCATGTTAATCATGTAATCCTGTCAAAAAAAATGCGATGCACAGACACACTGCGCACCCCGTTTTTTACCGAAAACACTACGACATGTCATGCCGTACAATGGGAGGCGGAAGCGCACCCACATTTTTCTAGCCCTCTATTTTTCAACCTCTTGAACCGTCTTCTTATTTCAGTCGGTTGACCAAACGGAACTGTCCTTTGTAGTGTTCAGCGAGCTTTTTAAGGAAATCGCGGCCGGAGTTGTCGATTTTATAGCCGATGCAGTGAATACGAGGTTCCTTGAGGCCTTTCTCAACATAAACAGCTTTATAAATCAGAGTGATGTGCTGAACGAAGTCAGAGAGGCTCCAGTTTCCAGCACCAGGCATTTTGGGAGGAGAGGGCCTGTGGCCGCCGCCGCCGGAGTTTCTTACTATTTTCCAGTGTCCTTTGGTGGCCGGAGAGCCGGGGAAGGGTTTATGTCCTTCGCGCGGTGGTCCTTTGGATGGAGGACGGGCCGGACGTGGCGGAATCCATACCTTGCTCGATGTGGCACTGGCTGCAGCCGCACGAGATGCCGTATTATAGGCAGCTACGGCACCGGCATTCTGTTGTTGCCAGGCTGCGAGACGCTTCTGAAAAGCGGCAATCTGTTCAGGTGAATGCACCTTGCGAACTGCCGGCAGGCCATCACTTATGACCATAATGGTATCAGCACCCTGCGACATCGCGGCGGAAATTGCAAGATCCAGTCGGGTTGTACCGCCTGCAGATGGAAGTCCTTTGCTGTAACTTCCGAAGTTTCCGCTACTGTGTCCCCATTGGCCATCGCTATTGAATGGTGCTATAAAGCGCTTCGCACTGGTGCGCGATTCCGAGTTGGAATAAAGCATCTTATTCCTGTTCAGCACTGAACATCCGTCGGCAAAGACAATTACATTAAAAAGGGTTCCGTCCTTAAGTGCGTCGATAACTTTGTTAACCCGTTGTTTGACCCGCATAAAAGAAGTCGGTCCGCCGCGTTCCACCTCCACCATACTGACTGAGACATCTACGCATATTGCAATTCTCTCGCCACCCGCTTTGATTCCGAAGAAATTTACCTGTGAGACACCCGTTCCAAAACCGGAAGTTCCGTAGCCAGTTCCGACACCGACACCCATACCGGTGCCTGATACCGCTTTAAACTTGGGCTGGAAGGTTGTTGTCACCAGTTTGGGGTCAACTTTGATATTGGGCAGCGAGATCGAGGAAGGCCTGGATGAGACCATCCGGGGCACCACCTGCGGACGGCTTGAGCTGCGTTGTTTCTGCTGCACTTTGACTTTGAGTTCGACCTTACGTGGTTCATAAGTCCGGATCGGGGGGGGGGCTTCAAATACAGTTTCCTCTTTGGCCATGGAGTTGACCAGAACTATGCTCCCGAAGATCAGTGCGCCCAACAAATGTACAGTAAGGCTGCCAGCCAGTACCAGGCGGAGCATTCTTTTTCGCGCCGCGGTCTGCCCCACCGGATTGAACCAACGTATCAGTTTTTGCTTAAAGTTCATATCAACCTCGTATAAGTTATTCACCCGAGCCAGCGAAAGAGACATCCTTGAGTTTCGCTGCCGCACAGGCATTCATCACATCCATCACCCGCTGGTGCGAGGTGTCGCCATCAGCCATGATGGTTATCAAAGCCTTTGCACCAGTTGCTTTTGCGCTCAGTCGGTAACGCGTAAGGGTGGCAACCAGTTCGGGCAGGTCAGTTGATGTAGCAGAATCGAATGTGCGGTCGTTCAGGTAGATTTCGCCTGTCTTGCGCACTTCGATCATCTGTTCATCGGGCATGTCTACTGTAGTGGCCTGGGCAACCATACCCGGCAGGCGGATGCTCAGATCAGCCTCAGGCATAATCAACGTGCAGGTGCAGATGAAGTATATCAGCAGCAGGAATGTCATGTCGATCAACGGTGCCATATCCAGCTCAGGCTCATCCTGTTCGGGTAGTTTTACCTTCATTGGGAATCTCCCTTTCCACCGGGGGCAAATACACCGAAGATGAAATCACCGACACCGGCTTCGGCCATGGCACTCATAACCGATTTCACCTCTTTATGAGGCGTCAGCTTGTCTGCTCGAAGATAAACCTTAAGGTCCGGATCTCTCTCGCGTCGTTCAGAGACCATTCCTTTAAGTTCAGCGACGGTCACCAGAGTCTGTCCACTGAAAATTGAGCCGTCAGACATGATGTTCACTGTCCAGCGATCAGGCCGGCTCTTAGGAACAACGCCATGGGAGGCCACGGGAATATCAAGATCCTTGCTTGTACTCTCGCTCAGGTGCGAGGCTATCATGAAAAAGATGATCAACAGGAATACCATGTCGATCATCGGTGCCATTTGCACCTTAGTCTCTTCTTTTTCTTCCATCGCTATACGCATAAATAACCTCGCCTACTCCGCCGGAACATCGCTCGCAACTGCCTGTGGTGCATATCCGCCAGACTCTCTGGCTTTGATTGCCAGACTCAGGTGATGTACATAATTACCAAGCAGGCGTGAAACCCGGGCAACATTGCCGGTGAACTTGCCTTTAAAGTAAAAATAAGCAAACATGCAGGGAATTGCCACGATCAGACCAGCGGCCGTTGTCAACATGGCCTGGCCAATATTAGAGGCCAGTTTTTCAGGAGAACCCATGTCGCCCATACCAATTTTATTGAACGCACCGATCATACCGGTCACGGTACCAAGCAATCCCAGCATCGGGGCAATCTGCGATGCCAGTGAGAGATGCGTAAGGGGTTTCTGCCATTCAGTCACCTCCTCAACAGAGGCCTCCTCCATCGCTTTTTCGAAAGAGGCAATGTCGACATCCTTTGATGATTCCAGACGGGAAAGTCCGGCAGCCAGAATCGTTGTGAGCATACAGGGAGCACCTTCACATAGTGCTTTGGCGGTTGCAAAGTCAAGCGACCCCATTGCTGTATAGAGCGCATCACTGATATCAGGACGCGCCATTTTCTCAATTCTGAACTGCATGGCAGAGTAGATTGCCAATCCGATACCGGCCACCGAGCAAAGCCCGATCGGGTACATTACCGGTCCACCGACATTCCAGTAATCCAGCAGCGATTTGCCACTCATTTTGACGGCCTCTTCTCCGGCACCATCGGTTTGCGCCCTGACAATCATCACAACCGCAGTTGTCAGAAGCATCATCATCATCATCTTTATTTGACTTTTTCCATTCATTTAACTTCTCTCCTTCTATTAAGCGGGTTTATCCCTAGTTCAAGAATCCTTCTTCTTTTCGGTCGCGTCCGGTTTTGTTTTGAGGCGGCCACGTTTCTCGAGCAGCTCCTCGGAGAGCTTGTTCATGTCGTCGGAGACATTAAAAAATACATTCTCGATTGGCGATTTTTCCTCTTCGATGGTCTTTTTGCCATCCATAATGGTGGCGAGTTCAATCTCTGCTTCGATAGCCCAATCGGTGCCAATAAAGAGCACTGCCACTTCATAGTATATGTCGCGGGCTCGGTGAAAGAGCTCAAGTTTGGAATAGCATTTGGCCGAAAGCAGAAGTGCGGAGGGAAATGTTTCAACATCCTTATCGGCAAAGACCACCGATTTGACAACCGCATCCAGTGCATCCGCCGTCTTTTCAGCATGGTCAAGGAGTTCGGCCTGTGCGAGCCAGTAGTGTCCGTAAGCAGCATCGCCGGGGAAAAGTTCGTCAATGGTGCCAACGATTTCTGAAGCCTGGTTAGTCTGGCCCTGTGCGATCAGAGTGCGGCATCCCTTGAGAATCGCCACTTGACCAAAAGGGCTCCAATCGGCTTTACCGGCCTCAGTGAATAACTTAAAGGCCGCATCGTATTGATCGTGAGCCCGTTCACGACTGGCATCGTTGTGAGTTGCGACGCGCAGTTCCCGGTCGGCGGAGGCAACCATGTACATCCCGAGATCCATAGCTAATTCAAGTCCGTCATTTTCGGCAAGGTCGAGATAGGGAAGTGTGAGCCTTACAACCGGGGCGAGTATGCGCACAGCAGTAGCCCAGTCCTGAGCCCTGATGGCGTTTGCAACGGCTGGAGTGTTGTAGTTAAGATAGAACTCACATTGGATAATCTGATCCTTATGAATACGGGTGAGGCGGCTGACAGAACGTGCTTCCTGAGCAAGCAGTATGTCGCCATCACGGCCAATCAAGGTCACCCTTTTTATAAGAAGTTCTTCTGAGTTTGCCTTGTGCATTACCAGACGGGCGTTGACAGGCGGCTTGGTATGCAATTTCGAGAGCGCATCCTTAAATCTTGGTTGGGCAGCAAGCGTTCCGCAAACCACAATAGATGTCAGAAGAACCGCCACTTTCAGCTTGGTTTTCGTCATATACATAATCAACGTCCTCCCATCTTGCTGCGTAATTTCTTAGCCTGCGCGTATTCGGGAAACTCGATCAGTTCCTTCTGGGCCAGCATTTCATCCAACGTCTCTTTCGCCTCTTTGTTCCTGTAAATTGTGCTCAAGCACTTCGCCCGGCTTAAATAGGCTTTAGCGGCCCACTTTCGGTAGTTGCTGTACATCACGTAAATGCGTTCGTAGTAGGCTGTTGCCTTGAGCCGGTCCTTGCGTGCTTCCGCACATAATCCTAGACCATACAGAGCTTCGGGCCAGGCGGAGCGCCACGCTTTCACTCCCAGCACCGAATTGAAACACTCCAGTGCTTCGTCATATTTGCGCTGATCGCGATAAAGTGTTCCGAGTAGCAGCAGCGCTTCGGTTGCCTCGCCGCTGGTGGCATATACCTCACGAATAATGTTCAGATGCTCCATGGCTTCCTGATTAAGTATTTTTGCCTTTTCAAACGAAGAGTTGCGAGCCTTTTCCAGGTTGATGCGTGCCAGGTACAAACGAGCATCAAGGGCGAAATCGGTTTCGGTATACTCTTTTAAAATCTTCTTGGCAATAACCACTGCAAAGGGGGTGTTCTTCTGTTTCCTGGTTTCGTCCAGCATCATTTCCATTACAGCGGGGCTGGCATATTTTAGGTTCTCCTCCTGTAGTAATCCGGTCAGAATTTTGTGGTTAAGGCTGGCTTTATTTCCAGGGCGGTACATCAATATCCGCTGATAGCGTAACCGCGCGACTTCATCTCCTTGTGCAACGGCATTTTTCCATGCTCCGACCATTTCACTCCAGACCTGCTCAACATCGTTCGATCCCAGCCGGCGCGTGGTCCCGACCCACTCATCCAGAATCAGGTCAACTCCCATCGCTTTCCGGTCTTTGCCATACTTTGCGGCCGCATTCTGGTAGTAGCGCAAAGCTCCAACTTCCTCACCGACGTTGAAAAGAGCTTTGCCGGACCAGTAGACAGCCAGTGGGATGTTTGAACCTTCGCGATTGCGTTTAATATAGGTGTTGAAGTGGCTGCGGACCTCATCAAATTTTTCACCATCATAAATAATCTCACCCGCCTTGAAGGCGCAGTGGTTGTAAAATTCAATATTCATCAGATCGTCGGGTGTGGTTAGTGCTAACTGATAGAACCGGACTGCGTCATCGGTTCGGCCGACCGCACCGGCAATGTCGCCTCGAACCATCATTGCTTCGTAGCGCAGCGAACCTTTCGGGTAAGTTGTCATAAATTCAGCCAGGCGGGTTTCGGCCAGCTCATACTGAGCCAGCGCATAGCTGCAGACCGCCCTACGGTAGCTGCCATCTTCAATATATTCAGATGAACCACCGTTCTTGAGAAGCAGTGTGAAATCTTTGTCGGCCGCCTCATAGTCAGCTGCGAACATCAGGGACATCGCCGTCCAGTAGATCGCCGCATCAATCTGCTCCCAGCCGGGAAAGCGCTTGCGCAACTCGCGTAAACGGGCGGTAGTCTGCTCAAACTGCTCCTCCATAAAGTGCGCATAACCGAGCAGAAATAGACACTCCGCTGCCATCTGATGGCCGGGGCGCACCCGTAACACATCGCTGAAGTGAAGAATAACATCGTTCCATCGTTTCGCATTAGCGTACATCTGACCGGTGAGCAGCGTCAGCTCATCGTAATACCTTCCCGCCGGATACTCGTCCATATACTGTCGCGCTATTTTAAAGCAGCGCTTGTGTGGAGTGATGCGTGAAGCACAGACAAAAGCGAGGTAGAGTGACTCCTCGGCACGCTCCGCTTCATCGACATTGTGCAAATGCAGAAAAGCGTCGCAGGCCTCACGATAGCGCAGAGCCTCCTTATATCCACGGGCAATCCGGTAAAAGAGATCCTTGTCATAGTTCTCGATCCCCTCGATCATCTTCAACTCTGATTCAGCATCACCAATCCACTCCATGATGCGCATCAGTCTGCGGGGATCGGTCATTTTTTTCTTTTCATATTCGGATTTCTGCTTGAGTTGTTCAAGGTACTTCTCGGTGCTGATCTGGACCTGTTCATAAGGAAAAACCAGACGATATATCCAGAGTGCTTCGCGATAGCGCTCATCGCCAAAGAGGTCGTCACCCGCCTCCATCGCCGAAAGGTTAAAGACTATCGAGCGCGATGCCTGAGAGTCTCGTTTGAGCAGATAAGGGATTATGGGATAGAGGCTTTCGAATTTCTGCGTCTTCAGAAATGCAGTCACCAGCAGGGTCGCTGCCCGGTTACGCCGCATAAAATCCGGGGCACTGCGAAAGGCCTCATGTAGCGGTTTCTGTACCGCCTCCCAGTCGTCCATCGCAAGATAACAGCACGCAATGCCGGCATAGATATCAGTGCGCAGGTCCGGGTGATAGGAGAATTTCGACAGAGCTACCTTATAGGCCCTGATGGCCTTTTCGTTTTTTGAGGTAAACCTGAGCCCATCGGCAATATAGACATACGCTTTATGAGTACGGGTGCTGTGGGGGTATTTTTTGCAGTAGTTAGTGAATGCCTTATGGGATTGGGTAAACTGCCCCGTCAGGAAATAAGCGATACCGAGATTGTAATACAGGACATCCAGCTCGGCCTTGCCGCTCTGAGTTTTAACATTCTTGAGGGCATTAATAAGCATCAGTAAGTCGGGGATGGCCGACTCAAATTCACCCAAACCGAATTTTCTAAAGGCCCCCTCGCGCAACTCCTTCACGGTCGATTGGATCTGCGCCGATGCAGGCATCACGCAATATAAAGAGAACCCGGCTAGAAATACAGCCATGACAGACTTTATGCGTAATCGAGATTTATTTAGCATCACAGAACATAACCTCCAGAAAAACACGTTTCAATTTCACTTGAATTCACCACCTCACAGAAGTACACAAAATTAATATAGACCACCAAAATATCTGTTTATCCTGCTGATGCCAAGCACAAAATAAAAAATAGTTAATTTTATTAGCGTCTCATAGGACGCATCGGGTGCGATTTTTTGTTGTTGAAGAGGTTCTACCTCGATTTTTATGGAACAATTCCAGGTTTAGATTCGACGAAGAATTTCATAGAGAAGAATGTAAAAGGAATATTTTGACGGAATAACAGGATTTTGAATCTTCCGCAACATTCGTGTCTTGCATCAAAGCCAAGCACTAGATAGAACGCATAACCCGTATATAGTTGCAGTTTCGGATCTTAGTACATTTAAGCCCAAATTAACAAATATGCTTTCGCATTTGCGCAATTGGTTAAGCTCTTGCGTTGTGAAGTCACCCTCTGGTCCAACAAACCATCCGGATGTGGGGGGTGTCCGAGGGTATAGCTGCATGGCTTTTCGTAACGGCATGGCATCTTTAGTTAGGGCTGCGGTAAAGACAGGAGCGCATTCAGGAAACATCGCGAGAGAGTCATTAAATCTGATGGGGGGAGTTATCTCTGGAATCCAGGCAGTTCCGCACTGACGAGCGGCATCGGCGGCCACACGTCTCCAGCGTTCCGCTTTGCTTACGCCCTCTGTTTCTGAGAGCCTTACAATAGTTCGGTCGGAGATCACCGGAATTATTCTTGAGGCACCTAGCTCAACGGCCTTTTCAACGGACCAGTCCATACGCCTGCCCTTGCTGATGCAGACAAAGAGCGTTATGGCGCAGGCCGGTCCGGTGTGTTTGACCGGGGTGCCGCAGGCTCTGATAGAAATCGAATTTTTGTTAATTTTATCAATTGAAGCAAGACGTGTGAGCCCTGTTCCATCAAAGAGCTCAATTCGGTCGCCGGGTTTAATCCGAAGAACAGTTTTCAGGTGGCGACTTTCCTCTTTGTTAAGAGCGAGATCTTCGCTTAAGAGTTGTGCTGTATCGACAAGGCAGCGGTGCATTGATACTCAATCCTGATCTTAGAGGTTCGGTGGCGTTTATAAACGTGCAACCCTGCCGTGGCACGACAGGCTGCCGCACTCCATCGCGCAGCAATCCCACTTTACTTGCTATAAAATCAACTTCTTGTTTTTTATGCCCGTTTTTATCTCCCGCAAAGGCGCAAAGGCGCAGAGGGTATAGAAGACGGTATAATATGGCTGGTTACTTTTCTCTGTGTACTCTATGTGCTCATAGTTAATAATTAAGACCGTGTTGCTCCCCTCCTGATTTCCAGCGCATTTGATTACGGTTCAACAAACCGGAGAAGAACTACTTTGCGCCTTTGCGGGAAAAAACTATTAACGTCGTAATCACTTTTATGGTTTGAAAATTGTTGGTTGAGGCTCCGATTTAGAACTCTCGCCTTAGAACTTCATCATTTCATCAGAGCATCGCGACGCTTGTAAAAAGCATCGATGCTTTTGTTGAGTTTGGCAGATTCGGGAAAGTTGGATTCGGAGCTCTCCTCGACAAAGGACTTCAAAGCCTTTTTCTGTTTAGTGCTGAGCTTGGCCGGGGTTTCCAGTTCAATCCGCAGATGCAGGTCGCCGGTGCGTCCCTGAAGGGTTGGCATGCCCTTGTTTCTAAGTCTCAAGACCTTGCCGTTAGGAGTGCCTGCCGGAAGTTTTATTCTGGCATATCCGTCAGGTGTCGGAATTTGGATCTCTCCGCCAAGAGCGGCAGTTATCGGTGAAACTGGTACTGAACAGGCCAGATCATCGCCATGGCGTTCAAAAATATCGTGTTCGCGTACGTGCATAACCACATATATGTCGCCAGCGGGGCCGCCACGCAGTCCGCTCTCACCCTTACCGGACAACCTGAGCCGCGATCCGGTTTCAACGCCTTTAGGAATGCGCATCGCAATATGTCGCGGGCTTTTGACTCTGCCATTGCCATGGCATGTTTTGCAGGGGTTTTTTATGATACTTCCCTCTCCCTTGCAAACCGGACATGGCTGCCGGACCTGGAAGAAACCGCCGCCAGCTACTACAAATCCCTGACCACCGCACTGCTGGCATCTCTCTTTGGCACTGCCGGACGCAGCTCCTGTGCCATGGCAGGTAGCGCAGTTGTCATTTATTTTCAGGTCAAGGCTGCGTTCAGAACCGAAGATTGCCTCTTCAAAATCGATCTCCAGATCAAAGCGAAGATCGTCACCTCGCTGAGGTCCGTTGGGATTACGCGACTGCCTCCGTCCTCCGCCACCGCCGAACATATCAGAAAAACCGCCGCCAAAGATTGTTTCAAAGAGATCACCAAAGTCGCCGGTGTGAGTGAAGTCACGGCCAAAGTCAAATCCGCCCGGGCCAAATGCCGATTTCATGCCATCGTGGCCGTACTGGTCATATCGCTGGCGCTTCTGGGTATCACTTAAGATCTCGTAGGCTTCGCAGACCTCTTTAAACTTTGCATCCGCCTCCTTGTTGTCGGGGTTGCGGTCGGGGTGATACTGCATTGCAAGTTTACGGTAGGCTTTTTTGAGCTCATCCTCGGATGCAGATTTGCTGACACCTAGCACTTCATAGTAATCGCGTTTGTTAGCCATAAAAATTAATCTTTAATTTTGTAAATAAAAATAAGTTTTTAAAACACGTAGTGTTTTCTTCTAAAGCAGCGGTGTCTATAACACAACTTTTCAATGAATGCGAAAAGATTTCTCATATCACATAGGTCAGTTTGGTGTCGGCTCCGCTGCTTTAGTCGGAGATACTTTCCTGGCTGGCATCTTCATCCGGCTTGCCGCTGGAGACAATTACCTGTGCTGCCCGCATCAGGTGGCCGGAGAGATCCCAGCCGCAGCGGAACTGGTCGATAATCTGGTTGGCCGGAACAGCGGGTGAAGGAATATAGGAGAGCGCTTCATGCAGTGCAGGATTGAACGTTGCGCCTTTAGCTTCAATTGGCGTCAGGCCATAGCGCTTTAAAACCCCCAGAAACTGCTCATGCACCAGCTTAACGCCAGTCGCAAACGGATCTTCCGGGGCGCTGACTTTTTTGAGAGCAAGTTCAAGATTGTCAACCATCGGCAGAATATCGCCCAGCAGGTGCTCGTTTGAGCGTTTTACGAAATCTTCGCGCTCACGGGACTGTCTTTTACGATAGTTGTCAAAGTCGGCCATCAGGCGGATATACTGATTCTTGATCCGGGCGGACTCATCCTCTACAGAGACAGGTTTGCCGGAATCACTATCTTCATTATCTGTATTTGACGGATCGCCGGTTTGATCTCTCTTTTCCTGGTCAACAGACACGTTGTTTTCCGCAGTGGCCCCATTGTTCCCGGGGTTAGTGGTTTTTTCTTCAGTAGCCTGTTTTTTCTTTGATTTTCTCGACATTACTTACGTTGTCCTTAAAATAAAATTCTAAATCTGGTCCCTCTTAAAAACGATCTATTATTTTTTCATAGTATGCTCGTTTAGTCAAGCATGCGAAATGGTCCGGGGTGTGATTCAATTGAGTTGAATCGAGCTGTTTCATGTTTAGTGTGAGAGAGAGCACCGAGGGAACTGAGCCACGGAGCTTGTCTTTGCTGCCATAGCTCTGTGGGCGACGGTGGGTCTGAAAAACTATTAACGCCGCAATTATTAGTTCATGGTTTTTTCTAATTACTCAGGCAGGCAACCAAAGGAGATTTGAGTGATATGCGTTTTCTGTTTACATTCGTTGATAATCTTGCGATAAATATCACTGCATTAGAAAAAAACGCTGCGCATTTTGAAAAAAGGTTTACAGGTAGTGTTTTTAAAAGTAGGTCCGGTTTCCAACCGGACAATCCCGATGAAATCGGGATCTACAGGTCTATCTGTGTTGAAATTGCCTTTTTGCCCTGAAAGACCGAAAGGTACAGGCTGCGCTGAAAGCAGCTTTAGTTCGAATAATTCTTTTTGAGATTGATATATGCAAGGTGGTTAGAGATAATGACTCAACTTACAGGAGTTATGAATGAATAAAAAAGGTAGCATTTTTCTGGTATTATTTGGTGCTGTTTTTCTGGCTGTCGGTGCCGGCATGGGCTGTTTTGCAGTTGTATCGATGCTTAAAGCGCAACATATGTTGAAGTGGAATGAGTGCGAGGCTGAGATTGTTTCTTGTGAATTAGAGCGTCATAGCGGCTCGAAAGGTGGCAGCACATATAAGGTGCTTGCCCAATATCAATACAAAATAAAAGGGGTCAAATATACAGGCAATCGGGTTTTGCTCTCGACCGGTTCCGATAACATAGGCTCTTTTCATCACGATTTATACAGACATCTAAATAACAGCAAAAAGGAGAATAAGACGGTCAGTTGCTGGGTCAATCCTGAAAATGCCGTGGATTCAATTCTTGTAAGAACTCCTCGCGTTCCGATGTTGATGTTTAAAGCTCTTTTTGTGCTGGTTTTTGGCGCAGTCGGTTTGGCGATTACTCTCTCAGGAATATTACGGCTTCTTACGCCTGACACATCGGCTGAGGGATATCAGCAGCAGCGTATCCGCATGCGGGGAGCTGGTGCTCACAAGGTGGCCATCGCGGTGGCACTTTACTGGAATGCCTTTACTCTATGGATGACCTGGAAGGTGCTTCTTATTTTTATTGCGGCGGAGCTGCCCCTGTATTTCTGGTCTTTGGCGGTTTCAGGGTTCATTCCTGCTGCAATAGCTATTTATATGTTAATGAAATTAAATAAGTACGGCATTTCATTTTTTGAGATGTCCCCGCTCCCGGGAGTTCTGGGCGGGTTTGTTTCAGGCAGCATCAGAATCCCCAGACGGGTTGATGCAGTCGATGGTTTTGAGCTGACATTGCAGTGTATCCATCAGTACACGACAAAAAGCGGTAAAAACTCCACTACCCATCGGGATGTTTTGTGGGATGAGACCGGCCATGTTGATAGCGCATATAATTATGGCACCGAGATGGTGCTACCGGTTAAGTTCGGCATTCCTTTCAGCAAGCATGCTACAACTGTGACCGGAAACACGAACGGTTATTACTGGCAGCTCAAAACAAAAGCAAAGACACCCGGGATCGATTATTCCTCACTCTTTTATGTGCCGGTCAAACATAAAGAGCAGAGCTAAAGCAGTGGAGCCGCACCCAAACTGATCGGATACAGATTATTATTGCTAAGTCAATAGTATTTCTCACAGAGGCACGGAGGCCACAGAGAGTAATATATAAACTCTGTGATCTCTGTGCCTCTGTGAGAGATAAAAAACGTGCATAAAAAAACGCTAAGTGTTTTGAAAAAACAAACGAATGCATTTTGGTTTATTGTTTTTTGTGACATAAGTTGAGTGAAAAGTCATTAGAGCTGCGATCTATGGGAACTTTGTTAAAGATTGTATCAGTATTTTTTAAGGTTGGTCTCCTGACTATTGGAGGCGGTCTGGCCATGATTCCGGTTATTCAGCAGGAGATGGAGTGCCTTGGATGGCTGAGTCCAAAGGAGTTTCTGGATATACTCGGCATCGCCCAGATGACCCCCGGGGCGATCTCTGTCAATACTGCTACATTTACCGGTTTCAGAGTTATGGCGCAGAGTTGTGACGGCGATTTACTGCTGGCCTGTGTGGGTGCTTTAGCAGGTACCATTGCTGTCTGTTCTCCATCTCTGTTATGCATTAATATTGCAGGCAGAATATGGAGTCGTTACCGGGAACATGACTGTATGGTCAAGGTCTTCAGTATACTGCGCCCACTGGTAACCGGTTTGATTATAACGGCAGCAGCCTATCTGGTTTTGCAGAGCATCTGCGGGGATGTTCCGTTGCGGGAGTGCTTAGGCTCAATCAGCTGGTTCCCCGCGGTTGTTGTTGCCGGAGCATTTTTGCTGACAGTTTGCGCGCGGATGAAACCACTTTATATTCTTGGCCTTGGTCTATTGGCTGGCATTGGATATGGGCTGGTTTAATATTACAGATCACTTGAAGAAATTTTAGTTGCGGCTCTGTTGCGTTAATTGTTATTCTAATAGCTTATTGTGTTTTATAGCAAAATAATTTTTTGTTTTATTATTTTTAATAAAAAGGATTATATTATGAAGTTATTGAGAATATTATTATTTTTGTGTATCCCCGCAATGGTTTTATCGGCGGCACAGAAGCCGAATTTCGTCTTTCTCTTGGTCGATGACCTGGGCTGGGGTGATTTTGGTTGTTATGGGGCTGAGTTCCACGAAACGCCTAATATTGATAAGCTGGCCAGTCAGGGAATGATGTTCAACAATGGCTATGCCGCCTGCACCGTCTGTTCGCCCAGCCGCGCTGCCATACTGAGCGGTTGCTACCCGGCGCGTCTACATTTGACCGATTGGATCGCTGGACATAGACACCCCTATGCCAAGCTATCTGTCCCGGATTGGAAGACCAAACTGGATCATGAACGTGTTCTCCTGCCGGAGGCGTTGAAAGAGGCCGGATATGCAACTGCCTTCCTGGGGAAGTGGCATCTGATGCCAATCGGCAAAGAGGACTTTGATCAGCACTATCCCACCAGCCACGGCTTTGATGTTAACATCGGTGGACGTGAGTGGGGCCATCCCAAAGGGCCTGGACGCTATTTCTCCCCTTTTGGTATGCCAAATCTTGACGATGGTAAGCCCGGCGATTTTCTGACCGATAAATTGACCGATGCCGCAGTTGACTTTCTGGATACGATGAATAAAGATAAGCCGTTTCTGATGTATTTTGCCTACTACACCCTGCATGCCCCGGTTATGGCGTCCCCGGAGCTGGTGAAAAAATATACAGAGAAAGCCAAAACATTTGAGAATAAAAAGAATGAGTATATCAACCCGAAACGCGCGGGAATGGTGGAAAGCCTCGATCAGAGCGTTGGCCGCATTATGCAAAAACTCGAACAGATGAGCGTTGCCGATAATACAGTCGTGATTCTGACAGGAGATAACGGAGGGGATTATGATCAGACCACCGCCGGGTTGAAGGGTTACAAAGGGTTTTCACATGAGGGTGGCACCCGCGAGCCCTTTGTGGTCAAGTGGCCAGGAAAGACCAAAGCCGGGTCAACCTGTGAGGAGATGGTGATCGGAACTGACTTTTATCCGACTATGCTCGAGATGGCCGGGCTCCCGCAGAAACCTGATCAGCATAAGGATGGCATCAGTATCGTGCCTCTGTTGACCGGCAAATCAAAGAATCTGGATAGGGATATGCTTTACTGGCACTACCCGCATTACCATCGAACCAAACCCTACGGGGCAATCCGTCATGGCAACTGGAAGTTGATCGAATTCTTTGAGAATGGAACTCTTGAGCTATATGACCTTAAAAACGACCCCAATGAGACAAAAAACCTTGCGACGAATCAACCTGAGAAGGCGCAGAAGCTGCTCAAAGAGCTGGTGGCCTGGCGCAAACAGGTTGGTGCTCAGATGATGCCCGATAACCCTAAGTATGATCCTGATCGTAAAAAGAATAAAAAAAGAAAAAGAAAAGTATTCAAAAAAAAGTAGGGTAATGCTGAAAAATTGGTTCATCACTGATTTTTATGGAAAGCGTCGAGGTTTGGTTATTCCGACTTTTGTGTGGGGAACCCTTCCTAGGTCAAACCTACGCCCCGCATAACGGGGTGGAACTTAAGCGTTTTTTAGGTAAAAAATTATGAGTAAGAAAATGAGTGCGCTTCCTCCAGCGTCCCGCAGGCGGGACAAGTCGTAGTGTTAGAGGTGAAAAATAAATAGTCATTGCGGCGTTATATTTTGATCGCGACCGCAGAGGCTTTGATTTTCAATCCAAAGCTGTAGGGCGGGGGCCGTGACCCCGCCACGCAATTTGCGAAATATTTCTTTAACCCATAAAAAACCCGTAAGAGTCGATAAACCACGCAGTGTTTTTTCTAATGCAGTGATGGTTATTGTAACCATAAAATGTATATCAATCAAATCTCGTTTGGTTGCCTGCCTGTGCGTAGCACGCAGACAGGCGGCTCCGCTGCATTAGGTTCTTAGTCAAAGAGTACCCCAAACCTGCGAAAATATGCTATCTCTAAGTACTAGTCGTGATCGCGATTAGGATCACGATTGAGATTAGGATAATAATATTGTGTCAAGTAATTCAATAAAGAAAAAACTGTTGCTGGCAGGAAAGATCCTCTTGGGTCTTCTATTGCTCTGTCTGTTTGCTTTGATCATATTTGTGGTCTTTTATCTCCCCGGTTACACTCCGCCCGGTGCTGATGATGTCCCTCCTTTTTCTCATGATAATAATATGGGAATCGAAAGAAATACACCCGATGGCATTCCATACACAGTCAACAACAGCACGGCGACTTTCAAGCTGGATGTAACTGAATCTGATGAGCACTGTGAGCTGGTGTTTACCAACTATGCTTCAGCTTTAAAATACTGCCAGAAAAATGGACTTGCAACGATTCCATCTGTGCAGCTAGTTCAAGGAAAACTAAAGTCTTTTGATGACGCTCTCTCTGCAACGCTCGAGCTGGCGATGGTTGAACGCCGCAATCGAATGTTGACTCATCTGCTGAAATCTCTCAAACGATCAGGAAGTTCAGAAGCTGTTGTACATGTCGTGACCGCTCTATCGCTGGCGGGTTTGCATTCGGATGTTGAGCCTGAGCTGGTGATTAAGGTTCAGATTGCACGGAATAAATTTCTTGGAACTCCGGAGTCGCGGCCAATCGGTTTTTGGGATGGCAATGATCAATTGCGCAGGAATTTTCAGTCAGACCGCTTCCTTATGCAGGGATTCCACTTGCATGAATCTCCTGAGGCTTGCATAGCGATAAGCCGGGCCATAATGGAGGATGAGAAGTTGAGGTCGGAAGCTAAGTATATATGGAGTTTTGGGTCAAAACTCACAAATCCATCTTCCACTGTTGCGGTTGAGCAATTAGCAAAGCTGACTCCAGAGCAGGTGCGTCAACGTTTTCCAGGGGATGCAAAATTTGCGTTAATTGCATATTCGGTAAGTAAGGAGAATGCGCTGATTGATCTTTGTGTGCGAGAGAGACTCGTATCACCCGATACTAACTTAATGGCGTTGATTATTGATGCTGTGCGTAGTGGAAAGCTCTCCCTTGAACCAAAACTGGCCTCAGGTTGGTATGATTATCAGTTGTATGCCCTGGAAACATTGCTTTGCCCCGAGCGGGGGATGGAATCGGCAAAGCTGCATCTCTCTCAAGAGTATAAGAAGCGGTTGGAGAATGCCTTTACCTCGGTTCTTACAAAGCAGCGTGAAACCCATATAAAACGTTTGCCCGAAACATACTTGGGATGTATGGATGATGATGAATCGCCACCAAAGGTAAGGCTTTCTCCGGAGTTTTCAGCAGAGCCGACCTTAACCGTCTATTTAAGGCTTGGTAGGGGGTACTGTTTTCTTCGGCAAACTATGACAGCATTGCTTGGTGAAGAGGAACTATCCAAAATTAATTTACCTGGTTCTGTTTGTGCAGTCGACAAAGAGTTGAGGAAGATGGAGCAGTTCTGCTACGGTCTCTATGAGCAGTTGTGTCTGGAAATTGGGCTACTTCCAGAGTATCTTCCTGGTGAGATGAGTGAGGATGACCGCAAACAGGCAGTTGCTGTGTTTGATGCCTGGAGCAGGAATTGGCAGAGTGACCCCGTGTTGGCGGATGATACACGTGTGGCAGTCCCTATTGGTCATTGGAGGCCTGACGGAGGCCCTCCAATTTATTACTGGGGAACCGCTGGTATCAGGTTGGAGGCTGTCGAGTACAAGTATCTGGATGAGCCATATGTAAAAGGGCGGATTGAACCGGAGTTTGTGTCCTGCAAGTTGTATCTTCTGACAGACCTGTTTTATGAATTCAAACGTTCTTCTCCGGAAAGGTTGACTCGTGCGGAGTTCCGGTCGATCTGTGACTCGGTAGTGGATCTGCCCTCTTTGCGTCAGGCTTTGGGGCTGGGGCCGGCTGAAACAGTGAAAGCAGAGGCACTCGGCATTAGCAATTGGTTCAGTTCTAAGTGGGGCTGGGGTATTCTTGTCATTGTAGTGTTGCTCTACAAAAAGGTGCGACGAGCGCGTTTGTGGCTGATATTAGGCAGTGTTGTGCTGGTATCCAGCTGGGCCATCCTGTTTTTTTCATCTCCCTATTATCGAACGAAATTTCTTGTACGACATGTAGCCCCCGCCAATGATATATTCGGTATGCTTTGTGAACATCGCATAGCATCTGCGGATTCAGAGGCTCCGCGAGTTAAAGCATTGTCGGAACTGCTTTCGGACCCCGATGCACAAATCAGATATCTGGCAGCTCGATTCATGGCTTATCACGAGAGAGGCGGGTGTACGGATGATAACAGTGTCTGGTTTCAGGATGGCATTAAAGAAAAATTGATGCAGGCAGCGGATGATCCCAACCCTGAAATAGCTACCTTGGCGATGTTCTCTTTGAGTATCTATCGTGACCGGGATGTTACAGATTTGCTTATAAAGAAACTAAAGGAGAATCAGCACTACGAATTTATGACTTTCCGAGTGCTGTCTGTGCTTGGGGAGATAGGTGATCCTCGTGCGATTGAGGTGATCCTGCCTTTCTGTGAGGATTCCAGGACGTATATCCGTTTCTACGCTTTCAATGCGCTTGGGCAATTCTCGCATCCAGATGCGTTGAAGCACCTGCTGCAGTTTTCCGAGTCGCCAGATCCCAACACGCGCTTTTGGGCGTTGCGTACTATTGCTTCAAATTATCATCGTTGGTGTGATGTTGAAGAGGAAGAGGCAGAGGTGTGGCGATTGAAGTGTGATCAGATGTTAATCGGAAGACTGCAAAAGAAATCCTTGCCGTTTGAGGTTCAGGTTAGTCTGGCTAAAGTGATTAAGAATGAGCAAATGATGTTGGATGCAAACGCTATTATGCTGGAATCTGCCGGGTCATCATCACAAACTAATGCAATACTCATTGTAGCAACAGATCACTTCCTGAAAGATGCTATATATTACGTTGACCAGCGAGAGAATTGGATGAAAATTCGGGCTGTGGTTACCAATTCAACTCAACGACTGGAATTGGCTCATGCGGTAAAGAGCAAAAGAAGCGATGCTGTGCATCGGTCGCTTGAGTCAATTTTGAAACAGGCTGCTTCTGATCCAGACGCATCCACAAGCTCTCTTGCTCAGAATATTCTGAAGGTCCTTCAGAAAGAAAAAGATGGTAATTCACAAAGATGCCGCAAGCATCGACGCTGATCTCCATTGGACTAGGCCGGACAGCCGTCTCCATCCATCATATTCATCTTGAGCACTGTTCATAGCACTTTTAGCATAAAGAACCTGCGCCTTGCCTGTTCTTGCTACGCATGGTTTTTTCAGAAACGCCCCTAATCAATAATGCCATTTTGGAATCAGAAGCAACCGTTTCTAATAGCAGAACAAAGTGACAGGTTGTTTGATGTTGACAGATGGCTGCTGGTTTGGTAGAGTTACTTACATGTTGAAAATATTGTCGAAAGGATAAATGTCATGAGGTTTTGCAGGCTTAAGCTGGATACGGCGGCTACATATCATGTAATGAGCAGGATTGTTGACAGGCAGTTGGTTATTAAGGATCTTGAGAAACGGTATCTGAGAGGATTGTTATCTCGACTGGAGGTCTTTAGTGGTTGTGAGGCAAGGACTTATGCCATTCTGGATAATCATTTCCATATTTTGCTGCATGTTCCTGAGAGGGTTGATGTTTCTGATAAGGAGGTCAAGCGGCGGGCCGGGGTTCTGTATGGTGCGAAGAAATACACTCTGATGATGGATCAGTGGAAGGAGTGGCAGGATTCAGGTCAGGAGGAGCGGGTGGTTGAGCAACTGAATAAGTTCAGAGTGCGGATGTATGATTTATCGCAGTTTATGAAGACCTTCAAGCAGTGTTTTTCGATCTATTACAACTCGAAACATGAGCGTCGGGGAACTCTATGGGAGGAGCGCTTTAAGAGTGTTCTGGTTGAGGAGAGTGAGTATGCACAGCTGGTTGTGGCGGCCTATATTGATTTAAATCCGGTGCGTGCGGGTTTGGTAAAAGACCCTAAGGATTATCACTGGTCGGGTTATGGCGAGGCGGTTGGCAACCTGGATCTTTTTGGTTCCAGCGGGGCGATTGCCAGGGAACGGATTACCGGTCTTTTTGTAAATGGTGATGTAGGCGAGAAGCGCTCAATGACGCAGTACCGTGAGATTCTGTATGCTCATGGGGCACGCAAAACTGATGGGTTGAGCGGTCAGATGATCCGGCCCGGCTTTACCCGTGAGCAGATTGATACGGTTCTGGATGAGGGCGGCAGGTTGCCTCTTTATAATCTGTTACGTTGCAAGGTCAGGTATTTCTCGGATGGGGCGGTGATAGGCGGCAAGGCTTTCGTTGAGAGAGTTTTGAATGAGCGAGGTGATATTTTCACAGAGAAGAAAAGGGCTCGTGGTGCCAGGGAGATGAAGTTCGGGGTATGGGGAGGTTTGTGTTCCGCCAGGGAGCTGAGGTTGCGGGTTGTGAATGTTATAGAAGATAACTTATGAGAAAAACCGTGCCTTGCCACGCGTTCTTTAAACTATCGAATGGACTTTGGCTATCGGCAATGGTACGCTAACATTTTATCTACAGAGAGATTTATGGATTTTTGGAAAGATACTCATCCTATCGTGATTTCATGTGCAAAGGGGTTGGTTCCGCAGACCTCTGCCTCGCTGATCAAAATGGGATACCGGATAAAAAACCGCTCAGATACCACGGTAACCGTGGAAGGCGGAATGCGTGATATAATGCGGTTAAACCTGCAACTGCGCACTGCTCATCGTGTGCTGGTGCCCCTTATGCGCTCGCAGTGTCATAATTTGGACTATTTATATAATGACATGTATCAGGTTCCGTGGGACCAGTTTCTTGAACCTGAGGGATATTTTACAGTCAATTCGATTGTTTATAATGATACTGTCCGCGATACGCGCATGCCGGGATTAAAGGCAAAAGATGCAATTGCAGATAAAATGCGCTCGGTTTTCGGGATGAGACCCGATTCCGGTCGTGAGTTTATCGGAGCTTCGATTTTCATCTATTGGGAGGGTGATAATCTGGAGGTTTATCTGGATACAACCGGCGAGGCGCTTTCGCGGCGTGGATATCGCAAGCTTCCCTGGAAAGCACCTATGCAGGAGACCCTTGCAGCAGCCTGCGTTCTGGAATCCGGCTGGGATGGCAACTCTCCCTTTGTTGCCCCTATGTGCGGTAGTGGAACTCCGGCCATTGAGGCCGCTTTGATAGCGATCAACCGTGCTGCCGGCAGCTTTAAAAGTCATTTTGGTTTCATGTCTCTGAATGGTTATCGTCAGATCATACCCGGAGAGAAAGCTGGTGTCAGCGTCCGTAAGCGCTTTGGGGTATCACCTGAGCAGATCTGGAAAAGTATGGTGGCTGAGGCAAAAGAACAGGAGAAGACAGAGAAGCTTCCTCCGATTATTGCAACGGATATTAGCGAAGATGCCGTTGAGATTGCCCGTATGAATGCCATCGCGGCCGGAGTTTCGCAGTACATCACTTTCTCGCAGTGCGATTTTGCCGCCACAAAGGTGCCGGAGCAAAAAGGTGTGGTCTTTATGAATCCCGAGTATGGCGAACGTATGGGCGAGGAATCGAAGTTGGGTGAGCTATACGGACGGATCGGCGATTTCTTGAAACAGCGCTGTGTTGGTTATACCGGATGCGTGTTTACAGGCAGCATGGAGCTATCCCGTATGGTCGGATTGCGCTCAAGCCGGCGGGTACCCTTTTACAACGGTCCGATAGAGTGTCGCTTACTGGTATACGATTTGTTTGAGGGCGCTCTGGAGGATATGGAGTATAATAAAGTGGATGAGGCTCCTTCCGGCAGCGATGTTGACAAGTCTGAAGATGCTCCTGTTGCTCCAAATGTGGAAGAATTGGATAATGAACCCGCTGTGCAGCAGCCTGTCGAACCGGAGGTGGTTTATATTGCTCCTGAGTTCATGGATACTGACGACGAGAAACCAGAAGAGCAGGATATTGAAAAAGACGAGGGGAGCTGATTAGATGCAGGCCGTGTCAATTATCGTTAATGGAGATGCACCGGTAGCTGTTGCAGCTGCAACGCCGGTTGGAGACCTGCTTCCTTCTGTGGATGAAAGCGGTCTGCCGATTATCGGAGCGATTGTCAATAATATGGTTCAGCCACTCTATGCTCCGCTGTTATCGGATGCAAAACTGGAGCCGATCAGCATTGCAAGCAAGTATGGTTGGCAGATATATCGTGACTCGCTCTGTTTTTTCCTGGCGAAGGTGATTCACGAACAGTTTCCAAAGATAAAGTGGCGTATTCGCAGTTCAATTGGTCCGGCGCTATTCTGTTCAGTGGAATCTTCTCCGGAAGATGTTATCTGGGATCAAAGTCAGCTTTCGGCGGTAAAAAAGGCTTTACAGGATACCATCGATCAGAATGTTGCCATTGTGGGCGAGAGCTTTTCCTACGAGGATGCAGTCAATATCTTTAAGAAAAACGCGCAGAACGACAAATTAAATCTGATTCTGCATCGGAACCAGCCTTATGTCGGTCTTACCCGTTGCGGTTCTTTTTATGAATTGAGTAAAAAACCGCTTGTGCGGTCAAGCGGTGCCCTTAAAATTTTTGATCTTATATTCAGGGAAGAGGGTTTTGTCTTAAATGTGCCTGATGTGAATAACCCCTCAGAACTTTCAGAGCTTGCCCCGCATGAGTATCTGCTGGATGTCTGCCGCGAGCATATGCGCTGGGGGCAGATTCTGGGTGTGACGACCGTCGGTCAGCTTAATAAGGCTATTATTGATAAACGTGGCCATGACTTTATTTTAACAACTGAGGCTCTGCACGACAAAAAACTCTCTCAGATTGCCGACCAGATTGCCGGTCAGAAAAAACCGGTGCATCTGGTACTGGTAGCCGGGCCCTCATCAGCCGGAAAAACAACATTTGCTAAACGTCTGGTGACGCATCTGCGCGTTAACGGCCTGCGTCCGACCCTGATCTCAACCGACAGCTATTTTGTCGGAGATGAGCTTAATCCCAGAGACTCAGAGGGCAATCTGGATTATGAACATATTGAGTCAATGGATCTTCCGCGGTTGAATAGCGATCTTCTGCAGTTGATGGATGGACAATCTGTCAGGATGCGCGGTTTTGATTTCATAAGTAAGCGCGGCTTTGATCAGGAGCAGTGCACGAAGCTCGATGCCAACGGCATTATTGTGATGGAGGGAATTCACTGCCTTAATCCGCAGTTAACCTCTGATATTCCGAAAGATGACAAATTTTTGATCTATGTTAACGCGCTTACCCAGATCTCAGTTGACGTGAACAACCGGATATCGACCACTGATGCACGGGTTATTAGGCGCATTGTGCGCGATCATCAATTCCGGAACAGGCCCGCGCTAAAGACCCTTGACCTTTGGAGTTCGGTCATGCGCGGAGAGCATCGCTGGATATACCCCTATCAGCATCTGGCTGATGCAGTTTTTAATTCAGCACTCGATTATGAATTAGCCGTATTGAAGCCACTGGCCACCGCGTTGTTGAATCAGGTTAAGCCCTGGGATGAAGCCTATCTGGAGGCTCGCAGATTAGAGGAGTTTCTTTATAATTTCATATCGCTTTCACCTGAGACTGTGCCGGGCGACTCAATATTACGAGAGTATATCGGCGGGAGCCAGCTGAAGTATGGGTAGACTGGGTGTTTGATGAAAAGAGAGTGCGCTTTAATATCGGCTTTATCAGTACCTCTCTTTTTAAATCCCATCATGTTTGCGAAAGATTTAATTAAATGAAATACACGGAGATAGAACAATGAGCAAAGAGCTGGAAGAGGGTAATCTGTTAACCCTGGATTTCGGGAAAGTCGCCAAGATTGCTGAGAACTGCAAGGATGTTATCCCTGTGGCAGTGCAGCATGCCGATACAAAAGAGGTGATTCTGGTTGCATACACAAATGAATTTGCAATGAAGAAGGCGTTCGAAGAACGCATGCTGGTTTTGTGGAGTACGTCGCGTAAGGTTTTATGGGAGAAGGGCAAGAGTTCCGGGGAAACCTTTGAGCTGCTGGAAGCCCGCGTGAACTGTGAACAGAATTCACTGGTGTATATCGTTCGTCCTCGCCGCGGTAATATCTGCCACACGAATAATCAGAAGGATCAGCCTCGCAACTGCTACTACCGCAAGATTGACCTCGATACACAGGAACTAGAAAACACCGATCCATGAAATACCGTTGTCCATATTGCAGGCATGAGCTTGAAAAGCTGCTCGATCCAAAGTGTCCGTACTGCGGACGTTTTATGACTATTAAAAATGCCTTGAGGGATAAGGCAACAGCTGCAGCGGCTGGAGAGAAGCACCGTGCCCGGCACCGCTCTATTGAGCGGATCAAACGCGATTACGAGCAAAAGAAGAGTGAGCTGCATGGACAACTTCCACCATCGCTATTCAGAAGTCCAACCTTCTATTTGGGAGTGATGGTTGTTTTTGCTCTGGTCGGAGTTCTTCTTTTCAGCGCCGCCGACAAATCAGTTGAAAATAAAAAAAAGTCACTTCACCAGAGAGCCATGCAGCATGTTGATGTATTGGCAGAAGCTTTGGGGCGCTATCACTTTCATGCCGGTGTTTATCCTTCCGATGAGCAGGGTTTGGCCGCGCTTGTGCGTGACCCTGATGTGGCCAAGTGGAATGGCCCCTATATTAATCTGCTTCGTAAAGATCCATGGAATACAGAATTTATTTACGAAGTGAATCAGGGAGGGGTGCCAACCGTGTTTTCATGCGGGCCGGACAAACAGCGCGGAACCGCTGATGATATCATGCCTGACCCGGAGTGCTTCAACCCCGGCACTGAATGGACCAATGGATGGGTCTCTGCGGCAGAACGCCTGCCCGGCGTGATCATTCTTTCTGAAGATCCCACTTCGTCGAAGAGTGAAGAGTGAAGAAGTTCTAAAGTTGTAATGCCGCAACCCAAAGAGTTAACTACTAAAGGCGCGAAAAACACTAAAAGTTGTTTTACAGATCATTTATGGCTTTCCGATTTTTTAGTGGGTCAATGAAACCTCTAGCAGGATGCGTGGCGGGGTCACGCCCCCCGCCCTACAGTTTTACAGCCACTAAAGCTTTTACTGTAGCTGAGGTCCTTGACCTCGGAAGAGTGACCCACACAAAAGTCGGAATAACCAAACTTAGACGCATTCCATAAAAATCAATGAAGAGCCTTTTATAGCAACTAAAATCCTTCGTAAACGCATTACACATTGAACAGGAAGTGCATCACATCGCCATCCTGCACAACATACTCCTTGCCCTCAACTCGCATCACACCAGCTGCCTTGGCTCCAGCTTCACCATTATGCTCAATATATTCATTGAAAGAAATTACTTCGGCCCGGATGAACCCGCGTTCGAAGTCGGTATGAATTACAGAGGCGCATTTGGGAGCTTTCCATCCTCGTTGGAAGGTCCAGGCACGCACCTCTTTGGGGCCGGCAGTAAAGTAGCTGCCAAGCCCTAATGTGTGGTAGGCCATATGCACAGTCTTGTCGAGCCCGCTCTCAGTCAGTTCGTAGGATGAGAGAAAATCGTCACGCTCTTCATCGGAGAGGCCTGCCAGTTCCGACTCCATCTTGGCTGAGACTACGATTACATCACAAGCTTTGGAGGCGGCAAACTCTTCAACCTTTTTGACGAAATCAGATGGTGACTCCAGATCATCTTCGCCGATATTGGCGCAGTAGATAACCGGCTTGTCGGTCAGGAACTGAGCTTCCTTCAATGTCACCAGGATGGGGTCATTTTCCTCCCGCACATAGGTGCGGATCGGGTTACCTGCATCGACATGCACCAAAAGCTTTTCCATGGCCTCCACTTCTTTGCGTAGATCCTTGTCGACGCGTGCCTGTTTAGAGATGCGTTCAATACGTTTCTCAAGAGATTGCAGGTCGGCTAGCACTAATTCGGTTTCGATAATTTCTATGTCACGGATTGGATCAATTTCGCCTTCCACATGGACCACATCATCGTCATTAAAGCTGCGGACAACATGCAGGATGGCATCCACCTCGCGGATGTTGGCCAGAAACTTATTGCCCAGTCCCTCACCTTTGCTGGCACCACGTACTAATCCGGCAATGTCAATGAAATCAACGGTGGCCTTGATCACCTTCTCCGGATTTGCAATCGCGGCAAGCTGATTCAGTCGGGGATCACTCATGGGAACCGAGGCCTTGTTCGGCTCGATGGTGCAGAAGGGGTAGTTGGCAGACTCCGCATTCTGTGCGCGGGTGAGTGCATTAAAAAGTGTTGATTTGCCAACATTCGGAAGTCCGACTATTCCTACGCCAAGTGCCATGAGAGTTTTCCTTTAAATAATTAAGGGTGAAGAATACCAAAAAACGGAGCGTCATGCAATTTTCTAGGAGGGGTTCTGCGGATTGATTTTTGTTGTTGAAACGGTGCGCTTAAGCATGATTCAACACGCTGAAGCGTGAACTACGTACGAAAACCTGTATGTAGTTCACACTTGCATGTGTGGTGTGTCATTATAGCGTGATTATTATAAAGGCAGGGGGTTAATGGGGTGTAACTTGAGCGTTTTTTGAGGTAAAAATGTTGGGTAAAAAATGGGGTGCGTAGTGTGTCATTGCGTCGTAGGTTTGGGTAAAATGATTATTGACCGGCACCAGTTTTTATCCATTTTTTACCCCAAAATTTTACCTATCCTCTTCCCTATGTTTTTGTCACCCATATCTCACGCTCTCCCGCTACGCGGGATCACTGCCGCCGCTACGCGTCAGCCTCTCTCGACTTCGTCTCGGGTTTGTCAAAACTTAACATTCTGATTTTGCTGAAGTTCCACCCGTTAGGGCATACGCGTCAAGCTAAGCGATATTTAGATGAAACCCTCTGTAGAGTTGGCTCTCAGAGCCAAAAAGCGAAGCGTGTTCTGTAGGGATGGCGATGGGAGCCAAAAAAGGAATTATGAAATGCAACGCAAGTTCAAAGGAAGACCACCTCGTTTACCTAGAGGGTTTCAGCAGGTAGAAACACCGCTGTATTTCATTACCTGCAACACTGCATATCGTGAGAAAATATTGAATAATCAGGTGGTGCTTAATGCTTTTTCTGAATATGCGACAAAAAATATTAATACGGGACGTACTATAGGTAAATTTGTTACAATGCCAGAATATATCCACTTTTTTGCTGCTATTTCAGAAAATGACCAGTTGAAGACCTTTGTACGCTTGTTGAAACAGTTTATCTCTGTCTCTGTGAAGAAGGTTGCAGGACATTTTATTAAGTGGCAACCTGGCTTCTTTGATCATTTAATCAGAAGCTCTGAGAGTTATAGTGAAAAATGGAACTATGTTCGGGATAATCCTGTACGGGCAAAGTTGGTTGATTGCGCTGATGATTGGCCCTGGCAGGGAGAGATAGTGTGTATTTGTAGAAATTGAGGTACGAATTGTTTCTGAGAAACAACGCTACAGTTGCTACTCTGTGGGGTTGGCGACGGGAGCCAAAAAGACGCGCACATTAGGCTCATAAGTCCCATATGGCCCATGATGATGCCAGTTTTCAGTTGGGTATGATTTATGCTTTAATTTAAGATGGAGGACCTGTTATTAAAGATAGATGGAATAATTAGAAGGGGTAGCAACTATGAAAACAAAAATCATATTAATTACGGCCCTGCTTGCAGGGCTCTCACTTAATGCGGAGAGTATTATGAAAAGAGAGTGGCGTGACTTAACAAGATCCGAGGAGAAGGTTATTGTTGATAAGGGCACGGAGCGTGCCCGCAGTGGTAAATACGATAAATTTTATAAGAATGGTGTCTACACCTGTAGACGTTGCGGTTCAGCACTCTACTGTTCTGATGACAAATTTGACAGCCAGTGCGGCTGGCCTGCATTTGATGATGCTGTTACCGGTGCGGTTAAGCAGGTGCCTGATGCTGATGGACGCCGCACAGAGATTCTGTGTAATACCTGCGGCGGTCATCTGGGGCATGTTTTTGTAGGAGAACGGCTGACCGCCTCCAATACGCGTCACTGCGTGAACTCGGTTTCAATGGATTTCCTGAGCCGGGAGGATCTTGGCGATCACTTTAAAAGAGCGGTCTTCGCAGGCGGTTGTTTCTGGGGTGTTGAGTATTATCTTCAGCAGATGCCGGGTGTAATCTCGGTTGTCAGCGGTTACACCGGAGGCAGGAAGAGCAATCCTACCTATAAAGAAGTGTGCAGCGGTCGCTCGGGACATATTGAAGCGGTTGAGGTACTTTACGACCCGGCTCAGATAAGTTATAAGGCTCTGGCCAGGCGATTTTTTGAAATACATGATCCCACTCAGGTCGACCGTCAGGGGCCCGATAAGGGCGAACAGTACAAATCAGCAATTTTTTATGCCGATGATGAGCAGAAGAAGATTATTGAGAACCTGATTGAACAGCTTAAAGCTAAACGGTACAAGGTGGTGACTGAGCTGCGACCAGCTTCAACGTTTTATGAGGCGGAGCGCAATCACCAGAATTACTATTTTAAGAATGGGAAGACTCCATATTGTCACGCACCGGTTAACCGTTTTGATTAGGTAGGAATCAGCGTCTCCAGTCGTAATTTTCTTTCTCATCTTTCCAGTCGTAGGTGCCTTTATCATCTTTCCATATCCGTTTTGTTGTAGATTTTCCACTT